>Ga0066388_100003494_pt1 | contig 10206 bp, 10 predicted proteins | sample PanSoiMetaGPlot6_FD_64539 | JGI IMG/M metagenome (GOLD analysis project Ga0066388, IMG submission 64539) | Tropical forest soil microbial communities from Panama analyzed to predict greenhouse gas emissions - Panama Soil - Plot 6 (Hybrid Assembly) | ecosystem: Environmental > Terrestrial >... | reverse complement strand
TCTACAAGCTGACGCCAACGGAGCTGCGCGTGCTGTTCGCGATCGTCCAAGTGGGCGGCGTGCCCGATGTGGCCGAAGCAATGGGCATATCAGAAAGCACCGTCAAGACCCATCTGCGCCGGCTGTTTGCCAAGACCGGCACCGATCGCCAGGCCGACCTGGTCAAGCTGGTGGCCGCTTACGCCAACCCACTGCTCATGTAACAGTGCACGCGTGTGCAATAGTCCCAATGGCGGACGCAATAGGCTCGATGCGCAGGTACGATGGATCGGTTGGATGGAATCGCGCGCCGAGTCGTGGCACTTGGATATCTGCATATTGCAAATGCCCCAGAGAGTCCCGAGAGCGCGCCGTGTCCATTCTCCGATCTTGCTTGACCGTCCTCATTTGCTGCCTCGCCCTGCCTGCCGCGGCGGAGACCATCGACGTTTACGACAACCACGGTGGCAGTGCCGCGCAATACAACGCGCGCTGGTCTGGCCTCGCCGCGCGCGGCGTCAATGTGCGCATTGTCGGACCCTGCCAGTCGGCATGCACGGTTTTGCTCGGCCACATCCCGCGCAACAAGATCTGCGTGACGCCCGCTGCCCGGTTTGGCTTCCACCAGGCGCGCCGGCAGGACGCCACGCAGACGCTCTGGAACGCCTATCAGGCCGACATCCGCGCCTGGATCAATGCGCACGGCGGTCTGCAGAAGGATTTTGTCTGGATGGGAGCCCCCGACATCTATCGATACTTCCGCAGGTGCTGACGCGCCAGCGCTCGAAACAATGCTTGAGGCAATACTTGGAGCATGATCCCGAAAAGTGGAAACCGGTTTTCGGAAAAGATCATGCTCAACCAAAGAATCTAGACCATGATCCGATTCAACTTGATCGGATCATGGTCTAGGCAGCGGTTTCCCGCTGCCTGCATCCTGAGACTGTGAACCGCGTGCTTGGTTGCCCGTATCTCAAACCCCTGAGGATACGGGTTGGTCGCCGCCGGGGAGCGGGCCACCGCCTGTTTGAACGCCACGTCAAGGCAGGCGGCGACGGCTCAGTTGCGCCCCGGCGGCTTCCATTCGGGCTCCGCAGAGGGAGCGTCCGCGGGCACGATCATTCTATTGGGGGACGAAAGTGCGGCGTGTCGTGTGTCATTCAGAGAAGCTAACGAACCGAGCGTTCCAGAGCCCGAAGCGAGCATTCCGGAGCCCCTCACGTCCCAGCTAGCGCCGTCGCGTTGCACCCCCCCAAGGGCCTCCCATGCCCTTAACCCCCAACGCGACGGCGCGCTGGCGTGCGGAGCGCCCAGCGCAACTAACGAACCGGCGGCGTTGCCTGCAGGAACTCCTGCAGCTGCGCCTTCCAGAATTTCGCCTGGCCAGTGGTGCCATGGCCGCGCGTGTCCTCGCTGGCCGGGACCAGGTAGACGCGGCCGTTCTTGACACGCTTGATTTCGCGCTCCAGGAGCCCGGTTTCAGGCGGATTGCGCTCGTCGTCTGCTGAATTGATGGCCAGAAGCGGCGCCACAATGCGGTCGAGCTGCGGCGCCGGATTGTAGTCGCGTGAGGACTCCCACTGATAGAGCAGGTCGTTCGCATCGCCTTCGGACCGTGCCGCCAGACGGTCGTCGAGGAGCTTGTCGGCGCGCTCGCGCGTGGGCGCGAGCTTCTGGTAGGCCAGCGTTCCGCCGCTCGTCGCTATCGCGAAGAAGACGGTTGCCGCCTTCACCGAGCGCGGCTGGGTCGTGTAGTTGCCGTTGTTCCAGTCGGGATCGTTCTTGATCGCGTCGATGATCATGCGGCGCATCATCCAGTTGCGGCTCGACATCTCGGTCGGTTGCGAGGCCATCGGCACGAGCGCGTCCATGAAGGTCGGATAGGTCGTGCCCCAGAGCCAGGTCTGCATGCCGCCCATCGAGTTGCCGATGACCAGCCGCAGGTGGCGGACGCCGAGGCCCTCGGTCAGGAGCCGGTAATGTCCCTGCACCATGTCGTCGTAATTGTATTTCGGGAACTTGGTGCGCAGCCCGTCGGACGGCTTCGACGATTTTCCGGTGCCGATCGCGTCGGGCAGGATGATGAAGTGCTTGCTGGCGTCGAGCGGCTGGCCGGCGCCGAACAGCTCGCCCGCAAAACCCGGATTGAGCGCATTGGCACCCGAGCCGGCGGTGCCGTGCAACACCAGCACCGGCTGGCCTGAAGGCTCGCCCACGGTGCGATAGTGGAGGCGCAGCTCCGGCATCACCTCGCCGGTATGGAAGCGGAAGTCGCGCGCGATGAAGCTTGCTTCCTTGGCTGCTGGATAGTCGGCCGCCAAAGCCGGCAGCGAGACCAACGCAAACGTCATCGCCACGAGAGCGCAGGAACGCTTCATCGATTTCCTCCCCGATCCAGTTGTTGCAAGGCTTCGCCTCGCCCGGAAACAGCGTAACCTGTTCTGGGGGGTATTTGGAGGGGGGAGGTGGCGCCTGCTGCGGGGCGTCGTGTGGACTACTTCACCAGCTTCACGCCGGTCACGGCCTCGAGATTCTTGTAGTCCATCATTGCCCGCTGCTCCTTCGGGATATCGAGGGAGTCGAGAATCTGCAGCGTCACCCGCGGATACATGGCGCCGCCTTCGGGATCGAACGGACAGTCGGAGGCGAACACGACCTTGTCGTGCGGGAAGAACTCAAGCCCGCACTTGGTCGCCGGCACGCCGCCGAACACTGCGGTGTCGGCCCAGAAGTCCTGCTTGAAATAGTCGAGCGGGCGCTTCTTGAGCCCCTTGCGCAAGGAGATGTAGTCCTCCTCCGAGGTGCGCGAGCCCATCACATCGTTGCCGGGTCCGAGCCGGCCTTCCAGCATCGGCACGATGCCGCCGAAATGGTGGGTGATGATCTTGAGGTTGGGATAGGTGTCCATGATCTTCGAATAGACGAGGCGCGTCATCGCGCAGGCGGTCTCGTAGGACCAGCCGAGCGTCCACCAGATCTCGTAGAGCGATTTCTTCTCGGCGAGTGGATAGTCGGGCGTGTCGGCGCCGCGCGCCGGATGCAGCCAGATCGGCTTGCCGAGCGCGTTCATCTTTTCCCAGAACGGCCGGTACTGCGGCAGATCGATCGGCTTGCCGCCGACGTTGGTGTAGATCTGCACTCCGAGCGCGCCGTTCTTGATCGCGCGCTCGGCTTCCGCCGCGCCGGCGTCGGGCGCGCCGAGCGCCACCTGCGCCACCCAGGCCGGGAAGCGGTCCTTCTCCTGGTCGCACAGCTCGGCAAAGCCGTCGTTGCAGAGACGGATCATCTCGTCCAGCTGCTGCGGCGTCTTGCAGAAGCTCTCGAACGGCGGCTGCGGATAGGAGAGGACCTGCTGATAGTCCTTGTGCTGATCGACGATCTTCTTGCGCACGTCGAGATCAAAGAGCGCGGGCAGCGAGCGCACGCGCTTGCCCATATCTTTATAGTCGCCGGCGATCTCCGTCATCTTGTCGAAGAACTTCTTGGGGAAGAAATGCGTGTAGGCATCGATGCGCATGGGAATCTCCGGGCTGGCTGGCGGCGGCTTACGGCGCGCTTGTTGTGGGCGGCAGCCCGCGACAAACTGCGAATGGATGCGTTGTTATCGCGTCGATTGGCCGGAGTCCACGCCCGCGCGGCCGGCCTGCGACACGGCGCGCCGAGGTCTTTCCCCGCCGGAACGGTTACGTTAGACAACCGTTGCTCCCGAGTCGGGGGCAGCACTCGTTGCCGGAGGATGCCATGAACCGGATCGGCCGCGCGGTCGCTTTTGTCGCCGGACTGTTGGTTACTATTGCGTTCACGTCGCAGCTGTTAGCCCAGTCCCCTTCCTGGCCGCAGCGCCCGGTCAAGTTCATCGTGTCGCTCGGGCCCGGCAGCGGCGCCGACATCGGGGCCCGCCTCCTGGCCGATCGGCTCACCACGCGCTGGAACCAGCCGGTCGTGGTGGAGAACCGCCCCGGCGGCGACGCAGTGGTCGCCATCAACGCCTTTATCGGGGCGCGCGACGACCACGTCCTGCTCTATACGCCGACCTCCTCGTTCACCGCCCACCCCTACCAGCTCGACAAGATGCCCTACGACCCGCGCGAGCTCTCGCCGGTCACACGGATTTCCAACACCCTGGTCGGCCTGGTGGTGCCGGCCTCGCTCAACGTTGCGTCGGTTGCGGACCTGATGGCGATGATCAAGGCGCAGCCCGGCAAGCTCAACTATTCGACCGCGACCGGCATGACCGACGTGGTCTTCGAGGGCTACTTCAAGAGCGCGGGCCTTGAGATCACGCGCGTGCCTTACCGCGACGTGGTGGCGCCACTCACCGATCTCGGCGAGGGCCGCATCCAAGCGTATGTGGGTGCGCTGGCGATCGTGCAGCCGCACGTCCAGGGCGGTCGGGTCAAGCTGATCGCAGTCACCAATACTGAGCGGGCGCCCAACTATCCGAACACGCCCACGGTCGCGCAGGCGGGCTTCCCCGACGTCACCTTCGACGGGCTCGTCGGCCTGTTCGGACCGAAGGATATGACTGCCGCGGCCCGCGATCGCATTGCGGCCGATGTGCGAGCCGCGCTCGGTGACGAAACCGTGAAGTCACGGCTTATCGCGACATCTCAGCTGGTCAGCCCGGGCACCGCCGCCGAGTTCGCTGCCTCGATCGAGGAGCAGCGCAAGAAGCTCGCCGCGATCGCCCAGAAGCTCGGAGTCAAAGCGGCGCAGTAGCCTTCAACCGCGCCACGATCTCGGCCGGGATTGGCTGCGGCTTGAAGCGGCCGGGCCGCTCCTTGTCGCGCACCACCCAGACCCGCGACTCGAAGCCCTCGACTGCAAGCGCGCCGTCCTTCATCAGGCTGTGCCGTACATGCAGGCTCGTGCGCCGCACCTCGGTCACCGTGGTCTCGATCACCACCTCGTCGCAATAGCGGGTCGGGACGAGGAAGCGCGCCCGCGTCTCGACCATCGGATAGCCGTCGAAATCGTAGGTCTTGTAGAGCTCGTGCTTGTCGCAGCCGAGCGCGACCTCGAGCAGCCGCACGCTGGAATGGTCGAACATCTCGAAATAGCGGGGATAGAACACAATCCCTGCCGGGTCGCAGTGGCCCCATTCGATGCGGACAGTCCGGCGGTTGGTGAACATGCGGAGCCACAGGTAGCAAGACGTGGATGTCCGGCACAAGAGTCTACACTCGGGCCAGCCGGAGGCTGGACCCGGGTGCCGGGCATGACGGAGGGCATTTGACCCCGCCGGATGCGCCCCGTAAATAACGGCCACGATCTCACCACCCGGACCATCACCCAATGCCGCGTTTCCTGTCCCTTGCCGAGGCGGTTGAGGACTGCGTCCGGGACGGCGATACCGTGGCGATGGAAGGGTTCACCCACCTCATCCCCTATGCGGCCGGCCACGAGGTGATCCGCCAGCAGAGGCGCCGCCTTACGCTGATCAAGATGACGCCGGATCTCCTCTACGACCAGCTCATCGGCATGGGCTGCGCCGAGAGGCTGGTGTTCTCCTGGGGCGGCAATCCGGGCGTCGGCTCGCTGCATCGCCTGCGCGACGCGGTCGAGAACGGCTGGCCGCATCCGCTCGCGATCGAGGAGCACTCGCACGCTGCCATGGCCAACGCCTACGAGGCCGGCGCCGCGGGGCTGCCTTGCGCCATCTTCCGCGGCTACATCGGGGTCGACCTGCCCAAGGTCAATTCGCGCATCAAGCACATCACTTGTCCGTTCACCGGCGAGCAGCTCGCCGCCGTGCCGGCGCACCGGCCGGACGTCGCCATCGTGCATGCGCTCAAGGCCGACCGCGCCGGCAACGTGCTGCTTGAAGGCATCGTGGGCGTGCAGAAGGAGGTCGTGCTCGCCGCCAAGCGCTCGATCGTCACGGTCGAGGAGATCGTCGAGGATTTCGGGCCGCGCAGCTTCAATGCGGTGATCCTGCCGGCCTGGACCATCGGCGCCGTCGTCAAGGTGCCGGGCGGCGCATATCCCTCCTACGCGCAGGGCTACTACAAGCGCGACAACGCGTTCTATATCTCCTGGGACAAGATCGCGCGCGAGCGCGAGACGTTTCTCGCCTGGATGAAGGCGAACGTGCTGGAGCAGGGGCCGGAGGTGTTCGCGAAGCACGTGCAGCACGCCAGAGCCGCATAGGACGTTTCGCTCATGGTGGCCGACTACAAGCCGAACGAGATGATGACGATTGCGGCGGCACGCGCGCTGCGCAACAGCGATGTCTGCTTCGTGGGCATCGGCATGCCTTCGGCGGCCTCGAACCTCGCGCGCCTCACCCATGCGCCGGACATCACGCTGATCTACGAGTCCGGCACGATCGCGACCAAGCCCGATGTGCTGCCGCTCTCGATCGGCGATGGCGAGCTGTGCGAGACCGCACTGACGACAACGACTGTCGTCGAGATGTTCCGCTACTGGCTGCAGGGCGGGCGCATGACCGTCGGCTTCCTCGGCGGCGCCCAGATCGACCGTTTCGCCAATCTCAACACCACGGTGGTCGGCGACTATGACAAGCCCAAGGTGCGGCTCCCTGGCGGCGGCGGAGCGCCGGAGATCGCCAGCGCCTGTGGCGAGATCTTCATCATCATGAACCAGTCGCCGCGCGCCTTTGCGAAGAAGCTCGATTTCGTCACCTCCATGGGCCACGGCGAGGGCGGCGATCATCGCGCCCGGCTCGGGCTCAAGACCAAGGGGCCGACGAAGCTGATCACCGATCTCTGCATCTTCGAGCCTGATCCGGTGACGAAGGAAATGACGGTGACCTCGATCCATCCCGGCGTCACGCCGGAGGAGATCAAGGCGCAGACCGGCTGGCCGGTGCGCTTTGCGGCAATGCTGATCGAAACGCCGAAGCCGACCGGGAACGAGCTTGCGGTGCTGCGCGACCTGCATGCGCGCACGGCGCGGGCGCATGGCACTGCATGAGGATGACGACCATGCCCGAAGCCTTCATCTGCGATGGGATGCGCACGCCGATCGGCCGCTATGGCGGCGCGCTTGCCAAGGTACGCACCGACGATCTCGCCACCGTGCCGATCAAGGCCTTGATGGCGCGCCATCTCAAGGCCGACTGGTCGCGGCTCGACGAGGTCTATCTCGGCTGCGCCAACCAGGCCGGCGAGGACAACCGCAACGTCGCTCGCATGGTGCTCCTTCTTGCCGGGCTGCCGGACTCGATCCCGGGCGTCACGGTCAATCGCCTGTGCGCCTCCGGCCTCAACGCGGTTGGCGCCGCCGCGCAGGCGATCCGCGCGGGCGAGATCAGTTTCGCGATCGCGGGCGGCGTCGAGTCGATGACGCGGGCGCCGTTCGTGATGGGCAAGGCAGGTGAGGCGTTCTCGCGTACGGCCGAGATTCACGACACCACCATCGGCTGGCGCTTCGTCAATCCGCGCATGAAGCAGCAATATGGCGTCGATCAGATGGCAGAGACGGCCGAGAACGTCGCCGAGGAAATGCAGGTCGCGCGCAAAGACCAGGATGCATTTGCGCTGCGCTCGCAGGAGCGCGCCGGCAAGGCCATTGCGGCGGGCTTCTTCGAGGCCGAGATCGCGCCGGTCGAGGTGCCGGGCGGGCGCGCTGGGCCGGTCGTGGTGGCGAAGGATGAGCATCCGCGCCCCGACACGACGCTCGACGGGCTCGCCAAGCTCAAGCCGTTCGCGCGCAGCCCCGGCACCGTCACCGCCGGCAATGCATCGGGCGTCAACGATGGCGCTGCCGCGCTCATCATCGCGTCGGAGCAGGCCGCGAAGGAACATGGTCTCACGCCCTATGCCCGCATCCTCGGCATGGCGGCGGCCGGCGTGCCGCCGCGGGTCATGGGCATCGGCCCGGTGCCCTCGACCCGGAAGCTGATGGAGCGGCTCAACCTCAAGATCGGCGATTTCGACTGGATCGAGCTCAACGAGGCATTTGCCGCGCAGGCGCTCGCCTGCCTGCGCCAGCTTGGCTTGCCGGATGACGCCCCGCATGTGAACCCGAATGGCGGCGCGATCGCGCTTGGCCACCCGCTCGGCATGTCGGGCGCGCGGCTTGCGCTCACCGCGACGCATCAGCTGACGGCGAATGGCGGCAAGCGCGCGCTCGCCACCATGTGCGTCGGGGTGGGGCAAGGCGTGTCGCTGGCGATCGAGCGGGTTTGATGGATCGAAGCCTCAATCGGCCTCATGCTGAGGAGCATCGCAGCTCTTGCTGCGATGCGTCTCGAAGCACGAGGCCGCCCCCATCCTTCGAGACGGGCGCACGCAAGAGCGTGCACCCTCCTCAGGATGAGGCCGGAGAGAGTCAGGAGAACACCCCGTGCCGATGAGTGCAGGCTACGTCCCGTTCCATCCCAATCCGTCGAAGCCGAAGTACAAGCCGCCGGCGGGTGCGGTCGATGCGCATTGCCACGTGTTCGGGCCGGAGGCGACGTTTCCCTATGCGCCCGAGCGCAAATACACGCCCTGCGATGCGCCGAAGGAAAAATTGTTCGCGCTGCGCGACTTTCTCGGCTTCGACAAGAACGTCATCGTGCAGGCCTCCTGCCACAGCAAGGACAACCGCGCGATGGTTGACGCGCTCGATGCCTCGAACGGCAGGGCCAAGGGCGTGGCGTTCGTGGGCGAGGAGGTCACCGACGACGAGCTCAAATGGATGGACAAGGCGGGCGTCAAGGGTGTGCGCTTCAACTTCGTGAAGCGGCTCGTCGACTTCACGCCGCGCGAGGTGCTGGAGCGGATCGCCAAGCGCATCGCGCCGCTCGGCTGGCACATTGTGGTCTATTTCGAGATGCCCGACCTGCCCGAGCTTGAATCGTTCTTCACGGCGCTGCCCACCACGGTGGTGGTCGACCACATGGGCACGCCCGACGTGAAGAAGGGCGTCGATCATCCCGAGAACCAGCGTTTTCATCGGCTCATGGAGAATCACAAGAACTTCTGGGTGAAGGTGACCTGCCCGGAGCGGATGTCGGTCACCGGGCCGCCCTATGACGACGTGGTGCCGTTCGGGCGCGCGCTGGTCGAGAAATTCCCCGACCGGGTGATCTGGGGCACCGACTGGCCGCACCCGAACATGAAGAAGGAAGCCCCCGATGACGGCCTCCTGGTCGACCATATCCCGAAGGTCGCGCCCACCGCGGCGCTCCAGCAGAAGCTCCTGATCGACAACCCGATGCGGCTTTATTGGAGTTAGAATTGTTCTGGTGTCGTCCCGGGCCAGTATTCCAGGGCGGATATTCGTAGAGAGCGTGGCGGCTTACGTTGCAGGGACCCGCTGAGCTATATATGTCAGCCCCACAGACGGTGGATGGAGATGGCGATGGCGCGCAAGGCGCAGGACTATGACGACATTCCCGGCACCTTCGTGTTCGACGCGGAGCGATCGCGGGAGGGCTACGGCATCAACATGTTCTGCATGTCGCTGATGAAGGACGCGAACCGCAAGGCCTTCAAGGCGAACGAGGCGGAGTACTTGAAGAAGTTCCCGCTCACGCGTGAGCAGACCGATGCCATCCTCAAGCGCGACTACAACCGCATGCTGGAGCTCGGCGGCAACATCTACTTCACCGCCAAGCTCGGCGCGACCGATGGCCATTCGTTCCGCCATCTCGCCGCGACCATGACCGGGTCGACGCAAGAGGACTACGCCAAGATGATGCTCGACGGCGGCCGCTCGGTCGAAGGCAATCGCAGCAGGTCCGGCCGCGCCACGCGCAGCACGCTGGTCGCCGGCGCGACGGCATCGAAGGCGAAGGCATCCAAATCCAAGGCATCCAGCAAGGCGAGGTCGAAACGTGGCTAGAATCATCGCAGGCGTGGGGTCGTCGCACGTGCCGGCTATCGGCGCGGCGATCGACAACAAGCAGACCGAGGAGCCGTACTGGAAGCGGGTGTTCTCGGGCTTCGAGAAATCGAAGGAATGGATGAAGGAGACCAAGCCCGACGTCGCGATCGTGGTCTACAACGATCATGCGTCGGCGTTCTCGGTCGAGATCGTGCCGACCTTCGCGCTCGGCTGCGCGGCGGAGTTCCCGCCTGCCGACGAGGGCTGGGGTCCGCGGCCGGTGCCGGTGGTGGAGGGGCATCCTGAGCTCGCCTCGCATATCGCGCAGTCGGTGATCCTCGACGAGTTCGATCTCACGATCTGCAACAAGATGGAGGTCGACCACGGGCTCACGGTGCCGATGAATCTCCTGTTCGGCTCGCCCAAGGAATGGCCGTGCCCGGTGATCCC
>Ga0066388_100003493_pt1 | contig 10206 bp, 9 predicted proteins | sample PanSoiMetaGPlot6_FD_64539 | JGI IMG/M metagenome (GOLD analysis project Ga0066388, IMG submission 64539) | Tropical forest soil microbial communities from Panama analyzed to predict greenhouse gas emissions - Panama Soil - Plot 6 (Hybrid Assembly) | ecosystem: Environmental > Terrestrial > Soil... | reverse complement strand
GACTACCGAGCTGCGCTAAGGGATCATCCGCCGCCGGCGCCTCCTAACGGCGTTTGCGAGTCCGAGTCCTGCCTGTGGGCCGGCGACTTCGTGCGTTCGTTCACTTTGCCGGGCGGCGCGCGCTCTGCCAGAAGGCGCTCGTACATCTTCGCATCGCGCAGCCAGCGGCCGTACGCAAGGACGCCGGCCGTGGCCACCCCGTAGACACCGAGCCGGAAATAGCCGCGCAGCAGATAATGCTTCAGGAAATAGATCGGGTAGGCGAAAAGGACGCGGGCTCCGACTTGCAAACGGCTGCGATGCTGCCGCGTTTCCTTGGCCCGGGTGCTGGTGACGATGTTGAGCTTCTGCATCATGTGCTCAAGATCGCGAAACGCATGGTGCATCAGCGGCTCGGACAAGCGCCCCACCGGCACGCCTTCCGGGAACTCGAACTGGTCCCACGCTAAGTGATCGGGCTGGCGCACCACACGGCGGTCGTAAAGCTTCCGGCGATGCACGACGGCGACGTTCCACCAGGTGTCCCCAACCGGTGGAACGATCACGAGCTTCAGGTCATAAACCGAGAAAGAAGGCTCGCCGTTGGCGAAGAGGGCGCGTATCTCTGCTCCCAGCTTTGGGCTTACGACCTCGTCGGCATCGAGGTCGAGCAGATAGTCATTGCGGCATTGCTCTTCGGCAAAGCGTTTCTGCCGCCCGCGACCGAGCCACTCCTGCTGAATGACACGGGCACCCTGGGACTTCGCGATGGCGACCGTGTCGTCCGTCGAGCCGTTGTCGACCACCACGACCTCATCGACAACGTTGCGGAGCGCCGCCACGACATCGCCAATCTTGCGTTCTTCATTGAACGTTCTGATGTAGCAGGAGACCGGGGCGACTCGGCTGCTCATCGGCGAATCCTCATAGCCCGCACCCGATTACGCCGGCGGGGGGCCGAAGACGAGGACGGCATTGAGCCCACCGAACGCAAACGAGTTGGACATGGCGTAGGTGACGCGCTGCTCGCGCCCGACGTTGGGCACGTAGTCGAGGTCGCACTTGGGGTCGGGCTCGTCGAGACCGGCGGTGGGCGGTACCCAGCCCTCCTCCATCGCCTTGATGCAGGCAACGGCCTCGATGCCGCCGCCGGCGCCCAGGGGATGGCCGTGCATCGACTTGGTGGAGGAGATGGCGAGCTTCTTGGCGTGGCCGCCAAACACTCCCTTGATGGCGTCCGTCTCGTTGATGTCGTTGATCGCCGTCGCCGTGCCGTGGGCGTTGAGATAGTCAATGTCGGACGGCGCGAGCTTCGCGTCCTCCAGGGCGAGGCGCATGGCCGCCTTGGGACCGTCGATGTCGGGGTTGACCATGTCCTTGCTGTCGGCGGTCATGCCGAAGCCGACCAGCTCGGCGAGGATGCTGGCGCCGCGCGCTCTTGCGTGCTCCAGAGACTCCAGGACCAGGATGCCGGCGCCCTCGCCCAGCACGGTGCCATTGCGCTTCTTGGCGAACGGGTAGATGCCCTGCGGGGAGAGTACGTGCATGGCCTGCCAGGCGCGCATGGTGCCGTAGTTGATGACGGCCTCGCCCGCCCCGGTGATGGCCACGTCGACGACGCCATGGCGGATGTAGTCGCGGCCGATGCCGATGGCGTGCGCGGCCGTCGAGCAGGCACTGCAGGTGGCGAACACCGGGCCCTTGACCCCAAACTCGATGCCGACATGCGCCGCGGCCGATGAGCCGATGATGCGAATCAGCGTCATCGGGTTGGTGGCCTTCTTCTTCTTGATGAAGAGGTCCCGGTAGGCCTCCTCGACCGCGACCAGCCCGGCGCCTCCTGAGCCGATGATGCAGGCGGTCCGGTAGGGGTCAGGGAACGGCCTCTCCAGTCCTGCCATGGTCACCGCTTCATCGGCGGCCACGGCGGCGAACAAGGAGTATCGGTCCGCATACTGGACCGCCTTGTCGCGCTTGAAGCTCTTGAGGCGCTCCTTGGCGTCGAAATCCTTCACCTGGGCGGCGATCAGGATCCTGAGGTCCTCGATGGGGAACCCCGTCAGCTCTCCCACCCCGACCTGCGCACGCCGGCAGCCGGCCCAGAAATCGGCCACAGTTGTACCGATAGGCGTCACGGCTCCCATGCCCGTGACGACCACACGGCGTGATCCGCCGGAACCCGTCATCTACACCTTTTGCCTTCGAACAGCTGCGCCGTGACGCAAGATTCTCCCGTCCCTATGCCTTCGCTGCAGCGGTAGCGGTTCCCGCGATCAGGCCGCGGACACGGTCCACCACAGAGCCAACCGTCTTGAAGTCGGCGGCTTCCTCGTTGGCGTTGTAGGGAATCTCGATCCCGAAGCTGTCCTCGATGTCGAACACGATCATCGCCAGGTCGAGAGATTCGATCTTGAGGTCGGTTAGCGCAGTGTTGAGCCCGATGTCGTCGCGTGGCTCCTTCATGTGCTTTTTTAGGATGTCGATGATCTTGGTCGCTACTTCGTCCATCTCTCTCTCCCACCGTGCCTAGGAAGCAGGCATGTCGGGACCTTATGGGTTAACGATGCTGGTTGATCCGGACGCTCCCGGATGTTCGCTCAAGTCGTCCACATATACGCAAAAATCCGATTAGTCCAGCCAAGGCGATGTCTCACTTTGGAGAACACAACGTTACCTGCTTCGGCGCCGGGCCGTCAGAGGGCTCGCCCGGTCGCTCTGGTCAGCACATCAAAAAGCGTGTTCAATGGCGCGCGCAGGTGTAGGACGCTCGACGGGGCTTCAGGATAGCGCATCAAAGTACACCCTCGAGGGTGCTTGCGCGTGCACCGGGAGGACCACAATGACCTCAGCGGCGGACGCCCGGGTGGGCGCCGCGGTGCGCGAGGCACCGCCCTATCAATGGCTCGCGAAATATCCAAGCGATGTCGACTGGTATCAGGCGTTCAGGCCGGTTCCGGTGCATCAGATTCTTGATGCGTCTGCAGCCCGCTACGCCGGCAAGACCTGCACCAATTTCCTCGGCAAGACACTGACCTACCGCGAGATCGGCGACCTGGTCGATCGCACCGCCGCCGGCCTGCAGGCGCTCGGGGTGAAGAAGGGCACCAAGGTCGGCCTCCTCATGCCGAACTGCCCGACCTTCATGGTTTACTATTTCGCAACCCTCAAGGCAGGTGGCACCGTCGTCAACTACAACCCGCTCTATACCGTCGAGGAGCTGACCTTCCAGGTGAAGGACAGCGAGACCGCGCTGATGATAACCCTCGACCTCAAGCTGCTGTTCGACAAGGTTGAGGCGCTCATGCGGGCGGGCACGCTCGAGAGGGCCGTCGTCGCCTCCTTCACCGCGCTCCTGCCGGGCACCAAGTCGGTTTTGTTCAAGCTCTTCAAGGGCAAGGAGCTTGCCCACCCGGAGCGGACGGCGGTGAAGCGCAATGTCATCCGCGACGCGGACGTCCTGGCTGCCGGAGGAAAGCTGCGGCCCGTGCCGATCGATCCGAGCAGCGATATCGCGGTGCTGCAATACACCGGCGGCACCACCGGCACCCCCAAGGGGGCCATGCTCACCCATGCCAACATCACCGTCAACTGCCAGCAGGCCGCCGCCTGGGCCACCAATCTCAAGAGCGGGGAGGAGCGCACGCTGGCCGCGCTGCCCTTCTTTCACGTCTTTGCAATGACGGCGGTGATGAACTTCGCCGTGCAGGAAGGCGCCGAGCTGGTGATCATGCCGCGCTTCGTCCTCAACGACGCGATGAAGCTCATCGACAAGACGCGACCGACGGTCATGCCCGGCGTGCCAACCATGTTCAACGCCATACTGAACCACCCCAAGCTTGCCGGCTTCGATCTCTCCTCGCTCAAATATTGCCTCTCCGGCGGCGCGCCGTTGCCGGTCGAGCTCAAGGCGAAGTTCGAAAGGCTTACGGGTTGCAAGGTGGTCGAGGCCTATGGCCTGTCCGAGGCCAGCCCTGGCGTGACCTCCAATCCGGTCGAGGGGCCGGTCAAGAGCGGCTCCATCGGTCAGCCGCTTCCCGGCACCATCGTGTCGCTGCGCGACCTCGCTGACCCCGCCAGGGAGGTGCCGCTCGGCGAGCGAGGCGAGATCTGCGTGAAGGGCCCGCAGGTCATGAAGGGCTATTGGAAGCGGCCGGAAGAGACCGCCGATCAGTTCGTCGGCGACTTCCTGCGCACCGGCGATGTCGGCACCATGGATGAGGAGGGCTTCATCTATATCGTCGACCGCATCAAGGACCTCATCATCTGCTCGGGCTACAACGTCTACCCGCGGCGCGTCGAGGAGGCGATCTATGAGCATGCCGCGGTCGAGGAGGTGACGGTGATCGGCATCAAGGACGAGTACCGCGGGGAGGCGCCGAAGGCGTTCATCAAGCTCAGGAGCGGAATGAGCGCCACACCTGACGAGATCAGGAAACACCTCGAGGCGAAGCTCTCCAAGATCGAGATGCCGGCAGAGATCGAGTTCCGCACCGAGCTGCCCAAGACCATCATCGGCAAGCTCTCCAAAAAGGAGCTGAGGGCCGAAGAGGAAGCACGGCGTAAGCGCAAATGAGCTCCCCGTTGCAACGCCAGCGCCTCGGCGCCGCCTCCGCTGCGCCCGAAGCGGACCGGCTCTACACCATCGGTGAGCTGGCGAGCGAGTTCAAGGTCACGACCCGCACCATCCGCTTCTATGAGTCGAGGGGCCTGATCGCGCCGGCGCGGCGCGGCGTTGCGCGCGCCTACTCGCGCCGCGACCGGGCACGCCTGAAGTTGATCCTCCGCGGCAAAAACCTGGGCTTTTCCTTGGAGGTGATTGCGGAATACCTGGAGCTTTACGATGCCGACCCGGCGCAGGTCGCCCAGACGCAGATGCTGCTCGCCAGGGCGGAGCAGGCGATCGAGGACCTTCAAGCCAAGCGGGCCGACCTCGACCGCACGCTCAAGGAGCTCAAGGATATCCGCGCCGAGTGCGTCGAGCACCTGACCAAGAAGAACTCATCAGGGTAGCCGCCGGGCGGGTGCCCCCTCACCTGTTCAGTAGGTCGCGCGGCCGCCGGAGATGTCGAATACGGCGCCGGTGCTGAACGAATTCTCCGCCGACGCCAGCCACGCGACCAGCGCGGCGACCTCCTCGACTGTCACAAAGCGGTTGCGCGGGATCTTGGACAGCATGAAGTCGATGTGCGCTTGCGTGATCTGCTCGAAGATCGCCGTCCGGGCGGCGGCCGGGGTGACCGCGTTCACCGCAATGTCGAGCCCTGCCAGTTCCTTGCCCAGCGACTTGGTCAGCGCGATCACCCCGGCCTTCGACGCCGAGTAGTGCGCGGCGTTGGGGTTGCCCTCCTTGCCTGCGATCGACGCGATGTTGATGATGCGCCCGTAATTCTGCGCGATCATCAGCGGCACGACCGCCCGCGAGCAGATGAATGGCCCGTCGAGATTGACGCGCATCACCTTGCGCCATTCCTCGACATCGGTCTCCCAGGTCTTGGCGTTTGCTCCAGCGATGCCGGCATTGTTGACCAGGATATCGATGCGTCCAAGTCCTTTCACGGTCGCGTCACGGGCGCTGGCCACCTCGGCAGGGTCAGCAACATCGCAGGCGACGGCGACGACCAGCGCCCCCAGCGCCTTTGCCGTCACCTCGGCGAGCCCGATATCGCGATCCCAGATCGCGACGCGGGCGCCCGAGGCGACGAAGCGCTCGGTGATGGCCTTGCCGAAGCCCTGGGCACCCCCGGTGACCACCGCGCAGCGCCCTTTGAGATCGATGTCGTTGCCCAATGTCGCGTCTCCGTCTTAAGCCACCGAGCCCCATGCCGGTCGCAGAGGAACAAATAGCGCAGCATATTCGTTGCGAGATCAACTTGCTCCCAGTTCAGATGCCCGCCCGCGTCGTCAACGGGAAGTCAAAAGCGTCCGCCACCCTCGGCTGGTGCAAGATGATCGCCAGCGTCCCCGATCGCAGGTTCAAAGAACATTGGCAACATGATGGCGGGACTGGCGACAAGCCGTTCCCGAAGTGTTGTATTTATTGAGCTATGCTAATGTTTCTTACGCTGCGATAATTGCGCAGGGTTGTGCAGGTCGGCGGGTCACTTTGACTGCGGGGTTCTTCGGAACTTCTCCGCACCCGGGGAGGTCGTCTCTGCCGCTTGCGGGGGGTGTTTCTCAGACAGCCGGAGCCGAAGCTGGGCCGCGGGCAGCGGGTGTCCCTGCACGGCTTTCCCATGCACCCCCCTCTGCCTCGGCTCGAAAGATCCTCACGCAATATTCTGTGAGAAACGTCTGACGAATATCTCGAACAAATCCATAGAGTGCATTATGCTTTACAAGAAATCTTGGGCGTAAAACAGGCATGAAGACCCAAGAGATACTGAACTATACGAGTATCGTGATAGATTATGGCGGGAGTGGTCTGTCACATGTCAGATGTCTACCATATGAGAGAGAGGCCCCATGCTCAGCAACAGGATGATAGGTGCGACGCGTTTCTCCACTCGACCCCTCTATCTGCAGGTGCGGGACGCGCTGGCGGCGCGTATTGCAATGGGAGAGTGGAAGCCCAACACGGCAATCCCCAACGAGGGCGATCTCGCCCGCGAGTTCGGGGTGAGCTCCGGCACGATGCGCAAGGCCCTGGACATGATGGAGGGCGAGCGCCTGCTTACCCGCCGCCAGGGTCGAGGCACCTTCGTCAACGACCAGGCGTCGGACGAACTGGCAGTCCGTTACAGCAACATACGGACGGTTGACGGCGAACGTGTCACCGGGGAGGTCAGTCTATTGGACGTCTCACAAGGGACAGCAAATCCAGTGGAATGCGCGCGCTTGCGCTTGCGCCCTGACGATCGGGTGTGGCGTATCCAGCGCCTGCGGCTGCACAAGGGCGAGCCGTTCATGGTCGAGACGGTGGTCCTACCGGCCGCGCTGTTCCCCGCGCTCGACGAGCAGAAGGACTTCACCCAACGCATCGTCGTTCTGGCCCAGCAATTCGGAATCCTGCTTGGCAAGGGCGAGGAACGGGTCTCCATCGGGACTGCATCACCTGAGGATGCCAAGGCACTGAACCTCGATGCCGGCGTTTCAATCCTGTCGCTCGACCGCCTTGTCTTTGCGCTCGACGGACGCGCCGTGGAATGGAGGCTCGGCAGAGGCCAGTTCGCCGACAAGTACTATCAGGCGGAACTCAACTGATGCAGAGGAAGCGCCCGCGTGCGGGCGCTTCTGCCCGTTGCCGACAGACGATCTTCAGCGGCGGCGCGAGGACGGAAGGGAACTCCGCCTGAATACGGCGACCGCTTCCACATGCGCTGAAAACAGGAATTGGTCGATCGGGGTTACGCTCTCGAAGGCGTAGCCGCCGTCGACCAGGAGACGCGCGTCGCGGGCCAGCGTGCCCGGGTCGCAGGATACCGCCACGATGGTTGGCACCTGGGACCGGGCCAGTTGCTGCGCCTGGCTCTTGGCGCCGGCCCGCGGCGGATCGAAGATGACGGCGTCGAGGCCCTTGAGCTCCATCGGCGCCAGCGGCGCGCGAACGAGATCGCGCACGCCCGCCTCGATCGGCTTCAGGCCCTGGGCGCGGCGAGAGGCCGCAACCAGCGCTGCAATCGCTGCCTGATCGCGGTCGAGCGCAAGCACGCGCGCGCGCCGTGCAAGGTCGAACGTGAAGGTGCCGGCCCCGCAGAAGAGGTCGGCGACGCGTTTGGCCGCGCCGACCGCTCCGACGACAAGAGCGGCCATCATTCGCTCCGCCTCCTCAACGGCCTGCACGAAGGCACCCGGGGGGATGGCGACATCAACACCTGCGGCCTTCAGTCCCGTAACCGCCTGCTCGATCACAGTCTCCCCGTCGATGGCGACCCGCGCCAGGCGGTGCTGGGCGGCGATTCGGCCGATCTCGCCAGCGGCAGCAGGCTGGAGGCGTCCACCTCCGGCAGCGACGGCAACGTCCAGGCCAGCCGGCGTCGCGAGTACGGTCAAGCGCACCTCCGGTGCCGGAAGAGCCGCCGCGAGGGCCCGCAAGGCCGGAATCTGCGCGCAGATCTGGGGCAGCAGCACCGGGCACTCCTCGATATCGACGAGGTCCAGGCTCTTGCGCCGGTGATAGCCGAGCGCAATGCGCGCCCCCTCCCGCCGCGCCGTCAGCACGGCACGGCGCCGCGTCCCCGGCGGTATGCGGCGGAGGGGGGCAACGTCAGGGCCGAGACCCCGCTGGCTGAGCGCGGCAACGACGATGTCGCGTTTCCATTCGGCGTAGAGGCGGTCCCCCATGTGCTGGGCGACGCACCCTCCGCAGACCCCGAAATGGCGGCAGATCGGCGGCGCGCGATCGGCGCTCGGTGCGGACAGCAGCCGCGGGTGGCCGGTTGCGCCCGCCTCCACCCGTTCGCCCGGCAGAGCGAACGCGACATAGACCCGGCCGGCCTCCGTCTCGGCGATGCCGTCGCCCTGGGCGCCGAGCGCGCCGACCTGCAGCTGTTTGGGTTTAGCCGTCACGCAAATTTCCCGGAGTGTGCCCTGGAACTTACTTGCGCCGGCGCTTGAGTGCACGGTCCGGTTGGGGGATGCCGCCAAAAATGCCGTTCCAGCGACCGTCCTGCCGGGATGGCCGCCTTGAGCCTCACACTCATTTGATGGGTGTTCCGCCGGAGGTCTGCATCCGGCCCTGGGGGGCGGCTCGTAAGCACTGCAGCATCGTGACCATCCGCCATGCTTGGCGGGGAGTGGGATGCAGAAGCCATGTCACCCCTAGCGGGCCGGGCCCGCCACGAGGGAACCGCACGGAGGACATCATGAACCGCAGACAGACGCTGAAAATGCTGGCCGGTGCGGCTGCCTTCGCCGGCAGCTCCACAGTGCTCGGCCGCGCCGCCTTCGCCCAGGCCCAGCCCTTCACGCTGCCGCCGCTCGGCTACGCCTACGAGGCGCTCGAGCCGCACATCGATACGGCGACCATGAACTTCCATCACCGCAACCATCACAACGCCTTCATCGTCAATCTCAACGGCCTCGCGGCCAAGAATCCCGAGCTTGCCGCCCGGCCACCCGAAGAGATCGTCTCCAACCTTTCGTCGGTGCCGGAGACCATTCGCATGGCCGTGCGGAACAACATGGGCGGGCACTGGAACCACACCTTCTTCTGGGACCTGATGACGCCCGGCGGCCCGCGCACGCCCGTGGGCGACCTTGCCAGCGCCATCGACGGCACGTTCGGCGGCTTGGACCAGATGAAGGCGGCATTCGCGCAGGTCGCTATCGGCCGCTTCGGCTCGGGCTGGGCGTGGCTCGCCGTCAAGGACAGGCGGCTCACCGTCTTCAACACGCCCTATCAGGATTCGCCGCAGATGGACCCCAACGGCGCGCGGCCGGTCATCGGCATCGACGTGTGGGAGCACGCCTACTACCTCCGGCACCAGTACCGCCGCGGCGACTACGTCAACGCCTGGTGGAACGTGGTCAACTGGAACAAGGCGGCCGACTATTTCCGCAGGGCCGTGGCCTGAGAACGGGTGTCAGACCTCCGGGTCTGACACCATGGCTCCAACGCCGGTTGAGTAGTGTTGTCAGACCCTCCGGATCTGACACGGCAAGTGGTGCCAGGCGCCGTCCCACCCTATCGGACTCGGCGATCCCTGGCCCCGATCGCATTCAGCGCCGCGTGAAGGCGTTCTCGCCCGGCATCGCCGAGCAGCACGGATCCGTGCGCAGCTTGCGATAGGCGGCCATGAGCTGGTGCGCGCCCGGGCCGTTCTTTTCCATGTAGTCGGCGAGCATGCCCGCGCTGCAGGCGCGCCAGTCGGCCACCTGGTCGGCCGTCAATTCCTTGAGCTTCACGTTCTTGCTCTTTGCAAGAGCGCGCACCGCGGCGTCCGTCTTCTGCCGGACCGTCTCGAACCCGACCTCCACCTTGCGCGCCACCTGCGCGATGACATCGCGATGGGCCGGGGAGAGCGACTGCCATGTCCTTTCGTTGATAATGAGGAACCACACAAACGGGGAATGCGAGGTGAACGTGACCGTATCCGTGTATTTCCAGAGGTTGAGGTTCATCAGGGAGGTGAAAGGGACCACGACCATGTCGAGGGATCCGTTCGTGAGGCCGTCGGCGAACTTGTCGATGGAGAGCGGGACCGGTATGCCGCCGCACCATCCGGCGAACTCCGCCGTGAGCTTGCCGCCGGCCGCCACTCTCCGGCCCTCGAGACGCGCCGGGTCTGC
>Ga0066388_100003492_pt1 | contig 10208 bp, 8 predicted proteins | sample PanSoiMetaGPlot6_FD_64539 | JGI IMG/M metagenome (GOLD analysis project Ga0066388, IMG submission 64539) | Tropical forest soil microbial communities from Panama analyzed to predict greenhouse gas emissions - Panama Soil - Plot 6 (Hybrid Assembly) | ecosystem: Environmental > Terrestrial > Soil... | reverse complement strand
AGTCCGGCTCCCCGCAGCAGCGTACGACGCGAAACGTCCGGAAGTGGAGGCATCTCCGCTCGATACGGAACCCCGGCGGCGTCCGTCAAGTGATACGGAGGAACTGATGGCTGCACGCTCGCGGAGCGAGTTCGAGCCGATCAGGGTGGGATGGCTGGGCGCCTGTCTGGACGGTGAGGGGGGCGGCTACGACAAGATCCACCGCATGGCCTTCGAGGAGGCCCGCGAGGCCGGGGTGCTCCCGCGGGCGGTCGAGCACGTGATCCGCCCCGAGAACGGCCTGCCCAACGGCTCCGCCAAGAACGCGGTCGACGGCTACCGCTGGCTGGTCGAGCAGGGCTGCCTCGTGATCGCCGGAGCCTACAGCTCGGACAACGCGATCGCCGTCTCGCCTTACGCGAACGAAGCGAAGGTGCCGATCATCAGCTGGTGCGGCACGGAGCGCTATTCCGGGGAATACTGCTTCCAGCTGGGCAACGGGGACTGCGGCGGCGACGCGGCGCTCATGGCGGCGTGGCTCAAGCGGAAGGACTACGAGCGGATCGCCGTGCTGAACGAGATCTCGCCCAACGGCGAGGAATACTTCCGCTTCTTCCGTCAGGAGTGCCGCCGCCTCGGCCTGACCATCGGCGCCATCGAGACCGTCACCCAGACGCCCGCGAACCTGACCGGGAACCTCCGCAACCTCCAGCGCGCGGAATGCGACGCGCTCGCCTACATGGGCTACGGGATGCTGTTCGCGCAGGGCCTCGTCCGTCCCGCCCTCGAGACGATCGGCTGGGATCCACCGCGCATCATGACGACGGCATTCATGTTCTACCTGGTCGGTTTCCAGCACTTCGAGGGCTGGGTCGGGATCGACCAGTACTGTCCCGAGAACCCGCTGGTGGAGCCGTTCCGTGCGAGCTTCGAGCGTCGCTACGGCGAGGCGCCGCCGACGTGGCCGAATGCGATTCCGCTGCTGGCCTACGACACGGCGCGCGTGATGACCGAGGCGCTCCATCGCGCGCCGCTCCTGACCGGCCCCGGCGTCAAGGACGGTCTCGAGCGCATCCGGTTTCTCCCCTCCGCGACGGGCGGGCCGCGCACGCACATCGCCTGCAGCCCGTATGATCACAAGATGTTCAAGGGCGACTGGCTGCTCTACGGCAAGGTCGAGGGCGGGAAGCTCCGCTTCGAGGGGCTCTTCGAGCCGCCCCCCGGCCCGCCCTGAGCCTCAGAGCCCGAGCCGCTGCAGCAGTCGCTCCCCCGCGCGGATCGTGCGGTCGGTCACGTGCGTGTAGCGCTCGCGCCGGGCGATCGCCGCGTCGAGAAACGCCTGACACTGCTCCCACACGGTGCGGTGGAGCGCGCGCAGCGCCTCGGGGTCGCGGAGCGCCCGGGCGCGGTCCCGCAGCACGAGCGGCGGTGAGACGACGTGCGTCACCCGCACGGGGAGCGGGAAGATGCCGGGCAGCACGTGCGGCCCGAGCAGCCCGAAGGTGAGGCGCGCGCCGCGGTAGCGGTTGGCGTCGCCCGCGTTGGCCAGCCGGATGAGCGCCTCGGGGGTGGGCAGGCGCGACTGGTAGTACATCTCCTCGCTGCCCACGGCAGCCACGAAGAGGATCTCTGCGTTCCCGGCGAGCGCCAGACGCAGGAACCCGAGCCGGTTCTCCCATTTCAGGCGGTAGGGCTCGTCGCGGTAGCTCCGCATCAGCGCCTCGGTGTTCGATCCGGGATAGAGCATCAGGAAGCCGTCGCGAGCGAGCGCGGCCGCCGCCTGCTCCGGCTGGCGCGACGGGATGATGCCGTAGCGGGCGGCGATCGCGCGCATGACGGGCACGCGGAACCACCCGTTCTCGTGTCCGATGATGCGGGGCACGCACCCGTAGCGCTCGAGCACGGCGGCGAGGAACATCAGGGGATCGGCGATGTCGAGCGTGTGATTTCCGACCACGACCACCCGCCGGCCGCGACGAAAAACGGCACCCAGCCGGCCCAGGTGCGCCACGTGATGCCGGTGGTAGCAGGCGAGCAAGCCGGCAAAGGCGACAAACGCCCGGGTGACCCAGTCGTCGCGATCGACCGCCGCTCCCGGCAGCGGCCGACCCCTCCCGGGCGGCCGAACCGGCTGCACCGTCGGGGCGCTGCGCCGATGCGCGACGCGCTGGGAAGGGACCCGCATCAGGAAGCCCGCGTTGCCGGTGAGCATCGTGCGAGCCGCCCCACGCGTCAAGAACGGCAAGACGGGATTTCCGGGGCGCATCTAGCGGGCCCGCCGCCTCGATACCGTGTTGCTGCCGGCGTTCGTCGCCCAGACATAGGTCCCATCGAAGGCGACCTCGGCGGGACTCTTCCCGACCCGCAGCCGCTCCACCACGGCGCCGTCCAGGAGCCGGAGCTCCGTCAGCCGGTTGGTGCCGGTGTTCGCGACCCAGAGGTGCGACCCGACCACGACCAGGCCGGCAGCGCCGTCGTCGACCACGTACGTCCCCAGCACCGCCCCGTCGCCCGGGCGCAGCTTCATCACCGACTTCCCGAAGAAGTTCGCCACCCAGACGTTGATGCCGTCGAAGGCGATGCCGGATGGCCCGTCCCCGACCGGAAACGTGCCGAGCACCTCCCCGTCGCCCGCCCGCAGCTTGGTCACGTCGTTGCTGCCGGAGTTCGTCACCCACACGTTGGCGCCGTCGAAGACCAGGCTCGACGGGTTGCTGCCGACAGCGGTCGTCCCGAGCAGTGCGCCGTCGCTCGCCCGCAGGCGCGTGACGTCGCCGCCCGAGCGGTTCGCCACCCAGAGTGTCACCCCGTCGTAGGCGAGGCCCGCCGGGGCCTCGCCTACGCGGATGGTCCCCAGCAGCGTACCGTCCTCGGCGCGAAGCCGCGTCACCTGGTTGGTGCGGTTGTTCGTGACCCAGATGCTGGCACCGTCGAAGGCGAGGTCCAGCGGGCGGCGGCCGACCGGAAAGGTGCCGAGCGTCGTGCCGTCGCTCGCCCGCAGCTTGCTCACGGTGTTGCTGAACTGGTTCGCGACCCAGATGCTGGTCCCGTCGAACAGCACGCCCTGGGGACCGTGACCGACGGGAAACGAGTCCTCTTCGGGTGGTGCAGTCGGTTCCTCCGCGCCCCCGGGCGACGGCGCCGGGCGGATGGCGCCGGCCTCGGCCGCCCCACCCGGCCCGGGTGCGGCCACGGTGGGACGCTCCGATACCGGAGCGCCCGGCGGCGCGGCCCACCGCCTCACCAGCAGCGCGACGGCCAGCGCGAGCATGAACAGCAGCCAGGGGAGGCGACCGCGTGTCAGCTTCGCTGCCTTCTCATGGGGGGACCGGGATCAGGCGGGCTACCCCGCCGCCGACACAGGGTCAAGTGTCGGCGCGAGCTCAGCTCGTCAGCCGACGACGGATCCCGCCCCGCGCCCAGGCGAGCAGCAGCGTCGATACGCCGACCGTGTAGGCGAGGTCCCAGAGGAGGACGGGCGTGGCCGTCCCGCGGAAGGCCGCCCGCGCGAGGCGCACGGGGTGCAGCAGCGGCAGCACCTCCGCCACCCAGAGCCAGCTCGGGGAGAGCCGCTCCTTCAGCGGGAAGAAGACGTCGGCAAAGAGGAAGAGAGGCGTCAGGAAGAGCGTGAAGTAGAAGCTGAAGAGATCGATCGTCGGGATACGGAGCGAGAACGCGACCCCGATCGCCGCGAAGAGGAGGCCGGCAAGCGGGATGAGCGGGAGCGCGAGGAGCGCCTGCGGCATGGGCGCCAGACCCGCCACGGCGATGACCAGGAAGAAGCAGCCGCCGTAGATGCCGGCGCGCGTGACCGCCCAGAGGATCTCGCCGGCCAGCACGTCGTCGGGCTCGACGGGCGTGGTCAGCATGGCGTCGTAGGCCTTCTCGAAGGTGAGGCGGACGTAGATGTTGTATGTCACCTCGAAGCTCGCCCCGTTCATCGCCGCCACGCACACGAGCCCGGGGGCGAGAAACTCGACGTAGGACATTCCCCCCATGCGCGTGACGTACGCGCCCACGCCGATGCCGATCGATACCAGGTAGAAGACCGGCTCGAAGAAGTTCGGCAGGACGTTGAGCCACCAGGTGCGACGGTACATGGAGGCGTTCCGCCGCCAGACCGCGACCGCGTGCGGCACGGAAACGCTCATCGATATCCTTCGCTCGCGCTCATGCGCCCTCCAGGCTCGTCCCGGTGAGCGCCAGGAAGACGTCCTCGAGGTTGGTCGGGCGGACAACGAGCGGTCGGCGATCCCCCTGATCGCGGCCGCGGAGGTGGGCGACCAGCGCGGCAGCGTCCTCGGTGTAGAGGATCGCCCGCCGGCCGACACGCACCCGCGCGCGCGGGCGCATCCCGTCACCGAGGGCCCGCTCCTCCTCGGGCGTGCAGTCGAGCTCCACCGCCTCGGGCGCGAGATGGGCGAGGATGAGGGCGGCGGGCGCGCCGTCGGCGACCACCCGCCCGCCGGCAACGATCGCCACTCGGTCGCAGAGACGCTGCGCCTCGTCCATGTAGTGCGTGGTGAGGAGCACGGTCGTGCCGTTCGCCTGGAGCTCCCGCACCCGCGACCAGAGCGCCAGCCGTACCGCCGGGTCGAGGCCGGTCGTGGGCTCGTCGAGCACGAGGAGCTCGGGATGGTTCATCAGCGAGAGCGCGATGGCGAGCCGGCGGCGAAAGCCGCCGGAGAGCACCTTCACCGGGACGTCGGCATGCGAGCGCAGCTCGAGGAAGTCGAGGAGCTCCTCGATGCGCTGCGAGAGCATGGGCTCGCGCAGCAGGTGGTAGCGGCCGAAGACCCGCAGGTTGTCGACCGGCGAGATGGCGTCGATGAACACGTTCTCCTGGAGCGTCACGCCGATGCGTGACCGGACGGCACGCGCCTCGCGGGTGACGTCGAGCCCGAAGACATGGACCGTGCCCGCGGTCGGACGCGTCACCCCGTAGATCATGCGGAGGGTGGTCGTCTTCCCCGCCCCGTTGGGGCCGAGGAGACCGAAGCACCCACCCCCCGGAACGGTGAGGTCGAGCCGGTCGACCGCCAGTCGGTCGCCGAAGCGCTTGGAGACGGCGCGGAGCTCGACGAGCATCCTGACCGAGTAGTCGTCCGCACGGGCCCTCGCAAGCCGCCGGCCGCGGTCCCGTTCCGTGCCGAGCCCCCCGACCCGACCTTCTTGATCAGTTCAGCCAGTGTGGCAGGTTCCGGTGCGAAGGAGGCACACCTCATGGCGATCGTGGAAGGCAAGGCGGCTCCCGACTTCACGCTCGACGACGCATCTGGCAAGCGCGTCTCGTTGAAGGACTTCGGCGGCAAGAACCTGATCCTGTACTTCTATCCGAAGGACGACACGCCAGGGTGTACGAAGGAGGCATGCGGATTCCGCGACGGGTGGAGTGAGCTCAAGAAGGCTGGCGTGGTGGTGGTCGGCGTTTCCGCCGACAACGCGGCCTCGCATCAGAAGTTCATCAAGAAGTACGGGCTGCCCTTCCCGCTGCTTTCGGATCCCGACCGCAAGACGATGAAGACGTACGGCGCCTACGGCGAGAAGATGATGTACGGCAAGAAGACCATCGGGGTCATTCGCTCGACCGTGTGGATCGGTCCCGACGGAAAGGTGAAGCGACACTGGAAGAAGGTGGCGAGCGCGGAGCAGCATCCGGAGCAAGTGCTGGAGGCCATCCGTTCCGGCGGTGACCGGCGCGATTGACCGCGCCGCTGTTCGCGGAATAACGTCCGAAGGGGCAGAGCCCGCCCTCCCCCATGCGCATCGGCATCCTGGGCGCGACGGGCCCCGCCGGCCGTGGTCTGGCCGCGCGGCTCGCGAGCGTCGGTCACGACGTCCTCTTCGGCTCGCGCGCCGTCGACAAGGCGCAGCACGGGGTCGACGAGCTGGCGGCACGATGGGGACGTCGCGTCGCCGGTCTCGTCGCGTGCGACAATTCCGGGGCCTGCGACGCGCCGGTCGTCGTACTGGCGGTCCAGGCGGGCTCCGCCATCCCGACCGTCAAGGAGCACGCGGAGCGGCTCGCGGGCAAGGTCGTCGTCTCGATGGCGAACAACCTGGTGCGGAGCGGCACCGAATTCAACGCCGTCCTCCCGCCGCATGGCTCCGTCGCCGCCGAGATGCAGGCGCTCCTCTGGCGCACGCGCGTCTGCACCGCGTTCCACCTCGTCCCCGCGGCGGAGTTCGCCGCCCTCGATCACGCGATGGAGAGCGACGTCGTCGTGCTGGGCGACGACGACGGCGCCCGCACCACCCTCATGACGCTCACCACGAGCATGCCGAACCTCCGCGCGCTCGATGGCGGCTCGCTGCGCAACGCGGTCGCGATGGAGACCTTTGCCGCGGTGCTTCTCACCATCAACCTGCGGCACAAATGCCGCACCAGCCTCCGCCTGATCGGGGTCTGACCGCCCCCGCCGCGCCGTCGCATCCGGCGCGTCTCACCTGTTTTCGCATTACGAATACCGGCTTGCCCTCGTGCCGCGTAACGCGTCCTCATCGAATCGCTGGAGGAGGCATGTGTTAAAGCAGGTGCTGGCTCGCACCTCGACCGTGAAAGGTCACCCATGCACTGGATGCCACTGGAGCTCGCTTCGCTGGGACGCACACGGGGGAAGCGCCGGGGATGGATGGTCATCGTGGCGATCGCGTCGCTCGCGGGGGCGCCGTCGGCACGAGCCGCCGACCAGTTCGTGCCCGGCACCAAGCTCCTCCTGAAGGGCACCAGCACGACGGAGAAGCTGGTCTTCGTGTCGCGTGCCTCGTTCTCCATGCCGAGCTCGGGCAGCGGGGACGCGCCCACGAGTGGCGGGGCGACCCTCGAGATTCTGAATCCCGGCACGATGGAGTCGTTCACCTTCGACATGCCGAGCACCCACTGGACCGCGAGCGGGGGGGGAACGGTCTACCGGTACGTGGATTCGGCTTCGGCCGAGCCCGGCAAGGTGCGGGTCGCGCTGCTCGGCGGTCGCATACTGAAGATCTCCGGAAGAAAGGCGGGAATCACGCTCGACGAGCCGTCACAGGGCGTGCTGGACGTGGTGCTCACCGCGGGCTCGTTCCGCTACTGCGCGCGCTTCGACGACGGCTCGGTGAAGAAGGACGGGCCGGGGCGCTTCAGCGCCCGCAAGGCTCCCGCGCCCGGGTCGTGTCCGACGCCGCCGCCATCGACCAGCACCACGATGACGACCACGACCGCCACCGTCACGACGACCAGCGTGAGCGGTCAGACCACGACGACGACCGTCGGCGGTCCGACCACGACCACGACCGTCCCGCCGGGCTGCGACTGCTGCTGCTTCGGACAGTTCGCGTTCACGACCGGTCTTCCGCAGATCGGAAGCGACGGCTGCGCGAACACGGGTGGCGTGACCTCCGGGACCGTGACGGACGACAGCGGCGCGCCGCTCTGCAACCTCGCCGCAGGTGGCCTCTACTTCGGCGGAGCCGGCGTCGGCATCCCGCTACCGGCCGCGATCCCCGACCAAGCCGCCTCGATCGCCAAGCTCGCGAACTGCAACGCCGGTGTCGGAACGTTCGACCTGACGGCGGCGACGAATGCCGACACGGGGAGCAACCGCAACTGCACGGCGGCCAACGTCACCAACCCGGAGTATCCGGGCAAGCCCGGCTGTCTCTTCGGGCCGCCGCTGCCCATCCCGAACACGAACAGCCCGGCCACCAGCGTCTGCATCGTGAACCGCGTCTCGAGCAACGCCTCCGGTGCAGGCACCTGCGGCAGCGGGAGCGCGACGCTCAACATCCCGCTGCTCTCCGACATCTACCTGACCGGTCCGACCGACGGTCTCGTCCCCTGCCCCCGCTGCGCTGGCCCGGCCGGGTCCGAGACCTGCCAGGCGGGCCCCAACGCAGGCGTCGCCTGCGCGCCGAGTGACTCCACGAGCCTGGGGGGCGCCTACCCGACGAGCCACGATTGCCCGCCGGCGTCCGCTGCGTTCATCGGGAGCCTGCCCATCCCCTTCGCCCTCACCACCGGCACACAGACCAAGACCTCCGCCGATCTCCCCGCGCAACCGTTCGTGTTCTGCGGGTTCTGCGGCCAGCAGTTCGCACCGAGCTTCCAGGGTCCGCCGGCGGCGCCGTGCACCGCGGACAGCCAGTGCACCAACGCGACCTTCCCGAAGTGCCGCCAGCGGACCTCGGGCGCCTTCGGGCAGGGTCCGGCGCGCACGATCGCCGAGACGGGCTCGCCCGCCGGCGTGTGCGTCGACGACGCCGCCCCGCACGCCGCCAACCTCGTGAGCGTCTTCTGCGTCCCGCCGACGTTCAACTCGACGGTCGATGCGGCGGGCGACCTCCCGGGTCCGGGAGCAGTCAGCCTGACGGGGGTGAGCCAGCTGATCTCCCCGATTCCCCTCTGCACGACGACGACCCTTGCCGGTACCACGACGAGCACCTCGATCCCGACCACGACGTCGAGCACGGCATCGCCGGTCAGCACGACCTCGACCACGAGCAGCACGAGCACGACGGTCACGACCACGACGCTTCCAGCCTGCCCGCCCCCCGCGCTCCCGGTCGGCTCGCTGTCGTTCACGATCGCCCAGGGCACGACCAGCTGCGGTGGTCCGGGGCTGAGCCCGGGTCCCGCGACACCGCTCTCGGGCGAGATCGACAACGGCACCGGAGCCAAGATCTCGGACCTGGGGCTCGATTGTCTCTACCTGGGTGGGGGAATCAACGGCACGGTCCCCGGCGTGCCGATCCCGGATGCCGCGACTGCAGTCCTCGACATCTCGGGCATGAGCGGCCTCAACCTCACGCTGTCGGCGAGCAACGGGACCGGCCCGGACAACTGCACCCGCCGCGCCGGACCGGGGAAGCACTGCGCGAACGGGAGCGCCGGCACCGGCGGCGGCGCATGCACGTCGGACGCGGACTGCGGGCAGAGCCACGCCTGCGTCCTCGACGCGAATTGCTTCTTCGGCCCTCCGGCGCCGGTTCCCGCCGGACCCCTCTCGTCCTGCGCCGTGAACGCGATCGCGACCGACCCGTGCGGGTCGGCGACGCTCGGCGGAGCGGCCACGCTCACGGTCGGGCTGTCCTCCCGCTTCTACCTGACCGGCGACGCGACGTCCCCCTGCCCTCGCTGCGTGGCAGGGACGTGTACCGCGGGCCAGCGTGCGGGGCTGTCGTGCTCGGGGGGGGTCGGCTCGAAGCAGACCTCGCGCGAGTGCCCACCCTCGGCGTCGCAGTTCATCGGCGAGGTGCCGATCTCCCTCGCACCGCTCAGCACCGGGACGTCCACCCTGACCAACCCGAACGGGTTCTTCTGCCCCGGCCAGAAGGTCCCGGGCGCCTTCGGACAGTCGACGGCAACCACGATCCGTGAGACCGGCTCGCCGCTGCTGGGAGGGCCCTCGCTCTTCTCCACGACGCTGGCCGGAAATTTCTGCATCCCGCCAACGGGGACCCCGCTGATCGACAACACCGTCGACCTGCCGGGTCCGGGTGCGATCAGCGTGCCCGGAACCATCTCGGTGTGCCTGCTGGGGCTCCTCTGTTTTTGAGGCCGGAGAGCCGGATGTCGGCGATCAGAGCGGGCCGGTGACGGACATCGACGGGGACCCGCGGCCCACGGGGGCGGTGCGTCCACACCGGCGTCCGGTCAGGCGCGCCTCGCGCCGTACGCCGACGCGCTTCGAGCTGCCAGGTGTTGGCGCCCCGTCGGGTGGGCGCCGGTCAGGATCACCCCCACCATCGCCGCCAACGGTCCCTGCCCCACCACCCGGGTAAAGGGCCATCGGCGGATTGACCAAATGCGTGCTCATCGATGCGTTGAGCCGCGTCCCGCGCGCGCTCTACCAAGCGGGCGCAAAGCGCGCTAGTAGTCGGCGGTCATCTCGCCATGAAAGGGGGCCGTGTTTGAAGGATCTCTTCTCCGTCGCCGGGAAGGTCGTACTCGTCACCGGGGGCTCGCGCGGCATCGGATTCATGATCGCCCGGGGCTTCGTCGAGGCCGGGGCGAAGGTCTACATCTCGTCGCGCAAGCAGGCCGAGTGCGACCGCGCGGCCGCCGAGCTGTCGCGTCACGGTACCTGCATCCCACTCGCGGCAGACGTCTCCACCGAGAGCGGCGCCCGCGGGCTCGCCGAGGCGCTGGCGGGCCGCGAGAAGGCGCTCCACGTGCTGATCAACAACGCCGGCGCCAACTGGGGCGCGCCGCTCGAGGAGTACCCGGACTCCGCCTTCGACAAGGTGCTCGA
>Ga0066388_100003491_pt1 | contig 10211 bp, 8 predicted proteins | sample PanSoiMetaGPlot6_FD_64539 | JGI IMG/M metagenome (GOLD analysis project Ga0066388, IMG submission 64539) | Tropical forest soil microbial communities from Panama analyzed to predict greenhouse gas emissions - Panama Soil - Plot 6 (Hybrid Assembly) | ecosystem: Environmental > Terrestrial > Soil... | reverse complement strand
ACTTTGAAGCTCTGGCGACCTCGGCAAAGAAAACGGGAAAGCACATGGAGCGCTTGCCAACGGGTGAGCTCTATATGAGGGCGGGGATGGAGATCGACGCAGATGGGGCACCGGACGCGAGAAAGATTGACCCGCACGGTTCGAGACAGACGACACTCGCATACCAAGACGGCTCGTTCGTCAATGCGCATAAAGTACCCTACTTTGTATTGCCCGCATCAAAGTATCAGCAATACGGAATTCAGCCAGGTGATATTGCAGCAGTGCGCTACAACGGCAAGGTAAGATTTGCTGTCTTCGCTGATGAAGGCCCAAGCTACAAGTTTGGCGAAGGCTCCATGGCGCTGGCTGAGGCACTGGGGATCGACAGTGATCCTAAAACTGGTGGAGTAGCAAAAGGAGTCGAATACATCGTATTCCCCTGCTCGGGCGACGGAACACCAGGCACCCCGGAAGGTAATAACAAGATCGGTACGCAATTGTTAAAGCACCAGTCAGAACTTATGGCAAAACTCCGCATGCAGGGTCGTAATACCTGATGACATCGTCTTGATCTCGTCGCACCTGTCTTCGTTTACATCGAAGGGGTTAGCGGTTCGAGTCCGTTACCGCCCAAGACTGGTGGAAAGCGGCTCTCGAAAGACAGTCGCTTCCATGTTTGGGGAAGGAAGTTCCCTGGAAGGCTCACTTCCGTTTCGTGGACTCCTTTCCGCCAGAGGTATTGAGAGCGACGGCCGCGCGGATGAGCGCCTTGAACGCATTCGCGTCAATCTCCTCACCGGCATGAATGTCGATGGCGCGCCTTACCTTCCCGTCAAGGCTCGAGTTGAAGAGCTTGGCAGGATCTTTCAAGGAAGCGCCCTTAAAGAAGGTCAGCTTCACTATCGACTTGTACGACTCTCCCGTGCAGATACCCCCGTCATGGGACCATACCGGGGTACCCCTCCACTTCCACTCTTCCACAACGTCAGGGTCGGCCTCTCTGATGAGGGCGCGCATCCTTGCTAGTGCATCGCCTCTCCAGTCACCCAACTCGGCAATCCTTTCACTGATTAGTTTGGAGGCCGACTTGCCTGCTTCCTTTGGTTGACCCTTCATCTTTCTACCCTTCGTTGGGGATATTCGGCATTGCCCACATTTACAGCGTCCGCTAACACTACGTTAGGTTGTAGGAAACAGGTGTAATATAGGAGCCGTGTAGCAAATTTACATCGTGCATCCGGGTTTCATTTATAGCGCATCCTGTCTCTTAGCTATCTCGGGCTTATAAACCTTCTCTGCCCAATCCTCTGAATTGATCTCTTCGATCACTACCGAAAAGACTCTTCGTCAATACCCAGAATATCCATGCCATCTTTGACTATACGTTCCGCGAGTAGAGCTTTCTGCTTCTCTGATTTCCCAGGCCAGAGCTTGATGAGGATATGAGGCATAGTCTTTCTCCTTGACGATAGTTCCTCGTCATGGACGCGGCACTACCTTCACCGTCGCAGACCGAGCGCGTGCGCTAATCATCGGTTTGAGGTAAGGACTGTCGTGATACTTCGTTCGGTAGGCGTCATCGACTTGATCATTGATTGGCCCGTTGACCGGCTTGAAGCTAACTTCCTTCGTCGTGCCGGCAGCAGTGATTCGCCCGGACTTCTGACGCATCGCAGCCTGAAACCAACTGGATTCTTTCCCGCTGTAAGCGCGCACATACAGAGCGTCGCCGACGACGACCGACCAAATCCACGTCGGGGTGCCATATGTCACCCCATCTTCTCGGAAGGGCGAGATATGCAAGTCATCCGTTTCTCCAATCCTGTGCAGTTCGTCCTTCGACCAAGAAGCGACTTTCGTCATTATCAAGTTCCTCCTCAGCTGCAATAGTGTGCAACATTAGCTATTACTTCAGCGAGGCAATATCGATGACGAACCGATAACGCACGTCACTCTTGAGCAGACGCTCGTAAGCTTTGTTGATCTTCTCTATCGGTATGATTTCGATGTCCGCAGCGATGTTGTGCTTGCCACAGAAATCAAGCATCTCCTGCGTTTCTCGCATGCCACCAATAGTTGAGCCAGCCAAGGATCTGCGTTTGGGAATGAGGCTAAGTGGATTGACTGGCAAGTTTTCGCCTGGCGCACCTACTAGCACCATCGCACCATCACGTTTCAACATGTCGAGATATGTGTTCATGTCCGCAGCAGACGATACTGTATTGATGATCAAATCGAATTTTCCCCGAGCTTTCTCGACTGCTGAGAGATCGGATGTAGCGAGATAATCTTTGGCACCCATTCTTTCTGCATCAGCTTTTTTGCTTAGGCTACGGCTAATTACGGTCACATTTGCGCCCATCGCACTTGCAATCTTCACAGCCATGTGGCCCAAGCCACCGAGGCCGACAACGGCAACTGATTTGGCCGGACCGGCATTCCAATGTGCCAGCGGAGAATATGTTGTGATGCCTGCGCAAAGTAGTGGCGCTGCTTTCTCTAACGGCAAATTACCTGGAATATGAACGACGAAGCGTTCATTTACAGTGATTCGCTCTGAATAACCACCAAACGTTGGCGTTTTGCCATCAAGCTCCACATCGTTGTACGTCAGGACATTGCGTTTTTCGCAATATTGCTCCTCGCCTTCCTGGCATGATTTGCATTCTTTGCATGAATCAACCATGCAACCAACGCCGACACGATCACCGGGTTTAAAGCGCGTTACCTGCTCGCCAACTGTTTGAACGATACCAGCAATTTCATGTCCAGGTACCATCGGGAAGCGCGCACCTCCCCACTCATCCTTCACTTGGTGAACATCGGAGTGGCACACCCCGCAGAACTTGATGTCGATTAGCACGTCATGCGGTCCTGGTTCACGGCGCTGGATCTCAAACGGCTTGAGCTGGTCATTAGCACCGGGCGCTGCATATGACTTTGTTTTGATTGCTGTTTTGATCATGATTACTTCTCCTGACTCGGCTGTCTTCATCAGCGGTAGCTCATACTTTCTATCGCAGCCGGATAGCGATCACCTTTGATTTCAATCTTGGCTGCCGCGCTTTCGATATCACGCAATTCGGCGGGCGAGAGTGCTACAGCTGCTGATGCCATGTTCTCTTCCAAACGATGTAATTTCGTCGTACCAGGAATCGGGACAATCCATGGTTTCTGACCAAGCAGCCAAGCTAAGGCTACCTGAGCTGGCGTCGCGTTTTTCTTTTCAGCGACATCACGCAAGAGATCCACCAATGCTAGGTTTGCCCTGCGATTCTCTGGGGTGAAACGCGGAATCGTGTTGCGAAAATCAGTGCTATCAAGCTTGGTGGAGTCATCCATTGCTCCTGTGAGGAAGCCTTTGCCTAGCGGGCTATAGGGCACGAAACCAATTCCAAGCTGTTCGAGCGTCGGTAAGATCTCTTCTTCCGGACGGCGGAACCACAGTGAGTACTCGCTTTGCACAGCACTTACCGGTTGGATGGCATGAGCGCGGCGAATAGTGTTTGCACTGGCTTCAGACAGCCCAAAATGTTTGACCTTTCCTTGCTGTATCAGCTCTTTAACCGCACCTGCGACCTCCTCAATCGGTACGTTTGGATCAACCCGGTGCTGGTAGAACAAATCGATCGCATCAACTCTCAACCGCTTAAGGCAACCTTCGGCGACCTTCTTGATGTGTTCGGGGCGACTGTTCAAGGCTGACCATCTCCCTTCCCCATCAGTAGCGGGGGCCCAGCCGAATTTGGTCGCTATCACGACTCGCCCTTTATAAGGTTGGAGCGCTTCGCCAACCAGCTCTTCGTTTGTCAACGGGCCATATACCTCAGCTGTATCAAAGAATGTGACGCCGCGTTCGACGGCTGAACGAAAAAGAGAAATCATCTCGTTCTTGTCCTTGGCTGGACCGTAGCTGTAGCTCATGCCCATGCAGCCTAGCCCAATCGCTGATACTTCCAAGTTTCTCAATTTGCGTTTCTGCATTTTTCTTCTCCTTGCCCCTTGTGCTTGGCATGCAGCGGAACTCATCAGTCCGGTCGAGGTACCGGATGCTGAGTTCAGTCCTTATCTAAGTGAAAGATGGGGTTCTGTCTTTGTGGTCACTTGGCTAAAACTACAACGCCCGCAATCCACAATTCAATGATATGCTGGATCTAGCCCGGTGCGGTAGAACAAAATTCCAGAATGATTGGATAATCCTACGAAAGGGCGGGAAGCAAAGAACTCATGAGCCCAGATGACCAGCGCGCAGAAGCACACAGGGAAGAGCTTGCATTAAGAATGGCGAGGCTCTGTATCAACGAGGGCTGCAACCCAGCTGTCGATGGTCTTAACCTGTACCGGCATTCCAACGTGACTCAGCCTACGCACGGACTCTATTCTCCATCTATATGCGTAATAGCTCAGGGCGCTAAAGAAGTGCTGCTGGGAGAAGAGCGGTTCAGATACGACCCCACGCATTTCATCCTGGCTTCCTTAGATATACCTGTCATTACTCAAGTTGTTGAGGCGACGCCGAAGCGCCCGTTCTTAGGTCTTAAGCTTGACCTTGATCCCTCGCTCATCGCATCGGTGAGCGTTGAAGCCGGTGTCGCGCCTGGGCGATCCGAATCCAGCGTAAGGTCGATTGCAGTAAGCAAGTTGAATGGCGATCTATTGGATGCGTTTGTGAGGCTGATTCGCCTACTGGACACGCCATCTGATTATCGCGTGGTATCGCCTCTAGTGATAAGGGAAATCATTTACCGGCTGCTCAAGAGCGAGCAAGGCCCTCGCTTGTCGCAGATGACGAGCTTTGGCGGCAATACACATAGAATTACACGAGCAGTCGAGATTCTGCGAACTAGGTTCAATGAATCACTCAGCATAGAGGACCTCGCTGGGCAATTGGGTATGAGTGTTTCTAGCTTCCACCAGCATTTCAAGACTGTTACCTCAATGAGCCCGCTGCAATTTCAAAAGTTGCTTCGACTGCAAGAAGCAAGGCGCCTGTTGCTTACAGAAGAAGTGGATGCAAGCAGCGCTGCCGTCCGCGTCGGCTACGATGACGCGTCACAGTTCAGCCGCGAGTACAAAAGACTTTTTGGCGATCCCCCAATTCGCGATGTTGCCCGCTTCAAGCAAATGGCGATGCATCGCTGATCTACCCGGCACGGCAAACTGCGACTGACTTTCAAAACATTGTCGATTACCTGCCTGGATTACTTTTGCTACCGGTCACTTCTGCGCCATCAACAACATTACGAGAATCACGGAACGAAAGGATCACAGCGAGAGGCTGCTTAGTTGATGCTCCGGTTGCTCTAGTGGGACGCTTGGCCCAGCATCGACCCCAGCTCATTGAGAGTTTTCAGCCGCTTGTATATCATCTGCGAGGGGAGTGCATCCTGTCGTTTCAGATTCCTGTTGTGCAGCTCATCTCGGCGTATATATCGGCGCATTCGTACAGGGCCCAGTCTCGAAAGTATCGCAGCACCCTTCCTTCAGTCTCGTAGAGCCTGGTGCTTTCAGGGTCTATTCGCTTCAGCCGGTTCTTAAGTACTGCCAGGCCGTTGGAGCAAAGCTCCAGTCCGGAGCTAGCACCGCCGATGACCGTTCCGACAAGGCCCCTGACATCGGCTCCCTTCAAGGCGCTGATCGATACTTTTTCTGGTGTCCTCAGATTCTGTCCTGTCTGCTGAACGTTGACTACGTTCGACGCCCCAAAAAGGGCGGCCGCCGCCTGCTGCAGTGGAAAATAACCCAGGTAGCGCGTGTAGGGTTCCTTTGTGGCAGGAGCCCTGTATCGGGTGAAGAAGCGCTCCAGGTCAATCTCTTCGAAGAGGAACCTACCGGTAAACTCTTCGATCGCCGTAGCGTCACCGTCAGCCTGCCTGATTGCAGCAGCACCCTCAGCAGCTCTTGCCCAATCCGTGGCGGCAAGAAGCAAGCACAAGCTCAGAGCTACGGCCGACCGTATGAACCTTTTTGCCTTCACGCTGCCGCCTGTCCTTAGATGCCAGCCCGGATAGTCCGACGGCAACAACCACTGCCAGACCTGGCAAGAACCCGCCCGGGACGACTCGCGTCAGATTCTATAGGCGATTAACGGAAATGGGGACTTCTAAGGGAGACACCGAGTAGGCTGGTTGGCGTATGGAAGTACCAGAATGTGGAGAAATAGTAGGAGTGACTGACTTTACAAGTTCCGGACGATAGTACCGTCGTTGACCGTAGCGAACTGTCACGTGAGAGCCCCTTTTTTCGGATCTCGACGCAAAGGAGGTATGGACATAGACCTTACGGGTGGTCGATACGTCTTAGTGATTGAGGACATTGCCGATGACCGAGCGGCTTGCCCCCGTCATTGCCATATAGCTTCCCAGGGTCCGGCGTCGGTCGTGAGGTCGTGGAGGTGCAGATCTTGGATTCCGGCGCGTCGCAGTTCCAACCTTTCTTTGGGTCCACTAGGTGTCCGGATGCGGGCCACTGCTTAACAGCCGGGTAGTATGCTAGAGATGTCTGCCAATCTTCAGGTGCTTATTATAGGCTGGGTAGCCGGATCCTAATTTCCGAAGATCGCATGTAATATAAAACAACCTTGTACCTGGAGAATGTGTTTGCTGTCCAAGCCTTGGGGGGTGGGCCCGCCTCCAGTATCCGCGCAGGTCCTTAAAGGAAATGTTTGTATGACTAAAGACGCTGACGATCAAATCGAGAAGAAAGCTGCGGACACCGATTCTCCGTCTTCCGACAAGACAGTTAACGAAGCACACACTGGCATGCAAGAGCTTCTCCAGAAAGCAAAAAGTGCGGCCGAGGAGATCAAACGAGGCCTTCGGCAAACGGGAATATCAGATCAGTTCGGCAAGCCCCTGTGGTTGATATCCGAGGCGTCATCCGAAAGCAAGTCTGCTCCAGGCAGCAGCACTGATACAACCCATTCCAAAGATGGGTCAGCGGACCACTGGTTCAAGCCGGAACAGTTCGCCATGGCCCTGGTCGCTTCTGATAGTGCACCCCCACAACGCGCTCGCACTAAAGGAGATATCGACAATGCTGCTGATGAAGTTCATCATTCTCTCCGCTACTGGAACCAAACTGACCGGTTGAACCAGGCGTTAGAAGGCAAGACTCCGGCAGAGCTGCAAGAGATGGACACGGCCTTTAAGCAAAAGTACAAGATGAGTATGGAGGACTATATAAGAAAAGAAGCGCCGGACGAGAAAAGGGCCCTCGAGCTTCTTAGCGCCAAGGATAAGGAACACAAGGATCCGGAGAAGGACAAGATCGTTGACCTGGCTCGCAAGCAACTGGGAGACACGCCACCACTCACAAGGCTGAAGCAGGATGTAGAAGACTTTGAGCACAGGCAGCCGCCTGTCAGCGCGGCCGAGCGCTCCCGCTTTTACCATGAAGTAACCAGGCTGCTGGAGGCCAGTGGCGACAAACCACTGACTCAATCAGAGCGTACGATGTTGGCCCGAGACCTCGTCCATAACGCTGCTCACCCGACAGACATTGATCAGGGCCGTCACAACACCTGCAATGTCTCGACCGTCGAGGTTCGTATGTATACGCGCGAGCCGGCGGCTGCGGCAAGATTGGTCACCGATGTCGCCACTACCGGCAAGTACAGCGGCAAGACCAGCCAGGTGGACTTCAATGGTACAAATGAAGGGAGCCTGAGGCCGGACTATGAAGCCGGGAACAATTATAGACGCCCAGGCGACAACAACCGCAATTATGCCAGCCAGATTTTCCAGGTCACTGCCGTCAATCTGGAAGTGCAGAAGACTGGTTTTCACGTTCCTTCTCGCGCGTTGCACTATCCCCCAGGGACAGTTCAATATGAGCAGGGAGAGCCGACGAAAAAGAATCCCAGCGGTGAGCGCCTGGTGGACAAGAGCACTGGCGAACAGATCCTTGTTGGTTACGATCCCCAACATGAGCCGGGCCTGACCAACAACCAGCTCAACGACGTTTACAACGAGATAGGTAGCAACACCAAGCCGGAAAAGTCGGTTATCGAGCGCGAAAGTGTAGCGTCAGGAGCCGACACTATTCACGTCAAGTCCGAACAAGAGCTCAAGGACAAGCTGGAGGAAATGAAGAAAAACGGCGAGCTGCCCGCAATAATCTGGGTCGACTCCGGCAACTCCCCCTTCTGGGGTGATGGCGGATCATACAACAAAGAGCATAACAAGGGAGGCGATCACGGCCCCCACGTGGTGAGCATAACTGATTACGATCCGGCAACCGGCAGGGTCTCCGTCGATAATCAATGGGGAAGTGCTAAGGATCACGGTGCCGGCGGCGGTGGCATAAGCATCGGCGATCTGTACGCTGCAAGCAACCAAGCAGGCAGTGCGGAAAACATCAAAACGCTAGATAGAGATGTTGCCTGGAATCGCCAGGAGGGGCATCATATCAACACCTTTAAAGAGCTAGAGTTGCTCAGGCAGAAGAGGATTGCCGGCAAGCTGACTGATGAAACCTACCAGAAACAGGTCGAGGCCACCATGAAGGATGCCCGGGAGCGCTGGAAGAATACGGGCAGAAGCGACAACGAAAGCGAAATAGAAAAGAAGCAGGCTGAGGAGCACTACAGCCGAATTATGAGGCAAATTAGAGTCAGTAAAGCTCCCTGACCTTCCCCCCAAGAGTTGATCCACGTCAGCTGGACGGTTTCGGGGAACGGATTGATTCGACTAAATAGGGTTCCTGTAGGCAAAGAACTCGTGATCTTCCGCATAGCCGCCCTGTCCGCTGCCGACGTGCTTGTAATCGTCGACAAATTCCAGAGCACTGATCCACTTGACCAACTTGAAGCCTAGCTCATTTTCGCATCGCAACCTCAGAGGCGCACCGTATAGAATGGGTAAGGGCTTACCATTCATCTCATAGGCGAGAATCGACAGCTTATGCCGCATATTTTCAATTGTGTGGGCATCCCAGTAGAAGCCACCGTCGTGCCCTTCTCCAAAAGAGTAGACAATGACGTATTTGGCTTCAGGTAGAGGCTGCACTTTTTCCATGACGCTTTCCACTCTCACCCCGCCCCATTTGGCTACGCCTGACCAGCCTTGAATGCAAAAGTGATTCGTAATCTGCTCCTGCTTCGGCATTGCCTTCAACTCGTCGTAAGTAAATTCAGTAGGGTTAGCAACGAGCCCGCTTACGCGCAGCTTGTAGTTGGCGAAGTTACTTTCGCACAATGCAGTGAATTCACCAGAGTCAGGAAGTCTCCCGTTAGGCCAGAAAAACGGCGCGATGTCCTTCTCGCCATATTCTATAGTCGGATCCCAGAGCTCCATACGTTTCATGACCGGATCGATCAGCGCTTTGCCGACACGCTGAACGAGTCTGGCGTGCTTGATTGTGAATGGTGAGGCCCACAGCCACAACCCCGCCAGGAGAAGCATCATGAAGCTCATAATAACGGTTCCGGTCATGACATGGCTGTCAGTTCCCAATACGATGTGGTTGAGGTTACGCACAAATCCTGTGATGAAGACCATTGTCACGTGTACAACAATAAATTGCAGAAAATACAGCAGAACTATGAAGTGCACAGTTCGCGCCACTTGTCTGTTAAACATTTTGCCGAGCCAACCGGTCCGGTTTGAAACGGCGGGTGATTGCATGATGCCGCTGAAAGCGGCGAGGGGAGCTGCGATGAACACAGTCGCGAAATAAGCCAGTTGTTGCAACGAGTTGTAGCGAACCCAACCGTTCTCAGGCGGCATATGAAAAGAAGCGTACTGGATTACATCCGAAAGCGCATTCGGGAAAACTTCCCATGATGTTGGAATCAGGCGCATCCATTGCCCGGTGGTGAACAGAAGAATATAGAAGATCAACCCGTTCAGTAGCCAGAGCAGATCACACGAAAAATGCCACCATCTTGCCAGTCCGATCGAATGCCTGATGCCCGGAATTCCCAGCCATCCGGGAATAGTGACGGCGTCATCTCGCGCAGTCCACAGTCTGTCCATCGGGACAGCATTCTGGAAGCGGAACCATTCTCTACCGGGCGTGGAGTTGTTATCCAGATACAACCGTGGGTGGTCGGCAAGTATCTGTATGCCAGATCTAATGATGAACATCATCAGATAGATGTTAAAAGCATGTTGCAACCGCAACCACAATGGAAAACCGTTGTAAGCAACCGGATAGGCGACATACCCGGGATACCGTACGATGAACTGTTGTATCCCAGGAAGGTCATAAATTTCGCGGCCGACACC
>Ga0066388_100003490_pt1 | contig 10212 bp, 8 predicted proteins | sample PanSoiMetaGPlot6_FD_64539 | JGI IMG/M metagenome (GOLD analysis project Ga0066388, IMG submission 64539) | Tropical forest soil microbial communities from Panama analyzed to predict greenhouse gas emissions - Panama Soil - Plot 6 (Hybrid Assembly) | ecosystem: Environmental > Terrestrial > Soil... | reverse complement strand
TAGAGACCGTCAATTCCGTTGAGCGCGATGTTTTCGGGATGGCGAAGCCATTGGACCTGATGAGTCTGAAGATCGAGTATTCCGATTCCACGCAAGTAGTCAGGGACGAAGACGTGTCGACCGTCAGGATGCATGGCCGGTGTTTGCGGCGAGACAAACTCATTGCTTAGCTTTTCCAACTGCTTGCCATCGCGCTTCAGCATGTAGACTCCGCCAGCCTCTCCGTCGGAGATAACGACATCGCCGGAGCTCGTGAGAGTCATATCGCCGAGCGCATGGGACAGCTTGTCATCGGGCAAAGAAACACGAGAGAGCGCGCGGCCGCTTTGAAGGTCGTACTCGATGAGCTCAGACTTTCCCCAATCTTTCTCGGGAGCAAAGGCATAGCCTTTGAGTGCGCTAGTTGTCGCCCACAGAACGCGGTGATTGGGATCGAGCCGGAGCGCGAAAAAGGAGTCATCACCGGTCGCGAAATCAGAGGTGCGGCCTGTGGCATCGATGCGAATAATTTTGTGAGCGCGAATGCTGCTCAGGCAGAAGTTCTTCTGCTTCGCGTCATAGGCAATGTCTTCGGTCAGCAGCTCAGGATCGAGGATCTTGAAGGCGACGGTCGAATGATTCACTGGTTGTTGGTTCTGCTGCATGCGATTCGTGAGCTGTTTGAAGCGAGCGTCACTCTCGAGGATCTTGAAACTGGGATCGCGGCTGAGGTCCATGGCTTGACCCATATCAACAAAAATGCCGAGCCACTTGAACGCGCGATCTTTGTCGCCCTGCGCGGCGGCAACACTGGCCAGGTTATAGACAGCGCGGGAGCTTCCGTTCGTGAACTGATATAGCTGGTCCAGAAGCGGCTGGGCGGCAGCGTAGTCTTTTTTGAGATATGCCTCGCGCGCCTGCGCACGCAGTTTGCCGTAGGCTTCGACGGCCGATTGCGCATGTCCGAATGCAGCGGCACACATGATCCAGAATGCAAGAATTTTTCGTGCCATCGTTGTACAGCAATTACACAACAGGTGAGCTGCGATGCGAATTACTTTGGGAGGAAAGGGCAGAAAAGCGGGACAGATCGCAGGATTCAGGCGAAGATTTGCCGGACGACTTCTTTGGCATCCTGGCAGCCCAGCAATCGTAGATGGATCGGTCCCTCTTTCGGCTCGAATGCCAGCTCGAAGCTCAGAAACTGACAGCACTTGCGCTCGAATGCGACAAATTCAACGACCTCGGTCAACACAGCTTCGCTTGAAGGAAAAACAAACTCGAAGCCGTCCGCAAGTTCCTTTCTCTCGAGTGTCTTCTGAAAGAGCTCGCGTATTACGCGCTCGCGACGGTGGGCAAGTTGGTCAGGTGAAAGGCTACAAACGATTGGATTGTTCTCAGATTGCATACTGCCGTCCTATTAGGATGCGAGAGCCTAATGTGCGGTTCAGACTTTTTCCCTACTGGAGAAAACAGAACGAGAGATGACCGGGAATAGATCCTGCTCCGTCTTCAACTACATTCCATCGTAATTTGGGCCGCCGCCACCCTCAGGCGGGACCCAGGTGATGATCTGGTAGGGGTCCATGATGTCGCAGGTCTTGCAGTGGACACAGTTGGCGAAGTTCACCGTGATCTGTTTTGCGCCGGGAACATCAGAAGCATCGATCATCTCGTAAACCTTGGCTGGACAGAAATGCTGGCAGGGATTTCCGTATTCGACCGTGCAGCGCGTGTTGCAGATGTTGGTGTCATGGATGACAAGATGCGCGGGCTGATCGTCGTCGTGCTTGGTGCCGGAGTGATAGACATCAGTGAGCTTGTCGAAGGTAAGCTTGCCATCGCCTTTGATGGGACCGAGCATGTGCTCGCGACCGTAGCCCCCGGCGGGAAGGATGTTGATCTGCTGCAGGCGTTCGTGGCCGGCATGAGATGTGTAGCGCTCATGAATGCCACGACCTCCAGTGACCTGCTGGATTGCAGTGTGAAAGAAACCTTCAAGTGTCCCGTTCTCGAAGCCCTGATGGAAGTTGCGGACCTTCCACAGCTCTTCCTTAATCCAGCTTGATTCAACCCGCTCCTGATATTTCTCGAGCTGCGCCTTCGTGTGATCGTTCGCGAGCAGCGATTCGAAGGCGGTTTCGGCGGCGAGCATTGCACTCTTGATCGCCAGGTGAATACCCTTGAGACGCTGGGAGTTGACAAAGCCGGCGGCGTCTCCGGTGATCATCCAACCATTGCCGGCGAGCGGCGGAATCGAGAACCATCCACCATAGGGCATCGTTTTTGCACCGTAGCGAACCATCTTGCCACCCTCGAGCAGTTTGCGCACAAACGGATGCGACTTGAAGGTTTGCATGACATGATGCGCATCGATGCGCGGGTCTTTGTAATCCAGACCCATCACGAAGCCAAGCGAGACGATGTTGTTTTTGCCGCCGTAGATCCAGGAGCCACCGTACTCCTCGTTGGTGAGCGGCCATCCCAAGGTGTAGATGACCTCACCGGGAGCGATGCGGCCGGAGGGCACCTCCCATAATTCCTTCACTCCGACACCGTAGGTCTGGGGATTGCGGTGTTGATCGAGATTGAAGCGGCCGATGAGCTGCTTAGTCAGCGAGCCGCGCGGACCCTCGCAAAGAACGGTGATCCTGGCCTTGAGATCATAACCCGGCTCGAAGTTCGCTTTCGGCTGGTTGAGTTTGTCGACTCCTTTGTCGTCGGTGCGTACGCCAATCACGCGGTCATCTTCGATCAGCAGTTCGGAGCCGGCAAAGCCATTGAAGATCGTGATTCCAGCCTGTTCGACTTTCTGGGCCATCCACTTCACAAAACGGTTGATGGAGATGACGTAGTTGCCGTGATCGCGCAGTGGCGGCGGTGTGATGGGAAACTTGAACTTTGATTTTTCAGTCAGAAAGTAAACGGCCTCTTTGCTCACCTCTGCGTCGAGCGGAGCTTCCTTCTCAAAGCCAGGGAGCAGCTCGCGCATGGAGCGAGGATCAAGCAGCGCGCCGGAGAGACAGTGCTGTCCGACCTCGCGGGCCTTTTCGAGTACGTAGATGTTTTCTTTGCTGAGCTGTGCCTCGGGATGTTTAGAGTTATGCTCGTCGATCAATTGTGAGAGGCGTAACGCGCAGGCCATGCCTGCCGGACCTCCACCTATGATGACGACGTCGGCTTCCATCTGTGGGCGATCGGGGATATCGAGTGGTTTTCGGAAGATCAGCATTTATTCAGTTTCAAGTTTCCAGTTTCGAATTTCAAATGCATCTCACCACAAAGGACACAAAGGTACACGAAGGAACTCTTCATTTCGAAGTGCCGCTCCAAGCGCTTATACCTTTGCTCTTTTTACTTCCTCAGTCAAAGCCGGAACGATATCAAAGAGGTTGCCCACCACTCCAAAATCGGCGATTTCGAAGATGGGTGCTTCTGCATCCTTGTTGATGGCAATGATGCTACGCGCGCCTTTCATGCCAACGATGTGCTGGATCGCGCCGCTGATGCCGAGCGCAATGTATACCTTGGGGGCGACGGTTTGTCCCGAAGAGCCAATCTGGCGATCCATGGGAAGCCAGCCTGAGTCGCAGATGGGACGCGATGCAGCGATCTCGCCACCGAGCGCGTCGGCCAGTTGTTTAGCGATCTCGATGTTTTTTTGCTCTTTGATTCCGCGACCGACAGAGACAATGATCTCAGCCTGGGTGAGGTCAATCGCCTGCTTGGCTTCTTTGAAGATCTCGAGAGGTTTTACGCGGATTGCGTTGTCGTCAATGCTGACGCTAACGTTTTCAATAGGGGCGGCGGTTGCCGCCTTTTCAACCTGATCGCCGCGATAAGCACCTGCCTGGAAGGTCGCAAAATGCGGTGGGTCGCAGTTGAAGGAGACATCAGCAGCGAATTTGCCCTGGAACATCTGACGGGTGAAGAGGAGCTTGTCGCCGTCCTTCCTATAGCCAATGGCATCGCTGATCAGCGTGCGTCCCAAAGCCGTCGCGAGCTTGGGAGCGAAGTCGCGGACCTGATAAGTGTGCGGCATCAGAACCAGGCGCGGCCTTTTGTCAGAAACGAGTTGCTTGAGGACTGCGACGTAGGCATCAGCCGTGTAACGTTCAAGCTTCGGTGAATCGAGTACGTTGACCTTGTTGACTTTGGCTGCCGCGACCTCAGAAGCAATGGCGTTCAGGCCAGCTCCGACCAGCGCAGCCTCGACTGGCCAGCCCGTCTCGGAGGCAATAGATTGGGCCGCTTTGAGCGTTTCGAAGGAAACGCGATTCAGTTTTCCTTCACGCTGCTCTGCTACAACGAGAATTGTTTCCGGCATGTGGCTTCGATGATGTGAGCGCAGTAGTCAGTGCAACTATTAGGCAACTGCTGGCTCATCTCCCTTCTAAAGACTTCAGGCTTGCTTGTGCAGAGATGAGCCCCGAGACACTATGCGGCCCGTTCTTCTCGCGACTCGCTCTCCTCACGATGCAGCGCCGGCTGATGGCTTCGCTTGATGGCTCCGGCGAGAATCAGGATCAGCCCGATCACGGCAGACGTGGCCAGCAGAGCGATCGTGAATTGGCGTCCGCCGCGCACGTCCCATCCAGCGTAGATCAACCAGAAACCGGCAAAAATCAGCAGGAAGACACCGAGCATAATCATCAGCCGGCTGACGGTCTGGTTCTGCTCAATGCTCTCTTCCACGTCGAGCACGTGCTCACGATCATCGAGCAGCGGCTCGGAGGTCCCGATCAGCGGCTCCCGCCGCCGCTCCCGCCTCTCCAGGCGCATTTCACGCCTGAGCAACTCTGCTCTCTCTTCGGGATCTTCAATTCTGTTATTCAAATCCATGATCAACCTCTCTATGAGGTTGGATGCGGATTCATTCGTTCCTGAGACCCGGTTCTCCGATCAGATCACGCGGACTTCATTCTTCAGTTTATCCACCAGCTTCTTTGCTACTTCCGCAGGAGAGCCGTCGAGCATCTCTGTCTTCTTCTGCTTCTGGGGGATGTAGAGCTTCTCAATCTTCTGCATGTTGGGTGTGATGCCCGCCTGAACTTCCTCGAAGGTGACCTTGCGCAGAGGCTTGTTCTTGGCCTGTTTAATGCCGATCAATGTTGCATAACGGAGCTTGTTGATACCGGACTGTATGGTCAACACCGCGGGAAGCGGCATTTCGAGATGCTGAAAGAAGCCGGCTTCCAATTCGCGCTTGAGGCGAATGCCGGAGTCGGTTTTCTCGATGCTCATGATGATCGTCGCGTGAGGCCAGCCGAGAATGTCCGCCAGGATTACGCCGGTCTGGGCGTAGCCATAGTCGTCAGATTGAAGGCCGGTGAAGATCAAATCGAATTTTTCATCTTTAATTGCGGCTGCGATGGCGCGAGCAGTGTTCAGCGAGTCGAGGGGGACAAACTTGTCCCCTTCGAGATGGATGGCGCGATCGGCGCCTTTTGCCAATCCCTCACGCAGGACCTGTTGTGCACGGGCTGGCCCGGTGGTGATCACGACGACCTCACCGCCGTGCTTCTCCTTCTGACGGAGTGCCTCTTCGAGCGCGTAGGCATCGGGCTCGTTCACCTCGTAGGAGACGTCTTCGCGAATCCAGGCGCCGCTCTCGTTGAGCTTCAACGGAGCGTCTTTCTGCGGCACCTGCTTCATGCAGACCAGTATCTTCATGAACTCATTTCTCTTGAGGAGTGTCTTGGGAGTCTGCGTAAAAGCAGCTCACAAGCAAACGCACAAGTATAAATGATGGGGGAGATAGTTGCGCGTTGGGGTTTACAGGAGCATCGAGTGAGAGCTCTCGACAGCAATTACGATCTCAACATTGCCGGGGTCCTTCGACTCGCACTCCGTCGCTTCGCTCCGTCGTGTTTCGCTCAGGATGACACAAGATAAAATTTCCTGACAATGCAAAGCGGAGCTGTGCGATCCACTGTCAACTGTCTATTCAGGCTTGAGCTCTACTCTGCGCGCAGAGCCATCAGTGGATCCACCTCGGTCACACGACGCGCGGGGATATAGTTTGCGATCAGCGCTACGGCGACGAAGAGCAGCGCAACCATGGCAAACGTTGAAGGATCGTTGGCAGGAGTATGGAACAAAAGCGTGGACATGAGGCGCGATCCTGCGAGAGCGCCGGCAATGCCGATCAGTAGTCCGATGATAATGATTCGCATGCCCTGGAGCAGCACCATTCGGAGCACTTGCGTATCCTGCGCACCGAGCGCCATGCGGATGCCGATCTCCCGCGTGCGCTGCGTGACCAGCAGCGCCGTAACCCCGCTCAGTCCAGTGGCAGCGATGGCCAAAGCGAGCGCTGCGAAGAGAGCGAGCAGGCTTGCGGTGAGGCGAGTTGCTGCGAGATTCTCTCCGCGCAGATCATCCAGCGTCTTGACGTCGGTGATGGGCTGCTCGGGGTCGATCGAGTAAACCGCCGAGCGAAGCTGCTTGACGTGGTTCATCGGATCATCGGAGGTCTTGATCAGAATGCTGATGCCATTCGAGTTTTGCGCGTAGGGCTGGTAGCCCATGTCAATCGGATCTTTCTCAAGCCCGTACTGGCGGACATCTCCCACTACACCGACAATCGTCGCCCAGGTCTTTCCGTTATCGCCTGAGACCCGCTTATTGATGGGATCCTCGTTGCGGAAATAGTGTTTGGCCAGCGAGTGGCTGATGATCACGACCTCCGGGGCGCCTTCCTTGTCCTCGGGCATGAAGAACCGGCCGCTGAGTAGCGGCACTCCCAACACCTTGAACGTATCGGGACTAGCGACATTGAAATCAGCCGAGGGGGATGGCTCGCCGGGCATGACTGGATGTCCTTCGATGATGAATGGCTGACTTCCGGGACGTCCGGGTGAGAGTGGCGGGCCGCTATTGACGGCAACCGCCTGCACGCCCGGTGTTCCTTCGAGCTTCCGTACCAAGGTGTCAAAAAATACTACGTTGTCTTTATCTACTTTGTACTTGCTGAAGCTGAGTGGGACATTTGCGGTGAGAATGTGATCGGAGTTGTAGCCAGCATCGACCTGCTGCAGCTTAATGAAGCTGCGCAGCATAAGGCCTGCACCGATGAGCAGCATGAAGCCGATCGCAACCTGGCCGGTGACCAGGAGATTGCGCATCCGGTTTCGGCTGCTCTTCAAAGTAGAGGCTGTGCTGCCCTCCTTCAGTGAGGAAATCAAATTGACGCGCGAAGAGAATGCCGGAATGGAGCCAAAGACCACGCCGGTAAGAATAGAGATCGCGAGCGTAAAAAGCAGAACCGGCGCACTCATGCTTACTTCGACCGCACGGCTGGTAAATCGCGAGGCAAAGGTTACCAGCAGATTCAGAGACGCTGAGGCAAAGATGAGTCCCAACGCGCCTCCGGCGAGGCTGAGCATGGTGCTCTCGGTGAGTAGTTGTCGCGCTAACCGGCTGCGCTGGGCACCGAGCGCAGTGCGGACTGCCAACTCCTGCTCGCGGCGCATCATGCGCGCGAGCGCAAGATTAGCGACGTTGGCGCAAGCGATCAACAGCACCAATCCGGCGGTGCCAAGAAGGACAAGCAGCATTGGGCGCACGTCTCGCGTGAGCTGCTCTTGCAATCCGTTCATCGAGGAGCGAAAGCCGGCGCTCTGTGGATAGATATCCGGGTACACTTGCTGGAAACGACCGGCTATCGTGGCCAAATCAGCGTTGCCCTGCGCGAGGCTTACCCCCGGCTTTAGCCTGCCCATGACGCGCATCATGTGATGGTCACGATGCTCAATCATGCTGGCAGACGAACGGAAGGGGCACGCCACGGTTGGCATGTAAACATCGTTATCGCGCGGATATTGTGGGATCGGCGGCAGCACACCGATGACGGTGTGCACCTTGTCATTCATCCGGAAGTGCCGGCCAATAATGTTGGGATCGCCGCCGTGGCGCTTCTTCCAGTAGTCATAGCTGAGGACCAGCACGGCATCGGCACCCGGTTTGTCGTCCGCGTCGGTGAAGAAATGACCGAGAAAAGGCTTTACGCCAAGAAGATCGAAGAAGTGCGCTGAGACCACACCAGTGCGGACGTTGTCAGGCTGCTGCCCATCGAGAAGGATGAACGACATGCCATGGTATTCCTCGACCTGGGCCAGTGACTTTGCCTGCTCGCGATAGTCATTGATCTCTTTTACCGAGAAAAGCACGTTTGGCTGGTGGCTCTTGGCAAAGTCCTGCTGCAAGACCACCAACTCTCTTCCCTGGGCGTAGGGGAGAGGTTTGAGCAGGATCCCATAAACAACGCTGAAAAGAGCGGTATTCACGCCAATCCCAAGCGCCAGAGCTGTGATCACTACCAGCGTGAAGCCGGGGTTCTTGGTCAGCATCCTGAAGCCATAGCGAATGTCCTGAAGGAATCCACTCATAACGCCCCCATCGAATAAATGCAGTCAGCCTGTGATTCAAGCAGCACGTCCTGTGCCACAGAGCATCCATCCAAGACTCTGAAAATACTGGGCCAGTTCTCAGCCGAACATGACGACCAGGTAAGCTGACCGTCCGCGACTGGGACGAGCTGTTCGAAAGTGGCCACTGTTCAGGTGGCGAAGCCATAGGTCGGCTGAACAACAGGCTAGTCTGGTGCAGACCTCGCGGCTTATTTCTTTGTCGCGTCAGAAGCGTGAAGACGCGCCAGCAGACTATCGACGTAGATCATCACTGCATGACGCTCCTGCGGATCTTTGAGCCGGGTTCCGAGCCGCGCTTCAGGATCTTTGGTTTGCGCAAGTCGCCCGAGGAGAGTAGTTCCGTCAGGGAGCTTCTTGTTGGCATCATCGTCGTGGCACTTTGCACAGCGGGCGACAAAGATCTTCTTCCCTTGCTCGAACATAGCGGCGTTTTTGGGGTTAGAAGCTGCTGCGGAATCGGCTGCAGCGGCCTGGATAGAGATGGCGCATGCCAGGAGAGGAATCGTAACCGGAAGTTTCATGATCGCCTCCGCTCTCCTATTTTGACGTGCCACCCTCCAAAAACGATTGGTAATCTTTTCGCTCTACCGAAATGAGAACAGCGGAACCGCGTACAATGCTCCCATGGCAAAGCACATCGGCATCGTGGCTTGTAGCGCCGAGGGAGCTGCGCTTTGCTATCGCACTATCGCTCAGGCAGCGGAAGAGTGCATGGGCGCTCACAACCATCCCACAATAACGATGCACTCGATCCCGCTCGCCGCCTGGATGCCCGCTTTTGATGCCAAGGATTACAAGAGTGTCGGCCGCTTGATGCTCGAATCCGCAAGAGTGGTAGCGAATGCGGGTGCGGACTTTGCGATCTGCCCGGACAACTCGTGCCATCTCTCGTGGGACCATTTCATCAACGAGTCGCCGATTCCGTGGCTGCACATCGCCGAGGTGGTGGCGCAGGAGGCGCGGCGACAGGGATACAAAAAAGCTGCTTTGCTCGGAACCCGCTTTACTATGACCGGTCCGGTTTATCCTGAGGCGTTCTTGCGCTATCACATGGGCGTTCTGGCTCCCCCACCGGAGCACCAGAAGATGGTGGATGAGGTGATTTTCAATGAACTCGTCCATGGCATCGTTTCCGAGAGTTCCCGGCTCCGCTACAACTACGTTATCGAGATGCTCAAGCGCCAAGGCTGTGACTGCGTGATTTTGGGCTGCACGGAGATACCGCTGCTGGTGCGCGAGGATGATTGTCCTCTGCCCACGCTCGACTCCACGCGGCTTCTGGCGCGCGCCGCAGTGCAGCATGCACTGGCCGTCGACAGCACGGCGCAAGCGGTGTAACGCGGCAAAACCTTTTAACCACAAAGGACGCCCGTTTCGACTCCGCTGCGCTCCGCTCAGGGCAGGCTGCGGAGCACAAAGAACCAAGAATACTTCGTAAACCTTCGTGTCGTTTGTGGTGAAGGATTTTAGTCGATAGCGTATTATTTCCGCGCCATGAAAATCCTCGCCAACATCGTTTTAACTTGTCTGCTGTTTGGAATTTCTGTTTCTGCTCAAAGGTCAAGCTTCACAGTTGAGCAGGTGATGAGTTCGCCCTTCCCGTCGGGACTTACTGGTGCAAGGCAAACACCACGCGTTGCATGGGCCTTTTACAACAAGGGCGAAAGCAACGTCTGGATCGCCGACGCTCCCAACTTTGAAGCGCGCCAGGTCACACATTATCAGGGTGATGATGGAATGCCCATCGCCAGCCTCCGCCTGACGCCGGACGGGCGCACCGTGGTATACGCGCGGGGCAGCG
>Ga0066388_100003489_pt1 | contig 10212 bp, 3 predicted proteins | sample PanSoiMetaGPlot6_FD_64539 | JGI IMG/M metagenome (GOLD analysis project Ga0066388, IMG submission 64539) | Tropical forest soil microbial communities from Panama analyzed to predict greenhouse gas emissions - Panama Soil - Plot 6 (Hybrid Assembly) | ecosystem: Environmental > Terrestrial > Soil... | reverse complement strand
GAGGCCGTGCGCGAAGCTCTGAACCCGCGCGTCAGGTTGATCCTGATCGAGACCCCGTCGAATCCGACGATGCGCATCGCCGACATTCGCGCGCTGGCCGGCGTCGCGCGCGAGGCCGGGGCGCTGCTCGCAGTTGACAACTCGATGCTCTCGCCGCGCTTTCAAAAACCGCTCGGACTCGGCGCGGACGTCGTCATTCATTCGGCCACGAAATTCCTCTGCGGCCACAGCGACGTGACCGCCGGCGCGCTGGTCACGAACGACTACGACGTGTATCGCCGGATAGCTTTTGATCAGAACGCGGAGGGCGCGGGATTGAGTCCGTTCGACTCCTGGCTGTTGTTGCGCGGGATGAAGACGCTCGCCTTGCGCGTTGAGCGCCAGAACGAATCGGCCCGGAAGATCGCCGAATACCTGTCGAGTCGCCCAGAGGTCATCCGGGTCTATTATCCCGGCCTCGCCGACCATCCGGGCCACCACATCCACCGCGGTCAATCCACAGGCGACGGGGCGGTCATCAGTTTCACGACCGGCGACGTGGCGCTTTCGCGGCAAGTGGTTGAAGCCACACAGCTTTTCGACATCGCGGTTAGCTTCGGTTCGATCGGCTCGACCATCAGCCTGCCCTGCCGGATGTCGCATGCCAGCATACCGCAGGCGTTACGGGACAGACTCGCGCCGCCGCCCGATCTCGTGCGCCTCTCGGTCGGAATCGAAGATGTCAATGATTTGATCGAAGACCTGTCGCGCGCTTTTGCAATGGCTGAGGCCTGTGAGAACGCGCAATCCGCGGTATGTGTGGCGTAAAAGGGAAGAAGACAAGAAGACAGGGGAGGAAGACAAAGAGATAAATAGGCGTCAAATTCTCCTTGTCTCCTTTTCTCCATGTCACGCCTCGCCCTGTCTCCTTGTCTTCCTTTTGGGGCGGCGAGGTAAATCTGCGCTTTTATCCCCAAACCAGCCTGGCCTCCCACGAAAGCCAATCCCCTCCCTTACCATCTCCTCTGGAACCCTTGAAACCGACCTATACCATTAAAAACGCAAACTTCCCCGCCTTTTTCAATAACCTGATTTTCCCGAGGGGAACGGGGGTGGGGAGAAGATGATGGGGAAGGGACACAATTCCCCAATCCCGACTCCCTATACCCCATTCCCGACCTCCTTTCTCCATACCATTGCGGCGATTCGGAAAGCCGGCGCCGGCTAATACGGCTCATGACAGCCTGTCACGGTGAAATCTCCCCAGAATGAAACTCCACCTAGCCTCGAAGTCCCCCGCGACCGGGCCGGTAATAACCGGTAACAAGGGTGAGGTCTCCACCCCCACAAGCTTCGACCCCGCTAAGGCCTTTTATGACAGTTGTCACGCCACAGCTTTCCAAATCGCAAGCTGATGGTACGCAAAGCCCTTGAGTGGTTCTTGAGCGATTATTAGGCCCCCGCTCAAAGAAAATTAGACCCCGGCTCAAGAAAATCTGGCGCCCACTCAAGAATTTCTCAAGCCGCCTCGCTTATCCTCAGCTTCGAGGTTTGAAATCATTGTCATGAAGCTAATCGCCAGCAAGTTAACAATTCCCACCGAGACCCCGCGTGTTTGCCGGCAGGGATTGCTCGATACACTGCGGGAGAATCTCGAGTCCTGCCACGCGACCGTTATCAACGGTCGGGCGGGGACGGGCAAAACTATGCTGGCCATAGATTTCGTCCGGCGGTACGTGCGGCGCGCGGCCTGGTATAAAGTGGACGCGCCGGATATGAGCCTTCCGGTTTTTATGGAATATTTGGTAGCGAGCGTGGCCCGAGTGCGACCCGGATTCGGTCGTCAGACTCTGGAGCGCCAGGCGCAAACATTTGGGACTGGCGGGATTGGCAGGACCGGGGTCAGAGGCGAATCAGACGTCGCAGGGCTGGCGGAAGCCTTTGTCTATGATTTGGAGCGAAAGGCGGAGCCATTGGTGTTGGTGATCGACGACTTGCATTTGATCTATGACGCCGACTGGGTAATCCCGTTCTTCCACCGCCTGCTCCTGCTGATTCCAACTAATGTACACATGCTCATTCTGGGGCGGGGTCTGCCGCCGGCGCCGATGTGGCGACTCCGCTCCAAGCAACGCCTGTTCGTGGTTACCGAACAGATGCTCGCTTTTACGCAAACAGAGGCGGAGGAATTGTTCTCCGGCTACGGACTCGGCGCGGAAGATGCGAGTTCGGCCCTTAATCGCACCAGTGGGCGCGCAGCCGATTTGCATGCCGCGGCGACCCGGGCCTTCGCGGCCTTGGGGGCGCAGGCGTCTTTGCCCTCCTGCTTTCAGTGACGGCTTTTCTCTGGAAGCGTGGTCGCCCCGACCGCCTGCTTTTTCTGCTTTTAGAGATTGCCTGTTTATATGAAACTGGTAAAATGCTCCCGGCGCTTGATCCCCACATTAAGGACGCCGCTTTGTCCGTTTCGAAGCCGGCGTCGAAATCAAGCGCATAACTGTCGCCGCCCAGACGGCTGTATCTCCGCGCGACGTAAAACCCCTCAAATTATCTATAAGCGTATCTGGAATTGCTCCGTATAACGAGTCCACCTGGCTCGAATCCATATGAGAGGCTACGGCCAATGATCGACAGCCCACATCGTCCGGAAGTGGCGAAGCCCGCGTCGTCACAACCGCCAGCCGAAGTGACGACGCCACAGCCGGCGTTTTTCCTGCGCACAAAATTGGCGCCGCCGCGCCCGGCGCCCGCCCTGTTGCCTAGGCCGCGCCTTATGGAGCGGCTTGCGGCCAACCTCTCACGCACGGTCACGCTCGTGACCGCCAACGCCGGGGCGGGCAAGACGACGCTCGTGGCCGATTTCGTGCGCGAGTATGCGCCTCGGTTCGTCTGGTATCAGTTGGATCACACGGACGCCGACCCGGCGGTCTTCCTCAGCTACATCGCGTATGGCATCCGGCAATTCGTCCCGGATTTCGGCCAGGCGACGCTCGCCTACCTGCGACAATCGCCGGCCGAGGTCGGGCAGCGCCCGGAACGCGCCGTGGACGCGCTGCTCAACGAAGCGCTCGATTACATCGACCAGCCGCTGGTCATCGTCCTCGACGATTACCACCACCTCGGTGACGCGGAGGCTGTCCATGCGGCCGTCGACCGGCTCCTGGCGTATCAGCCCGACGTTTTGCACACGATCATCGTCTCGCGCGACGCCCCTCCGCTGCAGTTGGCGAAACTCCGTTCGAAGGGCGCGCTCGCCATCATTGATCGCAACGACCTGCTCTTCACCGACGATGAGACGCAGGCCCTCTTTAACCAGGTCTTCGACCTGGAGGTCACGGCGGAGCAAGTGGCCGAATTCCGCGAGCGCACCCAAGGGTGGGTTATGGCGTTGCAGCTCATCAGGCAGGTGGCGCAACGCCAATCCAGGAACGGCGCCGGGGCGGCGGAGCCGGACCTGAGCGAAATAATGCGGCGGTCCGAACGCGACTTCTTCGATTACTTCGCGGAAGAAGTCTTCGATTACGAGCCGGAGTCGACGCGGAACCTACTGCTCCGCGCCTCGCTGCTGGATCGCGTCGAGTTGGACACCTGTGTGCGGATCTATCCGGATTCCGGCTGCTCGACGATTTTCCCGTCACTGGTCAGCCGCAACGTGTTCATCACGCTCGCAACTGACGGGAGCGGCGAAGAGTACCGGCTGCACCCCCTCTTCCGGGATTTTTTGCGGCGCAGACTGCTTTCGGAGGTCGGACGGGCCGGGGTGTTGGCCGAACATGCGCAGATAGCCGACTACTTTCTGAGCCGCGGGAATTGGGAGCAGGCCGTGCGCCACTTTCTGGAGGCGGATGAGTTCGCTCGCGCGGCCCAATTGATATCCGATAAGGGGCAGGAGTGGATCACGTCGGGCGCGCTCGGCAGCCTGGCCACTTCGGTCGACGCTCTCCCGGTCGAGGCGATGGAAGGCCACCCCCGCGCCCTCACTCATCGTGCGGAAGTGGCGCGATTGCGCGGCGAATACGACAAGGCGCATGCCATGCTCCGCCGCGCCTCGGTTTTGCTGCAAGCTAAGGGTGACCGTGAAGGCGAGGCCGAAGCGCTTCATTCGCTGGCGACAATTGCCCGACGTCAAGGGGATTTCACAGCGGCCTTCGCGCATCTCGACCGCGCAATCGAGCTGAGCGACGAGCAACCCTCTGTGCGGGTGAAATGCGGTAATACGCGCGGCTTATGCTGGGTGGCGTTGGGCAAATGGACTGAAGCAGAGAGCGAGTTCCGCGGCGCGCTCCAATTGGCCGAGGAACAGCGCGACGAATTTTACGCCCGCCTGATTGTTCACAACCTGGGCTTGCCGCTGGGTATGCGCGGAGATTTTGGCGAAGCGCTGCGTTGGTTGCGCCGGATGCTTCCTGAGGGGCGCAACACCGCGCCCATGCCGCAGGAGGCGGGAGCGCATTTGAATGTGGCGCGCTGCCACCTTTATCGCGGCGAATTCCAGATTTGCGAGCAGCATCTGGATCGCGCTATGGAGCGATGTCAACTCTTCAACATGATTGGGGCGCGAGCCGAGGCGTTCGAGACGTATGGCATGCTGTATCGCGAACTCGGCGACGCGGCGCGGGCGAGGGAGTTTTACGAGCGCGCCGCACGCGACTATGACAAGGCCGGCGTTGAATTTTCCCTCTGTGAATTGCTTGATGAACAGGCGCAGCTCGAACTGCAGCTTGGCAACCTCGCGGCCGCTCGCAAATTGATTGACCAATTGATCGACGCCCGCAGACCTTTGAATGACGAATTACGCAATCAGACGGCCGCGCTGACTCTGGGGCGCATTCTGATTGGGCAAGGCGAGGAGGAGTCGGCGCGCGCTGAACTCGATTATGCGCTCGGATACTTTCGCCAGAACGGGCTTTATTATTATGAAGCTCAGGCCTGCATAGCTCTGGCTCAGTGCGATTTCGCGGCGGGACGTGACGTACAGATGCTGGAGCGGTTGCGGCGCGCGTTGGACCTGGCGGCGCGTTATGATTATGAATACTGGCTGCGACGGGAATTGGCCGCGCATCCGCGACTGTTCGCGATGCCTGAAGTGGCCGAACTGTTGCCGCCCGACGCGCGCGAGCATTTGGCTTCTCAAGTGGCGTTACGGGAGCCGTCTACGCCGGAGCCGGTTCAAGAGGTATCGTCCGTCTCGCTCGCCGATCTGACTGTCAATCTGCTCGGTCATGTTGAAATCTTCCGTGACCCGAAACGTCCGTTCGCGGCCGACGCCTGGACGACCAGGCGGGCGCACGACATCCTCTGTTACATCACTTCCCGGCGACACCGCCGCGCCTCTAAAGATACGATCATTGATATTTTCTGGGGCGAGGCGGATTTCGACGTCGTCGCCAAGAATTTTCACCCGACAATGTCTCACATCCGCAAGGCGCTCAACAGCAATCAACCGCTCAAACAGAACTTCCTCCTCTATCGTGACAGCGATTACTTGCTCAATCCGGATTTTGCGTACTCGATTGACATAGAGGAGTTCGACCGCCTTTCTGCCGAAGGCGACGCGGCTCGCCGCGCCAGAGATCAGGAAAAGCGTATCGCTTGCTACGAAGCCGCGATAAAACTCTACCGGGGCGAGTTTATGCGTGGTTGCTATGATGAGTGGGTTGAGGAACAGAGATCTTATTACAACGAACAATACCTTCACATGCTCGAAACTCTGGCCGTCGCCGCTCTCGGCCAGAAAGAATGGCCCCGCGCGCTCCAACTGGCGAGCCAGATCCTCCGTGACGACCCATACCGCGAGGACATCCATTGTCTGGTCATGCGCACGCACGCCGCGCAAGGCAACCGCGCTGCGGTCAAAGAACAGTACGAGACTCTACGCGCTCTTTTACGAAAGGAACTGGAAGTAGAGCCGTCGTCAGAGACGCAGAAGGTTTACCGTGGGCTGATCGGATGACTCGTCACTGTAAAACCCAGAATTTTAAATACAGGAGAGCCACGTTATGAACACTCACTTACATAAATTCAGTGAGAAAACCAGGCGGATCATCGCTATAACGTTAATTGTCGTTCTCGGCGTCAGCTCGGTTTGCGCCGGTCTTCTTATTACGACGGGCAGTGGCATCACAATGACCGGACTTGACGGCATCACCTATTCTGGCCCTAACGGCATCACGATGACCGGCCTGGACCAGTTGCTGGCTTATAACACCAATGGCATCACGGCGCCGACAAATACGGGCATTACAATGACCGGCCTGGACGGCCTCACGTATACTGGCGCTAATGGCATTACAATGACCGGCTTGGACGGGTTAACCACTTCCCAGGCTTCGGGAATAACTATGACTGGCCTGGACGGCGGCCTCCTAATCAACTCGAACGGCAATAGCTATCAGGCGGATTCAGTCGTTATCAATAAGGCTAACGGCATCACGATGACTGGCCTCGATAATCTCGCCGTAATTGGCTCCGACGGCATTACAATGACCGGCCTTGATAGTGGCAGTATTTCGCGCGCTAACGGCATCACGATGACGGGCCTCGATGGGCTTACGATCAACGGCGCTAATGGCATTACAATGACCGGCCTGGACGGCCAGCCTTTTACGATCTCGCCAGGTGACCTCACGGTAGTCGGCGCCAATGTCCTTTCGGCGACTGACATTAAGAACATCGTATTCACCGGAGCCGACAGTATCCTCACGACCGGTCTCGGCGACATGCTGCCTCTACCGCCAGGTTTGCGGAGCGTTGATCCTGAGGAGGCGATAAGGTTGCTGACCGATGACAGCAATATCAACGCGGCCATAGTCTACCGTCAGGCGGTGACGGATGACGATGTTGCGACTCTGCGAGGGTTGGGGGTTCTTGTGGGACAGCGTTATCACGTTTTACCCGTGATTTCGATAACGGCGACCAAGGGCCAGATAATGCAGATTTCGCAGCTGCCGACCGTGCGCGCGATATACAGCAATCGGACGCTGAAAATACTCGCCGAGCCCGGCAACGGATTGACGGGCACGGAGCGGGTGAAGACGGATCCGGAACTGACAGCGGCCAACGGAGGGCAGCCGGTCAATGGCAGCAACGTTACTGTGGCCGTGCTCGACACCGGCCTGGACTCCACGCACGGAGACCTGGCGGGCCGCGTCGTGAGGAACGTCAATCTCGTGGGCGGGCTGGGGCTGGGTACCTTCAACTATCCGCTCACCGTCGATGGGTTGTTACCCAACACAGACATGGTCTCCGGGCACGGCACGTTCGTCGGGGGAGTGATCGCCGGCAACGGCGCGCGCTCGGGCGGAAGATTCACCGGGGTCGCGCCCGGCGCTAAACTGGTTGGGCTGAGCGCGGGCGTCCTGAATTTGCTCTCGGTCATCGAAGGCTTCGATTACATTCTCTGGAAACAGCAAGAACTGAGCATAAAAGTGGTCAATTGCAGTTTCTCCGCCGACACGCTCTACGACCCGAACGACCCGATCAACGTCGCCAGCAAGATGCTCACAGACCGGGGCGTCAGCGTGGTCTTCTCGGCCGGCAACAACGGGCCTGGCATGGACACGCTCAATCCTTACTCGATGGCGCCGTGGGTGGTCAGCGTCGGAGCGACAGATGAACAAGGACGGCTGGCCGACTTCTCATCGCGCGGCTCGTTCACCAAATTGAGCGGGCCTTCGCTCGTCGCCCCAGGCGTCAACGTGGTTAGCCTGCTCTCCACGGGCCTCAACGTGGAGGCATTGCTCGGCCTCAACCTGCTCGGCGATCTCTCGCGCCTCTCGCTTCAGGATCAACTCAGTTACACCGTAGGCAGCGGAACCAGCTTTTCGGCGCCGCAGGTGACCGGGACGATTGCGTTGATGCTCGACGTCAACCCGTCGCTCACCCCGGCTCAGATACGCGACATCTTGCAGCGCACGGCCACTCCTATGCCGCCTTATTACCGATACGAGGTCGGCGCCGGGATGCTCAACGCGCACGCGGCGGTGTTGGAGGCGGCTTTCTCCGCGCGCCGGATGGGAATGTTCCGCGCCTCGCTCGACCGCCGGCAGGCGCGCTTCGTCAACGACCCGCTTCGGATGTTCACAGGGACCGCGCCGCTGCTCGGCACGTCCACCTCCACCGTCACGGTCCCGCAGAACTCCCTGCTGGCCTCGGTGCAAGTCGCCTGGGGGCAGAGGACATCCATCCTGGATAGAGTCTTCAACGACCTGGCCATGCGCCTGGTCGATCCCAACGGCGTGGGTCGGACCGAAGCGAACATACTCAACCTGCCGGTCCTGACAGGGCGCCGCGAGCGCGATCTGGTCAAGCTGCCGACTCCGGGCCTCTGGAAGGTACAGATGCGGAACACCGGCCTTCTCGGCCTTCTCGGCACGCCGCAGGACTATGTGGGCACGCTGGAGACCACGCACGCCGAATACCCGCCGCTCGGCGACATCGGCGGTCTGACCCCCGTCCAGAAGGTCGAGGTTTATCAGAATCTGCGGTCGTTCGTAATGGCGATATCCGGCAATAACTTCCGCCCGCAATTCACCATCTCACGATACGATCTGGCCTCGGCGCTGGTGGTCGGCGGGCGCGTGCCGCAATACCTGGCAGGGCAGCCGCTCTTCACCGACGCGACTGACTCTGCGACGAGGATCATGGTCGAGAGCGTCCAATCGGCGCCGGGCGGTCCGTTGTTCACCGACGCGTCGCCCGGCGGGCCTTTCCGCCCCAACGACCGCGCCACGCGACTCACGTCGACGATCGCGCTGGTGCGCGCCGCCGGATTGCGCTCCCTGGCCGAATCGCTGGCCGGAACCCCGCTGTCGGTGACCGACGCCTATTTGATCCCGTCGAGCCTGCGCGGCTACGTCAAGGTGGCGCTCGATCGCCAGCTGATGACCGCCGACGGCTTGGTCTTCCGCCCCAACGACGCGATGAAGCGCTTCGAACTCGCGCACGCGATGGCCGGAATATTCAGGCTGGCTACGCAGTGAAAATTGCGGATTGCGGATTGCGGATTGCGGATTACAGAATGACCGGACTTGCTCGGCGCTTATCGTCAATTCTCTTCAATCCGCAATCCGCAATCCGCAATCTGCAATCCGCAATCCGCAATCCCTACTGGCGTATAAACAACTCTTCAGCGTTCCAGAGCGAGTAAGGAAAGGATGCGCTCGGGCTGTAATTGCCGATCCGTTGATTGGCCGCCGAGGGCGGATGGCGCGCAACGATGGGGATGATTGGTGATTGTTCGGCGAGTATATGTTGAATTTCGTTGAAGGCTGCGCGGCGGCGCTCAGGGTCAGTCTCGCGGGCCTGCTTCGCGAGCAAGTCGTCAATCCGGGCTTCCCAGGCGGTCGCGGGCTTTGACTGCTTCGGCCGCCAACGGCACGTAGGACTGCCGCTGTTCAGGAAATTGGTGTAGGAGGACGGATCAGGCTCGCTGACAGACGTTACAAGAAGGCAAGCGTCATAATCGTAAGTTTCCGAAATGCGGCGCTGAAGATCGCCGAAATCAATTGGGGCCACTTGCATCTTGATCCCCAATTGAGCCAGGTCTCCCTGGACTACCACCGCCGTATCTTTGAGCGGCGGGCTCGCCGATGGAACGATCAGTGTAAACTCCACGCGATTGCCTTTCCCGTCGTACAACTCAGGGCGATCCTGAGGGCCTCGCGTTGTAAAGCCGGCTTCGCGCAGGAGCGCCCGCGATCTTTCCAGGTCGTATGCGATGGGCTGAAGGTCTGCGGCGACCCACTTGCGATTGCCCGGCGAGACGAAACCGTAAAGCGGGGTGGCCAGTCCTTGCAGGGTGATCGAAGCGATGTTCTGGCGATCGATCGCGCTCGACACGGCCTGACGGAATCGCGTGTCGTTGAACCAGGGCCGTTTGACGGGGGGCGGAGCCGGACGGTCGTTCAGTCCCGCGCTATTGAGGTTGAACCACAGGTGATCGGTTTGCAGTCCCGGGCCGAGGTCGGGGACCTGTGTTACACCTGGTTGCGAACGCAACTCCGCATAGTCCGGCGTGCGGAGTCGGTCATAGATGTCCAGAGAACCTTGCTGCAAGCGCATGAAGGCGTTGTTCGCGTCCTTCACGACCTCGATCACCAACTGATCCAGGTACGGCAGCGGCGCGCCCGCGCTGTCTTTTTTCCAGTAGTGAGGGTTGCGTTTGAGCGTGACACGTTCGCCGGGCGTGGCCGATTCGGCGGCGAACGCGCCGGCGGTGACGACTCGCGACGG
>Ga0066388_100003488_pt1 | contig 10215 bp, 8 predicted proteins | sample PanSoiMetaGPlot6_FD_64539 | JGI IMG/M metagenome (GOLD analysis project Ga0066388, IMG submission 64539) | Tropical forest soil microbial communities from Panama analyzed to predict greenhouse gas emissions - Panama Soil - Plot 6 (Hybrid Assembly) | ecosystem: Environmental > Terrestrial > Soil... | reverse complement strand
TCGACTTGACGAGGTGCGCGAGGAGCTCGCGTTTGCGGTCGGCGGCCACCGGGTGCTGGACCTGGGCGACGAGCTCGGCCGGCGTGTTGCGACGCGCGACCTCGACCGTCACCGGATCCTTCATGAACGAGGCCGCGAGCTTGCGGATCTCCTCCGGGAAGGTGGCCGAGAAGAGCAGGTTCTGACGGCTCTCCGGCAGGAGCGCCAGGATCCTGCGGATGTCGTGGATGAAGCCCATGTCGAGCATCCGATCGGCCTCGTCGAGCACCAGGATCTCGACCTGGCGCAGGTCCACGCTCTTTTGCTGCACGTGGTCGAGCAGCCGCCCGGGCGTGGCGACCACCACGTCCACGCCGCCGCGCAGCGCATCGACCTGGGGCTGCATGCCGACGCCGCCGTAGATGCAGGTGGACTTGAGCTTCAGGTACCTGCCGTAGGTGCGCACGCTTTCTTCGACCTGCAGCGCGAGCTCACGCGTGGGGGTGACGATGAGGCAGCGCACCGGATGGCGCGCCGGCGAAAAGCTGCTGCTCGATTTCGGCGCCAGCCGCTGCAGGAGCGGCAGCGTGAACCCGGCGGTCTTGCCGGTGCCGGTCTGGGCAGCGCCGAGAAGGTCGCGGCCGGCGAGGACCACTGGAATTGCCTGTTGCTGGATGGGAGTGGGCGTCGTGTAGCCTTCGTCGGCCACCGCCCGCGAGAGCTCGGCCGTGAGGCCGAGTGATTCGAACGACGTTGTAATGGATTTCTCCTGAGCTCGGCCTGCGAAGGGAGGACCTTCGACCGGTTCAGGCAGATGCTGTCTTCAGCTTGTTATTGGGCAGCCCGGGATGGGCCGCTCGTAGAACCAACAACGACTGAAACGCTAACCGGAAATACGCGTGACAGAAAGCTTGCCGCGTATTATACGCGGTTTCCTGGGGAGGAGAAAATGAGCCATAGAGGCCTGTTCGTCTTCATCGTCCTGCTTGCCGGATGCGCGGAGCTTCAGCCGCAGCAAGCCGGATCGACGCAGACGGTAAAAATCACGCCGCTGGGAAGCCACGACGGCGAGTTCTGTCCGCTCGACCGCGCGCTCGTGTTCGAGGATCCCGACGGCACGCGCATCCTCTACGACGCCGGGCGCACCGTGCGCGGTCCGAACGACCCGCGCCTCGGGAAGATCGATGCGATCCTCGTCAGTCACGTGCATGGCGATCACCTCGGCGACCTGATCCAGCCCTCGGCGAACGCCGGCGCCTGTCCCAAGCCGGACTTCTCCGTCAGCGTGACGCCCAATTCCAACAGCGTGAACATCGCGCTCGCGAAGCAGGCGCCGGTGATCGTCGGTGGCGAGATGGGCTCGTTCCTCTCGGTGAAGGTGAAGGGGCTCGGCGGCGATCCGAACAAGCTCGTGCGCCTCGTGCGCTTCGGCGCGCAAACCATGGTCGGCAAAGTCATGGTGGCAGCTGTGCCGGCGGTGCACAGCAACGGCTTGCCACCGGCCTTCCTCCCGCCGGAGCAGGCGAAGATGTTCGATGCGGCAGGCTTGACCGCGTACGTCGGGCCGCCCGGAGGCTTCGTGCTCCGCTTCAGCAACGGACTCACCGCGTACCTCTCCGGCGATACCGGCATCACCGCCGAGCAGGATCTCGTCGTGCGCGGCCACTACAAGGCGAACCTGGTGGTGATGAACATCGGCGGCTTTCCTTTCACCACCGGTCCGGACGAGGCAGCCTACGTCGTGAACGACCTCGTGCGTCCGGCCTCCGTGATCGCCTCGCACGCCAACGAGCCGGCCACGGTCGGCGGCAAGCTTTCACCGACCAGCCGGACGGCTGCGTTCCAGAAGTCCGCGAAGATGCCGGTCTATGTGCCGCTCAGCGGCAGGACGATGCAGTTCGACGGTAGCGGGCGCTGCCAGTCCGGCTGTTAAGCGCGGGCCTCTCGGGGCGACGCAGGCCGGACCTGGGCCATCGCCGCGTCGCTCTTTGCGGGGTCGATGGCCACATACGTCGTCTGGCTTGGAAATGCGAGGGTCGTCCCGCTGGCCTCGACCGCGTCCATGATCTGCAGGAGCAGCTCTTCCTGGGTTTTCAGGTATGCGTCGAAATCCTTCGCGAGGATGTAGGCCCAGGCCTCTAGGTCGAGCGAGGAGGCGCCGAACCTCACCAGGCGGATGCGCGCGGAATCCTTGTCGACGTGCGGATGCTCCGAGAGCAGCTTGCGCACGCTTGCGAGAACCTGGCGCAGCTGATCCGGAGTCGTCTCGTAGCGAAGGCCGACGAGGTGCTTGAAGCATATCTTGTCGCGCGTGGCGAAATTCTCGACGATCATCGAGCTTGCCTGCCCGTTCGGCACCGTGACGATGGTTCGCTCGGCGGTGCGCACGCGGGTCGATCGCATCCCGATGTCCTCGATGATGCCCGTGGTATCACCCAGCCGGCAGAGGTCGCCGACGCGAATGGGCTCATCGGCCACCAGCATCACCGTACCGAACACGTTCTCGAGGGTTTTCTGGGCTGCAAACGCCAGCGCCACCCCGCCGATTCCAATGCCAGCGACAGCGGTCGTGAGGTTGACGCCCTGGAGACTGAGAATGACCAGCAGCACCGTGACGACGGCAATGAACTTTGCCAGGCCGCGAAACAGGTGGACGAGGGCGATCCGATGCTGCTGCTGCGTGCCGCGCATGCTCGCGACGAAGCCGGACGTGATGGGATTGATGGCACGCATGAAGAGCCACGCCGCAGCCACGGCTGTCAGCAGGAGCGCAATGTGGCTCCAGTATTGCCGCATCATCAGCGTGTCCCCGAATTGCGCGCCCAGCCACATCAGCAAAGCAAAGACAAGCAGGCGCGCGGGACCCAGATAGCTTGTTCCTCCGAGGAAGGCGTCCCAGCTTGATCGGGCCCGCAGGAAACGCTGAATCGGGGGAGTCAACAGGGCGGTTGCCATCCAGGCGATCAGGGCCATGACAATCAGGCCCAGCGGAATGTAGATCCAGCGGTAGAGCGCTACGCCGAAGAGCGAATTTTCGATCAGCATCGCAGGGGCATGCCGCTCCATCCAGGAAACCTGCGGTGCCTCCCAGGGGATCTTGCGCAGATTCAGGATCGTTTCGGCCGAAAACAGCCAGATCGGGGGGTTCTTCCCCCGCTGCACACGGTCGAGCAGGATTTCGAAAGTGTTTTCCCCGATCTCGATTTCGCCGAGCGACTCGCGGTTCAGCGGCAGCCCGTCGTCCGTGTCGCCGGCGGGGCTTCTGCTCAGGGAGTTGAGGTCGAGCTTCAGCCTTCTGTCCATGAGCTGCTTGAGCTGCAGGGCCAATGCCGCCTTGCGGTCGGGGTCGAGCCTTCCGTCCAGATACTGGGCCGCTCGAGGGAGATCCTCTTTTTCGACGGCCGCAATGAAGTTGCGCACCGTGTCGTGCGGCGTGTTCCGGGCAAGCGGGTCCACGGCGGCCTCCGCGGCGGCAGGCGCCGCGGCGTCTTTGGAAGGCGCGGGCGCTTGAGCCAGGGCCGCGATGCTCAGCGCGATGCCCATTGCTGCGAGAAGGAGCCTGGATCTCGGGATCATGGTCACCCTTTCGTGTTGCGCGCTAGGTGCGCACGAGGCGAACTCTCAGTGCCGCCAGTTCGTTGCCCGCGAGCGCCGCGAGCACTATCAGGCCACCGAGGAGGGTGGCACTTGAAGGAATCTCGCCCGCGCCCAACCAGACCCACAGCGGCCCGAGCACCACTTCGAGCAGGCCGAGCAGCGCGATTTCCGGCGCATGGAGCGCGCGGCTCGCCAGCACCAGGAACACGCACGGCAGCCCGAGCTGGAACACGCCCAGGAAGGCAAGCAGCGCGAGGTCCTTTCCCGAGGCCGAGATCGGCAATGCCAGCGGCAGTGCGACGAGAGCGGACAGGGCGCCGCCGAGCATCACCGCGGGAATGAGATCCAGCTTCGCGGCGCTCGCGCGCAGGACGACCACGTTGATCGCTGCCGCGACCGGGATCAGGAACGCGATCGCCATGCCGGCGTAGTGGGCGGCAAGGCCGGAGCTGAACATCCAGGCAATACCAACCGCCGCAGCGCCGGCCGCGAGCCACGTGCGCGACGGTACGGGATCCTTCAGGACAAGGCTGGCCAAGGCCGCCGTGAGAAGCGGGCTCACGCTCATCACGACCAGCGTGTTGGCCGTTGTGGTTAGCGAAAGTGCAAACAGGAATGCAGTGAACATGATCGCCCACATGAGGCCCGAGATCAGGCCTGGAAGGCCGGCGGCGCGCACGGCTTGCAAAGGGTTTGCCCTTTGCAGAAGGAGAACGACCAGAACGAACAGGAAAGCGAAGAGGCTCCTCCAGAAGACCTGTTCGACAGGCTCGGCGCGCTCGACGTGGCGCGTGACTACGCCGGCGCTGCTCCACAGCAGCGGCGCCGCCACCATCAGCGCGAGCGCTGTCCCACGCGAGGAAGCTGTAACAAAACGTTCACCCACGGCTGTCATGCTGCGGACATCTGAGAGGAGGCTCGCATGTCCCTGCTCGTCCGGCTGGTCCTTGTCGTGTTTATTCCGCTGGCATACGCCCAGGACGCTTCGATCCGCGTCGGCGGCTCGACCACTGCGCTGCCGATCATCTCGAGCTGCGCGGCCCACTTCATGGAGAAGTTCGGCTCGTGGGACAAGGCCGACGCCAGTCTCAAGGGCGACCAGACGGTAGTTTATGTTACCGGAGGCGGCTCGGGCTTCGGCGTCAAGGGCCTGCTCAACGGCACGATCGACCTCGGCATGGTGTCGCGCGACCTCAAGCCCGACGAGATCAAGCTGCTCGGCGGGCCGGTACAGCACGTTTTCGCGCGCGACGCGGTCGCGATCGCGACTAACAACGCGAACCCGCTCGCCAAGACGAAACGGGCGGGGTTCAGCACCACCGAGCTCGCCGCGATCTTCTCCGGGCAGGCCGCGCAGTTCTCGCAGATCGACAAGAGCCTGCCGGCGAAGCCGGTGGTACTGCTCGCGCGCGACGCGAGCGGCGGCACGACCGAGATCATGCAGGACCGAGTGCTGAAGCAGCAGCGCTTCGCCGCCTCGCGGCTGCAGTTCCCCTCGACCGCGGCGCTCATCAAGAAGCTCGAGACGAGCGACGCGGCTATCGCCTACGTTTCTGCCGGCGCGGTGAGCCAGGATTCCGACCTGCGCACCTACACGGTCGACGGCGTCGCCCCGACGCAGGAGAACATCGTCAACGGAAGCTATTCCCTCAACCGACCGATGCTGGTCGTGGCGAAGCCCAACCCGCCGCGCAAGGTCCAGCTCTTCGTGGACTACGTGCTGGGCGATTGCCAGGAGACGGTGAAGGAGTTGGGATTCGTCGCGGTTCGCACCGGGAAGTAATGGATCTTGTTCTCAGAACCGGTTCCCTGGTTGCCCTCGCGGGTGCCGTAGCGGTCCTCGCGCTGGTCGTCGGCTACATCGTCTACGAGTCGCGCATCCCACCCGGCGACACGACCCTCGCCGGGTTCCTGTTGCTTGACCGCTGGGATCCGACCGGGCATCCGCCGCTCCTCGGCATCGGCCATGCCTGGATGGCGACGCTGCTGGTCGTCGGCATGGCGGTGGCCCTCGCCACGCCGCTCGCCATCGCGATCGGCGTGTTTCTCTCCGAGATCGCGCCGCCGGCGGCGCGCGCCGTCGCCGAGCCCACGCTGCAGCTGCTGGCCGGTGTGCCGGCGGTGGTCTACGGCTTCGTCGGATATGCGACGCTCGTGCCGCTCATGGAGCGCTGGCTGCCGACCGGCGAGACCCTGCTTTGCGCCGCGGTGATCCTCGCGCTGATGGTGCTGCCATACATCGCAGCCACTGCGGCCGAGTCCTTCGCCCTGGTCGGGCGCGAACTGCGCCAGGCCGGCCTCGCCCTGGGGGTGAGCCGCTGGTACGCGTTCTCGCGCATCGCGCTGCGCAAGGCGGCGCCGGGCGTGCTCGCCGGCGTGATCCTGGGCATGGGGAGGGGATTGGGCGAGACGCTGGCGGTCCTCATGCTCTCGGGCAACTCGCCGGTGTTTCCCGACGGCCTGACGAGCCGCGGCCAGCCGCTCACCGCGCTGATCGCCACCGACCTCGGCGAGTCGGCGATCCAGTCCGACCGCTATCACGCGCTGTTCTCCGCGGGCTTCATCCTCATGGCGAGCGTGATCGCCATCAACGTATTCGTCATGCACCTCAAGAAGAGGATTTCCGGTGCAGCACACGGCTAGCTTTCCTGCTGGCGGACTGCGTTCCTCTTCCCTGAGCGACTTTTTTTATGTGCTCGTGGCGTGGCTCGCCGGCGCAATCGGCGTACTGCTCCCGGTCGCGATCCTCGCCTATCTCGCCTGGCACGGCCTCGCGGCCCTCACATTGGACTTTGTCTTTGGAGACCCCATCGGTAGTTCCCTCGATGGCAAAGGCGGCATCTGGCCCGCCATCAAGGGCAGCCTCGCCCTCGTCGGGCTGGGCCTCGTACCCGCGCTCGCCCTCGGCGTCGGCGGCGGCATCTATCTCGCCGAGTTCAACCGCTCGGCGAGGCTCGAGCGCGCGGCGCGCTTCTGCATCGAGTCGCTCGCCGCGGTGCCCGGACTGGTCTACAGCCTGTTCGGCTACGCCCTGCTCGTGGTTGCGTTCAACTTCAAGATCTCCCTGATCGCCGGCGCGGTGACGCTCGGCTTCGTCATGCTGCCGCTGGTGCTCATCGGCTCGCACGAAGCCCTGCGCGCCGTGGACCCGGCGCTGCGCGAGGCGGCGCACGCCCTGGGTGTGTCTCACACGTACTTGCTCGTAAGAGTCTTGTGGCCGGTCGCATGGCCGGCGATCCTCACTTCGATCGTGCTCGCGGCGGTGCATGCCCTTGGTGCCGCGGCGCCGCTCCTCTTCACTTCGGCGACCGTGTTCACCAGGGAAGCGCTGGGGCTCTCCAAGCCGGTGATGGCGCTGCCGACCCACCTCTATTTCGTCACCAGCGAGATCGGCGCCACCGGCTACGCCTTCGGCTCGGCACTGGTGCTCGCCATCCTTGTCCTGGCGGTCTCGGCGATTGCACTCGCCCTCAAGCGGCGCAAGGAAATCGCGTGAACCTCAACGAACTGCAATTGGGCGTGGCGCTCGAAGCTCGCCGGGTGACCGCGTCCTACGGCGGCACGGTCCGGCTGCACGCAGTGGCTGCAGCGTTCCCGCGGCACCGCGTGAGCGCGATCCTCGGACCCTCCGGATGCGGCAAGTCGACGCTCCTCAGGGTCCTCAACCGCACGCTCGAGCTCGTGCCCGGCGCCCGGGTCGAGGCGGGCAGCGTGCTGCTCGGCGGCGAGGACATCTACCGCAACGGCGCCGCGGCGAGCGCGGTGCGCGCCCGCATCGGCATGCTGCAGCAGAAGCCGACCCCGTTTCCGATGTCGATCCTCGACAACGTCCTCTTCGGCGCACGCTACCACGGGCTCGCCGGCGATCCGGGCCAGACGGCGCGCTACTACCTCGAGCGCGTGGGGTTGTGGGGCGAGGTCAAGGACCGCCTGAAGTCGCCGGCCCTGGCGCTCTCGGGCGGGCAGCAGCAGCGGCTGTGCCTTGCGCGCACGCTCGCGGTGCAGCCTTCGGTCGTCCTCATGGACGAGCCGTGCTCGGCGCTCGACCCGCGCGCCACCGCGGTGATCGAAAACCTGATCAGCGAGCTGGCGCGCGAATACACTCTTGTCATCGTGACCCACAACGTGGCACAGGCGCGGCGCGTGGCCGAGCACTGCGTGTTCATGCTGGACGGAGCAGCGATCGCCGCCGGCTCGCGCGAGCAGATGCTCGTCGAACCGACGCATGCCGAGGTTCGGGATTTCGTCAATGGAGTGACTGGATGAGTCAAAGAATTGTCATCGGAATGATCGACGGCCTGGGGCTCGACTACCTCGCGGCCCAGTCCATGCCGAACATGCGCCACATGACGGCCGCCGGCCTGCAGCGCGACGTGACCGCGATCATGCCGACGGTGACCAACGTCAACAACGTGTCGATCAGCTGCAGCGCGTTGCCGCGCGAGCACGGCCTCACGGGAAACTCCTACTACAACGAAGCCACCGGCGAAGCCGACTACATGGAGAGCGCCGACTTCCTGCTGCGCCCCACGATCAGCCAGCGCGCGGCGAAGCACGGAGTGAAGTCGGCGCTGCTGACGTGCAAGAAGAAATCCGTGAACCTGCTCGCGCGCGGCGCCGAGATCGCCATTGCCGCGGAGAGCCCCGCGCCCGAGTACGTCGCGCGCTACGGCGAGGCGCCGAACATCTACAGCCGGGAGATCAACTACTGGCTATGGAGCGTTGCGGTGGATCTCCTGAAGACGCGGCCGGACATCGGCGTGCTCTACGTGCACACCACCGACTACCCGATGCACATGTGGGCGCCGGACCGCGATGAATCGCAGGAGCACCTGCGCCGGCTCGACGCGCTCATCGGCGCGGCGGCCGACGCCGCGCCCGACGCGGCGTTCTTCCTGACCGCCGACCACGGCATGAACTACAAGAAGCGCTGCTGGGACCTCGACAAGGCGCTCGGCGCGCGCGGCCGGCAGGTCCGGTTCGCCCTCTCTGCCGAGAAGGACCGCTACGTCAAGCACCATCGCACCTTCGGCGGCACCGCCTACGTCTGGCTCAACTCGCCCGAGGATGCGCCGGAAGTGAAGGAGCGCATCCTGCAGCTCGAAGGCATCGAAGCGGTGATGACGCGCGAAGAAGCGGCGCGCGCGTTCGACCTGATGCCCGAGCGGATCGGCGAGCTGGTGGTGACCGGCGACCGCGAGACCGTGTTCGGCGAGCTCGCCGGGGACTTCGAGGCCCTCGAGTCGAGCTACCGCTCGCATGGCTCGCTGCACGAGTCCGACGTGCCGCTCGTCATTTACAACTACAAGCAGGAATTGCCGGCGCCGCGGGCGTTCACCCGCAACGCTGACCTGGTTCACTTCATGCTGCGCTGACGCCGCTGGGTCTTTGCGCGAGGAACCCCGACAGCGCCTCGCCGGTATGGCCGGTTCTCATTTGCTCCGGCAAACCGCTGAACACCACCCGCCCGCCGCCGTCGCCGCCCTCGGGCCCGAGGTCGACGATCCAGTCCGCCTCGGCGATCACATCGAGGTTGTGCTCGATGACGACCGCCGTGTTGCCCGCGTCGACCAGGCGGTGCAGCACGCGGATCAGCTTCTCCACGTCGGCCATGTGCAGGCCCACGGTGGGCTCGTCCAGCACATACAAGGTCTTGACCTCGGACCTCTTTGCCAGCTCGTAGACGAGCTTGATCCGCTGCGCCTCGCCGCCTGAAAGGGTCGGGCTCTGCTGGCCGAGCGTGAGATAGCCCAGGCCCACGTCCTGCAGGAGCTGCAGGCAGCGCTGGATCGAGGGATGCGCGGCGAAGAACCCGAGCGCCTCGTCGACGCTCATCGCCAGAACTTCGCCGACCGTCTTGCCGCGCAGGCGCACCTGCAGCGTCTCGGGATTGAAGCGCGCGCCGCCGCAGCCCTCGCAGGTCACCCGCACGTCGGGCAGGAAGGACATCTCGATTTTCTTGATGCCCTGTCCTTCGCAGGCTTCGCAGCGCCCGCCCGCGGTGTTGAAGGAGAAGCGGCTCGCGGTCCAGCCGCGCATGCGCGCCTCGCTCGTGTCGGCGAAGAGCCTGCGGATCGAGTCCCAGAAGCCGACGTAGGTCGCGGGGCAGGAGCGCGGCGTCTTGCCGATCGGCGTCTGGTCGACTTCCAGCGTGCGCTCGATGACCTGCGCGCCCTTGATCACCTTGCAGCCAACGGCGGCCTGATTCACCAGGGACTCGTACAGCACGTCGCGTGCGAGCGTCGACTTGCCCGACCCCGACACGCCGGTGACCACGGTCAGGCGCTCGAGCGGGAAGCGCACGTCGATGCCCCTGAGGTTGTGCAGCCTGGCCTTCTGCACCTCGATGCAGAGGTCGCGGCGCGACACCGGGCGCCGCGGCTGCACCGGGTGAAGCAGCGGCTTTTGCAGGAACTTCCCCGTCAGCGAGGCGGGCTGTCGCATGAGATCGGTCGCGGCGCCCTCCGCGATCACCCGGCCGCCGAGCTTGCCGGCGCCCGGGCCGAGGTCGATCACGTGGTGCGCGCGCCGGATCGTGTCCTCGTCGTGCTCGACCACCACCAGCGAGTTGCCCTTGGCCTCGAGCTTCTCGAGCACGTCGAGCAGGATGCGGTTGTCGCGGTGGTGCAGGCCGATGGT
>Ga0066388_100003487_pt1 | contig 10216 bp, 9 predicted proteins | sample PanSoiMetaGPlot6_FD_64539 | JGI IMG/M metagenome (GOLD analysis project Ga0066388, IMG submission 64539) | Tropical forest soil microbial communities from Panama analyzed to predict greenhouse gas emissions - Panama Soil - Plot 6 (Hybrid Assembly) | ecosystem: Environmental > Terrestrial > Soil... | reverse complement strand
CTGATTTCGAAACCGGCGACGTTCGGCGATTCGGCGGGAAGCAGAATCCGCTGGATGTCGCGCGCAATTTCCAAATCGTGATCCAAGCGTTTCTTTTCGTTCGCCTCGGAATAAATGATCGCGTTATAAAGCGCGAAGGCCGATTGCTCGGCGATCGATTTGAAAACGACAAAGTCGTTCTGAGAAAATGGCGCGCCCATTCGACTGTTGGCGATCGCGAGCACACCCATGTTTTGCTTGGCGTAAAGCAGCGGCGCCACCATCACCGAGCTCGCGCCGAATGAACTGTTCCGGAGCTTGGCCAGCTCGGGAGCTTCAGAGAATTCGTTCAAGCAAATCGGCGCGCCGCCTTCCCAAACCCGGCCAAGGAGGCCTTCGCCGTTTCCGAGGGTGTGGAGTCGCAGAAAACTCTCCAGCGCCGTCGGCGCGGCCGCAGGTTGTTGCAAAATGTGAACCGGAACGTCGACCAGCGGCGGGCAACCCTTGGAGACAAATGCCGGCCCCAGTTTTGTCCCGCTGCGCTCGGTCAGATAAAGCGCGCCGCCCTGAGCATCGAGCACGCGCGTGGCGCCTTCGACAATTAAGCGATGCAAATCCGCCGGACGAATCGTTTCACTAAAAGCCTCGCCGAGTCCGTGCAGAAAATCGAAGACTAGCGTCTCTTCGATTTGAATTTCCTCTTGCGTCCGTTCCAGCCGGCGAATGCTTCGCCTTTGTCGGAGCAGCGTAAAAACCCAAAGCGCAAAACAGACGATGAGCAGCCAGAAGAGAACAGTTGGCGAGAAGGTGGCCAATTATTTCCCCGCTGTCGTTTGATGAAGGTCTTGCTTTAAATATTCCAGAACATCTTTAAATCGGGAAACATTTTCCGGCGCAGCCTGGCAGAGAGCCTCATGCGCTTCGAGCATCGTCTCGGTTTGCTCCCGCTTTTTGGCCTGGGCGCCGTCGCGCGCGTTCTCGTTCACTTCCTGGCATTCCGGGGGGATGGCGGCGCCATTCGAGCGAATTTCGAAAATCTGGTCCAGGCCAAGACCGGAAAGAAGTTCGCGGCTGCGATCGCCGCAATGGACCACGTGAAGGTGGCCTTTCCCAAGTTCGCGCAATCGAAGTGCAACCGCCGCCAGCGTTCCCATAAAGGTCGAGTCCATCATCGCGCAATTTTCCAGATCAATTACGAACTCGCGGTAACCGCGGTTGACCATTTCTTGCGCGAATTCTTTCAGGCTTCCGCTGTTAAGGAAGTTACCCTTGCCTTCCACTCGCACCCAAACGGCGGGGCCGTTCACGCCCACTAAAATCGATGACTGCACAGCTGAATAATCAAAAGATACAAGATCGACATCGGCGCTGTCAAACTGCGCTCGGCTGCGTCCCGCGCTCTATTCCCACAGATAGGAATGGGTTTCCGCGACGATCCGGCCGTTTTCGATGAGCAAACACCGCCACGCGATCACCCGCCCGTCGTCAAAGTAATCGTCCCCCACCACTTTGAACTCGGTTTTGTAACTGCCGCGCGCCTGTGGGTAAAAAACCTCCTGAGCTTGAATGTGCGCGTGCAATTTTTCCTGCTTATATTCCAAGCGCACCATCAAATCAGCAAGCCGTCGCGCTTTCCAGAAAAAATCGAAGTAATTTCCCATCCGTTCGCGCTGATCGAGCTTGGTTACCGCGCCGAAAAGGCGGTACTGCCGTTCGAAACGGATTGAAGCGTCCTGCACGGTTGTGGTTTTGCTCGACGGCTGAGAGCCCCCAAGCTTTCCGCCCCCCTTGCCGGTACCAGTCTGAATGTTTTGATTGGGATTGGTTTTGTCCTGGCCCGAAACGGACTCGGTCAAAAGATAAAGTTTGGTTTTGCGAAACTGAAAATCTTCACTCAACGCTGCCGGCAGTGGAACGACGCGTTCAATCACACGCGGCTGCTCTTTGGTTCGTGCGAACGCACCGGCAGCAGCGAGTAGCGCCATCACGCCAAGCACTGATTTCATCATCCACCCCATACGACTTCTGCGACGTTATAGCACTCGTCGGCGTCCAACTCTAGATTCTTTCATGATCGACGTCCGCTACGACCACGGAGTCTATCTTCCCGCGTACGACCTGTGGCTCGATCCCTGGGATCCAAAACGCTTTGCGTTCGTTTCGCATGCTCACAGCGATCACGTCGCGCCGCACAAGGAAATAATTTTGTCGGAACGAACCGCGCGTTTGATGCAAGCGCGCATGCCGGGCTCTCGAATCGAACACATTCTTTCATTCGGCGAATCGCGGCGCCGGCGCGATGTCGATCTAATGCTGTTGCCGGCCGGCCATATCTTCGGTTCAGCTCAATTATTCCTCACAAACGAAAACGAAACGCTGCTTTACACCGGTGACTTCAAATTGCGCCGCGGAAAATCCGCCGAAGCCGCGGAATGGCGCGAGGCTGACACATTGATTATGGAAACGACTTTCGGTCTGCCGCGTTATCAATTCCCGCCGACCGAACAAGTGATCGAACAAATCGTCGCCTTTGCTCGTGACGCAATTGATGACGGCGTGGTTCCGGTTCTGCTGGGATACTCGTTAGGCAAGGCGCAGGAGATCTTGTGTTCGCTCGACGGTGCCGGACTTACGCCGATGCTGCATGGCTCGGTATTTCAAATGACGCGTATTTACGAGCAATTCGGCCAATCGTTTTGCGAATATGTCCGCTACAACAAAAACGACGTTGCTGGCAAGGTTCTCATTTGTCCGCCGAGCGCCAGTCATTCGCCCATGATCGACAACATTCCGCGCAAACGCGTAGCGATGATAAGCGGTTGGGCTGTCGACCCAAACGCGAGCTACCGTTATCAACTCGACGCGGCGTTTCCCTTATCGGATCACGCCGATTACAACGATCTCATTCGATATGTCGACCTTGTGAAACCTCAGCGCGTGTTAACGTTGCATGGTTTCGCGGCGGAATTTGCGCGGGATCTCCGCGAGCGCGGAATCGAAGCTTGGGCGTTGAGCGAAGAAAATCAAATGGAGTTCAGTCTGCCGAAGGTTGTAGTTGTCGGTGTCCCCACCGGCAGATCTCAAACCTCTGCCGCCGAGACCGCGGCAGCTACAACGTCAGAATTTCTTCACTTCGCCAACGTCGGCGAATCGATCGGCGCAACAGCAGCAAAGCTCGAGAAAGTTCGGCTCCTGAGGGACTACTTGCGAACGTTGACAGCCAAACAGTTGCCGATCGTGGCAACTTATTTGACCGGGCGCGCGTTTGCTCAGAGCGACCTGCGCACGCTCCAGGTCGGTTGGTCGGTCCTCGTTCGGGCGTTGCTCGGTGCAACCAAAATCAGCGAGGCCGAGTTTCATCGGATCGCCGCGAGCCACGGCGACCTTAGCAAGACCGCGTTTGAAGTTCTTCACGGTCGAATAGCTCCTGCGCTGTTTTCGATTTTGGAATCGAAGAAGCTTTTCGAGGAACTTCATCGTGCTCGCGGGCCAATCGCGAAAAAAAAATTGTTGCAAACGCGCTTGGCGAATCTGACAGCGCGCGAAGGCCAGTACGTCGTGAAAATTCTGACCGGCGATCTTCGGATTGGTTTGCGCGAAGGCCTGGTCGAAGAAGCAATCGCACGCGCGTTCGAAGTTCCGCTCGAGCAGGTCAAGGAGGCGAACATGCTGGTTGGCGATATCGGCGCGACCGCGTCGCTAGCTTCGAAAAAGCAACTGGATCGCGCCCAGTTGTCGATCTTCCGTCCGATCAAATGCATGTTGGCAACACCGGAGCCGACGGCCGAAGCAATCTGGGAGCGATTTGCGGAACAAGGATTATCAACTGTCCTCGTCGAAGATAAGTTCGACGGCATTCGGGCGCAGCTTCACCGCGACTCCGAGCGCGCGGAGATTTATTCGCGAGATTTACGACGCATCACCGAGCAATTTCCCGATCTAGCCGACCGGGTGCGCGAGCTCGATGTCGATCTTATCCTCGATGGCGAGATCATTGCATTTGAGCAGGGTCGCAAGCTGACATTCTTCGATTTGCAAAAGCGTCTTGGCCGAAAAGACGAAGGCGCGGATTTGTTTGCGACCGCATCGGCCGATGTTCCGGTTGCATTCATCGCATTTGATGTTCTTTGGCTGAATGGACGCTCGTTGTTGAAGACTGCGCTGGAACAGCGCCGCGCGATTCTACGCGATATAAAATTTCCAGCGCGGTTCCAAATCGCCGAAGTTTCCCAAGCGCATTCCGCAACCGAGATCGAGCAAAGGTTTCAGGAAGCGCGCCGCCGCTCGAATGAAGGCTTGATGATCAAGGATCCGCGAAGCTTCTACACGCCAGGTGCGCGCGGAATGTTTTGGTTCAAACTCAAGAAAGAGCTGGCGACGCTCGACGTTGTGGTGGTCGGCGCGGAGTTTGGTCACGGCAAACGCAATAATGTCCTGAGCGATTACACGTTCGCAGTCCGCGACGAAAACACCGGGGAACTGTTGCCGATCGGCAAAGCCTACAGCGGCCTAACCGACGTGGAGATCGCGGAGCTGACCGAGCATTTTAAACAAAACACAATCGTCGATTACGGCCGGTATCGTGAAGTCAAACCGGAGATCGTGCTCGAAGTTGCGTTCAACTCGATTCAGTCGAGCAACCGCCACGCGAGCGGACTGGCGCTGCGGTTTCCGCGAATCAAAACGATCCGTCGCGACAAGAACGTCGACGCCATCGATACGCTCGCGTATGCGCGGCAGCTCGCGGCGCAGGAAACGCGTTAAGGTAGGAAACGAGAGGCGCAACCGCAATCAACACTGGAAACATCTTTTTTATGACGATGGTCAGACCTCCTTTTTTGATTCGTTATTCAACGCTTAGGCGTTGGCGAAGGCGTCGGGCTCTGAGTAGAAGCAGGTGTGAATACGGCAGTTTCCAGCGCCGCGCGCCGCAACTTCTGAATATTGGCGTAGAGCGCGGCCAATGCGAAACCGACGACGATTCCGACCATCAACCGGCCAACTTTCTTCGATACACGCGGCTCAGAATTCACTCCGAACTATTCGATGTCGATCTTGCTCATGCAACAACTAGCGTTCGGGCAACTGCAGCGCGGCGATTGCATCCATCACTCGCTGACTCAAACGCGTGTAAAGATCTTTGCCGCCGCCCTCGACGTCGGATTCGGAAAAGTACATTGGCTGGCCGACGACAATCGTGATTTTCCCTCGCAACCGAAGTTTACCGTGAATCGGCCATATATCGTAGGCGCCGAAGATCCGCATCGGCACGACCGGGGCGCGGGTTTTCGCGATTAGCAAACCGAGACCCGGTTCAGCCGGCTGCAAATTTCCATCCGGCGTGCGGGCGCCTTCCGGAAAGACCAGCGTGCACTCACCTGCGCTCAAAATTCGGATCAAGGCTTTGAGCGCACTGCGATCGCTGCCTTCGAGATTAACCGGAATGACATTCAGTTTCGGCAGGAGCCAGCCGAGGATCGACACATTCATGAGCGATTTTTTCGCGAGGAAAAAAATCGCCCGGTCGGAGGCGTTCCCAGCCAGCGGCGGATCGAGAAAACTTTGATGATTCGTGGCCAGAATCACCGGCCCGGTTTGAATCACGCGTTCCCGGTGAATGATCCGAAAGCCGTAGAAGACCTTGGCGAGGAGCCGGGAAAGATGATAGCCAAGCCAGTAGTAGAAATTCATTCAGCGCCTAAATTGTTTAGCGCTCAATCGCTTGAGGATATCATCGACGACTTGCTTGACCGTTAAATGCGACGTGTCGACAACTTCCGCGTCTTTCGCAACGATTAGCGGCGACGCGGCACGCGACGCATCGGCCCGATCGCGCTGCGCGATTTCGTCGCGGTGACCTTGGGCCGCGCGGCGCTGAGCGCGAACTTCCGGTGATGCGTCGATATAAAACTTGTAGGGAGTGTTCGGAAAAACCACCGAACCGATATCGCGGCCTTCAACAACCAAATCGTGCTTTTTCGCGTAGTCACGAATTCGTTCAACCAAGCGCTTGCGAACTTCCGGCACTGTGCTGACGCGCGACACTTCCGCGTTAACGCGATCCTCATGCAAGTGCGCGCTTAGATCGACATCGTTGATCAGGGGATGAAATTGGCCCTCGACGAATTTTCCGGCCAAACCGACGTCGCCGATAAGTTCTGCGATTGCGCTCTTGTCGCTCGGGTCAACTCCGCGATTGAGCACCGTCCAAGTCACCGCTCGATACATGGCGCCCGAATTAACGTAAACGAAGCCGAGCCGGCGTGCGAGCTCGCGCGCCACGCTGCTTTTGCCGGAAGCAGCCGGTCCGTCGATCGCAATTACACGGTATCGATCTATCGATTCCACAGGACGAGCGAAAGCTTTCGCGGGGGTCGCGTGGAAGCAAGCGCGCGATTTACTCTTCAACCGGTGCGGCTGGGACAAGCGTGCCAATGACCGGTGTGCTGCTGCGAACTCGTCGCGGACTCATGAATTCGTCCAAATCTTTTTCGAATCCGGGATACGAGTCGCGGATGCATTCGGCATCTTGAATGATTGTCTCGCCATCGGCGAAAAGTCCGGCGACGGCAAACGCCATGGCGATGCGATGATCTCCAAAGCACGACAGGCGGGCTCCGCGCAGTGGGGCCGGACCATGAACCTCGAGTCCATCGTTGAGCTCGATGACCTGAACGCCTATGCCGCGCAAGTTGTGCGCGATCGCGGCGATGCGATCGGTTTCTTTCACCCGCAACTCTTGCGCGTGGCGAATGATTGTCGTGCCGCTGGCCAACGCGCCGGCGACTGCGAGCACCGGCAACTCGTCGATCAATTGCGGAATTTCCTTTCCCTGAATCACGGACCCTTTGAGCGGGCCCCCGGTCACTTCAACAACACCCCGCGGCTCCAATTGATCGACATCTTCGACCGCTTCGCGCACTTGCGCGCCCATTCGGACAAGAACACCAAGCAACGCGGTGCGCGTGTCGTTCAATCCAATATTCCGAACGAGCAAATGTCCGCCGGATTGCGCCGCTGCGGCCACCAGCCAAAACGCCGCCGAAGAAATGTCGCCCGGAATCATAAAATCGCGGGATTCGGGAACTTGGTCGCCAAAAACACTGACCGTATCATCTTCGCCTTTGGCGGTGCGAATCAGGAAATAATTGAACATCAACTCAGTGTGATTGCGGCTGGCGAACTGTTCATTCACCGTGGTTTTGCCTTTGGCGAACAAGCCCGCAAGCAAGATCGCGCTCTTCACCTGCGCGCTGGCGATGGGGGATCGATAATGAACTCCACGCAGTGCTCCGCCTCGAATCCGCAGCGGCGGCGTTTGCTCGGGACCTTCGGCCACAATATCCGCGCCCATTTTGCGGAGGGGTTCGATCACGCGATCCATCGGGCGCTGAGTGAGCGAGGCATTGCCGATCAATCGCGTCTCGAAAGTTTGCCCGGCGAGCAACCCAGCCAGGAGTCGCATCGTGGTCGCCGATCCGCCGCAATCAATTTCCTGCGCGGGCGGTGTGAGAACACGTTTCTTTCCATGAACGACGAGCACGTCAGGCTCAGGTTGTTCGATTTGAATTCCAAGCGCTCGCAACGCGTTGACCGTGCGCATGCAATCGTCGCTCGGAAGAAATCCGCGCAAGGTGCAGACTCCATTTGAGAGCGCGGCGATGATGGCGGCGCGATGCGAAATGCTTTTGTCGCCCGGGACCGTGATTTCAGCCTCGATTCGAGGGGCTCGTTTTACGCGTAGCTCCATATCACCCGGCCACCAGCGTTAGGGAACGAGAAAGATCTTGTTTGTAAAAGGATCCTTGACTTCCGTGCCGGGCGGAAAGCCTCGGACATCGACCAAGCCTTGATCCGGAGCGTACGGACTTTTCACAAAACCGGGTTTGCCGGGAACCGGAGTGCCATACGGGTAATCGCCTTTGGCGGGCTTGGTAGTGGCGGCGGTCGGAGCTGGCGCCGGAGGCTGCGCGGCTGCTTCGGCATTTTCCGGTGGCGGCGCGTTTGGATTAAAAGGCTGTGGCGTCTGCGGATTCTCCGCCGTTCCGGTTTCAGCGGCCGGATATCTTGCGGCCTGACGTCGTGCCGGTGGTTCTTCCTCGGTACAGGCCGAAATAAAGAGCGCGAGAAACAGTGCGAGCGAGAGCCACAATTTCATAATTTGCTTGGACGAAGTCTACACTGCTTCTATTTCAATGCCAGTGGCTGCGGAATCGCAACTCAATTTGCAAAAGCCAATTATGAGGCGATTTCCGATCTTGTTGCAACAATGGAGCCCGCCCGGAAGATCTTGATCGTCGACGACGATGCCGGCAGCCGGGCGTTGCTCGCAAAAATGTTGACTGCGGCCGGTTACATTTGCCGGGAAACAGACAACGCGCCCGATGCGTTGAAGCTGGTTTATCAAGAGCCGCCGGCCGTGTTACTGCTCGATTTCAAGATGCCGGGAATGGATGGAGCCGAGGCGGTAAGACGCTTGCGGGCTGACCCAAATCCGACAATTGCGCAGGTTCCGGTGATTATGTTGACGGGCCACGGCGAAAGCGAAGTGGCCTGTTTGCAAGCCGGGGCCGACGACTTTGTGATCAAGCCGATCAAGATCGAGGTGTTGCGAGCACGGATCGAAGCGCAGCTTCGGTTGCATTCGTTGCGGCTTCAATCGCAGCAGCAAAACAAAGATTTGGAAGAATGGCGGCGAAATCACGAACGCGATCTGGCCGCAGCGCGCGCGACGCAGCAATCGCTCATTCCCCAAAAAGCGCCGCAGCTGGAGGGATGGGAAATTGCTACCTGTTATCGACCGGTCATCGAAGTCGGCGGCGATATTTATGGATGGTTGCCAATTAGTAGCGGGCGTTGGCTGTTCTGGATTGCAGATGCGACCGGTCACGGCGCGTCCGCCGCACTCTTAACGACTCTGGCCAAACTTCTTTTTCATTATGGCGGCGAACAGCGCGACGAGCCGGCCGCAATCATGCAAGCGGTAAACGACGATCTTCGCGGGATTTTCAGCGGCCACTCGTTTATGAGCGCGATGTGCGTGGCGCTCGATCCACAAGTTGGGCGCGCCAGCGTCGTTGGCGCCGGCCATCCACCGCTGCTCGTTACTCGTTTTGGACGCGGAACCGAGGCGATCGCGTCTTCTGCCCCTCCGCTTGGCCTGATCGAACAGTCCCAGTTCACCGAAACCGTCCTCGAATTAAATCCCGGCGACGCGTTCACGCTCTACACTGACGGACTATTCGGCGCGCCAGTGCCTGGCCGATTACGCTCAACCCCGGCGCAACTTGCGGGGATGATCAATCCATTTGCGGCCAGTGCCGACGCACTATTGGAGCTGATGTTGAAGGCCGCGGCACCCGATTCCGACGAATCGCCACGCGACGATGTCGCGGCGATGGTTGTGCGCCGGTCGAATTAGCAAGCGGAAAAAATTTTTCTTAGGTCAAAATTATTGTTGCCCTGTCGCAGACGAAGCATTAATCAGCCTGTATGCCGAAAACCAAAAAAGCACCTTCAAAACGCAAGCCCAATCCCGCCTTCATGAGACCGGTCCAGCCCGATGACAAGCTCGCCGCTGTCGTTGGCTCGGCGCCGCTGCCCCGTTCCGAACTGACGAAGAAGCTTTGGAACTACATCAAGAAGAACGGTCTTCAGGACAAAACCAAGAGAACACAAATCAACGCCGACGACACGCTCCGACCGGTTTTCAACGGCAAGAGCCAGGTCAGCATGTTCGAGATGACCAAGCTCGTCTCGGGCCACATTCGTTAGCCTGAAATTTGCAGTTTAGTTCTGGCGCGGGCGCCGGAACAAGAAACGCGGACGCCGGTTCATTACAGCGGCGTTAGTTCCGCCGCGTTTACTTGCGCGCCAATGCTGCGTGGTTGACACTTTGGCGTGAAAAATCTCGCGACTGTAATCCTGCTCGCCGTCGAATTAATCTGCGTTACTACCGCCCGCGCCGATCTGGCGTGGGAAACCGATTACAAAAAGGCGCAGGAGGAAGCCAAGGGAAACCACAAACTTATCCTGCTGAATTTCACCGGCTCCGATTGGTGCGGATGGTGCATTCAGTTGGACCGGGCAATCCTTTCCAAGCCGCAATTCAAGGATTACGCGAGCAAGAACCTGATTTTGGTGGAATTAGACTTCCCACGCCGCAAACCGCAGAGCGTTGAGCTCCGGAAGCAAAACCAGGAATTGGCGGAACGATATCAGGTGGACGGTTTTCCGA
>Ga0066388_100003486_pt1 | contig 10216 bp, 7 predicted proteins | sample PanSoiMetaGPlot6_FD_64539 | JGI IMG/M metagenome (GOLD analysis project Ga0066388, IMG submission 64539) | Tropical forest soil microbial communities from Panama analyzed to predict greenhouse gas emissions - Panama Soil - Plot 6 (Hybrid Assembly) | ecosystem: Environmental > Terrestrial > Soil... | reverse complement strand
CTACACGTCCGGCACGACCGGCGACCCGAAGGGCGTCGTCTACAGCCAGCGGTCGGTCTACCTGCACGCCATGGGCATCTCCCTGCCCAACGCGTTCGGCCTGTCGGGTGCCGACCGGGTCCTGACGATCGTCCCGCAGTTTCACGTGCTGGCCTGGGGGCTGCCGTACGCGGCGTTCCTCACCGGCGCGAGCCTGGCCATGCCGGACCGGTTCCTCGCCGCCGAGCCGCTGGCCGCCTACATCGCGGCGTCCCGGCCGAACAAGGCCGGCGGCGTCCCGACCGTCTGGCAGTCCCTGCTGCAGTACACCGAGGCGAACCCCGAGGCGGACATCTCCTCCCTCACCGAGGCCATCGTCGGCGGCTCGGCGTGCCCACCGTCGCTCATGCAGGCATACCAGGACCGGCACGGCATCACCCTGCTGCACGCCTGGGGGATGACCGAGACCTCGCCGCTGGGCAGCCTCGCCCGCCCACCGGCCGGAGTCGACCCGGCCGCCGCCTGGCGCTACCGCCTCACGCAGGGCCAGTTCCTCGCGCCGGTCGAGGCGCGGCTGATCGGCCCGGACGGGTCGGTCCTGCCCTACGACGGGGAAAGTGCCGGCGAGCTCGAGGTGCGCGGCCCGTGGATCACCGGGAGCTACTACGCCAGCCACGACTCGGAGAAGTTCCACGACGGCTGGCTGCGCACCGGCGACGTCGGCGTCATCAGCCCCGACGGGTACCTGACCCTGACCGACCGCGCCAAGGACGTCATCAAGTCCGGCGGCGAGTGGATCTCCTCGCAGGACCTGGAGAACCACCTCATGGCACACCCCGAGGTCGTCGAGGCGGCCGTCATCGCCGCGCCCGACGAGCGGTGGGGCGAGCGGCCGCTGGCCGTCGTCGTCACCTGGGCCGGCAGCTCCGTCACGGTCGAGGCGCTGCGGGACTTCCTCGCCGACCGGGTGCCGAAGTGGCAGCTGCCCGAACGCTGGGCGTTCGTCCTCGAGGTGCCGAAGACGTCGGTCGGCAAGTTCGACAAGAAGGTGCTGCGGCACTGGCACGCCAGCGGCGAGCTGGACGTCCGCCTGTTGCGGTGAGCACCGCCGCTCACCGCGACCCCGGCCCCTGACCCGGCCCGCAACAGAGCGAGAGACAGCCGTGACAGACCGAGCATCTCGAGCACCCGGGCCAGACCGTGCACCCGGGAGAGACCGACCGCCCGGGCCAGACCGTACACTCGGGACAGACCGACCGCCCGGGACAGACCCTCCACTCGGGACAGACCCGCCGACCGACCCGATCGCCGAGGCGGCAGCCGACGCCATCAACGCCGGCATCGGCCTGGTGGGTCCCCGGCCGCGGCGGGCTGCGGCGGCGCTGGCGACGGCGCTGGCCCGCAGCCCCGGGCTGGCCTCCCGCGGCGGCGAGCTGGCCGGCGAGCTCGCCCGGGTCGCCACCGGGCGGTCGGAGGTCTCCCCGGCCAGGGGTGACCGCCGCTTCGCCGACCCCGCCTGGTCGGCCAACCCGCTCTACCGCCGGCTCGCGCAGGCCTACCTCGTGCTCGAGGAGGCGATCACCGATGCGGTCGAGCAGGCCGAGGTCGACTGGCGCACCCACGAGCGGGCCCGGTTCGCCGCCGGCATCCTGGCCAGCGCGCTCGCGCCGACCAACACCCTGCCGGGCAACCCGGCGGCGCTGCGGCACGCGTACCAGACTCGCGGGCGCAGCCTGCTGCGCGGCGCACGCAACCTGCTCGACGACCTCGCCCACAACCGCGGCATGCCACGGCAGGTGGACACCCGGCCGTTCCGGGTCGGCGAGACCGTCGGCACGACGCCGGGCCAGGTGGTGTTCCGCAACGAGGTCGTCGAGATCGTCCAGTACGCGCCGGCGACGCCGACGGTGCAGACCGTGCCGCTGCTGCTGGTGTGGTCGCTGGTCAACCGCTTCTACGTCCTGGACCTCGCGCCCGGCCGCAGCTTCATCGAGTTCGCCGTCGGCCGGGGCATCCCGGTGTTCGTCACCAGCTGGCGCAACCCCACGAGGGCGCAGGCGCACTGGGACCTCGACACCTACGCGAGGGCGCTACTGTCCGCAATGGACGTGGTCCGCGAGATCACCGGCAGCGAGCAGACCGGCACCATCGGGCTGTGCGCCGGCGGGCAGCTGCTCGCCGCGACGCTGGCCCACCTGGCGGCCACCGGTGACGACCGCGTCGCGTACGCCTGCTTCGGGGTGAGCCAGCTCGACATGTCGGTGCCCAGCGCCACTGGGATCCTGCTGCACCCGGCGGTGACCGAGGCGGCCCGGGCCGCGAGCATGGCCAGCGGCGTCGTCGACGGCCGGGACATCGCCGCGGTCTTCTCCTGGCTGCGGCCCAACGACCTGGTCTGGAACTACTGGGTGAACAACTACCTGATGGGCCAGGACCCGCCGGCGTTCGACATCCTCGCGTGGAACAACGACACCACCAGGATCGCCGGCGGCGTGCAGCGTGACCTCGTCGACATCGCCGAGCACAACCTGCTCGCCGAGCCCGGCGGTTTCACCCTGCTGGGCATCCCGGTCGACCTGTCCAAGGTCACCGTCGACAGCTACGTCATCGGCGCGGAGACCGACCACCTCGTCCCCTGGCACGGCTCCTACCGCACGACGCAGCTGCTCGGCGGCGAGTCCACGTTCGTGCTCTCCGGCGGCGGCCACATCCAGCACCTCGTGAACCCGCCCGGCAGCCCGAAGGCCCGCTACCGCACCGGCCCGGCACCGGGACCGGACCCGCAGGCATGGCTCGCCCAGACGACCGCGCACGAGGGCACCTGGTGGAACCACTGGGCGGACTGGGTGAGCGAGCGGTCCGGCCCGCTGCGGCCGGCACGCCGCGCGGGCAGCCGAAGCCACCGGCCGATCGAACCGGCGCCCGGCCGGTACGTGAGGGAGAGGTGACCGCCTTAGGCGACCCTGTCGTCGACGGGCTCCGTACCCGGGTGCAGGTGCGCGGCGACGGGCCGCCGCTGCTGCTCATCGGCGGGCTGTGGGGCCAGGTCCGCTTGTGGGACGACCTGCTGCCGCTGCTGTCGCAGTTCCGGACGATCGCGTTCGACCCGCCGGGCATCGGCGAGACCGAGCTGCCCTGCCGGCCGTACCTGGTCGGCCGGCAGGCCTCGTTCGCCGCCGGCGTCCTGGACGCCGTCGGCGTGCCCAGCGCGCACGTGCTGGGGGTCAGCCTCGGCGGCGCGGTGGCGCAGGAGCTGGCCAGGTCGTTCCCGCACCGGGTCGACCGGCTCGTGCTCGTGTCGACCTCGACCGGCGCCCTCGGCGTCCCCGGCCGGCCGAGCGCGCTCGCCCGGTTCCTGCGGCCGACCGCGTACGCGTCGGTGTCCGGCATCGAGCGACACGCCGGCCGGATGTTCGGCGGCCGGCTGCGCGAGCAGCCCGAGCTCGTCCGCCGCTGGCACTTCCGGCCGCCGGCGCACCTGAAGGCCTACCTCTTCCGGCTGGCCGGGACCGCCGGCTGGACCAGCCTCCCCTGGCTGCGTCGCATCGCCACGCCCACGCTCGTCGTGCACGGCGACGCCGACCCGATCGTGCCGCTGCTCAACGCGCGCGTGCTGGCCCGGCTCATCCCCGGCGCCCGGCTGCACGTCGTGCCCGGCGGCGGCCACCTGCTCCTGCTCGACAGCGCCGCCGAGGTCGTCCCAGTCGTCGCAGCCTTTCTGAATTCGCCGACCTCGCCGAGATCGCCGAGTCGTTCCTGAATCGGCTGACCGAAGAATCCGCGAAGGAAGCACCGGTCCAGAGATCTCGCTCCGGGACGCCGGAGGAGTTGCGCTGCCGAGACCTCGCTCACAAGGCTCACAAGTCATTATGTGGCGTAGCCCATCGGCCACGGGCTGGTTCGAAGTATACCATAGTGCACATGTTTCCCAAGTATTCATGACCGAACTCTTGCCGTCGGTGGGGACGGGGCGTGTCCCACTCTTGTCCATAGTCAGCGGCACAACGTTCGGAGCCGAAACATGTGCAGGTGCCCAGTGCGCGACAGCAGAGTATCGCCAATACTCGAGCTGTCTCTGGGAGTCCGCTCTATGGCCTATTGGCGCTGTCGATCACAGACCACCTGGTGCGTGCGGCTCCCGTCCGCAACCGGCCTGCCATCGATGTCGCGGGGCGCCCAAGATTCGTGAAAACAAGAGGCGGTGTTCGCTGGCCTGGCTGCGGAAAAGTCCGTCATCGGTCCTACTGGTCAGGAGTGTGAAATGACCACAACACTGAATCGGGAAGTCATCAGGGGGGCGTCACGGGCCCGTCAATGGCTTCAGGACAACCACCTACCCTACAGCGATGAGATCGTGCTGGAGGCATCCGGCCGAGAGTTCACCGATGGGGGCCACTACGGTGTCGAAGTACCCGTGGTGAACAACTTCCGGGTCCTGGAGGCGACGCTCGGAATGCTGCGGCAGGAGGGGCTGCCGGTCACCCGCTTCAACGAGACCCTGGGCGCGTTCCTGCTGTCTGACGCCGAGGTCAAGGACATGTTGGACCTGTGTCGGGAAAGCGGCGTCGGGATGGTGTTCGCGCTGGGGCCCCGTCCGGAGTACGACCGGAAGGCGGCCTTCTACCGGGGTGGCTTCGGCGCCTCCCAGGGTCGGCGGATCAACAACAACGACGCGATGGCCCAGTCCGCGGAGGAGGCGATCCGGCTCACCGAGATGGGGTGCCGCGGCCTGATCGCTTATGACCTCGGTGTCATTCGCCTGCTGTCGGAGATGCGGACAGCGGGCCTGCTGCCAGCCGACCTGATGATCAAGGCATCGTCGCACTGCATCGTGTCCAACCCGCTCACGGCCCGGATCTACTACGAGAACGGCGCGAACAGCGTGACCACGATGCACGACCTCGGCCTGGCCGTGCTGCAGGAGATGCGCGCGGCCTCGCCGGAGCTGACCATCGACCTGCCGACCGACGTCTACGGCACGAAGGGCGGGTTCATCCGATTCTACGAGGTGCCCGAGCTCGTGCAGATCTGCTCGCCGATGATGCTCAAGATCGGGGCCAGCGCCCAGTCGCACCCGCACGACCCGGTCAACGAGAACACCATCCGGCAGCGGGTGCAGCGGGTCGCGTTGTGCCTGGAGTTCCTGCACAAGTCCGGCGTCGAGGTCAAGTACATCAGCGACCTGTCGGCGCAGCGCTGCGTGCCGGTCGCCGTCTAGCCGGTGGGGTGGGGCCCGGTTCGCTGCGCGAGCACCGGGCCCCGCTCGCTGCAGTGGCTCACCGCTTCGGGAAAGGGGCAGTATTTCTGCCATGGAGTTCTCATTCGACGCAACACTGACACAGCTCAGGGAAAGGGGGCGCGATCTGGGCCGTACGCTGGTCGAGCCGACCGTGACGGCCCGCGACCGGCAGGCCGCTTGGCGGCCCGAGCTGTTCGGTGCGCTGGCCGAAGCCGGGCTGACCGGCTCGTTGTTGCCCGCCTCCTACGGCGGGCTGGGCCTGAGCGTGCTGGAGACCGTCGCGCTGCTGGAAGGCTTCGGTGAGGGCGCGACCGATGCGGGGCTCGCCCTCGCGGTCGGTGTCCACGGCGTGCTGTGTGGCGTGCCGGTCGCCACGCTGGGCACCGCGGAGCAGCAGAAGCGGTACCTGGCAGGCATCACCTCCGGGCAGCGGCTCGCCGCGCTGGCACTGTCCGAACTCGACGGTGGGGCGACGGCCCGAGGCAGTGGCCTCACCGCGGTCCGCACTCAGGACGGCTGGCTGCTGACCGGCACGCAGCAGAACGTGGTGAACGGCCCACCCGCGGACCATTTCCTGCTCACCGCTGCCACCGCGGCCGGGCGCACGGCTTTTCTGGTTGACCGGGGCACCCCGGGCCTGGCCGTGCTGCCGGAGTCCGGGGCCGTCGCGCTGCGCACCGCGACGTCGGCGGAGCTGGTGCTGACCGAGTGCCGGGTCGGCCCGGACGCGGTCCTGGGCACTCCCGGTGCGGCGAGCAGGGAGCTGGTCCCGCTGCTGGCCGCGCTGGACCGGACCTGCCTGATGGCACCCTGGCTGGGCATCTTGCGGGTGCTGGCCGGGCGCACCCTTGCCCTGGCGGCAGAGCAGCCGCTGTTCGGCGGCCCGCTGCGGCGGTCGCAGTCGGTCCGGCGTGCGGTCGTGGACGTGCAGACCCGAGTCGAGCTGGGCGCCACGCTGCTGTACCGGGTGGCCTGGCAGCTCGGCCGGGCCGAGCGCGCGCCCCGGGCCGATGCCGCCGCGGCCAAGCTGTTCCTCGTCGGGGCTGTGCGGGAGGCCCTGCGTACGGCCACCGAGTTCGCCGGGACCGGCGCGGGGGACCTTCTGGAGCGGATGGGGCGCGACGTGCTCGCGCTCGCTGGCAGCGGCGGAGGTGATGAGGTACTGCGCTCGGTGGTCGCCGGTGCGCTGCTGGAGCTGGGCTAGGAGCAGAGTTAGGGCCGAGGCTGGGCTGGGTCAGGGGCTGGACAGGCTGGGGCTGGTGTCAATCATGAACGGGAGTGTTCGATGGATTTTTCGGTCGACGAGGAAGGGTCTCGTCTGATCGCGGAGCTGGAGCGGCGGTTCGCCGGCATCGCGGCGAGGGCGGCCGACGCCGACGCGGCCGGGGCGGTGCCCGAGGAAAACTGGCGGGACCTCGCGGAAAGCGGCTACCTGCGAGTGTTCCACCCCACCGAGATCGGTGGGCTGGGCGTGGACGGGGTCGTCCAGGCGATGGCGATGGAGTCCCTGGCCAGGGCCTGCCCCAGTACGTTCTGGTCGGCCACGATGTCCTCCCTCGTGTGCAGCAAGCTGATCCACACCTACGGAGACCTGGCCAGCCACCGCGGGCTGCTCGACGCGCTGCTGAGCGGCAGACGGCTGGCCTGCTTCCCGGTGGTGGAGCTGACCTCGGGCAGCGACGCCGGCACGTACACCACGACGGTGCGCCGGGACGGCGACGGCTATGTGATCAGCGGCCAGAAGGCCAGGATCACCAACGCGACGAACGCCGACCTCGGTGTGGTGTTCTCCCGGCTCGACGGGCACGAGGCCGGCTGGTGCTACGCCTTCGTGGACCTGCGCCAGCCGGGCGTGCGTACGTATGCCATGCCGCACATGGGACTGCGGGCGATGTCCTGGGGCGGGCTGGTGTTCGACCAGGCGCGCGTGGACGTGGCCGACGTGGTGCCGATCCGGCTGGAGAAGTTCGCCGAGGGCATGGCCTGGGGATGGCTGTTCATCTCGATCTGCGCGATCGCCATCGCCGAGTCGGCGCTGGCGAGTTCGGTCGAGCACGCCCGTACGCAGGTCGCCTTCGGACGCCCGCTGGCGCACATGGAAGGCGTGCAGGCCGCGCTCGCGCAGTTGCGCGCAGAGATCGACGCGGCCCGGCTGCTGGCCTACCGCTGCTCCTGGCACCGCACCGAGGGCGACCTGGTGCAGGATCTGGTCGGCATGCTGAAGCCGTACGCCACCGAGCTGGCGGTGCAGGCGACGCAGATGGCGGTGCAGATCCACGGCGCTTGGGGGCTGACGCCGCCGCACCTGGTGGAGCGTCTCTACCGGGACGCGCCGATGAACGTGATCGGCGGCTTCGCCTCCAACCGGCTCCGCGAGCTGGTCGCCGAGATGCTCGGCCTCCAGCTGACCTATCGAGACTTCGACTGGCTCTCACCCACCGGCCTCGGCCTGGACACCGGTGGGCATCCGAGCAGTTCCGTGACTCTGGCCTCGCTGGCCCTAGCTGAAAGGTAGAAACTGTGTCTCGCCCTTATACCATCGCGCTGCTGCCCGGAGACGGGATTGGTGGCGAGGTTGTCGGGCACGCGCGCCGGGTGCTGGAGGTGGTGGCCGAGATGGACGGGCTCTCGCTCATCTTCGACGAGTGTCCCGGTGGCGCACAGTATTTCCTGACGAACGGCCGGGACTGGCCGGAGGATGCCGAGCAGCGCTGCGCCGACGCCGACGCGATCATTCTCGGCGCGGTCGGCTGGCCCGCCCCGAACGGCCGGGGCACCGCGATGCGGCCGGACGGCAAGATGGCCGGCTGGTCGCTGATCGTGGGAAACCGCATCGGCCTCGACCTGTACGCCAACATCCGGCCGGTGAAGCTGCTGCCCGGCGTGCGACACATGATCTCCGGAAAGCACAAGCAGGTCTGGGAACCAGAGAACGTCGACATGGTGTTCATCCGGGAGAACACCGAAGACCTGTATTCCGGGGCCGGCGGCGTCCTGGCTCCCGGCCGCGAGGCCCAGGTCGCAGTCGACAGCCGTATCATCACCCGGCGCGGCACCGAGCGGATCGTCCGGCTGGCCTACGAGACCGCGATGAGGCACGGCCGCGAGCGGGCCGACGGCGTCCGCCGGGTGACCTGCGTCGTCAAGGACAACATCCTGCACGGATGTCGGCTGTTCGTCCGCATCTTCGAGGAGATCGGCGAGCAGTACCCGCAGGTCGAGCGGGAAGTGGTGCTGGTCGACGCGTTCACCCAGTGGCTGGTCCGCCAGCCCGAGCACTACGACGTGGTGGTGGCGCCCAACATGTTCGGCGACATCATCACCGACCTGGCTTCCGCGCTGCAGGGTGGCATGGGCCTGTCGGTGGGCTGCAACGTCGGCGACCGGCACGGCATGTTCGAGCCGATCCACGGGTCGGCGCCCAAACACGCCGGCCTGGACAAAGTAAACCCGCTGGCCGCGATCCTGGCCGCCTCCGAGGCCCTGAAATGGCTCGGCAGCCGGCATTCCGACGACGCGCTGTCGGTGGCCGGTGGGCGGATCGACGCGGCCGTGCGCGAGGTGCTGCGCAAGGGCGAGACACTCACCTACGACCTGGTGGGCGCGCAGCGGGCGGCCTCCGGCACGGCGGTCACCGATGCGGTCGTGCGCGAGCTGACGGCATCGTTGGCCCTGCAGTGATGCTCGTCGACGCCCAGGTGCACATCTGGGCCGAGAGCTCCCCGGACCGTCCCTGGCCGCCGGCCGGTGCGCACACCGCGCACCGGCCGGTGCCGGTGGGCGTGGCGGAGACCCTGTCGGTGCTCGACGGTGCGGGCGTGCACCGGGCTGTGCTGGTGCCGCCCTCCTGGGAGGGCGACCGCAACAACCTCGCGCTGGCCGCCGCCGCCCGCTACCCCGACCGGTTCGCCGTGATGGGGCGGTTTCCGCTCACCGACCCGTCGGCGGCCACGCGGCTGAAGGCCTGGCGGGACCAGCCGGGCATGCTGGGGGTGCGGCTGACGCTGCATCGCGACCCGTGGCGGACGGCGTTCGGCCGCGACGAGCTGGACTGGTTCTGGGCGGCGGCCAGCGATGCCGGGCTGCCGGTCATGGCCTACGCGCCAGGGCTGTCCGGCCAGCTCGGCGTCGTGGCTCACCGATACCCGCAGCTGCGGCTGGTCGTGGACCATCTGGCGCTGCCGGTGGAGCTGACCGGACCCGAGGCGTTCGCCGACCTGCCCGCGCTCCTCGCCCTCGCGCGGTTTCCGAACGTGGCGGCGAAGGCATCGGCGCTACCGTGCCACTCCCGGCAGGAGTTCCCGTTCACCGACGTCCACGAGCCACTGCGCCAGGTGTTCGAGGAGTTCGGCCCGCGCCGCGTGTTCTGGGGCAGCGACTGGACCAGGCTGCCCTGTTCCTACGAGGAGAACCTGAAGTTGTTCACCGACGAGCTGCCATTCCTGTCCAGTGCGGACGTTCCAGCCGTCATGGGAGAGGCGCTGCTGTCCTTTCTGGACTGGCCGGCAGGAGGGCAGCCGCGGTGAAATACGGGTTCATCGTGTTCCCGACAAAGGACTCCATCCGGCCCGGGGAGTTCGCGGCGCTGCTGGAGGACCGAGGCTTCGAGTCACTGTTCTACCCCGACCACACCCACATCCCGGCGATCACCCCGGAGTACAACGACGTCGCCGGGCTGCCGCCGGAGTTCAAGAACGGCATGGACTGCTTCGTCGCGCTGGCCGCTGCGGCCCAGACCACGACGAGGCTGAACATCGGCACCGCAGTCGCGCTCGTCACCGAGCGGGACCCACTGGTCACCGCAAAGGCGGTCGCCTCCCTCGACGTGCTGTCCAGCGGGCGGATGCACTTCGGCGTCGGCCCCGGCTGGATCTTCCAGGAACTGCGGCACCACGGCGTCCACCCGGCCGACCGGTGGGCGGTCATGCGTGAACGGGTCGAGGCGATGCAGGAGATATGGACCAAGGACGTCGCCTCCTACCAAGGGCGTTTCGTGAA
>Ga0066388_100003485_pt1 | contig 10217 bp, 8 predicted proteins | sample PanSoiMetaGPlot6_FD_64539 | JGI IMG/M metagenome (GOLD analysis project Ga0066388, IMG submission 64539) | Tropical forest soil microbial communities from Panama analyzed to predict greenhouse gas emissions - Panama Soil - Plot 6 (Hybrid Assembly) | ecosystem: Environmental > Terrestrial > Soil... | reverse complement strand
TCAAGTGTAGTCACGACGATGCGATTGTGACTGGAGTCGGCTATGTAAAGTCGATCAGTTTTCGCATCAGCCAGCACCTTTCCCGGAAATGAGAGCGGCAGATCGCCGACCTTTGCGCGTTCCAGAGACAGCCGCAATGGTTGCTCGTTTAGTTCACCACGGGCGCGAGACTCGGTGGCTATGACATTGATGGCCCGGTCGAGCGGATCGTAATTACCTTCACCGGGCACATATCCAACGATATAACCTGCCGGATCGATCAACACCCGAGTGGGCCAGGCGTTAACGTTGTAAGCGCGCCAAACGGCAAAGTCAGCATCGTTGTAAACGGGGTGAGCTATCTGATATCTGAGGATAAAGTGCCGAATATTCTCAATGTCTTTTTCATTATCATACTTGCCTGAGTGAACGCCGATTATGACCAGCTGATTCGCGTACTTCTTTTCGAGCTTTTCCAGATCCGGAATGATGTGCAGGCAGTTGATGCAACCGTATGTCCAGAAGTCCAAAAGCACGATCTTGCCTTTTAGTGCCGCAAGAGAAAGCGGCTTGTCGGTATTCAGCCATCCGCGGCCGCCGCTTAGTTCGGGCGCGCGCCGCCGAGGTTGCGATTGTGCAGCATTATTGCGACTGTGATTTAGTGCGGACGCTGAGTCCCACCAAAGCATGCCGACGATCGCCAGCAGTGAGAGGCAAACGAAACAAACCAACGTTCGAAGAACATTCACGAGCAAATCTCCTCTTGACTCGATCCCCAACGAATTAGTGGATCTCGATCTACCTCACTTCAACTCACTCGCTTTCAGACGAAAATGGGAGAGGCTCGCATTAGCGGCGCCCCTCCCTCATTGGAGTTGTACGAACGTGTCGCTAAGATTTACCAAATACAAAACTACTTGCTGCGACATATGGATCCGACTTGGCCGTAATTACAGTTTAGAACGTAAACTTCGCACCAAAACGAAGAGCCGATGGCGCCTGTACCAGCAAAGCCGATCCGTAAAATGGATTGAGTGCGGCCGGAACCCCACTAACACCACTGTTGATTGAATACGTCTGATCCAGCGTCACACCGCGCTGGCTGTTAAAGACATTGAACCAGTCACCAGTCAGACGCAGCTCTTTTCCTTCACCGAGCTTGATTGGGTAGTAAACACCCAAATCGAGGTTCATCGTCGTCGGCGTGCGGTGTGAACCGATGCTTTCGACGGTGTTCGGGAAGCCCGGGGTAACGGCAGTTACAACCGGAACCGTGGCTGTGCCACGCTGCACGCCAAAGCCCTCGTTGTTGCCATAGATGACGTGCGGAATCAGTTGATTGAACGGCGTGCCGGATTGGATGTAGAAGTTTCCGCTGACCATCAGCTTCCACTTAGTACGGTAGCTGCCGTTGAACTTGAACTGATGCGGACGGTCATTCGGTAAGCGGCCGTACGTGTTGTCCAGCAGGCTCTGCAAATCGAACAACGAAGTGATGTTCGGGTCAGATTGCCCGTTGTCATTGCGGAACAAGCCTTCATAGTTACCGGTCAGACTCGAGTACACGTACGAAGCAATGAACTGATAGTTGTTAGTGAAGCGCTTGGTAGCAGTGAACTCGACCGCCCGGTAAAAGCGCTGAGCTTTGCCGAAACAACGAGGAATGCGTCCGGTCGAAACGTCGCCTTCACAGGCGGCGCGCTCCGTCGTTCCCGGCTCGTTTCTTCCTGGATTGAAAAGGAAGTAGTTGTTTCCATCGTCAAACGAACCATCCTCGATCACGTTGCGCATGTGGCGATAAATACCGCGAACGCCAACCGCAAGATCTCTGGCAACCTCATACTCCAGCCCCATGCTGTACTCGCCGATGCTCTGCGGCTTTAAACCTGGATCGATTGGTGTTGCGGCTGCTCCCAGGTTGACCGCACCCGTGCTCACACCGGGAAGGATCATAGAACCGGCGGGCGCATTGATCGTGTTCACGTTGAAGTTCTTATCGGTTTGAACGTCCTTCGACCCCGCCCGAACGTTCACATCCAGCGGAATTGGCGTTTCAATAAACGTCGCATAGTTCGCAAACAACTTGCCTTTGCCCTTCCCGGTAAAGTCCCAGGTCAGGCCAATTCGCGGCGCCAGGTTGTCCCAGAAGTTGTTGAACTTGAGATAAGACTGGCCGTTGTTGCCGTAAGCTTGCTCGTAATCCCAACGCGCCCCGAAACTAAACTGCCAGTCGCGAGCGAATTTGTAGTCATCCTGAACATAGAATGCTTCCGCATTCGTGTGAGTTTGTCCAATCAGCTCAAAGTCACGTACACGTGTGGTGTTGCGGATGATAAAGGGATTGTTGAAAGCTTCCGCCGTGGTGATGGTCGTCGCCGTGCCGTTCACCGTCAGTCCCAGAGCCGCCAGCGTTGCCGCCGGAATAGACTGAGCACGAACCACACCCGCCGTTGTCGGACAGGTGATCTGCGGACCACGTACGGTGCAAACCAGCCAATTGTTGGTGATGCGCATTCCGTTGATCTGATTTGAATTGCCGTTCGTATTGCTCAACGGCGATGTCGCGCCCGTGCTGCCACTAAAATTAAGATTTCCTGGCGTGAACGCATAGGTAAGCGACGGTCCACTCGACAGAGTGTTGATGTCGTACATGTTACGGAACCACTCGAAGCCCCACTTGATCGTGTGTTTGCCTGCAATATTTTGCATATGAGCGTTGAACTCATAGCGATCACGATCCTGATGCGAATAGAGTCCAAATCCAGGACCACGAACATAGTTGCGCTGCAACGAACCGCCCCGGCCGTCAACGAAGTCGATGAATCCGGTGCCTACGCACTGACTGCGGGGATCGACGAAGCCATTGGCGTTTGGATTTGGGTTCGAAGGGCAGATTGCTGTGTTATTAGCGTTCACTCCGGTCGAAACCGGCGTCAGAACCGCGCCATTCCGCAATACGGCAAAGTTGTCGGTGATCAGCGGTTGGGCCGTATCGAGCGGGATTGTGTTCGCTCTTTGGAAGTGCAGACCGCCAGAGAATTCGCCAATGAAGTTAGGTCGAATCGTTGAGTTTAGGCGAACAGCGTAGTTGTGACCACCAGTTTCCTGCGTACCGAGGAAGGCATTGATGTCGCTACCAAAACCGTTGACATTGGTCAATGCAGCGGTAGCCAGGAAGCCTTCAATCTTGGTGAAATCACCAAAGGTCGAGCCCGTCAACGTATTGTTGTTATTCAGCGCCCAGGTGAGCTTGCCAGCGTAGAACGGAATCGTCACTTTGTTCTCAGCCGGATCGTGGAATGTCTGGGTCAGATAGAAGTTCTTACGGCGTTGCGGATTGAACGCGCCAAAGAACCAAAGCTTGTCCCTTTTGATTGGGCCCCCAAGGTCGCCGCCGAGATCGACCTCAGAGAACCCGTTGGCCGCTGAGCCGGTGAACGGGAAGTTCTTCACTTCGCGCACCAGGCCTTTGGTCGTGCCATATCCGAAGACGTCACCGTGAAACTCGTTGGTGCCGCTCTTGGTGATGACGTTGAAAATACCGCCGGTTGATTTGCCATACTCGGCACCGTACGCGCCGGTCTTAATCTCAACCTCCTGAACAAATTCAAAGGGCAGATTTGCGCCCGAACCACCCATCGCGGGATCGGTGGTGTTCACGCCATCGAGGATGTAATTGTTTTCGGGTCCCGAAGAACCGGCAACTGAGGGATCGCGATCTCGACCAGTCGCATCGCGCAGTCCCGAACGGGTAACGGTCGGAGCAATCGTGTAAAGACCCTGAACCGTACGCTGCGTTGGGAAGTTCGAGAACTGTTCCGTCGAGACGTTTGAACCGGTCGTGTTTTGCGCGGTGTCCACTGCCGCGCCTCCAGTAACCGTGACAGTCGCTGTGGCAGTCGCAAGTATGAGTTGTGCATCAGCATTGGAAGTTCGGCCCAGATTGACGGTTACGTCACTCTGCTCGAACTTACCAAAACCTGAGGCGTCAATGGCGATTTTGTATGCGCCGGGCGGCAAAGCCAGAATCTGATAGCGACCATCATCTCCGGTAATCGCGGTCTTGGTTGAAATCAGGTTCGGACTCGTTACGGTAACGGTGGCGCCCTTAACGGCCGCGCCGTTCGGATCGGTAACGAGCCCTTCGAGCGCACCAGTGGTGCTCGTTTGCGCGATCGCATTCACCGCAAACAGTAGCAGACTTACAGCCGTGATGAACTTTAGAATGATCCTCATCTTGAAATTTCCTTTCTTTTGGCTCACTCGCTGTTGATATGAACCGCCTCTCAGTTCGAAGTGGCCATGATTCGGGACAACGAGGAGGCTTTCTCACTTCGTCGCCAGTCTGAGGTGCAAGGGTCATGCCTGTTCGGCAAGATTAGGCTGGAGGTGAGTCGTTCGTGGGTTTGATTCAACGCGTTGGAGGCTTTGAGTGGTCCATATCTTGATGAATCTGGATATCGCGCGTTCGTGGCTTGGCTAAAATGGATCGATCCTGTCCCGTTCTTTGGACTCGCGAAACGCGATGCCCGTCCGCGTAGTCGACGAATGATTTAACGGGGTTCGTTAGCGACTTTGCGCAGATGGAGGTAAAGCGTTTAGTTTGCGGTATGAGAGTGGGAAAGCGCTTCGCCTCTTTAGAGGCTCATTGCAATGTGGCGCGCCACAGGGCGCGGATCTTACAAACTCCTACGATTAATAACAGAGCGTGAGAGCCGGCGACCGTCTCTACTCGGTTGAGCACGCGCAACCTTCCTCAAAACACCTGCTAACTTGTGTGCACTCTCACGGATCTTCTGAATGTTGTACGCGCCGTAACCTAAAACCAAGCCGCGGCGCGCGCATGCCGGTTCTCCAAGAAAGAAGACCGATAACGGATGCGCTACTATGCCCTGCGCGGCAGCCGCAGCCGACACCTCTGTGTCGTCGATATGATCCGGCAGGAACGCTCTCACGTGTATTCCCGCATCCGTGCGGGTAACTTCAAGCAGATCGGCGGCATCACGATTTATTGCATCGATCAACGCCGCCTGCCGCTCTGCATAAATCGATCGCATTCGCCTGATGTGACGGGTGAAGTGACCTTCACTGATGAAATCGGCCAGCACGGCCTGGTCGATGATCGGGTTGCACCAACCCAGAGCAGCGCGCGCTCTCACAAAGGCCTCGACCAAATCGGGAGGAACAACCATGTAGCCTATGCGCAGTGAAGGAAATAAAACTTTGCTGAACGTGCCGACATAAATCACACGACCACTTTTGTCCAGACCCTGCAGAGCAGCCAACGGTCGCGCCACGTACCGGTATTCACTGTCATAGTCGTCTTCCAGGATCCAGGCGGAGCTTCGATTGGCCCAATCCAGAAGAGCGAGCCGGCGCGACAAGCTCATCGTCACTCCCAGTGGGTATTGGTGCGAGGGAGTGACATACGCCAATCGCGCGTTTGACGAAGTCGCGGCGGTGTCCGAAATATCCAAACCGGCTTCGTCGACCTTTACTGGCACGAGACGCGCACTGGCGCCGGTGAAGGCAGCCCGCGCCGCGCTGTAACAATATTCTTCGACGAGCACTGAATCGCCGGTATCGAGTAAGACTCGAGCAACGAGGTCGAGAGCCTGTTGCGTGCCAGAGACGACGACAATCTGATCCGGCTGGCATTGTACGCCACGTGAAGGGCCAAGATACGCGGCGATGGCTTCGCGTAACGGCATATATCCGGCCGCAGGACCATAATTCAGCAGACCTCGCGACTCGTCACGCCAGCGCCGGGCTACCAGACGTGACCACAACGACATCGGAAACTCGTCGAGCGCTGGTATGCCGGGGATGAACGGACGCATCTTGCCCGGCGGGCGACGCGCTACGGTAACCAATGTTTTTGCCAGCACCTTGCCGCGTTCCGACAGCGAACGTTGATTGGATTGGATTTGCAAGGGTGGTTTCGTTTTCAGCCGGGCCTCGAGAAGTTCTTCCGGCAGCGTCGGAGAGACGAACGTACCTGAGCCGACGCGACCCTCAACATAACCTTCGGCGATTAGTTGATCGAAAGCGCTCATCAGGGTATTGCGCGACACACCGAGGTCATGAGCCATTTGCCTGGTTGACGGAAGACGCGTTCCCGGTGACAGCTGCCCAAGCAGAATTGCCGCTCGCAAACGTTGATACACCTGGTAGTAAAGAGGCGTTGAGGAAGATTCCTCCAACGGTACCGAGGCAAAAGGAGCTGCCGTGGAATGTTTGGCCATGGCCGGTGGCGCCTGGGGAGAAGCGATAGTAGGAGAAATTGGCACTCGCCGTCCAGTCAAAAATGGAACTTGCGCCAGTGCCAATTGGCCGATAGTATCCGTCGCTGTAAGGGGTTCTCACCTCAGTTGCACGTTCGAATTAGCCGGCTCTCCCCAGGGCGTGTAATGAATCGTAATAACAAATTGAGCGACGAAGCCGGAAAATCCAAATGAGCGAGGGTACGACTCCATCCGATGGCGTCGATCCGGCGGTGTTTCGCGAAAGGTTAGACATGCTTCGCGAACTGGTAGATGATCTCCGCCAACGAGCTGAGGATGTCACTTCCACGCTCGAGGGCGTGGGGCTGTTTGGCGTCTCCACAACTTTGCCGCTGGGAGCCCGAGAGTTGGATTTCTACCTGGAAGTACGGCGCTTCGAGATCTTTCTCATCCGAACTGCATTGCGCCAGACAAAGGGCTCACAGGTTAAGGCAGCGCGATTGCTCAAAATGCGCGAAACCACGCTGAACTCGAAACTCAAAAACTTGAATATAGATCATCGCGAATATGCTAATGCGGTCGAGGGGCGCGCCGGCTAATTCATGTTCGGGATCTCTTTATGACGACATTGGTTCAAATAGACGAGGCGCGGAATAACTCTCGCGATTTCAGTTCTAATGACGCGAGCCTCGGGATGCCCGTAATACAAATTGCCCGTGTCAACGACGACACGAAGGCTGATCTCGAATTGTCGCCTCGAGTCGATCTGACAGATGCGTTGAAGATACTGATCCGGTCACTTTTGGATCAGCTTGATTACCTCACTGAACCAACAGCCTCGTCAGACGGAATCGATTCGAGTTTGCAAGCAATGGTTCGTCGTTTTGAAACCGAACTCATCCGTCAGGCATTATTGAGAACCGGCGGAAAACAGCGGCAAGCCGCCAGGTTACTGGGAGAAAAGAAGACTACTTTAAATGCAAAGATCATCCGCTATGGCATTAAGGTCGCATCAGATGGCGCCGCCCGGCGTCTCAGTAAAGTTGAGGATCCGACGTTCCGTAATCAGCGCCTCCGTTGGATATCGATGACCCAATGCAGTTGCCACGTCTTTCCGTGGTCATAAGAACGGGAGCTCTCCCAATGCGCAGAATCCGCGGTGATTTTTGACCAGGTGAGCCGCGACCTAACCGGCCGACCCGACGAGTCCGCAAACTCACCGAACAGATCGATTTTTCCGTCCACGAAGACGCCCTTCCAAACGTGGAAATTGCCGGGCTCGAGGTTATCGGTCCAGGTGTGTTGCCACTCACCTGTCTCGCGATTGAAGGCGCGCAAGCCGAGACCTTTCACCGCCCCTCCATGATAAATCCCTTCGAAGAATTCGAGCGAGACCAGGCCATCGAGCGGGCGTGACGCGCTCAGAGTTCCGGACGCTTCGGTCCAACCATTCTCTGAAGGAACGCGACAAAGGGCGTCCCATTCTCCTTCCAAAAAATCGAATTGGCGTTCCGGGTCCATACTTTTTCTCCTGAATCGAAATGCAACGAAGTCATTTAGCACCAAGGTCGACTTTCTCTCTTGTGTCGGTGGCGATCCAGTTTACTTCCCAGGTCTTGCCCCCATCATCAGAAAACGCCTGTTCGAAGCGGCACGAATTCGGCGTGATGTCCGAGATCACAAAACGAACGAGGATGGCGCGTCCATTCAATGTTTCCTGACTGAAGAACTCGCCGCGTCCATTCCTGAAGTCGCCGATCGTCGGTGGACTCAAGGCGCCACCCTTGCTGTTCGCGAAATTCAGGCTCCACTGGCGCGATTCCGGATTGTACAGACGCAGGCTCAGGGCTTCGATGTGTCCTGCCTGACCGTCGACCTCGAGTTCGACCAGATTCGCCCGGCCATCCCAGATCTTGCGAACGACGGAGGTGCCTTCGTATTCAACCCACGTCGTTGAGCCGGTCAAGGGATGCACTAGCCGCCGCAAATGCGTCCTCCACTTTCCAATTTCGAAGTCAAAGTCGTGTTGGCCATCACGCAAGGTGACCGGCCGTTGCCCGATTGTCTTCACGCCGCTAAGAGAGAGGATAATCAAGATCGACAACAGCAAAAATCGAATTGAGCATCTTGTTTTCATCATTAACACCTCGCTCGTTTTTGGAATCTAATTGACGCTGACGATCGATCTGCGCCCCGGATGTGAGGGCGCCTGTTGACCAAAACCTGGCACCGCAGAATCTTCATGACTGTTTTTTCGGACGCTTATATCGTCCGCGCGGTTCCGGCGCTGCGCCCCGCGTAATCTGCGCCGCAATCGTCTTCCATCCTTCTGCAGTCTTAAGGTAAACATCTGTGTAGTGACTCAGACCTTGAAATCCATTCCTGCCGGTCCAAAGTCCTGTAGCTCGAACCAGAGCTACTTCACCGAAAATGCGTACGTTGACGTTCTGCAGCTTGTATTCCGTAACGTCCGGACCCTTCGCGGTGTTGCTCAGGAACTCCGGCTTGTTTAGAACTGAGCCGTCGGATTCGATGACTTCAAAGTCATCAGTAAGATGTTCTCGATACCACTCGACATCTGCGTTCATGAACGCATCGACATACTCCTGATTGAGTTGCATCAGCGTCTCCTGGTCGGATGACTCACGTTCCATTTCAGCCAACATCACTACCTCTCTTTCAGACCAATGCCCAGGACAATTCTTCTTGTCAGATGAGTGGAAACCTCCAAGTTTAGTCACGGCTTTGGGTGCCTGAAAGAACCATTATGAGGGCTTGCATAGGGGCCACTTTTTTCCTTTTGTTTTTGAGTCAACAAAGACATCTTTGAATTAAACTGACTGCATCTACTGAGCTGATCTTGCCATGATGATCCAAATTCGTTTCAGTCAGCTGTTCTTTTCTGGCCGCGCGTGACTCCTATGAAAATGAATCGAAAGCAAAAAATGAATTTACGCCGAGCTAAATACGGATTGACCGCAGCTGCAGTCGCTTTGCTGACGAACGGCTCAATCCACGCGCAGCAAGTTATGAACGTCTGGCCGGGTGTTCCTCCGGGTTCCGAGACCTGGACCCAGAAAGAAATGAAAGTCGATGACACACCGCTCGGAACAGTGATTCTTAATGTAGTTAACCCCACGATTACTGTCTTTCTTCCGGAACGGGCCAAAGCGACAGGCACCGGCGTCATCATCGCACCTGGCGGCGCTTTCGTAGCGCTGGCGATTGAGCACGAAGGTTACAAGGTTGCGCGCTGGCTTCAGCAAAAAGGCATAGCTGCATTCGTGCTTAAGTATCGCGTCGTTGAAAAGCGCGGGGAAGGCATTCCCGCCGGCATGAACATGGATGAGGTCGGAAGGTACGGAATTGCTGATGGTATCCAGGCCTTGAAAGTCGTTCGGCAGCACGCTGCCGAGTGGGCCGTCTCGCCTCAAAGGATCGGGTTTCTGGGTTTCTCAGCCGGGGCGATGGTAACGAGCGGCGCGTTACTTAAAGGCGAGGCTGCCGCCCAGCCGAGTTTCGCGGCAATGATCTATGGTGGTCCATTGGGCGCGATGCCTGCGATACCGGCAAAACTGCCGCCAATATTTATGGCTTGGGCACAGGATGATTCAGTGGCGCTCGCTCCCATCGTCAAATTTAACGATGCATTAAAGTCAGCTGGCCACAAACCGGAAGTGCATATTTTCAGCCGCGGTGGCCATGGATTTGGAATGCGGAAGCAGGGTACGACGAGTGATCACTGGATCGAAGATTTCTATTACTGGTTGGAAGCGGGAGGATTCATCAAAGCCGCTGGTCCTGGCTAACCTTTCACGAACGTTCGCAGTACGTCAAACCTCCGGCTGAGTTGGTCGTGACCTAATCTGAGAATTCTCTGCGCCTCCTCAGCGTCCTGGAGTGAACCCCTAGATTGAGACAGAAGAATTTAGCACACTAGGCAGTGAAAGGAGCTGCAGAGTGGGCAAGAAGGAGAAGAAGCGATATTCGAGAGAGTTCAAGCGGCGCGTAGTA
>Ga0066388_100003484_pt1 | contig 10217 bp, 7 predicted proteins | sample PanSoiMetaGPlot6_FD_64539 | JGI IMG/M metagenome (GOLD analysis project Ga0066388, IMG submission 64539) | Tropical forest soil microbial communities from Panama analyzed to predict greenhouse gas emissions - Panama Soil - Plot 6 (Hybrid Assembly) | ecosystem: Environmental > Terrestrial > Soil... | reverse complement strand
TCATCGCTCTTGTAAGTGCACGCCATGGGTCGCCGGCCCAGTTGCGCGGAAGTAGGCGCCTTGTCGGCAATGCCGAGGCTCTTACGCAGTATCGCGTGGATGGCCTCGGAACGGCTTGATTTGGTGGCTACGCCGAAAAGCCTCGACGGCAATTTACTCCTCCAGTGAGAGAAGAGTGAGCATCCGCTCGCCGCGCTTGAGAGATTGTCTTGCATATTCGGCTGGATCTTTGTTGGCTGTGCTATGCAGCATCGCGCTGACAGTTGCGCAGTTGCTATTCAACTCGCGGATCCGCGCACGAAGGCTCTCATCGGCGCCGCCCACTGTCGCCCGCACGGGAATGGTGTATGTTGCGGTCGGGCGGCGGGAGTTGGAAGGTGCAGATTTCTGCTGCGCGCCGTTGGCGAGGCGCGGGCCTTCACACGACGGAGGGGGTGTGGTCAAACTTTGGCCTTCCGAGCCTGCGGACTGTGCCCTCGTGGTGCCGATTCCGGTGGGTCTCCGTCGGGGATTTCAAGATGGTGGCCATTTTCATTCGCGGCCGACCGGCCAGGCAGCTCCCATAAAGAGCCCTGGAAGGAAGCGTGCTCGATTGCCTATTTCTTCGAGAGGGAGGTTGCGCAATGGCTGAGCGGATTCATTACTCGGATCTCGAGCATCTGCTGGCAGACGACACTACGCCCGACGAGGTGCTGGCCGAGTACATTAAACCCGCGCCACTGCGCGCACTGCCGCTGGCGCCGGTTATGACGATCGACGACAGCAAGGTAGAGGTATCGCCCAACCGTGGCATCATCGGCCTTTCGGTGAAGAGCCTCAACGAGAGGGCGAACCGGCGCCGGCTAGCGGCCTATCAGGCCAAGATCGACGGCGGCTGGAAGGGCCTGAAGCTGCTGGCGGAAGGAGACTCGTGGTTTCTCTATCCGATCCTGCTCAGGGACATCCTCGATAACCTATCCGAGCACTATGCGGTTTACTCGATAGCTGCCGCCGGCGATACGCTCGAGAACATGGTGCGCGGCCTTGCGCACTTCGAGGAGCTCATCGAGAAGCACAAGTTCGAGGCCTTCCTGCTAAGCGCCGGTGGCAACGACATTGCCGGTGACATGCTGCGTACCTACCTGACCACCCTGCCGCCGCCGGTCAAGCCTGCGCAAAGCTACCTGAGCGGCAACTTTGAGACTTTTCTTGGCGCCACGCAGGAGCGCCTCGATGGACTGTTTTCGCGGCTCATCGCCCGGTTCCCGGATCTCAAAATCTTCTGCCACGGCTACGACTGGCCGTTTCCGCGCACGGGCGGACTCTGGCTGACACCGGCACTATTGGCGCAGCAGATCCCGGACGCGGTACAGCATCCCATCCTCAAGATCATGATCGACCGTTACTACGGCATGCTGGGCAATCTGGCGGAGAAGCATCGCGGCAGGGTGATGGTCGTCGATTGCCGCGGCGCGGTTGGGGAGATCCAGAGCTGGTTCGACGAGCTGCATCCGCTGAACCCTGGCTACGCGCGCGCGGCGGGACGCTTCCGCGATCTCGTCAACCAAACCTTCGGCATATCCGCTACACGCGGCGCAGGTGCCGCAGGGAGCGGCGCGCGCATCTCCTGGATGCAGGGCGCGGGGGCGAAGGGCGGCAACAGCGGCTCCGCGACCTTCCCGCTCGGCAGCGTGGTGACCATCGGCCGCAATCCCGACAACACCATCGTGCTCGACGACGAGCGCGTCTCGCGCGCGCACGCACGCCTCGAGATCAAGGAGGCCGAGATCACCTTCACCGATCTCAACTCGACCAACGGAAGCCTGGTCGACGGTCGCCGGCGAATTGGAACCTCTTCCTGGCGCGAAGGGCAACGGCTGCAGATCGGCGATCATTTCTTCGAGATGAAGATTCCGCGCGCCGCGCTGATCACGGTGGTCAGACCCCTCGCGGAGAGCCCTGTCGCGGCTCAGTGGCCATCCGCCGGAGGCCGCCCAAGCGCCGAAGGCACGAATCCCTTCATTAACTTCGATGCGATGAGAGATCTTTGCCTCGGCTCGCGCGAGGAGATTGGTCCACAAGCAACTCGAAGCCCTGTGCGCATTGCCAAGGCGCTCGACGTGCTCCGCAGCGAGATCAACACTCTGGCGCCAAAGCGCAGCAAGGACTCGGATGGTTGGATCGGGGATACCGCCCACCAGTCGCGCAATTCCGATCACAATCCCTGGGTGAAGGACGGAGGTGTCGGCATCGTCACCGCGCTCGATATCACGCACGATCCCGCGCACGGCTGCGACGCCGGGCTATTGGCCGAGAAGCTGCGTTCGAGCAAGGACCCGCGCATCAAGTATATAATCTGGAACCGGAAGATCGCGAGCTATGCGGCGATTGGCGACGCGGTGGCCTGGGAGTGGCGCGCGTATACCGGTTCCAATCCCCACAACCACCATTTTCACCTGTCTGTGAAGTCGGGCAAGGAGTGCTACGATTCTGACTCCGCATGGCTGGTGCATAAGGCAAACGACGAGTTGCCAACAACCCCGCCGACACCCGACGAGGCTGCCTCACCGGGGTTTGCAAGCGCTCTGGCTGCGGCCACCCCGTCGATGCAAACCGGCACTCCGGTGGCGGTGACCCGCGAGCTCCTTGCCAGCATCGCGCCGAAGCCCAGCAATGCCGAGAAGGTTGAATATTGGGAGAAATACGTTGCGGTGCTGGCGAGCCCGGCAGGGGCCGAGGTGCTGGCCAAGTACGAGCTCAACCAGAACCCGCGACGCCTGGTCATGATCCTTGCCAACATGATGCAGGAGACCGGCGGCTTCACCCTCGTGTGGGAGAGCATGAAATATTCCGCCGACCGCATGCTCAAGATTTTCGGCCAGGGTGCCAACCTTACCCGCCGGGAGGCCGAGGAACTGGCCTTTAAGGAGAGGGAGATTGCCGAGCGAGTCTACGGCCTCGGTAACCCGCGCAAGGCCAGGGCGCTCGGCAACACCAAGCCGGGCGACGGCTGGCGTTATCGCGGCGGCGGCTTTCTGCAAACGACGGGCCGCGAGAACTATCGCTCGCTTGGCAAGCTAATCGAAGTGGACCTTGAAGGGAACCCAGAGCTGATCGAGGACCCACTAATATCGTTGAAGGCGGCGTGCGCGGAGTGGCACAAGATGGGCCTCAATGCTTACGCCGACCGCAATGAGTTCAAAGCCTGTTGCAACGGCATCAACGCCGGCAATCCGAAGCGGACAGCCGATCCGAACGGCTATGACGAACGGCTGCGGTACTTCCGCAAGTGCTCCGCCGCCTTCAAGGTGCCGGGCTCGCGCGGACCGGTGCGCGACGCCGACCTTTAGGTCGGCGAATTTGGCACCGACAGAGAAACCGTGCAGCTCGAGCGCTATTCCGGCGAAACCGACGGCGTGTTAAGGCCCCACTGCGGGCGGTGTGGTGGCCTTGCAGGCCGACCACGGGCCGCATGTGCGAGGCGACGCGCACGCTGCTCATGCAGGACGACGCGCAGCCCAATTGGGCTGCGGAGGTAGCCGAGGAGGGCGGCGAAGCCGCAGGAGAGACGCTGCGCGGGGCGAGGACCGGTGGCGCGAGCCCGATGTGAGCCTCGGTGGGCATGCCGGCACGCGTGCTCCTGACCCGAAGAAGAACCTTCATGGCGACCTTGGTGCGAAGGCAGGGTACAGGCCGAGGGGGTATGCATCGGGCCAGCGACGCCGTAGTTCCGACAGCCAGCCCTGCGCGGCCTTGCTGATGCCGGGCAAGACGCGGGCCGTCTCGGTCATCTCGATGACCGCTTCGAGGTACCAAAGCAACCGTCCCCGGGTCAACCAGGTACCCCATTTCTCATCATGGTCGAGCGCCTGGTCCAAGCGCGAGGACAGACAATCGAGCAGCCAGACCGCCGACATATAGGTCAGCTCGGTGCGATAGGTGGCATCATCGAGTGCCGCAGGAACCGCAGTGCCAAGCCCAGTCCGATAGACAGTATCAACGCGGTCGGCGACATCGGCCGGAACGCGTCCGGCGCACCAGCAGGTTGGGAATCCCATCCGCCAGTAGGCGGCGTCGCGCAGCGCATGGGACGGCCGCGCGAACTCGTAGTCGATCAGACGCACGCTCCCCTGCACGATCAGCGAATTGTCCGGGCATGGGTCGCCGTGAATAAGCGAAAGCCACGGACCGGGGTCATCGAGCCGCGACGACAAAAGCTCCAGTTCGCTCGCTGGCGGAGCGCCGCCAATCCTGCCCGTGACCAGCTCAGCATCCTTCTCGAGGCGCCATCCCGGGTGCCGCCGCGGGCCGGCACCGTAGATGGATTGGAACGTCTGATGATGGGCTTCGAGGCAGTCGACGGAATCAGCGTGCAGGCGGGCAAGCGCTGTCGCATAGAGCCACAGTGCATGCTCCGCCTCTTGGGCCGTTCCATCGAGGAGGGGATCGACGAGCGAGGTGAGATGTGCGCCGAGGTCCTCGAACGCGATGATGCCGCTGGGAACGTCTCCAGCCAGCAGCGCAGAGCCATGGCCACGGCCGGGAGCACGTGCGGCGAGGAAGGCGCAGGCTGTCCACTCCCTCGCTAGGCCCGAGACCCGAAGCAGATTCTCATTCTTGGGGTTGTAGTTCGGGGAGCGGGTTGCCTTCAAGATGACCGACCGAGCACTACCATCCGCGTGGCGGGCAGCAACGCGCGCGATGACGTTTCGTCTCTGGTCGTTGCTCAGAACCTCCACCACGTCGAGCGCCACCGTACCGCCGCAGGCTTTGGACAGCGCTTCGCCGGCTCTGGCGACGATCTCCTGGATATCAATCGTGCGCAGCTCGCTCATTGCACCCGCCCCTCGACGCCAGTGGTGGCCCACCTAGGCACGAACAGCAGCTAGCCGCAAGTTGAGTTGACCTTGCAAATTTGGTGGTGTGCTGCTGTAGGCGCGAATCACCAGTGGAAGTTGCTTTGCGCGATGCTGCGGATGTTGAACCTGCCATCGCTGGCGTCGCACGGCAACCCGCAGGTGCTCTTTTCGTAATACCCGACAATTTCACGATCACGCGGCGGGAGATTGTGGTGGAGGCGGCATCCCGGTATCGGGTGCCGGCGATCTATCCGTTCAACTACTTTGCCAGGGACGGCGGCTTGATGTCCTACGGTGTGGATACGCTCGACCTATATCGGCGTGCGCCGGCCTATGTCGATCGGATCCTGCGGGGCGAGAAGCCGGGCCAGTTACCTGTGCAGGGACCAACCAAGTTCGAACTGGTTATTAATCTCAAGACGGCGAAGGCGCTTGGGCTCACGGTGCCGCCGACCCTACTGGCTCAGGCCACCGAGTTGATCGAGTAAGCCTAGCTTCTCGCACCACCTTTGCTGCACCCGCTCATGTCGGGCACAGAGGGTGCGTCGGTCGGTGCGACCGCCGCAGCAATCGAGGGTCCTACGGACCAAAACTGGGCACGCGGAAGCTCGTGCGGACAGACCTTCAGTTGACGTCCCCGGCGTCCGTCTGCGATGCAAGAACTCGTGCGGTGTGGGCTGAGAAGTGATAGTCTCGCGACATCATTTCCGGCTCAGAAGTAAATGAAGCGGCGGGAGTTTATTTCATTAGTTGCTGGCGTGGCGGCTGCGCCAGTTGTAGCGCACCCTAAGCGTTGCTCTATTTCAGTGCTTGCTTGCGCGCCGATCCCCGGTTCAACCCGTCACGCCTGTGGCATGCACGCGGATGAGGAGTCGGACGGCTGCATAGTACCGAGGAAGCCTCGAACAATGCCTATGAGCGACAGGCTCGCGGTGAACCTTGCCAGCGGCGGCGGTTCGGAGCAAACTGTGGGTATGCTCCGGTCGCGCGCTAGCATCACGCGCGTTCGCAGTGAATGGTGAATCAATGGTGTCCGATGGCTGTCGACCTCGCGCATGAGGCGGTGCCAATTCCTGCCGAAAGCTGGCAACGGTGGCATGAAATCGCGCGTGCGATCGACAACGACGATTGTGCGCTTACCAAAGAGCTGTGCATCGCCAATGCCATGCCGACCAGACGGAATTTGTATTGGGCCGCCACAGCTGCCCGAATTCTCGTGCAGTGGACGACTGGTGACCGGCAAAGGCGGGCGAACGCAATTGCATCCGAGCTGGAAAGCGCTGCCGTGCCGCCGCATCGCGCTCCAGTCCGAGCGTGCACAGTGACTGGCGACTTGCCAATGGTTGTCGACGTTGCGCATGAGGCGGTTTCGATTCCCTCTCAGAGATGGCAACGATGGCACGAAATTGCGTGTGCGATCGGCAACGATGATTGTACCCTTACCAAAGATCTGTGCATCGCCAACGCCGTGCCGACTCGGCGGAATTTATATTGGGCTGCCACCGCTGCGCGCATTCTGGTGCAGTGGACGACCGGCGACCGGCAAAGGCTGGCGAACGCAATCGCAGCCGAGCTGGAAAGCGCTGGCGCGCCGCCGCATTGAGCCCGCGATAATTTGCAAGCGACTGGTCTTGCTGTGGGCTTGGTCATATTTGTGGCAGCGGGTGCGTTGGGCGCGACGGTGATATCGACCTCTAGGCAATCGGGCGATCTGGGATTCGTCTGCGTGCGGCAACTTTGAGCGCGGACTTCGGACGACTCGGCATATGAGCTTGGTGCGGGGCCAAAGCTATGCCGCTGTAGATGGCGGCTTTCCGAAATAGGCCTCGTTGGGAGGGTCGATCCCTTGGCTGCGCGCCCAATTGCGGAAGCTCTCATAAGCACGGCGGGCAGGGATCGATGTGGCGGGATCGATGTCGAGTTCCGAGAGCGCCCAAGACTGAGTGCTGATCAGCAGAAAGCTCACCAGCGAGCCGCGCGGCTGCCGCTGCCAGCCTCGCCGCGAAGAAGCCTGCGGGCTCAAGGGGCGTTCCTATCGCCTCTGGCTCGGCATCGCGCCCGAGAAACTTCTGCTGACGCTCGCGCTGTCGGGCAAACGTCACCCTCACGTCAGGCCGAGCAGTCGTCCGCAGGCTCTGCGAGTGCCGGAGCTGTCGCCACCACCCCAACAGGCGGCAGGCATCCAAACAGCGTGCCCCACCGCTCAACAAGAGCGCGTAGCTCGAATCTCTCGAATCTTGTAAGCGGGTGGCCGCGCTCCGTTCACACCTCGGTCCCACATATCGACGATTTCCGTCTCGCCGGCATCGCTAAACCGCGACGACAACCCGCAGGCCTTTGTAGTCTTCCCATATGCCCTGCCGATCGGCCTCTCGCTTATCAGTGATTGCTCGGGCCTCTGTCGTGCCCACCGGCGGAAAATTTCCGCTGGCTTGTGGCGCGAAGTTAAGTGGGCCAAAGGGCGCCGTTCCGGTCGACCAGCGTAAGTTCCCATGCGGACCTCGCGAGAGCCGAGGCGACGCGCAGTGCGCAGCCGATGATGTCCGTCAAGTGGGGCAGCGCGTCGAGTGGATCAGGTATCGATCTTCTCGGCGATCTCGATCGCGTCACACGCCTCGATCTCCGACACGATGCCGATGTCCGGTGCAGATCATCTGCGATGAAAAGAGCGTCTCCCCCGATGCAGCTGCCCTCAGCCTCGGAGCAGTGGATTTGCGGCGCCGAAGGCGTCGATTGCCGTGCCGGTGATAGCGCTCGCCGCGTCGCTCGCAAGGAACAGGGCCACCTCGGCGATCTCCCTCGCCTGCATCGCATGAGCGACCGGCGGCTGGCCGCGGCTCGCCATCAGGTTGCGGTAGCCCTCGGTATTGACGACGCCCGGGCAGATGCAGTTGACCTGGATGCCGTCCTTTGCGAGCTCGGCCGCGAGGCTTTCAGTCAGATTGATAAGCGCCGCTTTGCTCGCCCGGTAGGCGCTGCGGCCACGGGCCCCCTTTCGCCCGCCGATCGAAGACACATTGATGACGTGGCCGCGACCCGCCTTCCGCATCGCCGGCACCGCGGCGCGAACGAGCATGGCGGGCGCCACCAGATTGATTTCGAGCACCGCCCGCCAATCCTGTGGCGCAAAATCGACCAGATCACGAGCTGGGTGGATGGCGCCTGCATTGTTGACCAGGAGGTCCAACGCACCGAAGTGTGCCAGCGTCGCGGCAACCAAGCTGTCCGGCGTCTCCGGCGCAGCCAAGTCGCCCGGAACGGCATGAGCCGCATTACCGAGCTCGGCCACGAGTGCATCGAGCGCGCCGGCATCCCGGCCAGTCACGACAACGCGTGCGCCCTCGGCGACGTAGGCTCGGGCGATCGCGCGGCCGATGCCACGGCTGGCCCCAGTGACGAGAGCTGTCCGGCCCGCAAGCTTCATTGGCGGCCTCTTCGGTGGCCAGTGCTTCGGTCGGTCGCACGTGGCGGTGTTGGGAGGATGGTGCAAGTCGGCCCGCGCGACAACCTGCATGCGCCCACGGTCGTCGTCGTTCAGCCTGCACCGGATCGACACACGACGAGGCTGCGGCTCCACTGGCCGCCTGCCCATCGTGCACGAGCTCGGTCGCAAGGCCCAGTCAGGGCCTTGTCGATAGCGCCGCTGATCCCGATCAAAGTATTCCTCTAGCCCGAGCTTGGGCGCTCGCTGTGGAGCGCCCCTCTGAGGTTATATACAGGCGACATCTGCAGCGAGCGGTCGGCGATATGGATACTCATGGCTTGACGCTCCTGCTCACGTTCACGGCGTCGACGGTACGCGTCGACCGCGTCCGGCAGTGATTTTTGGCGGTTCACCGGTGAGCGGTTCCACCCTGACTCGCAATTTTCCTCGACAACGATCACCGATCAAGTCGACCGGGCTTCTGGTAGCGGCCGACGATGGCGGCAAGATCACCGACCGAATGCAGATGCTCACATCGATCGATTGCGTTCTCCATTTGCAAGATGCCTTCGCGTGTCAGCACCTCAGCGGCGAGGTCGCGGAATTTCTCGCGCAGCTCGTTATCCGTGTATGGCGCGCGGAAATCGCCTCGATGACTGCTCACCGCATGCGTGTGGCAGCGGCCGTCCTTGAGCGCAAGTGTCACTTGTGCTGGCTTGTCGGCTGGCACGCGCGCACTCATGGCTGCGCCTTCGTGCACGCTGACGCGCGCACGCACGGCGGCAATGGCGGGGTCGCGCAACGCTGCATCATCGATTGCTCGATGGTCGGTTTTGCCGCGCACGACCATCACGGCCGCCGCGTGCGGCAGCGAGTATTTCGACGCAAAGTAATTCGCGGGGCTCGGATTGCACATGACCGACGCGAACTTATAGGTGACGAACTCGATGCGCTCGATGTCGTCCGCGCGCGGGCTCAAGACGGCGAGTGCCGCGTCGAGCGCGTCGAGGGCGGGGTGGATCGGGTTGCAGCAGGCATGCAGCCGGAAGTAGTTGCGCGTGATCTCCCAGTGCGTGCCGAGCCCATCGGTGAGATGCGTGGGATCCAAACCCGCGCCGACCATCTTGCCCAGCGCCTCCTCTATCGCATCGGGTTGCGCCTCGAAGCCCGCGAGAGCAAGGTCGGGCGCAAATGCTCCTGCGAAGCCCGCCATGCCGCCGGCGATGTTCAAGGCCGTCGCGCCCGCTCCAGTGTTGGTGTAGCTCGGCGTCAGCATCAGAATGGCAGCGATACGCATTGCCAGGCTCACCTGTTCGGCTGCAAGCCCACGCATGCGCGCGCCCGCTGCGGCAGAGGCCAGCATCATGGCCTGACCATTCTGGTGCGCCAGGGCGCGCGGCGTGAAGGCGAGCCCCAGGCGCGCCGCCACCTCGTAGCCTGACACCAGCGCGGCGAGCAGGGTCTTGCCGCTTGCCTTGAACTGCTCGCCCACGGCCAGCACACCCGGAAGTATCTGGATCGCTGCCTGCCCGGACGCGAGCCTGAGGCCCTCGCACAGCTCGATCGCGCGGCCGGCGATGCCGTTTAGCAAAGCCGCCGTGCGCACATCGTGGACCGGCGCGCCGGGCGCATAGACGGTAGCTCCCGTGCTGTTGTTCGCGGCCAGCCGATTTCGCAGCGCCACCACCTCTGGCCTGGCCGAGCCGCCAAGGATCACGCCGAGCGTGTCGAGCAGCACGCGCTTGGCGTGCGCGCGCACGGGGACGGGGATATCCTCCAATTGGGTTTCAGCGGCGAAGCGCGCAAGCGTTTCTATCTGTTGGCCCATGGCGCTGCTCCAGTTCCATTGCCTCGTTGGAATACCCAAATGGATGCCGTTGGCATGTCATAGGCGTTCCACAGGCCTTCCGTCACGGGATGGCCCGACGCAGCGACGTCCACCTCGGTGTCGATAC
>Ga0066388_100003483_pt1 | contig 10217 bp, 12 predicted proteins | sample PanSoiMetaGPlot6_FD_64539 | JGI IMG/M metagenome (GOLD analysis project Ga0066388, IMG submission 64539) | Tropical forest soil microbial communities from Panama analyzed to predict greenhouse gas emissions - Panama Soil - Plot 6 (Hybrid Assembly) | ecosystem: Environmental > Terrestrial >... | reverse complement strand
ACCCTGCCGATATTTAATGACCAGGACATGGATGCCTCGTATGGTCGGGGATCGACCTGCAAAAGGTAGTGTCGGCGCGGACCCTTTGCGAGGGCCGTGCTTTCGCTGCAAAATTGCTTTCCGGGTAGCGCCGGGTCGAAGAACACAGGTCCTTGCAGACGCCCTGATTGCTAACCACATCCGCGAGCATGACAACCGCGCAATCCGCATTACCCCAGGACGAAGAGAGGGCATTGCTCGAGCGCTTTTGGCGCAAGCTGCGCAGCGTCGCAGCATCGATCCCCTTCGCTGAAGACTTGCTCACCGCCTACTATTGCGCCTTCGACCGTACCACCCCGATGTCGGTCAAGGCATCGTTGATAGGCGCGCTTGCCTATTTCGTGTTGCCGGTGGATGCCATTCCGGATGTGCTGCCGATACTCGGCTTTACCGATGACGCCGCCTTGCTGGCGGCGACGATCAACCTGGTGACGGCCTATATCAAGCCCGAACATCGCGTGGCGGCGAAAAACAAGCTCGCCGAGTTTTTGAAGCAATAGACGCGTGGGCGGCCCCCGGTCACGGTTTCAACAACACCTTGCCCATGACCTGGCGCGCGGCGATCGCCTTGAGGGCGGCAGGCGCCTCGGCGAGCGGATAGACCGCATGCACATGCGAGGACAGCTTTCCCTGCGCGCACCAGGCGAGAAGCTGTTGCATATTGGCGCGATGCGCGACCGGATCGCGCTCGATAAATGAACCCCAGAATACCCCAAGCACGTCACAGCCCTTCAGCAGCACAAGATTGAGCGGCAGCTTGGGGATATCGCCGGCGGCAAAACCCACGACAAGGAATCGTCCTTTCCAAGCAATCGAGCGCAGCGCCGGTTCGCTGTAGGGACCGCCGACCGGATCGTAGATGACGTCGGCGCCGCGCCCGTCGGTCACTTGTCGCAGCGCATCCTTGAGATCAGTGCTCGCGTAATTGATGCCTTCATCGGCGCCGTGCTTGCGTGCAAAGGCAAGCTTCTCATCCGATGACGCGCAGGCGATCACTCGGGCACCCATGATCTTGCCAAGCTCGACGGCGGCGAGGCCGACGCCTCCGGCGGCACCAAGCACCACCAGCGATTCCCCGGGCCTGAGCGCGGCGCGGTCCTTGAGCGCATGAAAAGTGGTCCCATAGGTAATGCAAATTCCCGCGGCACGGTCGAAGTCGAGCGCGTCTGGAACCTTGGCCAGTTTGTCGACAGTGATTGCGACGCGTTCACGTGCCGCGCCATAGGTCATGTAGCCCAGTACCCGGTCGCCTGGTTTGAATGAACTGACTCCCGCACCCACGCTCTCGATCGTGCCGGCGAATTCGGCGGCGGGCGAAAAAGGTGGGGCCGGCTTGAACTGGTATTTGCCGGCGATGATCAAAGTGTCGAAGAAATTCAGAGCCGCCGCGTGGACCTTGACCGCAACCTCGCCGGAGCCCGCCTTGGGTTCCGCTATATCGGCGAGCTCAAGATCGTCGGGCGAACCGTAGCGCGTGCAGAGCAGAGCTTTCATGGGACCGGACGAAAAATTTGTGCAGCGCGAATAGCAAGGCCTTGCGGTGCGGGCAAGACATCATCGAGAGCGGGCGGCGAGGCTGTCAGATTTCCGGGATAGCTGGCCTGCCCCCGCCTTCACATTGCCGATATTCGCCCATAATGCGCTATTATCCACCCGATTCCTGATCCGTGACCGGTAGGTTCCCGATGAACATTGAAAATTTGCTGCGCACCTTCTTTATCGGTGTGGCAGCCTGCGCACTGGCTGCCCCCGCGTCGGCGCAGCAGAAAAAAGCCGACCCGCCTGTCCAGCAGAAAAAATCCGACGCGCCGGCGCAGCAGAAGAAGACAGCCGCTCCCGCCGATGCGCAGAAGAAGACTGCCAGTCCGACCGATCAAGCAGTGTTGCTCGGACAGTTCGGCGAATGGGGTGCGTACCGGGCAACGCCCGGCGGCAAAAAGATCTGTTTCGCGCTGTCCAAGCCGACTTCGGTCGCCAGTGATCCGGCAGGCCGCAACCGCGACCCCGCTTATGCCTTCGTTTCGACGCGGCCGTCGGAAAAGGTGAAGAACGAAGTATCGGTCATCCTCGGCTATCAGCAGAAGCCCGGCCGTGACGCAAGCGCTGCTGTCGGGTCGGCGACCTATGCGATGTCCACCCAGAATGACAATGCCTGGGTGAAGAACGCGGCCGAGGAGTCGCAGATGGTGGAAACCATGCGCAAGGGCTCCGACTTTGTGGTGAAGAGCGAATCGGCGAAGGGCACCAAAACCACCGATACCTATTCGCTCAAGGGCATTGCCCAGGCGCTCGACAAGGTCGCGGAGGAGTGCAGATAGGGCGTTCCGGCCCTATATTGCTGTCAGGCGCCGGGCGGCGCCGGTAACCATCCGATGGCAAAGCCTGCAGACATTCCCATGAGCTCGAGCGATTTTGTCGAAAAGCTGCCGCTTGAGCGCTATGTGGCACCGGAAAAGCCGTCGCTGATCGGTCTTTCGCGGGCGCAGCTCGCCGATGCGTTGAACTCGCTCGGCGTGCCCGAAGCACAGCACAAGATGCGAATGCAGCAGCTTTGGCACTGGATGTATTTTCGCGGAACTACGTCATTCGACGAAATGACCAGCGTGTCGAAGGATCTGCGCCTCGCGCTGGCCGGTCGATATACATTGGCTCGTCCGGAGATCGTCGCTGAACAGGTTTCGGTCGACGGCACACGCAAATGGCTGTTGCGGCTACCCGGCGAAGTGCAGGGCGAGCGCCCGCATGAAGTCGAGTGTGTCTACATTCCGGACACCGAGCGAGGGACCTTGTGTGTTTCCAGCCAGGTTGGCTGCACGCTCACTTGCACCTTCTGCCATACCGGCACCCAGCGGCTGGTGAGGAATCTGACGGCGGGAGAAATCGTTGGCCAGGTCATGGCGGCGCGCGACTGCCTGGGCGATTGGCCCGGCGGCACGCGGCCGACGGATGGCGTGGTGCCAAACGGCGAGCGCTGCATTACCAATATCGTGATGATGGGTATGGGAGAGCCCCTCTACAATTTCGAGGCGGTTCGCGATGCACTTCTTGTCGTGGCGGACGGCGACGGCATCGCTATTTCCAAACGTCGCATCACGCTTTCCACCTCAGGGGTGTTGCCGAACATCGAGCGTACAGGTGCCGAAATTGGCTGCATGCTTGCGGTATCGCTGCATGCCGTGCGCGATGATTTGCGCAATGAGCTCGTGCCTCTCAACCGAAAGTACCCGATCGCCGACCTGGTGGAAGCCTGCCGCAATTATCCCGGCGTTTCGAACGCAAAACGCATCACCTTCGAGTACGTCATGCTCAAGGACGTCAACGATTCAATCGACGATGCCAAGGCATTGGTCCGGTTGCTGAAAGGCATCCCTGCAAAGATCAATCTCATTCCGTTCAATCCCTGGCCAGGCACTAGATACGAATGCTCGGATTGGGAGCAGATCGAGAAATTCTCGCAGGTCGTATTCGACGCCGGCTATGCGTCGCCGGTGCGCACACCGCGCGGCCGCGATATCCTGGCAGCCTGCGGTCAGCTCAAGAGCGCCACCGAAAAATTATCCGCGCGCGAGCGGATGGCGCTGCGGGCCATGGCCATGGTTGAGTGACGGCGACGATTTAATTTCAAGGACGGAACCATGTCTCTCCTCGGCCGTATCATCGTTATCCTATTCGCGCTTGTTGTGGCCATCATTTTTGCGGGCATCACGCTGGCAATCGGCATCCTTCTGCCGGAATGGCAGGCCATGGATTCCGATCCAATCGAACGGGTGACCTTTTTCTTCGCTGCTTTTTTCGCCACCAGTTATGTCGGCGCAGTTGCATTTTTGCCCGCGCTGCTGGTTATCGTGATTGCGGAGGCTGCGCGCTGGAGGAACTTCCTCTTCTACGGCGTCGGTGGTGCTCTTGTCGGCCTGGCATCGTATTACGGTTCCGATATTTCCATGCGGCTCGAAAATACCACCGATGTCACGCCTGTCGGCAACGCACTGCAGCTCGCGGCAGCAGCCGGCATCATAGGCGGGCTTGTGTACTGGCTGATTGCGGGCCGCAACGCGGGACGCTGGCGCGAGACCAAAGCCGTCTAGCGCGTGGCCCACTTCAATGCTGCTTCCAGCCTGTCGTTGCCCCAGAACAGTTCGCCGTCGGAGGTCACGAATGTCGGCGAACCGAATATGTCGAGCCGCTGCGCCTCTTCGGTTTGGGCGCGAAGCTGCGACTTGACGCCGTCCGATCGGGCCCGTTGCAGCACCGCCTTCGCATCTTGCCCGAGTTTTTGCAGAACGCCCGCGATCGTTCCTTCTTCCTCGAGATTGCGGCCTTCGCCGAACTCGGAGCGATAGATCGCCCGGCAATAATCCTCGCCCCAGCTTTCGGCGAGCGCGACCACCGCGACACGTGCCGCCTGCAAGGCATTTTGCGGGAACAATTCGGGGCGCAAGAACGGCAAGCCGAGGTCAAGACAGATGCGCTCCAGGTCGCGCCACATATTGCGGCCCTTGGCCGGATACAAATTGAACGGCGACGTGGTCCATCCCTGGGCCTTGAAAATCGGTCCCAGCATGAATGGCCGCCAGCGTACGGCAACGCCTGCGGCCCTGGCCAAGGGCGCGATACGTATTGCCGTCGGGTAGGAATAAGTCGACGCGAATTCAAACCAGAAGTCGACTGTTGGAATTGCCATGGCGGCAATATAGCGGCCTGTACAGCGCGCTGCCTTTCTATTTTTGAACGCCTCGGCTAGACGAAGCCCGCATGAATCGTACCGGGCTCATTTGCGCGCTCACGATCGCCATTGTCGCGGGCGTGGTCTTCGGGCTTTTTCCCGAACTCGACTTGCGCATCGCGGGGCACTTTTATGCCGTCGAGGACGCCGTCCACAACACCTTCGCGTGGCGCCTCTATCCGCCCTTGCTGCGCGCACGCAATATCGGTCTGTGGATCACAGCGGTGCCGGCGGCGGTGGCCGTAGGCGCCCTTGCGATCAAATTGATATTGCCGCGCCACAGATTGTTGATACCGGGACGCGCGGTCGTTTTCCTGCTTGCGACAATGATCATGGCCCCGGGCCTGATGGTCAACGTGATCCTCAAGGAACACTGGGGCCGATCACGCCCAATCGACGTCACGCAGTTTGGTGGCAATGAACATTTTGTGGCGTGGTGGGACCCGCGCGGCGATTGCCCGGCGAATTGCGCTTTTGTATCCGGCGATGTGGCGGGTGCTTTCTGGACCGTCGCTCCGGCGGCACTGGCTCCGCCGCAATGGCGCGCTCTTGCCTACGGCGCCGCCCTCGCGTTCGGCACGGGGATGGCTGTTTTCCGAGTAATGGTCGGTGCACATTTTCCGTCCGATGTCATTTTTGCCGGCATATTCACGTTTCTCATAATCTGGATCGTATACGCACTGATCTATCGCTGGCCGCGTACGCGTTTGTCCGACGATGCCATTGACCGCGCGCTCAGCCGCCTCACCTTGCCGGCGTATGATTTCATCGCCGGATTGTTTGCCCAAAATCGGAAGTCGAAATAGCGCGCGGTGTGAGCCGCACAACTTGGAGCAGACGCACTTTGCGCGGCAAACCTTTGGCCCTATAGTCCGCCGCCAATTTCAATGCGGTGGTTGCCGATGCCCGAAGGCCGGACAAAGAAGACAGCCAAGAAAGTCGTGCTCGCCTATTCCGGCGGGCTCGACACCTCGATCATTCTGAAATGGCTGCAGAGCACATACGGATGCGAGGTCGTGACCTTCACCGCCGACCTCGGCCAAGGTGAAGAGCTCGAACCCGCACGTCAGAAGGCGCTCTTATTAGGCATTAAAAAAGAGAACATCTTCGTCGAGGATCTGCGCGAAGAATTCGTGCGCGACTACGTCTTCCCGATGTTTCGGGCGAACACGTTATACGAAGGACAATACCTGCTCGGCACCTCGATCGCACGGCCGCTGATCGCCAAAAAGCAGATCGAGATCGCAGAAAAGGTCGGTGCCGATGCCGTCGCGCACGGCGCGACCGGCAAGGGCAACGATCAGGTCCGCTTTGAGCTGACCTACTACGCGCTCAAGCCCGACGTCACGGTCATCGCGCCATGGCGGGAATGGGATTTGACCTCGCGCACAAAGCTCATCGAATTTGCGGAAAAGCACCAGATTCCGATCGCCAAGGACAAGCGCGGCGAGGCGCCATTTTCGGTCGACTCAAACCTGTTGCACACGTCTTCCGAAGGCAAGGTACTCGAAGACCCTGCCCAGGATGTGCCCGATTACGTCTTCTCGCGCACGGTCGATCCGCAGAAGGCTCCCGACAAACCGACTCTGACGACGCTCGATTTCGAGCGCGGCGATCCTGTCGCGATTGACGGCAAGAGGATGTCGCCGGCGGTGTTGCTCAAGCAGCTCAACGATCTCGGCCGCGCCAACGGCATCGGCCGCCTCGATCTGGTCGAGAATCGATTCGTCGGGATGAAATCACGGGGCATGTATGAAACCCCGGGCGGCACGATTTTGCTTGCTGCCCGGCGCGGCATCGAATCGATCACACTTGATCGGGGCGCTGCGCATCTTAAAGACGAGCTGATGCCGAAATACGCCGAACTGGTCTACTATGGCTTCTGGTTCGCGCCCGAGCGCGACATGCTGCAAGCGGCGATCGACAAGAGCCAGGAACTGGTCACTGGCCGGGTGAAACTCAAGCTTTACAAAGGCAATGTCGCGGTGGTGGGTCGAGAGAGCAAATACTCTCTCTACGATCAGGAATTGGTTACTTTTGAGGAGGGCACGGTCGCCTATGATCAGCGCGACGCGGAGGGATTCATCAAGCTGAATGCGTTGCGCTTGCGCACGCTCGGCCAGAGGCGGCGCAAGCTGAAGCTCGATTGACGGTTTGTCGCTCACGATTGAGGAATTTCCGATGGTCCGATGCGTAGCAAGGCTGTGCCTGCTGTTCGCGTTCGCCATGTCGCTCCTCGCGTGCTCGTCGATCAACAAGGAATCGGAGGAAAATCCGAACGTCCTGCCGACTGACTACAAGAACGAGATACTGAACACGATGACAAATTCGCTCGATGATCCGACCAACGTGCGCAGCGCGTCCATCAGCGACCCAGCGCTGCGGACTGTCGGCAGGGAAGAGCGTTATGTGGTCTGCGTGCGATCGGACTCTCGCAACGACAGTAGGGAATATACCGGCCTCAAGGATCGTATTGCTATTTTCTACGGTGGCCATCTCAATCAGCTGATTGAGGCGACAAAGGAACAATGCGGCAATGCCGCCTACAAGCCATTTCCGGAGCTCGAAAAGCTGTGCCAGGCCAAGAAATGCGTCTAGCGGCGCTGAAAAGCTACCGCACGGTCTCCGGCTGAGCCGTCGGGTCAGTCTCGACGGCGGTGACTCTTAGCTCCGGAATCAACGGTTCGTTGCGCCGCTGCTTGTCTGCAATCTCCGCAACAACTTTTTGTATCTGCACAAACCGTACGGGTGTCACCGGATGCGTGGTTGCAAGGCGAATGCTGTCGGGACTCTCCAGCGAATAGGAGCGCCAGAATTCCTCTGCGCCGGCGAGATCGTAGCCGGCGCGGGCTGCGTAGTAGGCCCCCACATAGTCCGCCTCGCGTTCGAAGGCCACGCTGTATGCCCGCTGTCCGGCTCGGGCAAATTCCCTGGCGAATGTGAGACCGGTCGATATTCGTGTGCCCAGCAGGATGCCAATATCAATGACCGCTCCGCTGGTCCATCCAAGAGCCTGGCTTGCCCGCTGCTTGTCGAGATGGCCAAGATTGGCATGTGCAAGCTCATGTCCGACGATCATGGCAAGCTGTGCGTTGCTGCGCGCTATCCGCAAGAGGCTTGAGTGAATGACAATCTCGGATCCGGTCGTGAAAGCATTCAGCGTTGAATCGGTTACCAATCGGATCGGAATGGAGCAAGCCATCACCGGGGTCAGGGTGTGCATCTCGTCGAGGCCGTTGCGACGAACGAGAATCTCAATTGGACGCTCGCCGTTGTTGCGCACGAAATCGCCGATCCATCCGGCTGTATCGGTGCGCGGTACTGCCTCGTTGTTGAACGTCAAAAGATGATCGCCTGAGCGTATCCCCGCGGCAGCCGCCGGTGAATTGCCCGCCACCGAGAGTACCGTTGCCTAGGTCCAGCTGACCGAGAGTGCCTCGTGCGCGAGGAAACGAAATTTTCGCGGCAGACTCTCCACGGTGCCTGCGGACAAACCGATATCTGCCTGCACCCGATTTTCGCAGTCGCGGTGGTTGGCGGCGCGGATGCGAAATGCAACATCGTTAAGCCGGCCGCGTTGAGCAAAGTAGTCGCGCACCTGATCGATCTGCTGCTTGCGTTGCTCGGCCTCGATCTCCGCGGGCGCAAGCGGAGGCAACTTCGAGATCGGCCCCCAGGCAGCGCAAAGCAGACTGCCCGCAACTACAGACTTCAAGCGCAGACGCACGCCAGTAACTCCGCGAATGCGGAAACTGGGCCATGGCTTAGCTGAAAAGGCGAAGCGGGCGCGTCAGCCTTTCAGGTGAGTGTCAGCCGGCAGCCGTCCGTTGGCCGCTGTCGCGGCTGGGCACATCGTCCGGTATTGGAAGCTTAAAGTCGCCGGTCAACCAATGCCTTTTTCAGCTTGGCGATTTCCTTCGCCGGGTTGAGACCCTTTGGGCAGGCCTTGGAGCAATTCAGGATCGTATGGCAGCGGTAGAGCCTGAAGGGGTCCTCGAGGTTGTCGAGACGTCTGCCTGTCGCTTCGTCACGGCTGTCCTGCACCCAGCGATTGGCCTGGAGCAGTGCGGCAGGCCCCAGGTAGCGGTCGGGATTCCACCAGTAGCTCGGACAGGACGTCGAGCAGCAGGCACAGAGAATGCACTCATACATGCCGTCGAGCTTTGCGCGGTCATGATGGCTTTGCCGCCATTCTTTTTGGGGGGTGGGGCTCACGGTCTGCAGCCACGGTTCGATCGATTCATATTGAGCGAAAAAGTTCTTCAGGTCCGGGACCAGGTCCTTCACCACGGGCTGGTGCGGCAATGGATAGATCCTGACAGGCGCCCGCGCATCATCGATGGCCTTGGTGCAAGCCAGTGTATTGGTGCCGTCGATATTCATCGCGCAGGAGCCGCAAACGCCCTCACGGCAGGAGCGCCGGAAGGTGAGCGTCGGATCGATCGTATTTTTGATCCAGATCAACGCGTCGAGAACCATCGGTCCACAATCGTCGCGGTCAACATAGTAGGTATCGATGCTCGGGTTCTGGCCATCGTCCGGATTCCACCGGTAAATCCGGAATTCGCTGACATGTGTCGCATGTGAGGACCGCGGCCACTTCCTGCCTTCGGTGATTTTGGAGTTTTTTGGCAGCGTAAATTCGACCATGGCAAGGTGTCCGTCAATAAACGCGAGCCTTGGGCTCGATATAGGCTACGTCGTTCGTGAGCGTGTAAGTGTGAACAGGGCGGTAGTCGAGCTTCACGGTGCCGTTCTCATCCATCCACGCCAGCGTGTGTTTCATCCAGTTTTTGTCGTCGCGCTCGGGGTAGTCCTCGCGTGCATGCGCACCGCGGCTCTCCGTGCGGTTCCTCGCGGAGTCCATGGTAACGACCGCCTGCGCGATCAGATTGTCGAGCTCGAGAGTTTCGATCAGGTCGGAGTTCCAGATCAGCGAGCGGTCGGTGACGCGAACGTCAGCCATACCCTCGTATACTTCGTGAATCCGCTTGTGGCCCTGATCAAGCACCTCTCCGTTACGGAAGACGGCGCAATCTTCTTGCATCACCTTCTGCATGTTGAGCCGCAGCTTTGCCGTTGGCGTGCCACCGGAGGCGTAGCGGAATTTGTCCAGCCGTGACAGCGACATGTCGGCCGAGTTTTTCGCGAGCTCAGGTTGCGTGTCCCCGGGGGTCAGGATTTCGGCACACCGCTGTGCTGCGGCACGGCCGAACACAACGAGATCGATTAGCGAATTCGATCCCAGACGATTGGCGCCATGTACCGAAACGCAGGCTGCCTCGCCCAGCGCCATCAAGCCGGGAATGATCGTATCGTCGTTGCCGTTTTTCTTGGTCAGGGCCTCGCCGTGATAATTCGTGGCGATACCCCCCATGTTGTAATGCACGGTCGGCAGCACCGGGATCGGTTCGCGGGCTACGTCGACATTGGCAAAAATGCGCGCCGTTTCGCT
>Ga0066388_100003482_pt1 | contig 10219 bp, 6 predicted proteins | sample PanSoiMetaGPlot6_FD_64539 | JGI IMG/M metagenome (GOLD analysis project Ga0066388, IMG submission 64539) | Tropical forest soil microbial communities from Panama analyzed to predict greenhouse gas emissions - Panama Soil - Plot 6 (Hybrid Assembly) | ecosystem: Environmental > Terrestrial > Soil... | reverse complement strand
TCCATGGACGGCAAAACCGCCTATCCCACAGAGAAAAGTCGCGTCGCCGCAGTTTGGACGGAGAAATACGTTTATTTCGCTTTCTGGTGCAAATACGAACGCCTCAACACTTTTGAAGGCGAGGATCCCGCAAAGGAGCGCTGGGAACTTTGGAACAAAGATGTCGCTGAGGTTTTCCTGAATCCTCAACCAGAACGTCTTTGGCACTACTACGAATTCGAAGTCGCTCCCAACAACCAGTGGGTCGACCTGGAGATTACAGGGAAAGGGATCGAGGCCCACGATGCAAAGTGGAACTCTGGCTTCGAACACGCCACTCATCTCGACTCACAAAAGCACATTTGGACAACTGAAATGCGGATTCCGCTGTCGTCTATGAACGTTTCAGAACCAAAAGTTGGGATGAAGTGGCGAGCGAATTTCTTTCGCGCAACTGGACTAGGTGGCGACGAAAAACGCAAGTTCCTCGCTTGGAGTGTGATTTCCGAAGGCACGACTTTTCACGCGCCGAACTATTTCGGGATTCTGCGCCTGGCGAAATAACCGTTACGCGATAGGTGTCTTAGTGAGCGTACGCCCCACCGGGAACCAAATATTGAATCGGCCAAAGTTCCCTCTTGGTTTCTACAAGCTCCAACCATTTCAGCAATTTGCCATTTGGATTTGGGACCAGCTTGATGCCCGAATTAACTTCCGCGATGGAACTTGCCAGTGTGTAATTATCGCCCTCTCCCAAGATCGCAGCAGGGGCCTGCCCCAGCTTCTCTTTGGAAAATTGGAACACAACCTGCGAATCATCCATCATCTGGAAAAAATAGGGCTGCCCAATGAGAAGTGAGTTGTAAACGTAATTGGCCAGCACCCCGGAAATAGAATTTGTGTATGCATGTTCCGTATCAAGCCTTCCCAAAGTCGGATCATCTGGAGAAACGGCCGTGTATTGCATCCGTGTCTCGCCCAATCCGCGGGAGTCAAACGTCAACACGTCGTAACCAGCGTCCAGCTGTTTCGTTATCTCGGACCAGTCCCGCGCAGTGGCTTTTCCGTGCTCACCCAGCCAAAGCAGAATGTCCCTTCTCTCTTTGGCATCTTTGTGGACAAAGAAAACCGGCATTTCCAGAAACTTTTCGTAGTGAAGGATATATTTGTCCAGAAATACATTCTGCGACTTTATGCTCCCTGACATTTCCCAAAGGATTTGCCGTTCCGCTGGTGGCGCTCCATGGAACTCGGCCACCGTCCATTCATTTCCGCTTTGCTTCTGATAGTTTTTGTACATCGCGCTCACCGTCAGATGGCTCGTTTCTTTGTGTTCCTTGTAATAATCCCGAATCAAATCCATCAGGGATCGCGCGTCGCTTTGGTCAAGCATTACTTGCCCTGTTCGCGTGCATAGCAAGTCCGCGTCGGAGAACTGCTTCGGCGTCGCAAGTCCATATCGAACCGGCATGCGATTGAAACGATCTAGAAAATCCAGAGCAGCTTCCTGGTTTTGATCCGAATACTGATGCCCGTGATAGCCTTCGGTCATGGCGACGCGATCTCCATGCCCCATTTGCTCGTAAATCCTCTGAACTTCACGGAATGACTTGCGTGCGCCTTCAATCGGAAAAAAGTCCAGAACTGCAGACGCCACCATCACCGGCCTCGGATACAGGAGCAGCAAGAGACCAGGATGGTCGATTCCTTGCGAAACGATCCCGGCCAGGTCCTGTTCCGGATCGCTGTCTGGATCCACAAAGATGCGGCTCGCCATCCGCATCGGCAGCGAGCTGATGTAGCAAGAAGGCACCGCCACTTTGATCCGCGGATCGAGAGCAGCTATCAGCGCTGTCTGAGTCCCGCCTCCGCTCGTTCCCGTTATACTGATGCGCTCCGGATCTACGTCTGCCCTCGTCAGGAGATAATCCACGGCTCGCATGCCGTCCCAAATTTCCCAGCGCGCCAAATTCGCTCCAACGAGATACGCGAGATTTCCCAGTACGGCGTGCTCGCCGCAAACCAGGTTATAGCGGCTCTTCCCCGCCTTCGCGTCCCAAAATTGGCTGCGTTCGCCTTGTCCAATGGGATCCCACGCGATAACAATGTAGCCTCGGCTTGCAAGGCGCTGGCTCACTCCCTGGTAATGAATTTTTCCGTTCGTCGCATGGCCCGCCGGCACCAACACGGCAGGATGTTTCACAGAATGATCATCGGGTGAATACACAAGCGCAGTCACATATACCCCAGGCAAACTTTCGTAAATCAGTTTTTCGATCGCATAACCTTCCATTTGAATCTTGCCGGTGATGCGCGCGTGCAAGTCCGTTTTCTTCTCGGGCAATCCGCCAATCATCTGCAAAAGCTCTCGGCGCATCGTGTCTTGCAGTTTCAGTAGATCGCTCTCTGAATGAATTCGGCTCCATGCGAGTTGGCGCACTTCATCCTGTCGCCAGGCCACATCGAGTTGGTAACGAAGATACGGGGTCATGCTCGGACCCGGCGGTAGCCGTCGTAACACCTGGAAGGCGGTTTCCGGGGGAACCTCTTGCGCACATAGTCCGCGCGCAGAGACGCACAAAACCAGAAAAATCCCAAGTTGCGAAAATCGGCGCAGCTGGCTCACTTTGCTTTGACCGTCAGCGAACCCACGGCGTACCAACCATCTTCTTGTCTGCCTTCATTGGCAAAGCGAATCGCAGGCTTTCCCGTCCGTGGATCGAGCATCGCAATTCGCACTTCGTAGTCGCCATCTGTCAAATTTTCCGGAATGTAAAACGTCCCATCGTAAACGGCATCTCCCGGCAACCACTTGCGCACGTCGACGGGAATCCGGCTGATCGCCGAGGCCTTCGCCGATCGCAACTCCAGAGCCAAATCGTACTCTACATAAACAGGAGCCACTCCGGCGTTTAGCCACCAAATATGGAGAGGCATCATTGTGCCTTGCTCAACTACTTTCGAATATTCCAACCGACGCAAAATAAAGCGGTATCCCATCTTTCGCTGAAAGTCGTCGAACTTCGCTTTCCATTCCGCCGGAATCGGCGCAGATTTGATGTTCGCCGTGCTCACATGCCAACGCAGCCCCTGCGCCAAAATGTAATCCACGTCATACCCGCGCTCTTTCCAGCCAGGCACCGTGTAGCACGTTTCCAGCGAAACCGGGCTCCTTTGCCAAACATTCTGAATTCCAGTCCGCACAATTTGTTGCGGATAAATCTCCAGCATCTCCGCTGGAAAGTAGGGATCGGTTGAACTCGTCCTCATATCTCCCCAGCAGTCCAACCGCCAGCCCGCCCCTTGTTGCGTTCCATAAGCAAGTGCCTGCGGCTCATCGAAATTCATCAGCAATGGAGTGCGCTTGAACGCTTCCAGCCAAATATCAATCAACGGCTTCTGATACACAAAATCCGGCATGTAGGGACTCCAGCCTTCGCCCCAATAGCCGACAGACGAAATGTCCACTGTGTCGAGAAACGGATTGCCGTCATACCGCTTTCCCGCTTCCGCCACCAGTTCGCCCCAGTACTTCAAAAACAGAGGATCGGAAAAATCGGGCTGCCAGATCTTTCCGTCCTTGTCGGAATCTTTGTTCGCGCGACGTGCGCCGGAGTTTTTGTACCACTCCGGAAGAGAGTCCTGGTTCGAGTACGGCATCAAGCGAATCGCCAGCTTCTGTCCGTGTGCTCGCGCTTCTTCAATCGCTAAGTCAACAATGGCCCAGTTGTACTTCCCGCGCGTCGGCTCGAGAACATTCCAGTACCAGCGGCAGTAGGAAACCGACGTATCAGGAAAATCCGGTTTCGTAGCCGCTTGCGGGAGTTTCTTTTCCGGGCCAATTTCGGACCACTTCAAAGGTGGATTCGGCTCCTGCCCGTTGAATCTCTGAAAGGTGGTGACTCCCATCCCGGGATTCACCAGCACGTCGTTAATCTCCTTTGGCCGCACAACAACGACGTTTCTCTGCGCTGCCACTTGTTCCGAAAATAGGCACGCGAGGAGCAAAAGCGGTGTCCATCGGCCGAACGTTTGTATAAGCTGCGAAGTAAGCCACTCAGTTGTGGATCGAAACATCCTCCCCTCCGTCGCCTCGATTTCTTGATTGCTACTTGTCAGGCAATGCGTAAGCCGCCAGCGTGTCCGAGAGCTTTCCTCGAAAGTAGCCCCCTCCGCCCGCTGCAATCACTACAAACTGTTTTCCGGTTTTCTTGCCCTGATAGGTGATAGGTGTCGCATGCGCGGTGGCTTCCAAATCCGCCGCCCACAATTCCTCGCCGGTCATTTCGTCAAACGCGCGAAATTTCGCGTCCGTCGTTGCGCCCACGAATATCAGTCCATTTACGACAATCGTTCCGCCCAAATTCGGCGACCCTGTTTTTCCGGGAAGATCTGCCACCGTTCCCAGCGGCACCTTCCAGGCGATTTCTCCTGTGTTCACGTTGATTGCGTTGAGCGTTCCCCACGGCGGCTTGCCGCACGGCCATTCGTTTTCGTCCCAAAAACGCGCATATTCTCCGTGCTTGCTGTTGCGCCGGTATTTTTCCGGTGAGCCTTCCGCCTGTGGCTCCAGCTCCCCGATTGCACCCACCTCGTTCACATTGACGAAGAGATAGCCCGTCTTTGCATCGTACGCCCCCCCGGACCAGTTCCCTCCACCCAGCGTGCCGGGAACAATCAAAGTGAGATCCAAGTTGTATGGCGTGTACATCTTTCCCCCGCGCATCGAGTGAAACAATTCTGTGCAGTACTTCTGGGATCCCGGCGCGACGTCCGTGATATCTGCTTCCGTAAAAGACTGCTTCACCAGCGGCGGAGGCTTTAGCGGAAAAGGTTGCGTCGGCCACGCAGCCTCTCCGGGAACTTCGCTTTTCGGAACAGGCCGTTCTTCGACTGGAAAGAGCGGCCTCCCCGTGAGGCGATCCAGCACGAAAACAAAACCCATTTTCGTGACCTGCGCCACAGCGGGAATCTTCTTTCTTTCGCGCTCCACCGTAATCAATACCGGCTGCGCCGGCATGTCGTAGTCCCAAATGTCGTGATGGACCATTTGGAAATGCCACACAAGCTTTCCCGTCTCCGCATTCAGCGCGACTACTGAATTGCTGAATAGATCCGCGCCTTTGCGGTCCGCTCCGTAAAAATCGTACGAAGACGACCCAATCGGCAAGAAAACGAGACCGCGTTCGCTGTCGACGCTCATCGTGGACCATACGTTTGCGCCGGTGCGGTCTTTCCAAGCGTTCCCCTCCCAGGTCTCATGGCCTGGCTCTCCGGGTCCGGGAATCGTGTGGAATGTCCACATTAACTTTCCCGTTCGAACGTCAAACGCTCGCACCTGGCCGCTCGGGCCCTTCGAAGGAAATTCTGGGACCATCGCGCCCGTGATGACCAAATCTGTGTATATGGCCGGCGCAGAAGTCACCGAATACAGCGCTCCCGGCTGATCTCCCTCCAACCCGTTGCGTAAATTGACCGTCCCATTAGCCCCAAAATCGCGGCACAGCTTTCCTGTCCTGGCATCAAGCGCAATCAGCTTTCCGTCGAACGTGCCATACAAAATCCGCGCGTCTCGGCCGTCTTTGCTCTGCCAGTACGAGACTCCTCGGTGTTGATAATACTGTCTTGGTTTTCCGCTGTTTGCCTGCGGATCGAATTTCCAAATCTCTTCGCCAGTTTCCGCGTTCAGGGCAATTACACAGTTCGATGGCGTCGAAAAGTAGAGCACCCCATTGACAACCAGAGGTGTGGACTCGAATGGCGCTACGCGATGCCGGTCCGTCGCATTCCCTTCTCGCTCCATTTCTCCCGTGTGGTAAGTCCACGCCCGCTTCAAATGGCTCACGCTTTCACGGCTTATTTGAGTCAAAGGTGAGTATCGTGTTCCGCCTGCATCTCCGCCGTAGTAGTGCCACTCTTGCGCATGGACCGCGCCCGCCAAAACTACGCAAGCAAGAATTCCTAAGAGCCTCATCCTCGCCTTAGCTCGCAACTTGCCTTTTCTTTCTTTTGCGTACGATTGTTTTCGACTCTTGGCTAGATAGGTTGTTTCCGCTCGCTTGTCAAGTCTGACTTTCACTTCAGCCATACGAAAGGTCCCGAGCGACTTCCCATTACGATAGAAATAGCGGGCTTTACGCGAAGCCAAAGCTCGCGAATATCAGCGCCAAATTCTAGGAAAAAAGGACCGGTGGTTTATTTCTGGCCGCAATAGGCCGACGACCGGCAGGCTGAGAGTGCCAAAATCCACGCCTGCCACGATCAATCTAAGCGGGATGAGCGTACATTTCCCAGCCAAGGTACCGCGTGGCCGCTTCGTGAACGGCTGGGGCGACTGAAGAAAAGTTAGCTGCGACGTGATGTTCAAAACCGTTCTCGCAGATATAGTGCAGCAGTTTCTGAAGTTCCGGAATTTCCACCACGCCAGCCCCGCCGAAAGTTTCGAGCGAATCGTCTGTGAACCGGCCGCTGCCCGAATAACCGCGGATTTTTCCAGAAACATCATCCGTGGAAAAGCGCGCAAAGCACATCGGCCCAGATTTCACTCGCCCCACGCACGTGCCAAATGTGTTTTCCATGCCGACGGTCCCGGCAATGATCGCTTGATAGTCCATTTTCACGTCCCGGAAAAAATGCTTGGGTAGATTGCTGCAATGGAAACAAACGGCTTTGTTGGGATCGTTGCCGTAATTGTTGTTCCAATCCAATAATGCACTGGGCGTTTCTGAGGCGAGTTGCAGCGCGTGCATGGCGAGAACGCCGCAAACGTCAACTTCACAAGCACTGGACAGAAGTGAATCGCTCATCATGCTCATGACTGTGCATGGAACAACGCCGAGGTTTTCTTCGAGCGAAGTCCAGCATTGCACTGCGCTGATCTGAACGTCAGTGGCTTTCATCCACTGATCAACGACTGCACCCAGCTTCGCCATCTTGAGCAGAGCAGCCTTAGGAATGTCGGTTGTCGTAACATAGCGCTCGATCGCTTGCAGCTTCTGCACTGCCGCAGCATCATCGTCGTTCATGCGGCTGATGCGGCCCAGGACTTCGGAAAGATCGAGCGTTTCCACGGAAATGCCGCTGGCTTCGAGCAGCTTCTCGCTGTAGCGCACCGTATTGAACGCTGCGGGGCGCGCCCCGATTGCGCCTATGCGCAAATCGCGCAAACCCTTGACGACGCGGCAAACCGCCGCGAACCACGCCAGATCTTTCGCAAACTCCGGCGAATCCGGCGCTTCCGTGTGCAGCGTCGTGAGCGAATACGGGACGCCGTACTGTTTGAGATTGTTGCAGGCGGACATTTTTCCGCAAAAGCTGTCGCGGCGATGTGTGATGGCCATTTTCCCAGGAGTGTCCGGGGTGGCCTGCACGAGAACCGGCACGGACAACCGCGCAAGACGCAACGTGTCGGCAATGGCGCGCTCATCGCCGAAGTTGGGCAGAGTCACAACCACTCCGTCAATGGCATCAGCCTGCGAGCGAAAGAGTTCGGCGCAACGCTTGGCTTCGGCGTAGGTTTCTACGGCGCCGTACTTGCTTTGTTCAGGTGTCAGAGCAACTACTTCGATGTTTGCTTTTTGCAACGCTTGAATCATTTCCTCGCGGCCAGATTTGGCGAGATGATCCGGGAAGAATCCGCGGTTCCCCACAATTAGTCCCATTGTCATTTTTCTTTTGTTTGCCATGGGTCTTACCATCATTTCTCTTCTAGACGCGTCCCTTACCAGGCGCGAAGTAAAAACAGTAGGCGGCCCCAATCACTGCGAGCAGCCCACCCCACCAAACACTGGCATGCAAATGAATAAGAACTACGGGCACGGCTGGTGGGCGAAACAATTCATAAATGCCCGCAGCAAGGATGAGCAAGCCATTCACTAGCAACGACAGTCCGATGAAAAACCAAATAGAAAGGGCTCCGCCTTCTTTCATAGAACCTCACCAGAAGTAGATATTCAGAACGAAAAAGACCACTCCTACTACAGCTGCCCAAAACCAGGGACGATGCCAAGTAGAGACATAAGCTTCCGTTGGAATTTCCGTTGCGCCATAGACAAGACCTGAAAGTTCGGAATCGGGTTTTGGTTTGGTGACAAGGCTGACGACGACAGTGACGAGCGCGCAGATGAGGCACGACCACAACGCGCGGTACATATTTTGAGCCTGGTCCTGAGCCCGCGAAGATAGGGCCACGTACTTGACGGCAAGAGGGTCGGCTTTCACCCACGCATACATGCCGATCGAAGAAAGCGTTCCCGCAAAAAGTCCCCAGAAACCCCCAGCAGCCGTAGCCCGTTTCCATAACATCCCAAGCAAGACCGTTCCGAACAGAGGCGCAATGAAAAAGCTAAAGAGCGCCTGAACGTAGTCCATGATGCTCTGCGCTTGCATGACCAGATAGGCAGTGCCAATGCTGACGGCCATACCGATGAGCGTGCACCAACGGCCCATGCGCACTTTCGTTTCGTCCAACGCTTGTTTGTTGATCAACGCGCCGTAGATGTCATAAGTCCAAACTGTGGCGAAGGCGCTGACGTTTCCGGCCATGCCTGACATGAAGCCGGCGATGAGGGCGGTGATGCCGAGACCAAGCAAACCGGGGCCACAGTAGCGCGCCAGCATCAATGGCAGCACTTCGTCGAATCCGTGCAAGCCCTGTGTACGCCCAGCATCCGACCACGCGATGTTGCCGGGAACGAGTCTCAGCAAAGAGCCTGTGTGTGGATCGCGCAGCAAGGCAAGTCCCAACAATCCTGGAAGGATTACGATGAATGGGACCATCATTTTGAACGCTGCGCCGATGATGGGTGCAAGTTTGGCGGAGCGAAGATCCTTTGCAGAAAGGACGCGCTGAACGACGAGAAAGTCTGTCGTCCAGTAACCCATGGAAATGATTGCCCCAAGTCCAAATACGATGCCAATCCAGTTGATGCCCATGGGATTTTTGCTGAAATCGCCAAGGGTTGACCACAAGTGAGTGTACGAACCCGGATTGGCTACTTGCTGCTCGGTTAAATTTTGCAAGATGCGCGCTTTCAAACCATTCCAGCCGCCGGCTTCGACCAGACCAAGGATAGGAACCAATAAAGCGCCCGCCCAAATCAGAAAGAATTGTAAGACTTCATTGAAGATTGCGGAGCGCAAACCTCCGAGTGCCACGTAAACGGCGACCGTTATGGAAGAGACCCAAATGCTGAAATGAATGTCCCAGCCGAGGACCACGCGCATCACCACAGCCATGGCGTACATGTTGATGCCGCTCATGAGGACCGTCATGAGAGCGAATGAAATTGAAGACAATGCCTGGCTTGCAGGCCCAAAACGAAGCTTGAGGTAGCCCGGGACGGAGTGAGTCTTGCAAATGTAGTAGAACGGCATCATGACCAGCGCCAGGAAAAGCATTGCGGGAATTGCCCCAATCCAATACCAGTGCGCTGCGAGGATTCCGTATTTATAAGCGTTGCCGGCCCAGCCCATTAGTTCGAGCGAACCCAGATTCGCAGACAAGAATGCTAAGCCAGCTACCCAGGCCGTCATTTCGCGGCCAGCCATGAAAAAGTCTTCGCCCGTGTTTGCGCGCTCTTTTAGATAGAAGCCGATCGTCAGAACCAACGCGAAATAGAAAATGATAATCACAAGATCGACCGCAGAGAGTTGAACCAACCGCGGAGCATCGAACAACGCGAATGCGGCAGTCATAAAGTGCTAGCGATTCTCCTGTCCGGGAGCGAGAGCATAGTTTCCCTGAAGCCAAATGCCCCTGAGGAACTTCCCACGAGAATATTAAAATGACCGGGCAATATGCCAATCTTGTCGCGCAAGGTCATCCCTACATCCTTACTGCTCTTCCACGATCGCAAGGTCCCAAGGCTGCAAGTTTAGCGCGGAGGCTGCTCGCAAAGAACGCGAGCACTAGCAGTGCAAATATGTTGCGAGCCGATCTGTGAGCAATTTGTCTCTGACGGTGCCACGAAGTGAGCACACGGTTTCTCCAAGTCACGCGATCGAAAAAACGCTAGATTGTATGACCTCCGGCACGGAGAGGCAACTCAGTTGGATTCACTTCGGCTTCGGGCGAAAACCCGAAAAGGCTAAATTGATGGAAGTAAAATGAGTTAGCAAGTGAGCGGTCGGGAACATGGGTAACACATCGTACCGGACACATAGGTAACACTTCCTCCCTACGGGGAGGAAGCAATGCCTTGGAAGGAGTGTTCGGCGATGGACGAAAGGATGCAGTTTG
>Ga0066388_100003481_pt1 | contig 10221 bp, 11 predicted proteins | sample PanSoiMetaGPlot6_FD_64539 | JGI IMG/M metagenome (GOLD analysis project Ga0066388, IMG submission 64539) | Tropical forest soil microbial communities from Panama analyzed to predict greenhouse gas emissions - Panama Soil - Plot 6 (Hybrid Assembly) | ecosystem: Environmental > Terrestrial >... | reverse complement strand
TTGCGGCCGTTGATCCGCTTGTTGACCTCCCGCGCGTCGATGACGCCGATGAAGTGGCCCAGCCGTTCCTGGCTGATGCCGTACTTGCGGTTGGCCAGGGTGAGCAGCCGGTTCGCGTCCAGCCCTTCGCAGGCGTCCAGTACCGCTTGGTCGCGCCAGGCGGACTCTGGTAGCTCGATCGGCTCGTACCGGCCGCCTCCGCCGGTCCCGCGCACCCCCGGCCGCACCCTGTCCCGGTCCGGTGCGTCCGGCGCCGGGGCGGCTGGCGGGCGGCGGGCTGGGAGCCCGACGATGGAGCGGACCCGGTCGGGCATGTCGAAGGCGTCCGCGATCAGCCCCCACCGCTGCAGGCTGGCGGCCTCGGTGTGGCTGGTCCCGGCGCCGAGGATGGCCGCGGTCCGGGCCGGGCTGACGCCGTGCTGGTGGGCGGCCTGCAGCAGCGGCCCCGGGTGCCGCCGCCGGCACCCGTCCAGCACCTCCGGGCGGTCCCACACCCGCGCGGGGAGCCGGACCGGGCCGAGTACGCCGTCCCGCACCGCGTCCCACCCCCGGGAAGGACAGGTGACCTGTCTCACACCAGCCAAGCAAGTCCGTGCAGGGTACACCCCGGCTACCACACGCCGCCGGGCAGACAACGGCAGGCGGCGGTCACCGGCAGCGGCGCTGCGGCACAGCCGCCGACTCAGGTGCCGGAACCTCCGCACGGCCCCGGGTGTGGGGGAGGCGGGTGCGCCTGTCCTGAGTCCAGGGGTGCCCGGGACATGGTGGCCGGGGCGAGCCGGGCCGGACCGTGTCGTGCATGGGTGCGCTGTCCAGCGAGACGCAGACGTCGGAGGAGACGCAGGTCCGGTGTCCGGGCTGCCGGGGGCGGGGGTGGAGGCTGGTCAGCTCCCGGCGGGAGACCGCCCTGCGGCTGGCCGCAGACGGGCCGGCCGGGGAAGGAACACTGCCGCGACGGGGCCGGTGCGGCGAGTGCAGCGGGTCTGGCCGCGTCATCTGACCGGCAGCCGACCCAGGCTACGGGCTGCTACGGGGTGGGCGGCGCAAGCGACCCATGCTGGCGGTGACCCGTTCACTGGGTCGCCCACAGCGCTGCCAGCACCGCGCGCTGGGTGTCTGGGTCGGTGACGCCGGCCGCGTTCAGGATCGCGGCTGAGACGAGGTCGAGGGAGTCGACAGCCGTCAGGACCGCGCCGAGGCTGGCGTGGGTCTTCCGTGTCGCCAGGTCAGCGGCGACCCCCCCGCGGCGCCCGGAGGTGGTCAGGAACGCCGCGGCAGCCAACCCCGGTGCCGGTCTCACCTCGGCCCCGGCACGACAGCGACGCGGCGCTGGCCAGCGAGGGTCATGCTGGTGCCGTTGGCGAGCCCGATCCGCACGCATCCGGTGGCGACGTTGCGGAGCACGCAGACCACGGCGACACCGGCCGGTGTCCGGTCACCCTCGTGGACCTGCCAGGCCGGCAGCCATGCTGTGCGGGCTGTCCGCGCGGTCACTGCTGCTGCTCCAGGCTGTAGGCGCACCGCTGGCAGGCCAGTGTGCTGCCGGTCAGCCAGCGCAGGCTAGCGCCGCAGCCGGGGCAGGCCGGCGGCGCCGGGCCCGCACCGGCTCCCGCCGTCACCGCGCCGGCAGGCCGGCAGGTACCGGCTGGACCACCGCTGGGCGTCATGGGCACCCTCCCGCCCGGCATGGGTGAGGGTGCGGGCGGGGTCAGGTACCGGCCGGTGAGCGGGCCGGGCACGGCGGTGGGCGTGGTCGTCACGGAAACCCCCGGTACGGGTAGGGGCCGGCAGCCCGCCCCGTTGGGTGCGCTGGCGTGCAACGGGGGTGCACGCGGCGCGGGCGGGCTGCCGACCGGCTCGTGGGCTCAGCCGTGGCTGAGGAACGGCCCGGTGCAGGCGTCAGCGGCCGGGTCGGCAGGCCGCAGGCCGGTGCCGTGGTCGGCGGGTAGCCACCGCCACGGCTGCGCCGGGCTGTCCCGGTGCTGGCCGGGTGGGCGGGTGGTGAACACGGCCAGGTCGCTCGCTCCTGGCCTGCGGGCCGGCAGCGGGGCTGGTCCGGGGCCCGGCCGGGCGTGCTGGCCGGCAGGGCGGGCAGGGCAGGGCTCAGGCGGCATCGGCTCTCCCACGGCAGGCAAGGGACCTTCACAGGGCTTGCAGTGCAGCCCGGGCCGGCTGCTCGGACCGGGCCGGCAGCAGGCCGGGGCCGGGCCGGGGCGGCGGCCACAGCTCCGGCGGCACACACCCGGCTGCAACCACCCGCACGCACCGCCAGCCCTGGTCCCGGCCGTACCGGTAGCAGGCGGACACCTCGGCGAACGGGCCGGCGATGCTGCGGACCACGTGCTCACCGGTGCCGGCCTCGGTGACGAACTCCACCGCCAGCAACAGGCCAGGCGGAGGCGGCGGCCGGTGGCGGTGCGGGCCGGGGGCGGCCACGACCCCGAGCACCCGCACCGCGACCCCGCCCGGCGGGCGGGTACCGGCAGGCAGGGCCGGCTGGCCGCTGTCCGCGGCCGGCGCCCTGCTGGCCGCCCGGACACGCCGGCTGCCGGCCCGGCCGGCCCGGGCCAGGCGCGGCGGCCGGGCCAGCCTGAGCAGGACCCGCCGCGCGGTACCCAGCACAGCCACGGCACCCCGCCCTTCACCCGACCGGACCAAGACACGGCCGAGCCTGCCCGCGTCTTCCGTACGGGCAACATGGCTCGCGGACCCCTGGACTCTGGCCAGGGTCCAGCAGCCAGACGCCGTCGCCCCTGTACCGAGGGGGGCACGTGGGCAGGCTGCCGCGGCCGGCCCTGGAGCACGTGCCGGCCCCTGCCAGGTGGCACCACCCGCCGGTGCCGCACCCGCACCGGCACCGGCGGGTGGCCGGTGCAGGGAGGCCGGGCGTGCAGGACGCCAGCCCGGGCCCGGACACCCGGGCACTTGCCTGTACGACAGGTCGGCATGTCACGGGGATGACATGTCGAGCGGTTCTCCGGTACGGTACCCGGGGACACGACTACGACGGCGTGCGGATAGGAGCTGGTCAGGATGGCGGTGGACTTCACACCCCCGCGGTACGCGCAGATGGTGGCCGCGCTGCAGCAGCGGATCGAGTCCGGCGCCTACCCGCCCGGCTCCCTGCTGCCCAGCGAGAACCAGCTCATCGCCGAGTTCGGCGTCTCCCGCACCACCGTCACCCGCGCCCTGCACCTGCTCCGCCAGGACGGCTGGATCGACTCCCAGCAGGGCCGCGGCACCTTCGTCCGCGGCCGGCCCACCACCGCCGGGCGGGTCCGGCACGGACAGCAAGTCCTCGACCAGGCCGACACCGCACCGGCAGCCAGGCTGCTCGGCGCTGGCACCGCCCGCCCGCCAGCCTGGGTCACAGCAGCGCTCGGCACCGGGGAGGGCGCCACAGCGGTCTACCGGCGGCGGTTGACCGTCGAGGGCGACGGGACACCGGCCGAGTTGGTCACCGCCTGGTTCCCCGCCGACCTGGCCGCCGGGACCCTGCTGGCCTCCCCCGAGCCGATCCCCGAAGGCGTCCGGGAGCACCTGCGCGCCCGCAAGCGGGCCCGCGCCGACCACCTCACCGAGCGCGTCACCGCCCGGCTGCCCACCGCCGAGGAAGCCCGACTGCTCGGCATCCCCCGCCGCACCCCCGTCCTCGCCGTCCTCGTCACCGCCCGCGACTCCACCGGCCACGTCCTGCAGGTCGCCGACGCCGTCCTCCCCGCCGACCGGCACGAACTAGAAGACACCTACCCCGTATAGCACTCGGGAGTCGCACGAGCCAGTACAACGCCGCGAAACGCAACTGTGATGGGCTGTCGGCGACGGTGAAGGCCGCGGGCCGGCTGAGCGGTTTGTCGTGGGCGACGGTGATGGGTGCGGTCCGTGCCCAGCCAACGCGACCCCAGACCCCGGTTAACGTCGAAGACCCGCAAAGTTGACCTTGATTCCGTGACTCTGGCCCAAGGCAGCCAAGTGCTCTCGGAGATCATGCAGTTCGAAAGCATCGACTCTCGGGTCACCAGGGGAAGCGGTGACGACGTAGTCCCCGAGAGGTTCGAGGGTGATTCCCCTAAGAATGTTGGGATCGATCCGTTCCAGAACGTCTGAGAAGAATGCACCCATCCGACTTTCTCGGGATGAACCCGCAAGGGTATCAACCGTGCGCGATAGCGCTGATGTTTCTTCGATGATTAGGTTAAGCTTGGCGTCTTGCGGATTCTGCTCGCTCGGTAGATCCGCATGGATCGTCAGGCCGAACCTCCTCCACATCGTGTTCCGGCCCTCGCTTCCCGAGATGCTGTCCTTGAGATGACCCGCCAGTCTCGACACTTCCTCCCGGAGCGACCATGCCTCCAGCGCCGAGTTGTATGTGTGGTAATTCAGAACGGCGGTATCGAAGGGTATCCTTGGCGTAGCGTCATCCCGGACCAGCGAAACGGGCTTGTCAAGAGCTGTCCGGATACCCAGTTCAAAGAACACATTCGCGTTTAGGGTAGACATGTCGCAGAGAACCAGGTCGGCCATCTCAAGGTGCTTGATTATCTGGTCGTGAATCAGATCTGACCCCCTTGCAGAGGGTCGCCGCACCTCGTAGCCGAGTTCGGCGATCGCCGGCTCGAATAGAACATCGAGGACATGCTTGAAGTGGTCCTTGTCACCCCGATAGGAGCTTAGGAAATTGTCGGGCGTTGTGATGGGCATGATGAAGCAATTGGGCACCGCTTGTCCCTTCGGATGGATTAGTTAAACGAATTCGCTGAGGAATGGCATGAACGCTACCGTCGGGGGTTCTTCCGATGTCGACCCCTTGCTTGTATGTCCAGATAAGATCCCAGATAAGATCCCTGCCGCTGTATTCCGAGACCGACACAGGCGCCATGCCCGGCTGCATCCGATCTGTGTAAAGCAGACCGTTCAGATGGTCGATCTCGTGACCAACAAGACGGCCACGTGTCGTTCAAGCGAGTTATGTGGCACGTACCATCGATCGCTTGCTGTTCGACTTCCAGTGCGAGCGGCCGGGGCACCTTGCCGCGTACATCAAAGAAGCTCCAGCACGCCGGCACGTCGAGGCAAAGACGCGCGCCGAAGCCACTCGCCGGGTTCGGGCACTGGAGAAGGAGCGCGACGCCGGCCGCGTCCGCCGTACTGGTCCCGTGTGGACGGTCGAGAAATGGCTCAACCACTGGCTCGACAACATCGTCGCCCCGTTCGTGCGTGAGAACACGCTCGCTGGGTACCGCGTCGCAGTCCGGGTTCACCTCGTGCCCGGTGTCGGGGCGCACCGGCTGAACCGGCTTCAGGCCGAGCACCTGGAGCGGCTGTACGTGCGGATGCTGGAGAACGGCAGCGCCCCGGGCACCGCTCACCAGGCCCACCGGACGATCCGCGCGGCGTTGAACGAGGCCGTGCGGCGTGGCCATATCACGAGCAACCCGGCAACGCTCGCGAGAGCGCCTCAGCCCAGCAGGGCCAGCAGGGCGAGTAGGCCGGCCTGTACAGCGGCGGCGGTCACGGCGGCGAGCCGGTGGCTGGAGGGGTGGGCGCCCGCGGCCACGGTGAGGGTGGCGAGGGTGCCGCTGGTCCCGAGCGCGGCGAGCACGAGCCTGCGCCCGGTGGCAACCTGTCCCACGGCGCAGCATGGGCCGGATGGTACCCGAGGGGGGCCTGCCTGCCAGCGGACGTCCCGCAGCGCAGGGCTAGCCCAGCGGCCGAAACTTGATGGGTTGACATGTCGACCAGCCCGCCGTACCGTCATTCCTCACCGGTTGACATGTCGACCGGATGTCTTATCGGTTCGCCTGTGAGAGGAGGTGACCGTCTCTTGGTCTTGTCTGTGCCGGCGGTGCTGCTGCTGGCCGCGGCGGTCGTGGTGCTGTGCCGGTGGGCCGGGCTGCGGGCCTGGCACGCCGGCGTGTGCGTGCTGGCGGGTTTCTACCTGGCCGCCTCGCCGCTGGCCCCGGCCATCGCACAGCTCGCCCGGACTCTGGCCGGCCTGCTCACCGGCCACTGACCCCCGTCCAGACCCCGCCTGGTCCCGAGCGCGCGAGGAGACCGCCCCGTGCCGAACTCCGGCATGTACCGCCCCGGCCGCCCGCGGCCGGCTGTCCTGCCCCCAGCCAGAGGAGACCGCCTATGACCAGTACCGGCACACCCCACCCGCACACCCCCCGCCTGATGGTCGACCTGGACGCGGCCAGCACCCGGTACCGGGCCGCGCTGACCGCCCCCACCGACGGCTTGCTCGCCGCACTGGCCGGCTGTGCCGCTGACGTCCCAGCCCTGGTGTCCGAAGTGGACCGGCTGTTCGCCCTGCTGCTGCAGGCCCGGCGCCGGTACGCCGACCTGGCCGCCGCCGCCCGCGCCACCCTCGCCGCAGCAGCCGACGGGGAGCCCGACCCGCTGGCCTACCTCCGCGACGAACTCGCCGATCCCGCACCCTGGACCGGCGCCGGTGCCGGCCGGGGCTGCCGGTGAGGTACCGGCACCGGCCGCCCCACCGCCGCCGGTGGGGGCGGCGGGGCGAGCCGGCCGCGGTCCTGCTGGTCACCGAGGACGACCCGGTGCTGGTCCGGGCAGCCGCCGCAGCCGGGCACACCGTGTGGCGGTACCGGTCCGAGTTGGCCCCGGTCACCACTACCGCCGCGCTGGCCCTGGCCGGGGCGTGGGCGCACGCCCGGCACCCCGGCTGGGCGCTGCCGCTGGCAGTCCTCACCGCAGCGCTCACGGCCGCGCTGGCGGTGCCGCCCGGCCGGTGGCCGCCGGGCCGGTGGGCCTCGCGGTGGCGGCTGCTTGCTCGCCCTGCCGAGCGGCTGTACGCCGCGTCGGTGGTGGGGCTGGCCGGGGCGTGGCTGGCCGCGGCTACCGCGTGGGGGCCAGGCACCCGGCCGCTGCCGGCGGTAGCCGTGCTGGCAACGCTGGCCGCGGGGGTGCCGTGGTGGGCCGACCGCCGCCGCCGCGCCCGGGTGCGCCTGGACCGGGTCATCGCGCGGTGGCCGACGTTCGCCGAGGCGGTCGGCCTGCCCGGCTCCCGCATCCTGTCCGCCGTGGCCCACACGTGGGGGTGGTCGGCCCGGCTGGCGCTGCGGCGGGGACAGACCGCCCAGCACGTCCTGTCCGCCGCCGGGGCGGTGGAGTCCGCGCTGGCTGTCCGGCCCGGCGCAGTCCAGGTCCAGCCCGACCCCGGCCGGGCCGACCGGGCGCTGCTGCGCGTGGTCGAGCACTACCCGCTGAGCACCCCCATCCGCTGGCCCGGCGCACCAGCCGACCACCCCGCGACCGTGCTGGCCCCGGCCGAGGTGGGCGTGTTCGACGACGGCTCCCCGGTGGCGGTCCGGCTGGCCTACCGCAACGTCCTGGTTGGCGGCATCGCCGGGTCCGGCAAGTCCGGCGTCCTCAACGCCCTGCTAGCCACCCTGGTCAGCTGCCCCGACGCCGTCGTGTGGGGGATCGACCTGAAGGGAGGTATGGAGCTGCGGCCGTGGGCGCCCTGCCTGGGCCGGCTGGCCACCACACCGCACGAGGCGGTAACGCTGCTGGCCGCCGCCCGGGCGGTCCGTGACCAGCGGGCCGCCACCACGGCCAGCCGGCTGTGGCAGCCCAGCCCAGCCGGCCCGGCGCTGCTCGTCGTCATCGACGAGTACGCCGAGCTACCCGACCACGCCAAGCAACTGGCTGACTCGGTCGCCCGGGTCGGCCGGGCGGTCATGGTCAACCTGCTGGCCGCCACCCAGCGCCCCACCCAGCACGCCATGGGCGGCGGCGCAGCCCGCGCGCAGATGGATATCCGGGTCTGCCTGCGGGTCCGGGAGCGCCGCGACACCGACTTGGTGCTCGGCCAAGGCATGCACACCGCAGGCTGGCGCGCTGACCTGCTCGACACCCCCGGCACGTTCCTGCTCTGCGACCCCGAACACACCCACCCCCACCGCGCCCGCGCCTACCTGCTCACCGACCACGACGTGCGGCAGGCCGCCGACCGCAACACCGGCCACCGCCCTACCTTGCCCACTCCCAGCGACCCCCACCCCGACCCAGCCCCCCGCACCAGCCCTGGGCCACACCGCCCCGACCCAGTGCAGCAGCTCCGGCGAGCCCTGGACACCGCACCCGCCGACGGTGTCCCGGTCTCGGCGCTCATCGAGGCCACCGGCAAGAGCCGGACCTGGGTCTACGACCGGCTCGCCGAACTGGCCGCCACCGGCCAGGCCACCCGCACCCGCCGCGGCCGGTGGCGGGCCACCCACCCCACAACTGGCAGCCACCCAACGTGACCGTCCGCTCGTCCGTCCGTCCGCGTCTCCTCGCACGCCTGCACATGTAGGCCGCGCACGCCCGGACGGACGGACGAGACCACGACCACCCACCGTAACCGCCAGCCTCACCAGCCCGACCACCTTCCGGCCGGGGGCGGCGAGCGGGAAGGAGGCACACCGCGGCCACCGGCCACCACCAGCACACCGCCACCACGGCGGGAACGCAGACCCCGCACCGAACCAGCCCGACCCACGACCCCGACGACCACGACCCCGACGACCGGAACCCCGACGACCGGGACGGAGAGGACCGTCACGGCTGGCCCCGGCGGGTGCGGCCGACCGACCGCGCCTACCACCTCGCCCGGGTCCGCGCCGGGTTCCAGACCACCATCAGCCCGCAGTCGGCCCGTCGGCTGGCCCGGCTGCTGTCCGCCACCACCGACACCACCACCCCACCCTCCGACCAAGACCCTCCGGGCTGAGACCCGACACGCCCGGCACCTGGACGGCCCGGCACCCAGCAGGGGCCGGGCCGTCGCCGCTACGTCCTTCAGAGTGGGCTGGTTCGGCCCTCGATCCGGCCGTAGCCGTCCCCTGCCCGGGCGTGCGACTCCTCGACCAGGCCCGGCCGCGGGAACGGTCGCCGCAGGACTGTGTTCACCCCCCTGGCACCCCAGCCACCTGTGGCCCGGTCCCCGCGCCTGCGTGGGCATCCGGGGCCGGCCTGCTCTGCCCGGGTGGGTGTCGACCCGCGGCCTGTTGTTACGCCAGTGGCGTGTGTGTTTGGCTATAGGCTGCGGCGTGTCATGGTCGCGCCTGTGCCGGGGGTGGCGTGCGGTGGTGGAGTTGGCCGAGTTGGTCGCCGACTTGCGGGAGGAGTTGACCCGCGCGGTTGCTGCGGCGAACCCGCCGGGTGGGCTGCGGTTCGAGCTTGGCCCGGTCGGGCTGGAGGTCAGCGTCACGGTAGCCAAGGAGGCCAAGCCGGGCGCGAAGGTGAAGTTTTTTGTGGTGGAGGCCGGCGCCGAGGGGTCGGTCAGCAGGACCGCGACGCAGAAGGTCACGTTGACGTTGCAGCCCACGGTCGACGGCAGGCAGGCGTACGTGTCCGGCGGTGCCGAGGCCGGCGAGGACTGAACCCGGGCAGATGTCTGACGTGGCCGCTGGGTGGGTGGGTGGTCCGGAGCCGGGCCGGGTCGCGGAGGTGCTGGTCACCACGGCCGGCGGGGCGCCCGCGCGTGGTTCGGGGTACCTGGTCGGTCCGCGGACGGTGTTGACCGCCGCGCACGTGGTCGGGGATGCGGCGCTGGTGCGGTGCCGGTTCAACGGCCGGCAGCCGAACGAATGGACAGCCCAGGCGGAGCAGGTTCTCCTCCCGGAGCGGAGTGAGGTGGCGGTGGTGGTGCTCGCACCCCGATCGGCCGGCTCGCCGCGGGAGGTCCCACTGGTGGGGTTCGGCCGGCTGGGCGACCGGGCGGCGGTGGTGGCCTGCCAGGCGGTCGGGTTTCCCCGCTTCAAACTCCGCCCCAGCACCAGCCTGCCGGCCGGAGCGGACGGGCGGGTTTACCGGGATCGGGCTCACGTGCTCGGGCGAGTGCCGGTGCTGTCGAACTCCAAGGCCGGCACCCTGGAGATCATCACCGATCCACCCGAGGACGATCCCGACCCGCACCGCTCACCGTGGGAGGGCATGTCCGGAGCCGCGGTGTGGGTCGGTGACTGCATCGTCGGCGTGGTCACCGAGCACCACCGGCGGGAGAGCCCCCGCCGGCTGGCCGCCGCCCGTATAGACCACTGGCAGTCGTCACCGACCCAGGTCACCGCCGCTGCGCGGACCGCGCTTGGCCTAACTGCGGATGTGTGCGAGCTGCCCGATGTGATCCCGGTCACGCCGGGTGAAGCGTTGGCCGGGGGGTACCTGGACCAGGTCCGGGACATCCTGCCCACCGGCCAACTGCTCGGCCGG
>Ga0066388_100003480_pt1 | contig 10221 bp, 7 predicted proteins | sample PanSoiMetaGPlot6_FD_64539 | JGI IMG/M metagenome (GOLD analysis project Ga0066388, IMG submission 64539) | Tropical forest soil microbial communities from Panama analyzed to predict greenhouse gas emissions - Panama Soil - Plot 6 (Hybrid Assembly) | ecosystem: Environmental > Terrestrial > Soil... | reverse complement strand
CGGGCGGTCAGGGCAGTACCGAAAAGAGACTCTGATTGCCCGCTATGGTGCCGACACGCGATTGCCTGACCTGCGCTATGCACCAAGCGAGCAAACCGAAAGAAGCTGGCTTTATCCGCCGTCGAGAAGCTACAGAGAGCCAAGCGCCCTGCCTAAAAGTGGCAAACCCAAGAACGAAACAGGGTTAAAGCAGTGGCAACCCCATTGATATAATTGAAGTTTAATGGTGCCGTAAGAAATCGGCACTACCGTGCCGGTCATGCTCGAGCGCGCGCCGACTTGCGACCGCACGCGCACGAGTTATTCGCATTGGGGACAAAGGGCGGGATCGGGAATGCCAAAGACCGTCCTGATCGTGGAGGACAACGAGCTCAACATGAAGCTCTTCCACGACCTCCTTGAAGCGCATGGTTACCAAACCGTCGGCACCCGCAACGGGATCGAGGCACTGGACCTTGCCCGCAAGCACAGGCCGGATCTGATCTTGATGGATATCCAGCTGCCGGAGGTATCGGGCCTCGAAGTGACCAAATGGCTGAAAGATGACCCCGAGCTCAAGGCCATCCCGGTCGTGGCCGTCACCGCATTCGCTATGAAAGGCGACGAAGAGCGTATCCGGGAGGGAGGCTGCGAGGCCTATCTCTCCAAGCCGATCTCGGTCGGCAAATTCATTGAAACAATTCGCCACTTCTTGGGTGCCGGCTGACGGTGCAACGATGACCGCTCGCATCCTCGTCGTGGACGACGTGCCCGCCAACGTAAAACTGCTCGAGGCGCGGCTTTCGGCAGAATATTTCGATGTCGTGAGCGCTTACAACGGCGCCGAGGCGCTGACCCTCTGCGAGCGGGCCGAGTGCGACATCGTCCTCCTCGATGTGATGATGCCGGAATTGGATGGTTTCGAAGTCTGCCGCCAGCTCAAGTCTAGTCCACTGACGCATCATATTCCGGTCGTCATGGTAACGGCACTCGATCAACCGTCCGATCGCGTGCGCGGTCTGGAAGCGGGTGCAGACGATTTTCTCACCAAGCCTGTCACCGACATTGTCTTGGTCTCGCGGGTACGCTCGCTGGCCCGGTTGAAGATGGTGACCGACGAACTGCGCATGCGGGCGGTGACCTCAAAGGAAATTGGGTTGCAAAATCCCGAGCGCGAAGCGGTCTTGGAGACCGGCCGCAATGGTCGCGTCCTTGTCGTCGATGACAGGCTGAATTCCTACGAACGTCTTGCGGCTACTTTATCCGGCGAACATACCGTCGAGGTTGAAGTCAATCCAAATGAAGCGCTGTTTCGTGCCGCTGAAGGCGACTACGATCTCATCATCGTGTCGCTCGCATTGCAGGATTTCGATGGTCTTCGCCTGTGCAGCCAGATCCGCTCGCTCGAGCGGACGCGAAACATTCCGATCCTTGCGATTGCCGAAGCCGACAACACTGCTCGGCTCGCGCGCGGGCTGGAAATCGGTGTAAACGACTACTTGTTGCGCCCCGTTGACCGAAACGAGATGTTGGCGCGCGTCCGAACACAAATCAAGAAGAGACGCTACACAGAGCGGTTGCGCGATAACGTCCAGACATCAATCGAACTGGCGATTACCGATGGGCTCACGGGACTTTTCAACCGGCGTTACATGGAAACGCATCTTGCGACGTTGGTGGAACAGTCTGCCGCGCGTAACAAGCCGATCACCGTGCTTGTGCTAGATATCGACTACTTCAAAGCGGTCAACGACGGCTATGGTCATGATGCAGGCGACGACGTTCTGCGAGAATTCGCGCTGCGGATGCGCAAGGCCACGCGCAATATCGATCTGGCCTGTCGCTACGGTGGCGAGGAATTCGTGATTGTGATGCCGGAAACCGACATGGCGGTGGCGACCATGGTGGCAGAGCGCTTGCGCCGCCGCATCGCCAGCGAGCCATTTTCGATCCAGCAGGGTGCGCGCCACCTGGAGGTCACGATCTCGATCGGTATCGCGGCATTGTCGGCGGCTGATGATGATGCTGCCTCCATTCTCAAACGTGCCGACCAGGCCCTCTATCGTGCCAAACGCGACGGCCGTAACCGCGTGGTGCCGGACGCCGCCTGATTCGCTGATCCAAACCGTGAAGATCCTTGGCATCGCGACAAATTGCGCAGACATTCCAGAATGTTACAGGACGGGTTGGTTGCGCGCCGAGGGTTGGTCTAGCCTTGCCGCTGCCGATGATTGCCGCCGGCGCGCTCTATTGCGACCGCGCGCCTGAGTTGTTTCGCAAAACCCTATGGATGCAGGTCCGCCGCATCTCCTGGGTCCGTGGGGTTCGGCCGGTCGGGGAGCGGTGCGAGTGGCCTCCTCATGCCGCTTCCGGCCGGCCAGCAATTTTTTCCGGATGCTAGAGGGGCGGCAGTCCCGCGACGTCAAAGTTTAAGGCCGGACGATCGTCCAGCCGGTTTCACCGAGTTCGATCAACGTAACCACGCCGGCCTTTACGCGCTCGACATTGTCGACGAGCGGCGGCTCCTTGCCTTCCTTGCGGGCCATCGCCTCAAGCGTATTCTCGCAAGCCATGAACGAGACATTCGGCATGCCTTGCTTGAAGGATTTCAGCCGCGGCTTCACCGGCGAGGTGTCCTCGCGCAGCATGTGCAGACCGGCATTGAAGGCAACGATCTGGATGTCTACCTCTTCACCTTTGTCCGAATAGTACTTCGACACATTCGCGGCGACGTTGAGTACCGCATTCATCTTGTCCGGATCGTTGTCGCTGATCTGCAGTGCAAGCTTGTGCTTTTCTGCGGCATTCGTAGCGGTGACCGCCAGCGGGACCAGCAATAGGGCGGCCAAGAGCGTGCGAAGCATCGCAATACGCCCGCGACTACTTGATTTTGGACTCGGTATACTCGACGTGCTTCTTCGCAATCGGGTCGTATTTCTTCTTTTTCATTTTGTCGGTCTGCGTGCGCGAGTTCTTCCGCGTTACATAGTAGTGACCGGTGCCGGCACTGGAGACCAGCTTGATTTTGAGGCTGATGGCTTTAGCCATTGACTTTATCCCTTGAACTGGATGGTACGGGGTCGGCTTTGGCGCGGAAACTAGCGCCGAGGCTGCAAATGTCAAGAAAATGCGGCATTTCCGGGCATTTACAGCAGTTCCCGGAAAAATTCCTTCTCAATCATGAAGTAGAATGGAACGGGCAGGCTGTGCTCCATTCCGCTTTCGACGCGCGCCAGGAGCTCCTCGATCACGATGGCGGTGATCGTCGGCATATCCAGTCTTGCTGCTTCCTCGATTGGAATCCAGGTCAGTTCGACCAGCTCAGAGTTCTGGCCCACGATGCCGTCAATCCTGTGCGCAATGGCCGAGGCGTCGGCGGTGAGAAATCGTGTATCAAAACGCCGCGGCCGGCGCGGGGGCGTGATCGCGCGCGCGACGAAATGGAGTTGGCCAAGATTGGGATGCACGCTCGCCTTGGCGAATTCGCTCCAGATCTCGCCCGGTATGGCGGGGGGTTGGTCGCGTCTGACGCCAAGAAGGAGGCCGGTCTCTTCGGCGGTCTCACGAACTGCCGCAAGCGCAAAGGCTCTGGCAAAGTCCCGGCTTGGCTTCTCCACGCGCTCCAATAACTTCTTTTCCGCGTCCGGATGCAGTTCGCTCGCCGCGGTCATCTGCCGATCGAACGCCTCGATGCGACCCCCGGGAAAGACGAACTTTCCCGGCATGAACTTATGGTCCGCATGACGGCGGCCGAGGAGGACCTTTGGCGTTGCGCCTGACCGGTCAATCAACATCAAGGTCGCAGCGTCGCGCGGCTCGCTGTCAGGAAATGACATATCGCGCTCCGACCTGGTCATGCGCTCGGCCCAGATTTTTCCAAGGTCTTTCGTCATCGTGCCTTCCGCTTCGTCCCGCGTGAGCGATATCTCATGCCGCGCTCATGGCGCGTGGCACGCTGTGGCCGCCCGGTGCGGCCTTCGGACAAGATTTCGAAGCGCAGGGCGCCCGCCACGGGAGCCGCCTCCACGAGTTTGACACGAACAGGATCGCCGAGCCGGTAAGTCTCGCCGGAGCTCGAGCCCACCATGGCGTGACCTCTTTCATCAAAGCGGAAATATTCATCTCCAATGGTTCGCGCCGGCACAAAACCATCGGCACCGGTATCGTGTAGTTTCACGAACAGACCTGCGCGGGTGACCCCGGAAATGCGGCCGTCGAAGTTCGCGCCGATGCGATCGGCAAGGAAGTGCGCGATCAGGCGGTCGCTTGTCTCGCGCTCGGCCAACATGGCGCGGCGCTCGGTCGCGGAGACCTGCGCACTAATTTCCGCCAGCGCCTTCCGATCAGTATTGTCCGGCAGCCCATCGTTGCCGAGTTTGAGAACGCTTATCAAGCCGCGGTGCACGATCAGATCGGCATAACGGCGGATCGGCGACGTGAAATGCGCATAGCGTCGCAAGTTCAATCCAAAATGTCCGTAATTCTCCGCGCCATATTCGGCCTGCGCCTGCGTGCGCAAAACCACCTCATTGACAAGTTTCTCGGTGTCGCGCCCCTTCACCCTCGAGAGGATCCCATTGAAGGCCTCTGGCTTGAGCACGCCTCCTTTGGCGAAGGGGATGTCGAGCGTGGCGAGAAATTCGCGCAATGTCTGCACTTTCTCCATGGCCGGTTCGTCATGCACGCGATAGATGAGGGGACAACGCGCCCGCTCCAGTGCCTCGGCCGCGGCGACGTTTGCCAGTATCATGAATTCTTCGATCAGCCGGTGCGCTTCAAGGCGCTCCGGCGTGATCACGCGGTCAACTGTACCGTCCGGCTTCAATAGGATCTTGCGCTCAGGCAGATCGAGGTCCAGCGGCTGGCGCTCACGGCGAGCGCGCACGAGCGCTTCGTAGGCCGCATACAGCGGCTTGAGGACCGGCTCGAGGAGCGGCCCGGTCTCTTGGTCGCCGCGGCCGTCGATCGCTGCTTGGGCCTGGATGTAAGAAAGCTTGGCGGCCGAGCGCATTACAATGCGGTGGAATGCATGCGAGCGCTTGCGGCCATCCGCCCCGATGACCAGACGCACAGCGAGTGCCGGGCGATCTTCACGCGGCCGCAACGAACACAGGTCATTGGAAATACGCTCGGGCAGCATCGGCACCACGCGGTCGGGGAAGTAGACCGAGTTACCGCGTGCAAGCGCTTCGCGATCAAGCGCTGAGCCGGCTTTGACATAATGGGCCACGTCGGCGATTGCGACATTTACAATGAAACCACCATGGTTGTTGGCCGTCGTGTCGTGCTCGGCATACACGGCGTCGTCATGATCTTTTGCATCAGGCGGATCGATCGTAACAAAAGGCACCTGCCGCCAGTCTTCGCGCCCCTGGAGCGCGGCCGGCCTGGCGGTTTCCGCTTCCAGTTGCGTCTCGCGGCGGAACACAGAGGGAATGCCATGCGTATGGATCGCGATCAGGCTGACCGCGCGCTCGCTTTTGAGTGAGCCGAGTTTCTCGATCACGCGGGCGGTCGGCAGGCCAAGACGCGGCGCGCGTGAGGTTTCCACCGCGACCAGGTCGCCGTCTTGGGCATCCGCGGTCGCGCCGACCGGAATGGACAATTCCTTGCCGAGCATTTTTTTGTCGACGGGCTCGAGCCGGCCGCCGCTGTGCGGCATTTCCCGAAAAATACCGAGCACACGGTGCTTGGGATGATCGATGATCTTGATGACACGCCCGCGATGGCGGATGCCGTCATTTTCATCAATCTCGTCAACTCGCAGGAGGACGCGATCGCCAACACCGGCAGCTTCCCCCGGCCGTGCGTGGCGCGGCTGATGAATGCGGATTTTCGGGGCCGGGCCATGGGCGGCCTCGTCCCACTCGTCAGGGATTGCAATGAGTTCCCCGTCGCGATCGCGCACCGTGATATCGGCGAGCACCGTCGAGGGGAGGGTGCCGGCATGATGCAGCTTCTTGTGCCGCTTTTCGATGGAGCCCTCATTGGCGAGTTCGCGCAGAATGCGCTTGAGGTCGGCGCGGAGCGTATTCTTCAGCCCGAAAGCGCGCGCGATCTCGCGGGTGCCGACTTTGCCGGGCCTATTGCCGATGAAGGCGAGAATGTCAGCCTTAGATGGAAGGAGAGGAGTTTTCTTAGCGTGTTTCTTCAAAATAACAGTCCTGCGCCAGGCAAAAAAATCTAGGCGCGATCAAACGAAATGTAACTATTGAAACCCGGCTTCGCCAGTTATTCAGCCGCCGTGATTTTGGCAGTTTTCTTCGCCGCTTTCTTCCGAGGCTTGGCGACTTTTTCGGCCGTATCGGCAGTTTCGGAGGCCGTCTTCTTGCGGCCTTTCGGAGCTTCCGAGGGCTCGCCCGCCTTCTTGCGCCCGGCGGCGCGCCGGGGCTGTGAACTAAGCTGCTCGGCGCGTGCGTCAAGCAGCACGACCGCCTCAGTCAGTGTGATTTTGTCCGGAGACTTATCGCCGGTGATGGTCGCGTTTATGCCGTTGTGGCTTACGTAAGGCCCGTAGCGGCCGTTCTTGACGACAACCGGCCCTCCCTGGTCGGGGTGTTCTCCTAAAATCTTGCCTGGATCGGCGCCGAAGCGGCGGCCTTTCCGCGGATTAGCCTTCTTTTCCGCGATCAGCGTGACCGCGCGATTAAGACCGATGGTCAGGACATCGTCGCCTTGTTCAAGATTCGCGTAAATCCTGCCGTGTTTCACGTACGATCCAAAGCGTCCAATGCCGGCGACGATCGGCTCTCCGTCTTCGGGGGATAAACCCACTTCGCGGGGCAAAGACAAAAGACCAAGGGCCCTTTCAAGATCGATGTCGTCGGGCGCAACTCCTTTCGGGATGCTCGCCCGCTTCGGTTTTTCGATCGCGGGCTTCTTTTCGCCCTTCTTCACCTTGGGAGGCTTAATCTGCTCGCCCAGCTGCAAATACGGGCCGAAACGGCCGCCGCGCAGCGTTACTTCGAGGCCGGTCGATGGGTCTTCGCCTAACACCTTTTTGCCCTGGACGCCGTCGGCATTCGGTGTGATCTGGCGCGTGAAATTGCATTCCGGATAATTAGAGCATCCAATAAAGGCGCCGAAGCGTCCTGTTTTCAGCGAAAGCTGGCCGGTTCCGCACTGTGGGCATTCGCGACGAGGTCTGCCGTCGGTACGTTCGGGGAAAATATGCGGCTCGAGCAAATCGTTGAGCGCGTCGAGCACGATGCGATTGCGTACTTCCTTGATCTCGTTGACCGCGCCGACGAACTGCTCCCAGAACTCGGCCAGTACGGCGCGCCAGTCGATCTTGCCTGCCGAAATTTCGTCGAGCTTTTCTTCGAGGCCGGCGGTGAAATCATATTCGACATAACGTGTGAAGAAGCTCTCGAGGAAGGCAACGACAACGCGGCCCTTGTCTTCGGGAATAAGACGTTTTTTGTCGATGCGAACATAGCCTCGGTCCTGAAGCACCTGGAGAATGGAGGCATAGGTCGAAGGCCGACCAATACCGAGTTCTTCCATGCGCTTCACCAGAGCGGCTTCAGAGAAGCGCGGCGGCGGTTCAGTGAAATGCTGTGAAGATTCGATTGCCTGCTTGCTGAGCGGCTCGCCCTCGGACATCGCGGGCAACCGACGCGACTCGTCGTCCTCGGGGCTTTCGTCCTGACCTTCTTGGTAGAGGGTGAGAAAGCCGTCGAACTTCACCACTTGGCCTGAGGCGCGCAGTTCGAGGTTCCGAGATCCGGCCTTGGCGGTGATGTCGACCGTGGTCCGCTCGAGTTCGGCGGACTCCATCTGACTTGCGACAGCGCGATTCCAGATCAATTCGTATAGCCGCGCCTGGTCGCGATCGACATATTTTGCAATTTCTGCAGGCGTGCGGCTGGCGCTGGTTGGGCGCACCGCCTCGTGCGCCTCCTGTGCGTTCTTTGACTTGTTGTGGTACTCACGCGGCGATACCGGGACATACTCCTTGCCATAGTTGCGACTGAGCATCGCGCGGACGTCGGCAATCGCCTCCGGCGCCATATCGATACCGTCGGTACGCATGTAGGTGATCAGGCCGGTCGTTTCGCCGTCGATCTCCACGCCTTCATAGAGCCGTTGCGCAAGGCGCATGGTGACTGCCGGGGCAAAGCCGAGCTTGCGGCTTGCCTCCTGCTGCATGGTCGAAGTGGTGAAGGGCGGCGGCGGGTTGCGCCGCGCCGGCTTTGCTTCGACGGCGGTCACCTTGAAGATGGCGTCCTCGAGATCGCGGGTAAAGGATTCCGCTTCGGCCCCTGTGCCTATGTCGAGGCGCTGGATCCTTTGCCCATCGGCTCCGACCAGGCGGGCTTCGAACAGTTCGTTGCGCGGCGTTGCGAGCTTGGCGACGATTGACCAGTATTCCTTGGCGACGAACTTCTCGATCTCAAGTTCGCGGTCGCAGACAAGCCGCAATGCGACCGACTGCACGCGGCCGGCGGAGCGGGCGCCCGGCAGCTTGCGCCAAAGGACAGGAGAGAGCGTGAAGCCGACGAGGTAGTCGAGCGCGCGACGGGCGAGATAAGCATCGACCAACGCGCTATCGATCTCGCGCGGATGCTTCATCGCGTCGCTGACCGCCTGCTTGGTGATGGCATTGAACACGACGCGTTCAATCTTCTGATCCTTGAGTGCCTTTTTTTCCTTAAGGACCTCAAGCACGTGCCAGGAGATGGCTTCACCTTCGCGGTCCGGGTCGGTCGCAAGGATCAGCTTGTCGGCGCCCTTGAGAGCGCGCGCGATGTCGTTAATGCGCTGGTTCGACTTGGCGTCGACCTCCCAAAGCATGCGGAAATCGTTATCCGGATCGACCGAGCCATCTTTGGGGGGCAGGTCGCGGATATGGCCAAATGAGGCCAACACCTCGTAGCCGGAGCCGAGGTACTTATTGATTGTCTTCGCCTTGGAAGGCGACTCGACCACGACAATATTCATGGAAAACCAGTGGGTTATCCGCCTGATCTGTTGAGATTCAAGGCGGAATCGACCTTGTGCATTGCCCGGAACATGGGGAAGGTACCCCGCACTGTCAAATAACCACGTTAAGAAGCCGTGTCAGACCAGTGAAATAGGGCACGAAAGAGACCGGTTCATTGGCAGGTACAACTACAAAGTGCAAATATGCCTCGATTCTACCTGAAAAAGCAACCGGGTGGGGCATTACGTGGACCGCGCCGGGGCGGCGCAAGGTCTTCGAGTTACCGGACTTTTACCCCAAGCCGGTCCAGTAGGGCGGTGGTCGGGGTGCCGTCGATCACCATGCCAAACTTTTTCTGCTCGGCACGGATGTTGTCGCGCAGATCGAAGTCAATGTGGCCCTCGAAATCGGTCACCTTGTAGCCGAGTTCCGACAATTTCTTTTGCAACGCGATGCGGGCATCGCGCGAAAGTTGACGGTCGTCTTTCGGCCAGGGTGTCTTGATCAATCCGCCGCCGTGCATGCGGTCGGCAAGATGGCCGACTGCAACCGCATAGGCGTCGGAGTTGTTGTACTCCTTCAACACGTCGAAATTTTCAGTGACAATGAATGCTGGACCGCCGGCACCACTCGGGAAGAAGATGATGCCTTGGCCGGAAGAAGGAAATGGCTTGCCGTCGGCGCGCCGCACGCCGAGCGTTTCCCATTCCTTGAAAGTCGCGCGGCTGCGCATGTAATCGAAGCCGCTTGGTACAATAACCTCGAAGCCCCACGGCAGCGCGGGATTCCATTTCCCTTTATGCAGATAGTTGGCTGTTGAGCCGAGCACGTCGGGCACATTGCCCCAGATATCGACTATGCCATCGCCGGAAAAGTCGATGGCATAGTCGACGAAGTTAGTCGGCATGAACTGGCTCTGGCCCATCGCGCCTGCCCAGGAGCTCACCATCCGTTCGCGTGTGTATTTGTTGTCCTGCATGATGCGCATTGCCACGAGCAATTCGTTACGGAAATAGGGGTGGCGATACTTCACGTAGGCGAGGGTAGCCAGCGACCGAAACACATCCCAGCGATCCTTTTCGGCGCCGAAATCGGATTCCATACCCCACAGGGCAAGGAGAACCCAGCGGTCAACTCCGAAATTCTTTTCAACGGCGTCAAACGTCTTGGTCCATTCACGTGCCTTGAGTTGTGCATCCGCGATGCGACGTTTCGAGACGATCGCATTCACGTATTCGCCGAACGGTTTGCCGTATTCCGGCTGGCGCTTCGTTGCTGCAATGACACGTTCATCGGGCGTGACGCCTTTAAGCGCG
>Ga0066388_100003479_pt1 | contig 10224 bp, 14 predicted proteins | sample PanSoiMetaGPlot6_FD_64539 | JGI IMG/M metagenome (GOLD analysis project Ga0066388, IMG submission 64539) | Tropical forest soil microbial communities from Panama analyzed to predict greenhouse gas emissions - Panama Soil - Plot 6 (Hybrid Assembly) | ecosystem: Environmental > Terrestrial >... | reverse complement strand
TTCATCCCGCCTCCTCGGCCTGCAGTCGCGCCAGGACGTAGTCGAGAACACGCCGGCGCGCGGCTTGATCGAGCGGAAGCAGAGCGCCCACGATGGCGGCAACCGCCCGAACGCCGGCATCGGCCAGACCGCGCTCAATCAACTGCTCGCGCGCGTCAGCCGCGTCGTCCTTCCTCAACGTGGCGATGATCGTGTCGTCGTAGGCGTTGCCGCCGCCACCCCTCCCCACCTTGAACACCAGCGGCAGCGGAGCAACCGCCTCCTCCAGTTCGCGCGCAAGCTCGTCGGGATCGCGCGACAGGATGCGGAACACATGCTTCGGCACCCAGTCGCGAGCCGGCTGGCTCTCGTCGCGCCGGAGAATCTCGTCGCCCTCATCGACCACAACGAGCGGGCTGTCCTTGTCGTCGGGGTTTTTCTTGTAGACCTTGCCGTCGCGCCCGAGCCAGATCGGCGAAGTGTAGCCGCGCCCGGTCACCCGCCACACCCGCGTGCCGTCCTTGCGCTTGGCCGCCGTCACGCTCGCATAGGTCCAGCCGAGGACGTCCTCGATTGCGCCCGTGATCGCTCGCGGCACGTTGGGCGGCGGCTTCATCGCTACGCCGCCTCCGCGATGAACGCGCGCGCCGCCTCGCGCGAGTGGATGAGCGCCGGCCGTGCCCACTGCCGCTGAAACGTCCGCCATTCGGGCGCCGGCGCAAACCGCTCCTGCGAGCGACCCTCCGGCCGCCACAGCATCGCCATCGGCGTGAAGCCAATCCCCAGCATCTGACGCAGCCGCCCCTCGGCCGCCGCGAAGGTGTCCTTGGGAAAGCCGACGAGAACGTAGACGCGCATCCTGTGCGACCGCGCCGTGAAGCCAGCCGCGAGGAGACGCCGCGCCGCGTGCGCGAGCGTCTCAAACTCGTCGCCCGGATCGTAGGCAAAAAACATGTTCGGGCGCGGCGTCAGGCTCGCCAGCAAGTCAACCTGATAGTCCTCGAGCGCAAGGGCTTCGAGCCCGCCGGTGAACTCGATGCGCCGCCGCTGCCGACGCAGCATCGCAAACACCGCCTCGACATGATCGCGCGGACACGCGAGGAGATTGTCGTCGAGGATGTTCCAGCCGTCGACAATCGGCAGCAGCCGCGGAACCGGGTCGCGCTTCCAGACCGAACAGAACCAGCAGCGGCGCGGACAGCCGCGCGACGTAAAAATGTATCCCGGTTTGACGTAGCGGCCCGGAACGAACTCAGCACCTGCATCGCCGTAGGCCACGCCGCCGACCTTGACCGGAGCAACGTGACGCCACGCCTCTGCCAGACGCTCCGCCGCCGGCTTGTCGTACGTGAACGTCACCGAGATGTGGATCTCCTCCGCTCCGCTGGCGAACGCAAACAAATCGGGCGGCCCGGCATACGCCAGCCGGTCGTCCGGCGTGGCCTTCGTTCGCCGCGGGAACACGCGAATGACCGTCACTGCTGCCCCCACCACTGGTCGTCGGCCTTCTTGTCGGGCGTGATGATCAGATCGCGGAACCCGCGCTCGCGGTTCGTCCGCGTCATCGTGATCCCGCGACCCTGCAGGTTCTGCACGAACGTGCGGATCGTGCCGTACCGCTCGCCGCGCTTCTCCGCCCACGCCTTCCACGAGGCGAACAGCACCGACGACGCCGTGAACGTGTCCCGCATCCGGTCGCAGCACTCGGTCAGCCACGACCCGACCGCGTCCTCCACCTCCAGATACTCGGCCGTCGAGTCCATCACGCTCGCCGGCGGATCAAGCCCGCGCGCCTGCCACTCGCGACAGCCCTGGACCATCCAGTTCAGAATCGCCGGCCACTCCCCCTTGAGATGCTCGTCGAGCAGCTTGTCCCGCTCCTCGTCGCTGATCTCCGTCGTGAACGGAATCAACTGCAGTCGCCGCCGCACCGCGCGGTCGATGGATTTGAACGCCGGCTTCTTGTTGCCGATGATCAGCAGCTTGAACTGCGGCACGTACTCGAAACTGTCCATGCGCATGAACCGCGCGCGGACCACGTCGCCACCCGTCAGCGCCTTGATCCGCGACTCGTTCCACGCCCGCCCCTCCTCGGTCTCGCTCGCCGTCACCAGCCGCGCACCGCGCAGCGTCGCCAGCTCCTCCGGGTGGCGCTCGTACTTCGTTTCCACGAACGTCTCGATGGCAGCAGCGCGCGCGTAGGTCCCGAGAATGTCCGTGATCGTGTGAATGAACGTGCCCTTGCCGTTGCCGCCCGGTCCCCAGATGAAGAACAGCACCTGCTCGTGCGTCTGTCCGGTCAGGCAATAGCCGCACACACGCTGCAGGAACCCGACCAGGTCCGCGTCATTGCCGGTGACACGCTGCAGAAACGTCAGCCAGCGCAGCGGCGCCGCCTGCACCGGCGACACCGCCGTGCGCCGCGTGCAGTGGTCCTCGCGCTTGTGCCCGCGCATGTCCCCGGTGCTGAGATCGACCGTGCCGCGCGGCCCGTTGAGCAGCATCCGGTCGTGGTCCCACTCGTCCGTCCGCGCCGCCAGCAGTTGCGATCCACGCGCCCGCCGCTCCAGCGACGCCACCGTGCGCGATGCCTCCACCGACATGCGCATGCGCGGCTTCTTAGCCGCCGTGCCGATGTCGCGCGCCAGCAGCCCCGCCATGTCCACCACCCGCATCGTCGCGTCGTCCGACCACACGCCGTCGCGCCAGATCAGCCACCGCCCCCACTCGGCGACGTAGCGAACCTCCTCGCCGTGCCGGCGCTCAAACTCCACCAGCATCGTCTCGCCCGTCGGCAGCCACCCCGGCAGCGCATAGGCCGGCGCCGGCTTGATCGGGATCACGTTGTCGTCGTCATCGTCGGCCATCACGCGACCCGCGCCTTGTCGTTGAAGTCACGGGTCTCGAAGCCGTCGGTCTCGACCGGCTTCTTCGGCATCAGCGCCACCGCCTCGTGGCCAGCCAACTGCCAGCGCGCGATGCAGATCGCCGCCGCCCGCTCGCCCGGTCCCGCGTTCTCGAAATCGCCGTAGCCGACCGACACTGGCCAGTCGCGGTCGCCCCACACGGTGAGCTTGCCCACGCAGTAGACCGGAGCGAACCGCTCAATCGCCCCGCACGACCCCAGTGCCCAGATCGGCGAACGCCCACGCGCCAGCAGGTCCAGCCCGGTTTCGATCCCCTCGCACACGCCCAGGTGCGTGCAGTAGGCAAACTCCTCGCCGAACGTCTCGTCGTGCCCCGTCAACTTGATCGCCGCGCCGCCGGCCGGCGCCAGCATCATCGGCTCGCCCACCTTGCGCCACTGCGCGTCGAAGAACGTCCGGTGGATCGCCACCGGGCGGTCGCCGTGGATCGACCGCATGAGCGCCACCATTGCCGGCGCCCGACCCTGCTTGCGTGGACACCGCCGGTGCAGCCGCAACACCTCGGTCAGCAGGAACTCGCGCCGCGCCGCTGGTAGCTCCAGGCCGCGCCACCATTGCAGGTAGACCGACTCGACCTCGGTGCCGAGCGCCGGCTCCGCCTCCTCCCATATCTCCAGCGCGCGCGCCCGCAGCTGCGCCGCCTCGCGCGCCTGCTTCTCCTCCCGCTCGCGTTTGCGCTGCTCGCTCGCCTGCCGCCGCCGCTCGCGCTCCAGGTCGGCCTCGCTGTCCTGCCACACACCCAGCCGCCGGCACTCGGCGATCACCGCCTCGGGCTCGCAGCCGGCAAGGCACCGCACCTGCACCGCCGCGCGGCCGTCGAACACGATCAGGCTCGGATCGCGATCAGCGTGCGCCGGGCACCGGCACTTCCATTGCCGCCCCGCCTTCTTGCCGCCCAGCGCCCGCGCGAGCTCCTCCGCGTTCATGGCACCTCCCGCAGAGCGTGCTCGCGTTCGATCACCGCCACGTGGTCGAGCACCTCGTGGCGCGTCAGCATCCACCGCTTGTTGCGGTCCAGGTGCTGGATCACCCGCGCCTTGAACGGCTGATGCAGCCGCACCGCGCGCCGGTCGTTGCCAAGCGCGTCGGCGAGGATCGCCAGCGCCAGTTGCGCCGGTCCCGAGCCCGGATAACCCCACTCGAATCCGGTCGGCGAATGGTTGTCGAGGTCAAGCCGAAGCCGCAGCGGCCTGCCAACGCCGCCGCTGCCGCGCTGCACGTGCGCGTTGCCCTCGTTATCCCTCCAGCCCCAGTAGTAGACCTCCATCGCGTCTCCCCGTTGCCGCTGGCTTGTGCAGCCGAAAGAACCCGCCCCGCCCCGTGATCCGGTAGCCCGTGTCCATCATCGCGTCGTTGATCTGCCAGACGTGCGCGTACAGCGTCTTGCGCACGACCCGGCGGTCGCCGAACACGATGCGGTGCAGATCGTCGCTGCTGATGCCGTCAGGTCCCGCGCGCAAAACCACGTCGACCAGGTGCGCCTTGAGCGGTGACATGCGCACGCCGAACCGCGTGATCGGCAACGGCTGGCCACAACACTCGCACACGCGCTCGCGCATCGCCGGTCCTCACCACGTTGCTATGCCGGCGCGCACGGCGCCCCAGCGTTTGAGAACCTCGATCGCCTCCGCGTAGTCGTAGACGAAGGCGTGCTGATAACCATTGGCGCCGCACCAGTAGCCGAACGCCGCCTGCTCGTCGGTGGGCTTGCCACCCTTGCGGCGCTTGAGCTCGAGGAAATGCGCGCTGCCCCGATGCGGCGCCAGCAGGATGAAGTCGGGCCACCCACGCTGCACGCCCATGCGCTTGAGCTTGGCCGCCGTGATCGGCTGGCGCTCCTCGCCCATCGGCAGGTGCGTCCACAGCCAGCCCGGCGTCGCCCACCGGCGCAGCGTGTCGGCGATCATGCAGTGGAACAGAAACTCGGGTGCGGAAGGTGGAGCGACGCCGCGTTGCCGGCGACCGCCGAACAGGTGGAGTTGGCGTGCCTCCGCCATTGGCCAAACGCTCCCCGGCGGCGGGGAGACGCGCGGGACCCCGCGCGAGCTCCTCGGTGCTCAGGCGGCGCGCGGCCGCCCGATTGTTGCTGCGTGTTGTTTGCGCTGCGCCGTGACGCTGCGAACGAACATGTCAGGGCGCAGATCGAACCGCGAGACCTTGCCGCCGGTCGCTAAGTCGATGGCGATTGCCATCCTCGGCGCCGGCCGCCCGGTGGTCTTAGCCCGCCATACCGCATGTTGTGTGTAGCCGATGGCGTCGCCGAGCTTTCGCTCCGATCCGAACAGCGCAATGGCACGCACCATGTGACGGCGGGATGACATTGTCGGGCAGCCTACAAGCCTGAACGGTAGGTGCCAAACACCGAGTTTTATCCGTTAATGGTGGTGTGGGTTGATACACAATGGTGTGGTTTGTGTGATATGACATGGTGTCACCACGGCACCACACAGGCGACGCCGATGACCGACCAAGGACAGACAATCCGCCGACGGCGCAAGGAGTTGCGGCTAAGCCAGCAGGCTCTCGGCGCCGCCGTCGGCGCCCACCCGCAAACCATCGACAAGATCGAACGCGGCCAGATCAAGTTCTCACGATATCTGTTCCCGATTGCCGACCGGCTTGGTATCCTTCACGAACTGACCCTGGGAGGACACCACCCCGCACTGCCAACGGTGCCTGCCGACGCGTCTGCAACGGAGCCGCCTCCGCTTGTCGGCCCGCGCGACGTCCCCGTATTTGGCAGCATAGAAAGTGGGCGGGACATGCACTTGAGCGGCGCCCCTATCTCGTACACGTTGCGGCCCCTGCCGCTTGCCACCGTGAAAGAGGCTTACGCTGTGCTCGTGTCGACGGAGGCCATGCACCCGGTTTACGAGGTCGGGGACACCATCCTGCTGCACCCGCACCTGCCGCCGGAAGCCGGCAAGGACGTGCTGCTGCGTCTCAAGCACAACGACGGCGAGCTCGCCGCCATTGGCCGACTGGAACGGATTACCGATAGCAACTGGATCGTGCGCCAGTGGAACCGCGGCAACAGGACCGTGAGCTACGACCGCGGGCGGTGGCCGCGCTGCCACAGGATCATCGGAAAATATAACCGATAACCGCCGGCCGCAGAGTCAGGGATTCACGCCACTGACTTTCGGGTGAACCCTGATGCCTGTGGAAAACGGCAACAGGGCCGTGCGCTATTGTCGCAGCCACCACTCGTAGCGTCGTTCAACCAACGCGCGCGCAATCCACAGACCCGGTGCGCGATCACCCTCCGGGGTTCCATCCTGCTCATACCGAATTCGGTCACCATCGCTGACCCGTCACGGTGTTGACCCATTACGGTACATTGCATACCGTTCTCGCTCGCGCGGCACCGCGCCACCTCACCAGCGACATCGCCATCAGGTTCAACCACAAGAGGCGCCACCGTGGCCGCCCGTAACGAGTCGCGATTCGCTGCTGAGACCGAGGTCCCCGTCGAGCGTACGCGGGCCGAGATTGAGCGCCTGATTATCAAGTACGGCGCCACATCGACGGCCTTCATGAACGCCGCCGACCGCGCGCTGATCCTGTTCGAGGCGCACGGCCGCCGCGTCTGCTTCGAGCTCCCGCTGCCACGCCGCGACGAGCAGCGGTTCACACACTTCCGCTCGGGCGGCAGTCGCTACGCGATGAAGCGGCGCTCACCGGAGGCGGCGCTGGCGGCGTGGGAACAAGCCTGCCGTCAGCGATGGCGCGCGCTGCGGCTCGTGCTGCTGGCGAAATTCGAGGCCGCCGCCTCCGGCATCACTGACTTCGAGTCGGAGTTCCTCGCCCACATCATCCTGCCCGACGGCCAGTCGGTCGCGCAGCACGTTCGGCCGCGCATCGCCGCCGCCTACAGCACCGGCACGATGAAGCCGCTGCTCCCGTCACCGGGAGGCGCGACGTGATCATCACGCTGACATGGGCCGAGGTGCTGCTCGCCGCGCAAGTCGGCTGCATGCGCAACGTCCAGTGCCTTGAGAACGAATGGCACGACCGCAGCGGCGACCCGACCAACACGTGGACACGCAACATCGAGGGCACCTGCGGCGAGATGGCCGTCGCCAAGTGGCTCAACGTCTACTGGAGCGGCAACGTCGGCGATCTCAACGCCGCCGATGTCGGCGACCTGGAGGTCAAGACCAACACGTCCCGCCGATGGGACGACCTGATGATCCAGCGCGAGAACCGCACCGACCGCAACTACGTGAGCGTGCTCAGCTTCCTGCCCAGGTTCAAAATCTGCGGGTGGATCACCGGCGCCGAAGGCAAGCAAGACAAGTACTGGCGCGAAGGGAAGCCCGGCCAGCCCTGCTACTTCGTTCCACGCTCGGACCTCCACCCGCTCACCACGTTGCCGCTTCCGTGGTGGCACGAAGGAACCCCCACATGACGCTGTCGCCCGAGCAGCGCGCCGCGCGCGCCGAGAAGATCACCGCCTCGTTCCTGCCCGACCTGATGGAGGGCGATGCCGAGGCCATCGACGACAAGTGGAAGGAGTGCATCGGCGACCCGGCGTGGAAGCCGCGCGACACCTCGCGCAACTGGGCGATGGAGTATGGCGCGTACACCGAACCGTTCGCCCTCAACTGGCACGAGCGCCGCACGCAATGCGAACTGACCAGGCGGGGCGAGGTCGTGGTGCATCCCGAGCGTCCGTTCTTCTGCTGCACGCTCGACGCCTACCGCGCGGCCGACCGCACCTGCATCGACTGCAAGTGCATCGACGGCCACAACCGCCTCGACGACGTGATCATGCACTACGTGCCGCAGTTGGTCGGCCAGAAAGGATGCACCGGCGCCGACCACGTGGCGCTGCTCGTCGTCCACGGCCGCGCCGAGCCGCAGGAGATCGCGGTCAAGATCGACCCCGCTTACGAGGCGCTGGTGTGGCTGCGCGTCGACCAGTTCTGGCAGTGCGTCGAGACGCTCACTCCGCCGGTCACGCTCCAACTGCCGCGGCTGACGCCGCCCGAGCAGTGGACCACGATCAACCTGGACAACGAAGGCGACCGCACGGCGCACAACTGGTCAGCGGAGATGATCGAACACCTAAACACGTGGCGCGACACCCACGCCGCCGCCGCCGCCAACGCCATCGCACGCGACGAGATCAAGAGGCTGCTGCCCGAGGGCGTCGGCGCGCTCACGTGCGCCGGGCTGATCGTGAAGCGCAACCGCGCGCGCGCCGTTTCAATCAAGGAGGCCGCCCGATGAACGACGACGACCGCAACGTCCCCATCGTAGCTCTCACCACCGCCCCGGCCGCGCGCTTCCCGATGCCGCAGTACCTCGACTACGACCCCGGCCGGTGGCGCGTCCTCACCGACGCGATCTTCGCCAACGCGCGGACCATCGACAGCGTCCTGCTCGCGCTGGACTACTGCCGCACACGCAACCTCGACCCGTTCAAGCGGCCCGTGAACATCGTCGTCGTGTGGAACGGCGCGCTCGGCCGCGAGGTCGAGACCGTCTGGCCGTCGATCAACGAGGCGCTGGTCACCGCCTCGCGCTCGCGCGAATGGGCCGGCATGGAACTGCCAGTATGGGGACCCGAGCGAACGGAGACGTTCAAAGGCCGCAAGAAGGAACGCGGCGTGTGGACCGACGGCGAGGAGACCGTCACGTTCCCCGAGTGGGGCTATATCAAAATCTATCGCCTCGTTGGCGGCCAGCCGCGCCCGTTCGTCGTGCAGGTCCATTGGAAGGAGTCCTACGGCCGCGTTGGCGGCAGCAAGCTGCCGAACGACATGTGGAGCCGCCGCGTCTACGATCAGTTCGGCAAGGTCTGCCTCGCCGCATCGCTGCGCGCCGCCTTCCCCGAAGAAGTCGCCGGGCCGACCGCCGAGGAGATGGACGGCGCGGACATGACGCCGATGGTCGATGTCACTCCGGCGCCGCGCCCGGCCGACAACTGGTCGCCGCCATCGCCCGCGCCAACGCCGACGCCGCCGGCCTCGCCAACGGCAACGCCAACGTCTCCGCCTTCGCCTGCGCCAGAGCCAGCGCCAACGGCAACGCCATCGGCGGCGACATCGTCTTCGCCGGCGCCAACGGCAACGTCCACGCCAACGCCTCCGCCAACGCCTGCGCCATCGACCCCGCCCTCGCCATCGCCAACGCCAGCGGCGACGGCAACGTCCACGCCAACGCCTCCGCCAACGCCAACGCCAACGTCCGAGCCGCCGCCGGCCGATCCCGGCGACTACGGCATCGACCCGGAGACCGGCGAAATCCCGCCGCAAGAGCTCCCGCTCGGCGATCAGGAGGAGTGGAGGTCATGGGGCGGCCGGTTCCTCTCCGCCATCGCACCGCTGCGCACGACCGAGGCAATCAGCGCCTGGGTGGACGCCAACCACGCCGTGCTGGCGCAGATGGAGGCGCACGCCCCCAAGATCCACGTGCGCCTCGTCGCGGCGATCACCAAGCGCAAGATCGAAACCACGCCGGTGAACCCGCTGCAGGGAGGCTAGGGCGATGGATTTCAACGTCGCCAAGAACGCCCTGATCCCGGTCGACGACGACGCGCGCGCCAAGATGCGAGAGCTCTCCATCGGCGAGAAGGTGCGCGTGCGCATCCAGCGGGCGCCGACGTTCCGCGATTACGTCCACATGATCTTCGCCCGCATCGGCAAGGTGCGCGGCAAGTCGGTGCAGAACATCGCCGGGTGGCTCGCCATCGCGACCGGGCGCTGCGACATCGTTCCCCTGCCCGGCGACGACAGCCGCTCGTTCCCGGTGCCGCACAGCACGTCGAGCATGAACGCCGTGGAGTTTGAGGCGTTCTGGGAGGACGCGCGCGAGGTGATCCTGCAGGAGATATTGCCGCTGCTCCCCGCGGCCGACGCCGCGGCAATCCGCGACATGATCGAACACCCGCGCCGGGGAAGCTGGTCATGATCCAGACCGCTTGCCTGCTGCTCGTCCTGGCCGCGTCGGCGCCGGCCACCTGCGTCGACGAGGTCTCCGCGCGCCGCTCGTTCGGATGCCGCACGTCGTTGCCGCCGGCATCCGAGCGCGCCGGCTACTGGTCGTACCGCCTCATCCGCGGTCGCCGGTGCTGGTCGGGTCCGCTCAAGACCTCCGCGCGCCGGTCCACCCCGCCGCGCCGCGCTGCTATCCTGTCCAGGTCTGCGCCAACGACCCCGCCACCGTCTGCGCCACCGCCAACGCCCACGCCATCGTCCTCGCCTTCGCCTCCGCCGCCGCCTACGCCAACGACAACGCTACCGCCGTCGCCTTCGCCTACGCCAGCGGCTACGCCACCGCCTTCGCCTTCGTCGCCGCCAACGCCCACGCC
>Ga0066388_100003478_pt1 | contig 10224 bp, 11 predicted proteins | sample PanSoiMetaGPlot6_FD_64539 | JGI IMG/M metagenome (GOLD analysis project Ga0066388, IMG submission 64539) | Tropical forest soil microbial communities from Panama analyzed to predict greenhouse gas emissions - Panama Soil - Plot 6 (Hybrid Assembly) | ecosystem: Environmental > Terrestrial >... | reverse complement strand
GGGACGAATGGAGGACGCGGCCGAGTATCTGGCGGCACAGCCCGATGCGCTGTCAGAGCCCGGCGCGCGAGAGACGCTCGAGCGGGCGCGCCGCGGCAGCCTCGCCGCAGTGACCGCGGCTCTCGAGCACGCCGAGCCGCGCGAGCGCCGAGCGCTGCTGCTGCGGCGCTACGAACACGAGAACGATCTCGGCGATCACGACGCGGCGTCCGGAACGTTGCAGGCGTGGCTGGCCGCTCACGCGGAGGCTGGAAGTCCCGCATCGCAAGCTCCGATCGCCGAAGCAGCGGCGCGCCGGCTGGCCGAGCTGGACATCGAGCGCGGCGATTGGGAGCGTGCGCTGCAGCACTGTGCAGCGTCGCGAGGGGCGCGGCCGGCACGTGAAACGGACGGCGTGGAGGCGCTGGCGCTTCTGGGCCTCGGGCGGCGGCGTGCGGCGCGCCATCGGTTCGAAGACTTTCTGGCCGACGCCTTGTTTCCGATCGAGCTGGCGGTGGGCCGGCTGCTGGAGTCGGCGGCATGACGGCTGCAGTGAGGCGCTGCGATGGATTCCCAGGCTTCACCCTGGAAGCTGGGCGGTCTCACCGTCGTGCAGCTCGCCCGCCGTGTCTGGCATGAGATCGGCGACGACGAGGTCGCCGACCGGGGCGCGGCCCTCGCATATTACTTCCTGTTCGCGCTCTTCCCCGCGCTGCTCTTCCTGACCGCGCTCCTCGGCCTGCTGCCGATTCCGAATCTCATGGACAACCTGATGGCGTACGTCACGCGGGCGCTGCCCCCGGACGCGGCGTCGGTGACAGAGAAGACGCTGCGCGAGGTCGTCATCGGCGCGCGCGGCGGGCTGTTGTCGATCGGTGTGCTCGGTGCGCTTTGGGCGGCGTCCAACGGCATCTCGTCCATCATGACGGCACTCAATGCGGTGTACGAGGTGGCCGAGAGCCGACCGTTCTGGAAGCGTAAGGCCCTCGCGCTCGGCCTGACGCTGCTGTTCTCGACCTTCATCCTGACCGCGCTCGTGCTGATGGTGTTCGGGCCGAAGATCGGCGAGACCGTCGCGAGCTGGGTGGGGCTTGGCGCGGTGTTCGCGCTCGTGTGGAACGTCGTCAGCATCCCCGTCGTCGTCCTGCTCTCCAGCGTTGGCGTCGCCCTCATCTATTACCTGGCGCCGGCCGTCGAGCAGAAGTTTCGCTGGGTGACCCCGGGCTCAGCCCTGGCCGTCGTCCTGTGGCTCGCGATGTCCGCGGGCCTGCGCTGGTACGTCATGCATTTCGCCAACTACAACGCGACCTATGGCTCGCTCGGCGGGGCGATCCTATTGATGCTGTGGCTCTACTTCAGCGGCGTGGCGCTGCTGGTGGGCGGCGAGGTGAACGCGGTGATCGAGCTCGCCGCCGCCGCGCGCGGCGCCGCCGACGCCCAGGCCGAGGGTGAGGGGCCGGCGCTGCCGTCGAACGTGTTACGCCTGCCGCTGCCGCCGATACGTCGCGACGCGCGCCTGGCCGCGTCGGTGAGCGAGGGTGTCGCGCGTCTGGCGCGGCTGGAGGTCGAGCTTGCCGTCAGCGAGACCCGGCGCGCCGCCGTCGATCTGGGGCTCGCGTTCGGCGTTGCTGTGATCGCTGCGGTCATCCTCGTGACAGGATTGACGGTCGCGTTTGCGGCCGCGCTCGCGCCCGCGTTTGGTGCCGACTGGCGTCCGCTGCTCAGCGCGGGGGGCGGCGGCGCCTTGCTCGCTGCGGCCGCCCTCGCGTGGGCGGTCTATCGCATGCGCAACCTCGGCGTGCTGCGCGAAACGCTCGCATCGCTCAAGGAGACGTGGCAATGGGCCGAACGGCGACTGAAATCAAACACGATGTAACTCTAGCGGGGCGTCTGCTCATCGACGCGCTGGAGACCGCGCGCCGGCGCGGCTGGCTGCCGTGGATCCCCGTGGTCGCCGCGGTGCTGGCCGCGCTCGTGCTGCGCAAGCGGCCGGTCGAGGTCGTCGCCACCCGCGCGGGACGGATGGCTGAGCGCGCGCTTCAGGTGGCCGGCGCGCTGGCCGCGATCGAGCGGTTCCGTGCGGTGGCGAGGCGACGCCGGGCCGCCTGACCAACGCTCCGTCACACATTTCGTTCCACAATCCCGTCTCCAGCTCGGGCTGGAACGTTCGCCCCACCGACGCGTTCGCAGCGGTAGATGGCTCAGCGTGCCGGGGGAAACGTGATGAGTGGAGCGAGTGCGGTCGATGTCGAGGCGCTGATGGATCAGTACGCGGGGCGGGTGTATCGCCTCGCGATGAGCATCACGGGAAACGCAGCCGATGCCGAAGAAGTCGTTCAGGATGTCTTCTTCATCGTCTCTCGCAAGATCGCGACGTTCGAAGGGCGAGCTGCGTTCGGGAGCTGGCTCTATCGGATCGCCCTCAACGCGGCGCTGAACCGGCGCCGGGTGAAACGCGGGCGCGGGCAGATCTCGCTCGATCAGCTCGCGCAATCGCACGAGGGCAGCGTGATGGTCGCGCGCGCCTCGCTCGATTGGTCCCAGACGCCCGAACGCCGTGTCCTCGCGCAAGAGACGCGCGCTGTCCTGAGCACGGCGCTCGATTCGCTGCCGGCTCAGTACCGGACGGTGATCGTGCTCAAAGACGTCGAAGCGCGGCCAACCGCGGACGTCGGCGCAGCGCTCCATGCGACGGTGCCGTGCGTGAAGACGCGCTTGCATCGCGCGCGGCTCGCGCTGAGAGAGCGTCTCACGCCGTATTTTTCCGAGCGGCAGCGAGTCCGGGGCTAGCGACCCTGCCAGTTGGCCTTGCGCTTCTCGAGGAATGCGCGCGCGCCTTCCTTGAAATCGTCGCTCATGTAGCAGGAGAGGAGCAGGTCTTCGAGGCTGCCCGGCGACGTCGCGGCGATCATCCGGCGCACTGCTTCCTTCGTCGCGGCCAGGGTCAGCGGCGCCAGCTCGGCGATGTGCGCGGCCAGCTCCTTGACGCGCCCGCGGAGCGCGGCGGCGGGATGCACTTCGTCCACGAGCCCGATTACTTTCGCGTCCGCCGCGCTGACCAGTCGCGCGGTCAGCACGATCTCACGCGCGCGCATGGGACCAACCGTGGCCGCGAGCAGCCCGAGGCTGAACGGTGCGGCGAAGTTGCCCAGCGTGCGCGCGACCGGCGCGCCGAACCGCGCGTGCTCCGCCACGATGCGCAGATCGCACGCCAGCGACATGAACATGCCGCCGCCGACGGCATCGCCGCCGATCATCGCGATGGTGGGCTTCGTCATGTTGGCGATGCGGCTCAGCACGCGCGTGATGCGCGCCTCGTAACCGAGCGCGTCGTCCTTGGTCTTGAAGCTGAGGAACTGCCGAATGTCCGTCCCGCTGACAAAGGCCTTGTCGCCGGCACCGGTGAGGACCATCACGCGGACAGCGACGTCCTTGTCGATCTTGTCGCACAGATCGTGCAACGTCTCGTACATCTCGAACGTCATGGCGTTTCGCGCCTCGGGGCGGTTGAAGGTCACCGTCACCACGCGGCCGTCCTGCTCGACGAGGATGGGTTCGCTGTCCGTCATGGCCTCGACGATAGCGCACCGGCGCCACCGCCTGCTACCCTTGAGTCGATGCTCGATCGCCTGGCCGATCTGCTGCCGTGGTCCGGTCGCGTGCGCCGCTTCGACGTCGGCGCCCCGCCGGCCGACGTCCTCATGCAGGGCTCGCTCGTGCTTCGCGGCCTGGGCGCGGCGATCTCGCGCCTCGACCTCGAGCGGGGAACGCTGGAAGCGCGCCTGGCGGTCGGAGGCGTGCTGCGCCTGACGGCGCAGGCCGCCGAGGACCGCAGTCACGTTGCCATCGACGTGCAGGGTCGCGACTGGGGCGGCGTTGCGCGCGTGCTCGCGCGGGAGCTGGCCAACGGAGGTGGCGCGTGATCTTGTTGACCGGGTTCGAGCCGTTCGGCACGTTTCCATCGAATCCAGCCGGGGAGGTCGCCAAGGCACTCGACGGCCGCGCCTTCGGCGCCGAAGTGGTCCGCGGAATCGTGCTGCCGGTTCACCACGTCGATGCCGCGCAGGCGGTGGCGCGGCTGGTCGAGGAGAGCGCCCCCCGCGCGGTCGTTCACCTGGGACTCGCCGGCGCTCGGGCACGCATCGCGCTCGAGCGCGTGGCGGTGAACGTGATGGACTTCGAGATCGCCGACAACGCCGGCTATCGGGCGACCGGTGAGGCATGCGTGCCCGGCGGGCCCGTGGCGTACTTCAGCACACTGCCGGTCGGCGCGGTTCTGGCGGGACTGATCGCTGATGGCGTGCCCGCCTACGTGTCGAATACCGCCGGAACCTACCTCTGCAACCAGACGATGTATACGACGCTGCACCGCCTCCAGCAGCGTGGTCTCGCGATCCCGGCCGGCTTCATCCACTTGCCGCAGTCGGCGGCCATGGTCGCGGCCTCCGGCCTGGATCAGCCGAGCATGGACCTGCCGCTGATGATCCGTGCGATCGAGACCGCGCTGCGGGTTACGGTCCAGTCCCTCTCGTCCGCTCGCTGAGAAACGCGCGCAGGCGCCGCTTCATCTCGTCGGGCATCTCGACGTCCACCGCGCGGCCCGCGACCTGAATTGTGCGCCTCAGCGTGCGCAGATAGGCGCGGCAGGGGGCGCACGTCGCCAGGTGCAGCATGAGCTGCGCGACGTCGATCGGTCCCAGCTCGCGGCCCAGGAACTCGGACATCCGTGCAATCGCCTCGCGGCATGTCGTGATCATCGGCGCGTCTCGATCAGCGATTCGAAGAAGCCGCGCAGCGGCGGGAGCGTCGTGAACAACGCACCGAATGCCTCGCGATCCACGGCGAGAACGTTCGTGGCACACACCGCTCGCACGGTGGCGCTGCGCGGCCGGTCGCTCACCAGAGCGATCTCGCCGAAGCACTCGCCCGGCCCCAGCCGCCTGAGCGGTGCCGCCGTACCAGCGCCGTCATTTTTGAGCACTTCGACTTCGCCCTCGGTCACGATGTAGAGCCAGTCGCCGCGATCGCCCTCGCGGAAGACGATCTGGCCGGGCTCGAAATACTCGCGGCGCACGCCGACGGCGCGCTCCGTCTTGAGCTGGACGATGTCGGTCGGCAGCAACAGGTCCAGCGTCCAGTCGGTAGCCACGCGGATCTTCCGATCCAGCCCGGGGAGCTTCATCAGGTAGATCGTTCGCCACAGCCACCACGCGAGGAACCCGGACAGCTTGATGCCGAAGATTTCCGCGACGGCGGAGCGCCGGCCGAGCGAGCCCATCTTGCCGAGCGCTGTGAAGGCGAACGTGCGCTGGGGCTCGCCCCGCAGGGCGGCGGCGATGTTGCGCGCGACGTGCACGGCCTGGCGCGTGGCGTGCTGTGCCGTCGGCGGACAGAGCTCGCCGGTCTTCGCGTCGCGGACGGCCGCGCAGTCGCCGACGGCCCAGACGCCCGGGCGGTCCGGCACCTCGAGCGTTGCATCGACGACGATCCGTCCGCGTTCCATCTTGAGCGGCAGCATTGTCACGAGCGGATTCGGTCCAGACGGCACCGTGCTGACGAGCGTTCGCGTGGCGATGCGGTCGCCGCCGGCGAGCAGTGCCGCGTCGGCGGTGGCGCCGGCCAGGCGCGTCTGCAGCCGGATCTCCACGCCACGCCGCATGAGCAGGTCCTGTGCGAATCTCGCAAGCGAGGCGGGCAGCTCGGGCAGGATGAGCGGCCCCGCGTGTAGCAGGACGACGCGGATCTGTTTGGGATCGAGGTTGCGAAAGCTCTTCGCCGCCGCCCGCACGAAGTCGTTCAGCTCGGCGACGGCTTCCACGCCGGAAAATCCGCCGCCGGCCACGACGAACGTCAGGAGCGCCTGGCGGACCTCGGGGTCCTGCTCGATGTCGGCTTCTTCCAAAGTGTGGATCAAACGATTGCGCAGGGCCAGCGCGTCGCCCAGGTACTTGAAGGGCAACGCATACTCGCAGAGCCCGGGCTGGCCGGCGAACGACGTCACGTTGCCGAGCGCGAGGACGAGATGATCGTAGTGCAGGTGGTGCTGCCGGCTGCCGAACCCAGCCGTCGAAGCGACGCCGCGATGGTCGAGATCGATCGACTCGATGGTGCGTGTGTAGAGATTGGTGTTCGGGCAGAGCCGGCGAATCGGCGTGATCGTGTCGAGCAGGCCGATCGAGCCGGAGATGACCTCGGGCAGCATCGGCTGGAACACGAAATAGTTCTCGCGGCTGACGAGCCCGAGCTCGACGTCGCCACGTCGGATCTCGGCTTTCAGCAGTTTCTCAAGCGTCAGCGCGGTGTAGACGCCGCCGAAGCCGCCGCCGAGAATGAGGATGCGCGTCGGCCGGCTCACGACGCCTCCGACGACGTGTCGAGCGCGCCCATGCCGTCGAGCACGGCCGCGTCGGCGGGATCGATTGACGTGAGGTGGATGGCCACGCGTCCGCCGCTCTCGGTCGTGACCTTCCCCCAGAGGTCGCCGGACACGCGGCCGAGCTCCGGCCACGTGAGCCGTAGCCGCACGTTGGTGAGCGGCGGGAGCGGGGTCTCGACGTCCACGTCGAGCCGGCGGCCGGCCACATGGCGCACGCGCCCCGCGAACGATTCGGTCCGCACCTGCTTGCCGTCGACGACCCAACCGATCAGTGGCAGCGACACGTCACGCCCGGCGGCGGCGACGAGCTCGCGCCGCTGTGCCCAGCGGCCGCCGAGTCCGCGCAGCTCGTAGAGCGCGACCGGCGCGTCGAGACCCTTGAGCTCGACGTGCACTGGCGACGCGACGTCGGCGAGGGGACCGAGATAGCGCACGGTCGATTCGGTCAGCAAGATCTGGCCGCCCACCGTGCAGCCCTCGACGCGGGCGGCCAGGTTGACGGCGGCGCCCACGACCGCGTACTTCGTGCGCTGCTCGGAACCGATGTTGCCGACGACGGCTTCGCCGGTATTGATGCCGATGCCCATCTCGAACCGAGGGCGGCCGCTGGCCGTGTTGGCCTCGTTCAGCGCGTCCATCGCACGCTGCATCGCCAGGGCGGTGGCGGCAGCGCGCTCGGCGTGATCGGCGTGCTCGATCGGCGCCCCGTAGACGGCGAAGATCGCGTCGCCGATGAACTCGTTGATCGTGCCGCCGTGGGCGATGACGATGTCGGCCATGCGGCCGAGATAGTCGTTCAGCACGGCCATGACGCCCGCAGGATCGCCGTGCTCGGCGAACCGCGTGTAGCCGCGCAGATCGGACATGAGCACGGTGATCTCTCGCTTGCGGCCGCCCAGCGCGAGGCCGCCCGGCGAGTCGAGCACGGCCTGGGCGACCTCGGGCGAGACGTACCGCCCGAAGGCGTTGCGGATCACCTCGCGCTGACGCAAGCCCTCGACCATCGCATTGAACGCGCGTGTGAGGTGGCCGACCTCGTCGCGCGACGTGACGACGACGGCCTGCGAGAGATCACCCGCGGCCACGCGGCCGGCCGCGTTCGTCAGCGCGGCGATCGGCCGCGTCAACCGCCGCGCGAACACGACGGCGAGGACGAGCGCCAGCAGCAGGGCGGCCAGGCTGCCGAGCGCGATGGTCGTATCGAGCTCGCGCAGCCGATCGAAATAGAAGTCGACCGGATAGTCGACCTCGAGCACGGCCGCGGTGCGGCCGCGCGCGTCGAGGATCGGCGCAAACGCGCTGATATGCAGCCCCCCGCGCACGCGATAGATCCGCGTGTAGCGCGCCACGCCGTCGTCGAAGGTCCACGCAACCGCGTCCGCCGCCTCGGGACCCACGGTGATCGTGTCACCCGGCCGCTCGTCGTCGGCCATGGTCACGACGACCCGTGCCGTGCGTGCAGCAGGGTCGTAGTTGGCCAGCGTCCGCATCGGCGTCGTCAGCAGCGTCTCGTCGCGAATGGCCGCCAAGGATTTGATGACGCGGCGGTAGGCCGGAGAATCCGCGCGGCCGGCCCGCGCCGCCTCGGCGTGGGCCGCGCGATCCACCAGCAGCGCGCTGACGCGCGCGATGTTCAGCAGCTGCGTGCCGACGGTGTCCTCGACTTCACGGCTCTGGCGCTGATGCACCAGGGCGCCCACCACGCCCACGGTCACGAGCGTCACGAGCACGAACACGGCGGCGAGCCGCACCGCCAGGCGCTGCCATGGGCGCAACGCCGGCGGCGTGGAACGCGCGGCCGTATCCATCACGCTCCGTGCGTCGACGGAGGCTCGAGACCGAGCACGCGGTCGAGCGACCACGGGCCGGCGCCCCGCGTGAGAAGGAAGAGAAGCAGAGACGCCCAGGTCAGATGCTCGGCATAGGCGTTGGGATAGACGAACGTCTGGATCACGGCGATCATGCCGAGCAGCGGCAGCGTGGCCAGCCGGGTGGCGAGACCGACGACCAGGAGTGTCGAGCAGCCGAGCTCGAACGTCGCCGCCATCGTGGCGGCGAGATCAGGTGACAGCACCGGCACCTTGTATTCGTCCGCGAACAGCTGCACCGTCGTCTCCCAGGACGCGATCTTGGTGAGCCCGGCTTTAATGAACACGCTGGCGACGGCCAGCCGGAACATCAGCTGCAGCACCGGAAGCGGAAACCGGCCCAGCACGTCGAGCGCCCGAGCCAGCGACGCGCGCAGTCCGGATACCGGCATCGTCGTCATGGCATGGGTGTGCGTGGTCATGTCAGGCCTTCTTCGGCTCTTTGCTGCCGCCGACGAGCTTGTCGCACGAGCCGGCCGGCATGTAGATCCACGCATCACCCTGCTGATCGCGCTTGGAGGTGCCGGCGCAGGACGAGTTGGCCGTCTGGCAGTCGTTCTTGCCGGCCTTGGCTACGCCGAAACACTTCTCGGCCTCGAACTTGGGCTTGGGCGCCGGCCCCGCGTGCGTCAGTGAGGCGTAGGGCATCGTGAGCGCGGCGGCCACGGCGGAAGCGATGAACAACGTTGACGTCTTCATGGTTACGACCTCCTGAGTGTGAGTTGCCTCTAAGACACGCGCGCCCGCCGGGAGGGTGCGGCAGCCGCGCCGAGCACGTGCCAGGCGCGCAACATCTCGGCCACGCCCCACGCCTGGGCGATGCAGCCGTTCGGCGTGAATGGCGCGTTGCCGTCGAAGATCTCGGCGATCGTGCCGAGCCCGTGGTCACCGAGGTGATCGACGAGCGGGGTCAGATAGCTGCGGGCCGCCTCGGCGTCACTGTATGCCGCGAAGTGCGCCAGCGCGAAGGGGCCTAGCAGCCAGCTCCAGACCGTACCCTGGTGATAGCCGCCGTCGCGTGCGCGTTGATCGCCGCCGTAGTGGCCGACGTAGCGCGGGTCGAACGGCGACAGGCTGCGCATTCCATATGAGGTCACCAGGTGGCGCGCGCACGCGTCGACGACGGCCCGCCGCCGCTCCGGCGCCAGCGCGCTCGCCGGCAGCGAGACCGCGAAGATCTGGTTTGGACGCAGCGATGCGTCGTGGCCATCGGCGCCGTCGAGAACGTCGTAGCACCAGCCGTCCCGCGCATTCCAGAACCGCTCGAAGCCCGTGGCAACGCGCGCGACGTCGGCGTCGAGCGCGTCGGCCGGACGGCGCAGCCGTCGCGCGAAGCCGGTCATCGCGACGAGCGCGTTGTACCAGAGCGCGTTGATCTCGACGGGCTTGCCGATGCGCGGCGTTACGACCCAGTCGCCGACCTTCGCGTCCATCCAGGTGAGCTGCACACCCGGCTCGCCGGCGGCGAGCAGACTATCGGCCGGATCCACTCGGATGCCGTAGCGCGTGCCGTCACGATGCCAGGCGAGAATCGACTCCAGCGTCGGATACAGATCCTTGAGCAGGCCGTCGTCGCCGGTCGCCTCGTGATAGGCGCGGATCGCCTCGACGTACCAGAGCGTCGCGTCGGCCGTGTTGTACTCCGGCGCCTCGCCGTCATCGGGGAAGCGATTGGGCAGCAGTCCGCGATCCACGAAGCGTGCGAACGTCGTCAGGATCTTGCGCGCGACGTCGGTCCGGCCGGTCGCCAGCGTGAGGCCGGGCAGCGCGATCATCGTGTCGCGCCCCCAGTCGCCGAACCAGTGGTAGCCGGCGATCACCGTGGCTCCGTCAGGGTCGTCGGACAGAGGACGTCGCACGAGGAACTGGTCGGCCGCGAGGACGAGCTGGCGAATCCAGGCGGGTGCGGTTGCGACATTGGGGCGAGCCCGTGTCCAACGAGCGATCACGGCGGCCTCGTGGCGGGCGCGGCGCTCGGCCGCGGCGTCGCCGTCGGGCGAT
>Ga0066388_100003477_pt1 | contig 10225 bp, 5 predicted proteins | sample PanSoiMetaGPlot6_FD_64539 | JGI IMG/M metagenome (GOLD analysis project Ga0066388, IMG submission 64539) | Tropical forest soil microbial communities from Panama analyzed to predict greenhouse gas emissions - Panama Soil - Plot 6 (Hybrid Assembly) | ecosystem: Environmental > Terrestrial > Soil... | reverse complement strand
TAGTCGGTGGGCTGCGATGGTGGCGGCTTCGGCGGCGAGGAGGTCTTCGCCGTTGGCGGCGAGCTGGTCGGCGACGGCGGCGAGGGTCTTGGCCTGGTCGTGGTCGGCGAGTGCGTGAGCGGCGGTGGCGAGTCGCTGTGCTGTCGGTCCGGGCAGGGACGCCAGCCGGGTGAGCAGCGCCTGGTCGGGTCTGGTGGTGAGCCGGAGGTGGTCGTAGAGCGCGCGGGCGTGCACGGTGGGCAGTGCGGCGGTGCGGGCCAGGTCGGCTGCGTGGGCGGCGTGCGCGGCGGCGTCGCCAAGTGCACCGGCTGATCGTGCGACCCAGGCCCGCCACAGCTCCTGCCATGGTGTGAAGACCTGGTTCGCCGCGGGGGGCAGCTGGTCTGCCCGGGCCTGCCACTCGCGGGCGGTTTGGCCGTGGCCGCGCAGCGCCGCGACCCATCCGAGGGCGGTGAGGCAGCATCGGGTCAGCCGGAAAGTGTCGCTGGTCTCGAGCCCGGTGAGGGCTTCGGTGAGCAGTGTCTCGGCGTCGTCGAGGTGTCCCCGGCTGGCGGCGACCAGCCCGCCGGCCAGCGCCCAGCCGGCCACCATCATGGGCGCGTGGGCGTCGACCGCGTCGCGGTGTCCGGCGGTGGCGATCGACTCGGCCGCGATCAGCTCGCCGCAGGCCAGGTGTGCCAGGCAGGCAGCCACGTCGATCCCGAAGGTGGCCCAGGGCAGGGTCGCGGCATGGGCCTGGGCGAGCGGCGCTGTGTGGCGGTGCAGGGTGCGTGCTTGGTCGAGGTCGCCGAGGAATCCGGATGCGGCCGTGCCGACGGCGCCGGCCCAGACCACGGCTTGCGGGTCGGCGTCGGCGTGGGCCAGCACCGTGCGCGCAACGCGGAGAGCCTGGGTGGGCTGGCCGTCGAAGAACAGGATCCGGCAGCGGGCGGCCTCGGCCTGCGGCTGGCCAGCCGCGTGGTCCAGCACCTGGCCGGCCGCGGCCGCGCCACCGCCGCCCCAGTAGAGGGTCTCGGCGGTGGTGACCGCCCACCTGGCCCTGCCGGCCGGGTCCGTGGGCGGCTCGGCGGGCAGGACGGCGGCGGCCTCGGCGCTCCGGCCCTGGTATCCGAGGATCTCGGCGAGCAGTCGGTCGGCCTCCGGGCCGGGCTCAGCCTCGCGGGCGGCCCGGGCCAGCCGCTCGGCCAGGGCAAGGCCGGCACGGGCGGTGGCCAGCCGCGCGCCGTCGCTTACCACGTCCGGCCGGGTGATCGTGGCGCTGTCGACCTGCCACACAGCCGCCTGCAGCGGGTCGTCGCGCCGGCGCAGTGGGGTGGCCAGCAGGCCGGCGGCGAGGTCGGCGTACAGCCGCCGGGCACGGGAGCGCGGCAGCCGGGCGCGCACCGCCGTGCCGTAGGCCGGGTGAGCGAGGCGGGCCTGGGCGCGCTGCCCGTCGGTGTCGACCACGACCAGGCCGCTGTCTTCGGCGGTGCTGACCGCGCCCGGGTCGGCGAGCCGCTCCACCAAGGCCAGCGGCACCGGCTCCCCGCAGGCGACCAACTCCACCACCGTGCGGGCCGCGGCCGGCAGCGCGTCCAGTCGGACGGTGACCAGGTCGGTGAGCCCACCGGCGACCGCGCCGTGCAGCAGCTCACGCAACGCCAGCGGGTTGCCCGCCGCCGCCCGGTGCAGCCGGCGCCGCTGCAGCGTGTCCACTCCGCCCGCGGCGCTGTGGTCGATGAGCCGGTCCACGACGGCCGGCGGCAGCGGCTCGACCACCACGGTGTGTGCCTGGTCGTCTCCGCAGACCCGGGCGATGGCGTCGGGAAGCGGCTCACCCGAACGCACCGTCACGACCACGAACGCCGCCGACCGCGCCACCAGGTGCGCGACCGTAGCCGCCGACGCGTCATCCAGCAGGTGGGCATCGTCGACCCCCAACGCCACCCGGGTCCTGCCGCCCCAGCTGCTCACGTGTGCGTAGATAGCGCGCATCACCTCGGCCGGGCTGGCACAAGGCCCGGTGACGTCGGGCAGCAGGTGCGCCAGCGCACCGAACGGAACCACGGCCCCCGAACGGGTCGCCTGGACCCATTCCGTGCGGCGACACGGCAGCCGCTGCAGCGCCTGCCGCGCCAGCCTGCTCTTGCCCACACCCGCCGCACCGCTCAGCACGACAGCGTTGACCGCCTGGCTGGCGAAGGCTGCTTCGATCGCGGCCAGTTCCGCACCGCGCCCTTCGAACGGCCACCCCCGCATGCGCACCCCGAACTAGTCCCCGTCTGAGACATGAATTCGTGACACGGGTGCGCCCTGGATCACTGGCCTTCGGCGACAACCCACGGCCGACCAACGCGGCCGGGCGACCTCGAGGTCGCTGCCCGGCCGGTACGTCGCGGCGATGCCCAGGCGCGCGTCGATCTGCCGGTAAGGTCTGGGCCCGGCGTGCTGGCAACATACTCGGGCAGGAGCGACTGTGATCCCGGACCCTGTGCTGGCCAAGGCTGCGATCACCATCGTCACCCTGACATTGAAGAACGAGTCTCTGCAGGGCGCCGTACGGCGCAAGATCGGCTTCGACCCCCTGCAGCGGGCGGTCGCCGCAGCGTTGAAGGCCGCGGTGACTGAGCTCGAGACGGATTATCCGGAATGGGTTGCGGCGCTCTTCGACGAGTCCTTCCTCACGAAGGAGGCGGCACCCGTCTTCGCTGCGGTGGTCACCCGGGGCCGGGACGCGTCAGCGACAGAGCTCGCCCGCCGGTACGTCAAGTCACTCGGGCCGTCCCGGACGGCTCAGCAATCGGTTCGCCGGACTGAGCGAGTTGCCGGCGTGGCACTGGCCGCATACACGGCCGAGATCCGCCGGCACGATACCTACCGGAGCTTCGCCTACTTCCCCCGCCGAACACGCCGCACGTGACCACATCGCAGCACCAACCCACCTGGGCGATCTTGAAACGGCCGTGCCTAGTGTGTAAAGACCCCCAAGGCACAAAGAAATTCCTTAACAAGGGTGGTGCCCCAACCCATCAACTTCCACCTCTACCTGGCGCCCTGAAATGCCTCGCATACCACCCACCCAGCAAGATCGACAAAATAGCTGAATAGCTACCTCTACACACAACCAGTGACATGAAGTGAGTTGGCGAAAGCATGTTAACGGGACAACTGTTCAGGGTTGCACGGATGCCGGGCGTAGAGCTGGGCCATGGTTCTGACTTCTGGGCGGACCTGGTTGGCGCCGATGTGGGTGAGGACTTGGGCTATCAACTTGAATGGCCGATGGGTTCGGGAGTACACTATCGCCCCGTCACGTTCGACCCACCACAGTGGCCATCCTGGGAGGTCTGCGGGTTTGATGTCGTTGTCCCCCAAGCGTCGCGTCATGTGGTCGAGCAGCTGGTATGCGCCGGCCCAGTCGCTGTCGATGGCGAGACCAAACGCCATGTAACCGAGGAACTCGGCGTGCAGTTGCGAGTCGAGCACGGGTAAGATCCGGGACAGTACGTCATGTGCATCGCGGCCGGCGCCAGTGCGCAGCAAAGCAAGGCCATAGTTTACCGCGATATACGGGGAACGTGCGTAGAGCCGATATGCCCGGCCAAGGATATCACAATTGCGTTTGTTGCGCTCGGGGGTGTCCTCAAGGGTGAAGGTGGTTCGCATGACCTCATCAGCTCTGCGCTTTGCCTCCACTTCCCGGTGGACCAGTTCGGCAAGCTCATCGGCGAGCTTGAGGCCCGTCGCCTTCTCCGGCGTTCCCAGAGTCATGTGTGCTGAGGCAGCCACGTCGTCCATTGAGTGGTCGTTCGGCCACTTGGCACGCATGTCCTCGTACTGCCACCAGAATGTCCTGAACGCGCCAACCGCGAGGGCGCACCTCATGGCCGCCACCTTGCAGGCCCGCGTGTTCGGCTCGATCTTCAGTGCGGCCAGCGCCAGTCGCATCCCCTGATACGGATCGACTCCACGACCGCGGATATGGGCCAAGACGATCAATGCGAGGAAGTTGTCCGGGTGAGTGGCGAGAATGTTCTCGGCCATCGTTTCGGCCTCGTCGTACCGTTCGGCGTCTAGCAGCCGCGCCATCTTGACCTCGGTATCGGTCCGGTCGATGCCTTCGCGCAACTCGAAGACGCCGCCATGCGCGTACACCATAAATGGATCGTGAACGACTGGAAGGCCGAGATCTCTCAATTGTTGAGATATCTCGATGGCCTTGGAGGAAATTTCCGCCGCGTTCTCCTGGTCCCGCAGAATGAGGATCACATGGGTGCACCGACCGAAGCGCCGGTTAATCAACTCGTAGACGTACCGTTCACCACCCTCGCCGAGATGTGCCCCGATCTCGTACTCCGCGCCGTCCAAGCGAACCACACGACCCTGGAACTCCTCGGGATCGTCCGTTCGCAGATCGAGATCGGTCATAACATCGTCAGCCTGTCAGACAACGGCAGGGACAGCTTGAGGAATAGCGGACTGCCGACCACCCGGGACTGGCCGACCTCCAACAGCAGAAAGACTGTAGTCATGGTTAAGACCATGCCCGAGCGGAAGAAGCGGTGGTTGGCGGAGTTCAGCGCGAAGCTGCCGTCAGGCAAAGGCCCTTCGCTAAAGTTGCGCAGCGAGCAGTCCAGCAGCAACGACCGTTCGCCGACGTACGAGATCAACTCCACCACGGTGTCGATGCGCAGCTCGAAATCCTGTTGCTCGACCCGGAACTCACCAGTGTGATGGTAGTACGCGGACAGGTCCATGTCCCAGCGGTCGAGGTCCGACGCGGGCGGGATCGGTGTCTCCGCGGCCAGCGCCAACATCACCCGTTCCAGCTTCTCCAGGTAGGTCCGCTTGATCTTAGCCTCCCGTTGCAGCACAGATTTCTTGCCGTACGAGCGCCCGGCCGAGAACAGCGCGAGAACCTGCCCGGTCTTCCAGTCCGACCTGCGATCGGTCTCCTGCTCGGCGAGTTCGGTCACCTCGTAGTCGGCCTGCGGGTCGAGTTGCTGATACAGCTGGTCGATCTTGTTACGCGAGACGTAGCAGAAGTACTCGATCGCATTCACACAGGCAGTCTACACAACGCGAGCGATGCTCGCCGCAGATTACGAGTGAGGCGGTAGCTAGGTCGATAGCAAGTTCACCCATGCAGGTGGCCATTTGAGCGTGCCACCGAGGCCGCAGAGGCATCCCCGACCATCCTGAGGCACCCGCCGACCGGTGTTGTTGGACAGCCTGTTGGACAGCACCGCGCAGGAGTTCCCGCAATTGCGGCTATTGTCTGAGGCCTTCGACTACCACTCCGTCCGGAATCCGCCACAACTGGTTCCAATCGCCTGTTCCGCAGTCTTCAACCTTCAACGGCGCCACACCATTGGCGTTCAAAGGCTCCTTGGTCAGGCATCCGGAGTACCTACCGCCCTTTTCGAGATAGTAGAACCCCTTCTCGTTCTCGTTCGGCGACGCCTTGACCCACCACGTCTGTGTCGTGGAATCGACTCTTTGCCGAGCCTAACAGTATATGGAGGGGGTGACGATCCGTCAGTTTTGGCTATGATTTCTACCAGCAGGGTGGATTGCGTCTCCGCGGCGAGCTGGATTTGGTAGTACTTGTGGTTCAAGTCCGGGCCTGCGGTCGGTGTGAAGGTCCACTCCTGGCCCTTCGCGTTGACGTGGACTGGGACTCCGATCAGCACTGCCCCGTCTCGCAGGTCTTCCTTGCCGTCCTGACCAGCGCTGAGGTCCACGGCTAGACCGCCATTTCCGCTGATGATGCTCCCCGTCTTCGGGTCAGGCGTGGACGACTGGCTCGGGGTGTAGCCTGGCGTGGACGACTGACTTGGGGGCGGCGTAGATGGCGTTGATGCCTGCGGCGATTGTGACAGCGTCGGCTGGGGTAATAGGGTGGTATTGGATGGTAGGCTGTTCCCAGTGGTGGAGGTCGCGGCCAGCACCACTCCGACGATCATCAGGAGGACCCCGGCACCCGCTGTTGCCTTCCAGGGCGCTCCATGATTTAGTATGGCCCCGCTTTCGAGCTGAGTCTTTCCCCTGTTGACCTTCAGCGTCACACCGACGCCGACGGCTAGAACCAACGCGCCAATAAGTGTAATGGTCGCATCGACCCCGACTGCCCCCCTCATGGGCACCCCCCTTCGCGAGTCGCCTGGGGTCAAATAGGCAGAATAGTAATAATAGCCGTCACGACACCCGATATGATCCTACACGGCGTGTCGAACGATGTGAAGAGCAGAAAATGAGCGGGGGCTATCTCTCGGGTTGGGCCGGGATCTGTCTGCTCGGGTGATCGTGGAGCTGTTCGGGCGGCATCAGCCGGCAATCGCGTATGAGATCAACGATAATGGCGGCCTACCGAGGGAGGTCATGCGATCGAGACGCAGCAGCGGGGCTGAGGATCTACAGGCTCCCGCGGGATCTGCGGACCGGCCTGAAGCTGGCGCTACGGACGGGCCTGATCTGGCAGGTGGACCGCGGTCCCGCATGGCTGTGACCAGGGGGAGAGGGTGTGCAACTACGGATCACGGTCGCCGGCTCGCGGAAGCGGACCGGACAGGGGGCGACGTGGTACGGATCGTGGCACGAACTAGCGCGGATGATACCTCTGGCGTCTCGTGGTACGGACAAGGCGACTGCGACTGCCCAGGTAGATACGGGAGTCACAACACTCCCAAACATTCCGTTACCGCGGGTGGCGCTGGGCGTAGTCCAGACTGGTGGCGAGGTCGACGGCGCCGAAGGCGATCTTGTGCTGGTGGACCAGCTTCCTGGCGGTGTGCGTGACAGCCTCCCGGATCTTCGCCACCCCGATGCCGGGTGCTTCGGCGCGGATGAGGGCGGCCTGTCCGGCGACGAACGGGGTGGCCACCGAGGTGCCGCTCCACCAGGCGTAGGTCCCGCCGGGGACCGGGCCGACGATCTGCTCCCCCGGCGCGGCCACGTCGACCCAGTCGCCCCAGTCGGAGAAGTCCGCGAGCGCCGCGGGGTCGGCGGCCAGCGCGCTGACGCTGAGCACCTCCTTTTGCGCGGCCGGGTAGTGCTGCTGGCTGTTGCCGTCGTTGCCGGCGGCGGCCACCACCACGGCACCGCGGTGCTGCGCCTCCTTGATCGTCTCGTCGAGGAGATGCGACTGCAGCTTCCGGGGCGTCCCGAAGCTGAGGTTGATCACGTCGGCGCCGGCGTCGGCAGCGTCCAGGACCGCCTCGGCGATTGTGAAGACGTTGCCCCGGCCGTCGCTGTCGAGCACCCGCTCGGGCAGGATCTGGGCCTCCGGCGCGACCAGTGCGACCACCCCGGCCACGAATGTGCCGTGGCCGTAGGCGTCGTCGGCGTGGCCGTCGTTGTCGTCGTCGACGCCCTCGGCCACATCGTAGGGGTCGGCGTCGTCGGCGGTGTAGTTCCAGCCCGGCAGCAGCCGGCCGGCCAGTGCCGGGTGGGTCGGGTCGACGCCGGTGTCCAGGACGGCGACGGTGGTGCCTGCGCCGCTGCTGCGCGAGTGCGCCGCGTCGAGCTGCAGCGTGGCCGCGGCGGGCTGGCCTGACCAGACGCCGGGGTCGGTGCCGGCGTCGCTGGGACCGCCGTTCGGCCAGGCGTGGAACCGGGTGTCCGCGACGCTGGTCAGGTAGTTGGGCTCGGCGTAGACGACCGCCGGGCTCTTGGCGATGCGGTCGGCCAGCTCCGCGGTCTTCTTCGGGTCGTCGGCGTATTTGGGGTCGGTCGACCGCACGAGGTAGATGCCGCGGGAGGCCAGCACCGCGCTGTCGATCTCGACCGGAAAGGCCGCGACGACCTGGTCGACGGTGTAGCCGCCGGCAAGGTCGACCTTCACCACGACCTCGGCCAGCGTCTTGGTGCGAGCGGGCTGGGCCAGCGCGGGCGACCCGCTCGCTGTGGCGTCGGCCGCGGCGCCGGCCGCGGTGAGCGCGAGCACGAGCGCTGCGCCGAGCAGGGGCCGGCCGAGCAGGGGTCGGCTAAGCATGGTCATGGGCCGCTCCGATCGGAGGCATGGCGGGTGCGGCGACGTAGCTGAACGCCGCCCAGTAGAACGGGTGCGGATGCTCGGCGGCGGTGGCCAGCTGGGCCTGGCGCAGCGCGTTCGCGGGGTCGCCGCCGGCGGCGAGCCGGCGGTACAGCTCGGGCATCAGCGTGGCGGTGACCTGGTCGTGGACGACCCACTGGCTGACCACCACGCCGGCCGCCCCCGCGGCCAGGAACGCCCAGGCGAGCCCGACCGGCTCGGCGGTGCCGCGGCCGTGCCGGCCGGACTCGCAGGCGCTGAGCGTGACCAGCGCGCCGTCGAGGTCGAGCTCCAGCACCTCCGCTGAGCTCATCCACCCGTCGGCCAGGCGCAGCGCCGAGAACATCGGGTTGCCCGGCCGGTACAGGCCGTGGCAGGCGATGTGCACGATGCCAGACCTGGGCGTCGCGGTGGCGAGCGCGTCCCTCGTTGCGGCGTCGCCGACCATGACCCGGGCGCCCGGCAGCAGGCCGGCGATGGCCTGCGCCTCCGCGGCCACCGACGGCGCGTGCGCGTCGGGCACGGCGAGCACCAGCGCGCCGCGGCCGGGCCCGGGGGCGGTCGCTGCGGTCCGGACGGCGGTGCGGTGCCGGCCGGCGAGGGTCGGCGCCACGGTGGTCGCCCAGCGTTCGGCGAGGTGCCGGCGGCCGTCGTAGAGGGCATGGAACGGCACCTGGTGCAGCTGGCGGTGGGGTACGACGACCAGGCCGCCGGCCGCAGTGCCGGCGATGCCGACCGGCGCCACCAACAGGTCGTACAGCGCCGCCAGGATCTCCCGGGTGGTGTCCAGCAGCGCCGCGTGGTTGCGCCGGACGAACACGCTGCCCAGGCGGAACCGGGTCCACTGGGCGGCCAGCCGGTCGAGTTCGGCGTCCACGGCGGGCAGCACACCGGCGAGGCGGTGCGCGGCGACCTCGCCCGAGCGCACCCGGAACACGACCACGTCGTCGCCGACGACCTGGTAGGTCAGCGCCGTGTCGGCCGGACCCGGTTGGGCGGGACGAGGGGTCGGCTCGGCGGCCCTGCTGGCCTCGGCGGGCTGGGCCTCGGCGGGCTGGGCCCCAGCAGCCGCCATCCGCAGCCGCAGCGTGCTGACCTGCTGTTCCAGCTCGTCGGCGCGGCGGCGGAGCAGTGCCCGGCGGGCGGGCCGGTCGGCGGTCAGCAGCTCGCCGTAGGCGGCGCTGAGGTCGGTGCGAAGCTGGTCGAGCTCGGCCACGGCGCCGTCGCCGGGCCGACGCCGGGTCCCGATCGTCCCGGTGACGAGGTCGACGAGCGTCCGGGCCTTGGCCTGGTCGCCGATCCCGCAGGCGTCGGCGACGTCGCCGGGACCGGCGCGGTCCACGAGCAGGTCGACGAGCTCGTCGTGGGCGGCCAGCTTGTCGGCGCGGAACGCGGTGCGCAGCGCGTGGTCGGGAAGGCCGCCGCCGAGGCGTTCCGCCGCGTCGATGGCCTGGCGCAGCAGCGCCTCGGCCTGCTCGGTCCGGCCCTGGCGCCGCCGCAGCCGGGCGAGCCGGAACTGGTACGGGTACCGGAGCTGGGGCAGCCGGAGCTGGTCGGCGAGCACGGCGGCCTGGTCGAGGTGGCCGGCAGCCGCGGTGTCGTCGGCGGCGAAGTCGGCCTGTCGCAGCCTCGCCCAGGTCAACGGCACCAGCCAGCCGCCGGCCTGCAGCGCCTGCGCGGCACCGGCCGCGATCGCGGCGGCCTCGCCGCGCCGCCCACTGGCCGCGGCGACCTCGGCCTCGGCGAGCCGGGTCCGGGCCAGGTTCTGCGGGTCACCGACCTGCTCGAACAACCCGGCCGCAGCCCGCAGGCAGGCCGCGGCGGCGTCGAGGCTGCCGTCGCCGAGCTGGGCGAGGCCCATGGTGAACCGGGCGGTCGCGGTGTCGTGCAGCATGCCGGCCGCGGCGGTGCGCTCCGCCGCGGCGCTCGCCTCGGTGCGCGCCTCGGCGAACAACCCGACCGCGAGGTAGACCCCGGCGATCGCCAGCCGCAGCCGGGCGGCCTCAGCCCCGGCACCGAGCTCGTCGAGGGTCGCCCGCGCCGGCTCGAGCACCCGCAGCGCCTCGACCAGCTCACCCAGCTGCTGGTGCGCCTGGGCGACGTGGCCCAGGCACTTCGCCGCCCACAGCCGGTCGCCGGCCTCGGCGAACACGGTCTCCGCCGAGCGAAGCACGGCCAGGGCCTCGCGGGCGCGGCCCAGCTCGAGCAGCTCGA
>Ga0066388_100003476_pt1 | contig 10227 bp, 7 predicted proteins | sample PanSoiMetaGPlot6_FD_64539 | JGI IMG/M metagenome (GOLD analysis project Ga0066388, IMG submission 64539) | Tropical forest soil microbial communities from Panama analyzed to predict greenhouse gas emissions - Panama Soil - Plot 6 (Hybrid Assembly) | ecosystem: Environmental > Terrestrial > Soil... | reverse complement strand
ACTGCCGGGCCTGCACCAGCCAGTCCCGCGCGGCGGTGCTGCCGCGCAGGTGCTCGATCAGCACGTCGCTGTCGACCAGGATCACGCGCCGGCCAGCCGGTCCAGGTAATCCATGCGCTCGTCCCGCCCCCGGGTGAACGCGTCCTCGCCGGCCAGGATCCCGAAGGAACCATCGATGGCGGCGAGGTCGGCGGCGAGGTCCGCGCCGGGATGCCCGCCGATCGCCCGGTCGATCAGCTCGCGGATCAGCTCAGCCCGGGAGACCCCCGCCGCCTGTGCCGCCCGGTCCAGCGCGGCAGCCTGGCCCTCGGCGAGGTAAATGTTCGTCCGCTTCATACACCACATCATACACCACAAATGGGCAGGTCGCTGTCGTGGCGGACCCTGCCGTCGGCCCTGATACCGTCCGGCCAGGTCTTGAAGGCCCGGGAAGCAGCCGTGCGGTCAGGCGAGCAGGGCGCGGATGTCGTCGGCGTCGACGGTGGTGCCGAACGCGTTGCCGTCGTCCAGCACACTGGAGAACAGCCTGGCCTTCCTGGCCTTCAGCGCCATGACCTTTTCCTCGATGGTGTCCTTGGCGACAAGACGGTAGACCATGACGCTCCGGGTCTGCCCGATGCGGTGGGCCCGGTCGACAGCCTGCGTCTCGGTCGCGGGGTTCCACCAGGGGTCGAGCAGGAAGCAGTAGTCGGCCTCGGCGAGGTTCAGTCCGAACCCGCCCGCCTTGAGGCTGATCAGGAAGACCGGGGCGGTGCCGTCCTTGAAGCGCCGCACGACCGCGGCCCGGTCGCGGGTGCTGCCGTCGAGGTAGCAGTACGGGATGCCCTCGGCCTCCAGCCGCTCGCGGACCTTACTGAGGAACCCGGTGAACTGGCTGAACACCAGTGCCCGGTGGCCTCCGCCGGTCACCTCCTGCAGCTGGCCGAGCAGCGCGTCGATCTTGGCCGACGCCAGGCCGGCGTGGGCTTCGTCGACCAGCCCGGCGTGCAGGCTCAGCTGGCGCAGCACGGTCAGCGAGCGGAAGATCGCGAAGCGGTTGGAGTTCATGTCGCCGATCAGCCCGAGGACCTTCTGCCGTTCCCGCTGCAGCCGTGTCTGGTAGGCCTTGCGGTGCTGCGGATGCAGTTCGACCTCGAGGACCTGCTCCTGCTTGGCGGGCAGGTCGGCGGCTACCTGTTCCTTGGTGCGCCGCCGGACCAGCGGCTTGATCCGCCGCTGAAGCTGGGCCAGGCGCTCGCTGTCGCCCTGTCGTTCGACCGGCCGGGCGTAGTAGTCGCGGAACCGGTCCGGGCTGGGGAACAGCCCGGGAGCCGTGATCGACAGCAGCGACCACAGTTCCATCAGGTTGTTCTCCAGCGGCGTGCCCGTGATCGCGATCTTCACCGGGGCCGCCAGCCTGCGGGCGCACTGGTAGACCTTCGACTGGCGGTTCTTGGCCTGCTGTGCCTCGTCCAGCAGGAGCCCGGACCAGTCCAGTTCGGCGTAGGCCGCGAAGTCGATGCGCAGCAGGGTGTAGGACGTGACGACGGCATCGGCGCCCGCGACGAGCCCACCGAGGCCCTGGCCGAGACGGGCCACGGTGCCGGATACCGGCACCACGTTCAGGTCTGGGGCGAACCGCGCGGCCTCGGCGGGCCAGTTCGCGACCACGCTGGCCGGCGCGACGATCAGGAAGGGGGCGGCCGCCGGGTCGCGCTGCCTGGCGTGGCTGATCAGGGCGAGGGACTGCAGGGTCTTACCGAGCCCCATGTCGTCGGCGAGGATTCCGCCCAGCCGGTGCTCCCAGAGGAACGCCAGCCAGCCGAACCCGTCCTGTTGGTACGGGCGCAGCCGGGCCCGCAGCCCGGCCGGGGGCTCCGCCCGGCCGATAGCGCCGGCCGACAGAAGGCCCTGGACCTGTTGCCGCCACGCCGCCGCCTGATGCCCGATCACTCCCAGCGCGGCCAGCTCATCCCAGAACCCGGCCTGATACCGGCTGATCCGCAGCGGCCCGGCCGGCGAATCCTGCAGCGCGCGGGCCTCCTCGATCAGCCGGGCGAGGGCACGCAACTCCGGCTTGTCGAGCGAGAAGTAGGCCCCGTCCGACAGCAGGAGGTACGGCTCGCCCCGGCTGAGGGCCAGGAACACCTCGAGGAACGGCACCGGGCGTCCTTCCACGGTGATCGTTACGCCGAGATCGAACCAGTCGGTGTCGCCGGCCACCTCGTCGGTGGACACGACGATCCGCAGTGATTCCCCGGCCTCCCGGTAGTCCGCGGGTTCACCGCTGATCTCGACGCGCAGCCGCGGGTGGCCGGCCAGGAGCGGCACCAGTTCGGTGCTGAACCGCATCGTGTCGATGCCGGTCAGGCGGGTGCGCGGGGCCAGCGCAGGCGCCGCGCCTGGCATGCCGGCCGCCCTGCCGAGCAGGCCGTACCGGTCCAGCGGCACGTCGAGGGCGGCCAGCAGCGCCTGCTCGGCGGCCAGGTCCCGGTACCCGTCGTCCGGTCCTGCTGCTTCCAGCGGGGCACGCAGCGGCGAGTCCGCGACCTGGTAGGCCCATTCCCAGCTCAGCTCGAGTTCGTGACCGCTTCCGTAGCGGGCCAGGAGGATCAGGTCCGGCCCGGAGATCGCGGGAGGGGTGAATGACCCGTCCGAGGAGATCAGGTCCGCGGCCTGCCGCAGCCGCGGGTAGTACCATTCCCGGAACCGGGCCTCCCCGGCGGCGGGCACGGCCAGCGGCTCGCCGCCCAGTGCCATCCGCTGCAGCGGCGGGGGCACCACCTGGGCCAGCCTGGCCAGCCGGAACCGCCAGTTCCGGGATTCGGCCGCAGCCTGGGCGCGGTCGACGTACACCGCGCCGTGTCCCTCGGCCCCGATGAACGCGACCGGCACGGCCGGCTCCCCGTCACCAGCGTGGATGACCGGAGCGATCTGCAGGCCGCCGGACTCGCCACGGGTCACGTCCAGGCAGAACCTGGCATCCTCATACCCGGACAGCCCGCCGTGTTTGCCCGGGTATACCAGTTGCAGGCCGACCGCTGCGGCCTCGTCCAGCAGCGGCCACAGCTGGCGTGAGCCGATCGAGGAGAACTCGATCGACCGGTCGTCGCCGTAGTGGTAGCCGTAGTGGCCGCCGCGGGCCCCGGACGCCTGGTAGAGCAAATAAAGTTCCCGCACCAGCCGCACCTGCTGCTCGCTGTGGTCGCGGACCCAGCCCGGCACGTCCAGCTTGCCCCAGCTCAGGTCGCCGGCGACCCAGCCGCCGTGCTTACCCGGCCGGACCAGCCGTGCCATCAGCCGCAGTGGCGTCGGCGCCGCCGCCTGGCCACCCCAGCGAGGCTGACGCAGGCCATCGGCCAGCGAAAGCTCGATCGCCAACGGCGTGGTGCCGCAGCGGACAGGGCCGCCGCGGTCAAGCAGCGAGTCCAGCGACTTTCCCCAAGCCGGCTGCTGGCTCTCCGGCCCGGCCGGCCCCGGTGACCCCGGTTCCAGGACCGAAAGGACCAGCGCGACGACATGCTTGCAGTTGAACTCGATCGGGCAGGTGCACTCGCCCATCTCGAACTCGGCGCGCCGCCCGCCGGCCAGCGAGAAGAACGCGGCCGTCCGGTAGACGTTACCGCCCTGGCCGCGGACCGTCCCGTGCAGCGCCGTTTCCTCGGCATCCCACGTGACGTGCTGGACCGCCTGCCGCCGCGCGTACTCGGCGCCCCTGACGTAGCTGCCTCCGCCGATGGCCCGCCGCAGGGTGGAAAGGTCCAGCTCGAGCATGATGACCTGTCGCATGGCGAGAACGATAGAGGACGGCCCCGTCATTTCGCGCCGGGCCCGCAAGCCCGGACTCTCCGTGACCGTTCATCAGATGGTCAGGCCGTCCGACGGAAGATGGAGACGGTAGGCACCTGGCAGCGGGTCTCCTTCGGGAACAGGCCGGCAACTGCCGGGACCGGTTCCCCGAGCAGATGGAAGATCACCCTGTGGGCGGTGTTCCGAAGTGGCTGCGAATTTCCCTCACGCCTCCGCCAGTTCCTCGCGAGGAAAGTACGCCCTTCCCCGCAGTCTGACCGGATGCGCTTCAGTGAGATCGTCCGCGTCAGGTCTGCCCGAAGCGGACCCGCAGGCCGCAGCGGCGCAGCATCCGGATGAACCACAGGACGGACGCGAGGGTACCCGCCGCCGCGCCGGCGATGGTCACCACAGTGGTGAACAGGAGAAAGACCGGGACCGGCTCAACCGCGAGCAAGATGACCAGGCCGATGGTCGAGGCCGCGAAGATTCCGGACCACAGCCAGGTAACCCCGCGGAAGAAGCAGTCAAGGCCGGGGTGCGCAGCGGACGGCTGTCGGAGCGATACCACCTCGGCGGCCAGCTGCGCCACCAATGGTTGGCCGGTGGGCGCCGTCCGGGCGAACAGGACGCACAGGGCCAGGTTGGCCATCGGGAACTGAAGCAGGAAGAGCAGGACGCTGCCGGTGGCAAGCACCAGCGCGGTCTGCACCGTGAGAACCAGGCCCGAGACCACCAGCAGGCGCGGGACGCTACCCGCCAGCGCCTTCCGAGCGGCGACGGCAAGCCACACCGTCCCCGCGGCGGCCGCCATGCCTATTCCCTGCCCGCCCAGCCGCTCGCCCACGGCGTAGGCGACTAGTGGAAGGCCGAGAGACTCGGTGAGGTTCCAGCCTGCGGTCAGCGCGAGGCGGGCCGGCGCGGGTAGTTCGAGGTCCCCGGGCCCGGGCAGGACGGCGGGACCGGAGGGCGCGCCGGAAGCCACCGGGACCTCTGCGGGCCGATCTTGCTGCAGGCGCGTTCGCGACCTCATCTCGCTCCTAACTCGTCCCCGGCACGTCGGGTGGCGGACCTGCCCCTTCCCGCCTTCCCGCCCGCCATGCAGGAAGGCAGCGGGCTGATCCCGCGATTTCCAGGTCACCCACCGCGTGGCTGGGCATGATCCTCGTGCGGACCGCAGCCACCCGGCCCGTTCGGGAGATCTATTTTCCGAACGGGCCGTGCTGCGCGCCACCTGACCGGTTCCCGCGGCCAGCACCTGGCCAAGATCAGTGAGCACGCCGCTCGCGGACACCGCCGGGGAGGCCGGGACGATGGCCCTGCCCGCCGCGGGAAGTAGTTCCCTGCTGGCCCGCATGGTTCCGCTCTGACATGGACGTTGACCGCCGGAGTCTATCCGCGGCGCCAGGACGGGACGCAGACCGTGACCGAGCCCGGACGGACCTTGATGCGCAGTTTCCTGCTGGCCGGGCGCGCGCCGCCATCGAGCTCGTAGCGGACCTTCTTGGCGAACCGGATGGTGAACTTCTTGCCCTGCGTGACCTTGACGAAGGGGGACACGGCGGCCTGGCCGCGGGCGAGCCGAGCGAACGTCCGAGCCCACTGGACCGGGTTCCTGGCCGTCACCACCCCCAGCTCGAGTCGCCCGTCATCCGGCCGCGCCCCGGGGAAGGCCTCGACCCCGCCGAGTATCGTGCCGACGTTCGCGGCTAGTACGCACGAGACCTTGCCCGTGAAGAAGGGCGTGCCGTCGACCTTCACGGTCGCCTTCACCGGGCGCGCCCCGAGGTTTCTGACCCCGGTGTAGAGGTAGGCCGCGCGGCCCAGTCTGCCCTTGGTGCCCCGGCCGGCGTCGGCGATCATCCGCGCGTCGAAGCCGGCGCCCGACATCACCATGAAGCGCTCGCCGTTCACCGAACCGGTATCCAGCCGGCGCCGGTCCCCGTGCAACCCGACCTGTACGGCCGCGGCGAGATCGCGCGGGACCCGCAGGTTCGCGGCCAGCAGGTTGGCGGTCCCCGCGGGCAGGATAGCCACCGCCGCGTCCGTCCCCGCCACCGCGTCGATGCAGCGCTGCACCGTGCCGTCGCCACCCCAGACGAAGATCACGTCAGCGCCGCGGGCCGCCGCCCGGCGCGCGTACTCGGGGGCCTGACAGCTCTTCCTCACCTCGTACCACAGCGGGTCGGTGATGCCTTCCCGGGCCAGGATCTCCCGCAGTTCGGGCAGGCCGCCGCCGAAGCTCTTCCGCGAGTGCGCTACGACGGCGACGTCAGCCACGCCGGGTCACACCTTCCGCCAGCGAGCCTCGCATAGCCCGTAAACGCCGAAGATCACCAGGCCGAGCGCGGCCGCCAGCATCAGGAACTCACCGAACGGCTGATCACGCAGGGTCAGCAGCGCCTTGTCGATGCCGCCGGATTCAGACGCCTTGTGGGTGACCGCCGCGTCGATCACCAGCACGCCCACCAGGGCGAAAACCAGCCCGCGCGCGATCGTCCCCGTAATGCCGAGCAGCCTGACGACGCGGCGCGCCCGGGCGCTCATCTGCCCTGTCCGCAGGTACTTCATGAACTTCGTGCGGGCGCCCTCGACGACCAGGACCAGGCCGCAGGCCACGACGGCCAGCCCGGCGATTCCGACCAGCCAGCGGCCCGCCGGGTGCTGCATGGCGGTGGCTGTCATGTCTTGCTGCCGGCGGGACTGGCTGCGTGCCGCGCCCGCGATCACCTCGAACGTCAGGTAGGCGAAGCCCGCGTAGATGACGGAACGGGCCAGGGACTTCAGCCGGGGACCGGCGCCGGGCGGTTCGCCGGTGACGCCGAACGCGGCTTCGCTCAGCCGCCACAGCGCGTAGGCCGTGAAGCCGATACCGAGCAGCCACAGCGAGACCAGCCCGTAAGACTTGTCCGCGAGCAGCTGCAAGGCACCCTGCTGGTCCGCCTCGCGCGAGGTCTGCCCGAGCGCGACCAGCACCGCAACCCAGCCGACCAGGATGTAGATGACCCCGCGCGCGGTCAGGCCCGCCCGGGCCAGGAAGTGCGCCACCGGGCTGTCGGAAGCGCGCCGTGCGGTGCGAACTACGTCCGGCGTCGATACAGAATGCATACCCGTCACTACCTCGTCAGCAGGTCGCCAAACGCCCGTAGCCACGGGCTCGCGGCCCGGTGAACAGGTGTGAAACCGTTCACAACGGGCAGCAGGGGTGCCATGTCGGTCGCAGCCGCTACCCGGCGCACTCTGGCACCGCTAGCTATCGTCAGCGCGGCGGCGTTTCTCTTTGCGCTCCTGCTCCTGCTGGTACGGCTGCAGTGGGCGCCGCTTGAGTCCGTCGATCACCGCGCGGCGGCCTGGCTGAACAGCCTCGTTGCTGGCCACGCCGCGGTGGTCAGCGTCATCAGGGCGGTCACCTGGCTGGGCAGCGGTGGCGTGTTGTGGACGCTGACCGGGACGGCCGCCGTCGTCCTGGCCGTCCGGCGCCGGTGGCGGCTCGTGATCTATCTCCTAGTCGCCGGCGCTGGTGAGCTGACGCTGGACCCGGTCCTCAAGGCGCTGGTCGGCAGGCTGCGCCCGGTGGTCGCCCACCCGGTCGCGTACGGCCACGGCGACAGCTTCCCCAGCGGGCACGCGTTCGGCTCGTTCGTCTGCTATGGCGCCCTGTTCCTGGTCTTCCTGCCTGCGGCCCGCGGGACGTGGCGCCGCGTCTTCATCATCGTGATCGGCCTGCTGATCGCCGCGGTCGGCACCAGCCGGCTCCTGCTCGGCGTGCATTACATCTCCGACGTGCTGGGCGCCTGGGCGCTCGGCATCACCTGGCTGGGCCTTACCGCCTTCGCCTTCGAACTATCCCGCCAGGCCACGGGCGCCCCGGTGACCGATCCGGTGGCCGACGGCCTTGAACCCGAGGCCCGCACCGACCTCAAGCCAGCAGAACCGGAGACGACCATGGATCATGACCGCACTCGCAGGAGCGGCCGTATCGCCGCCGGGGTCGTGGTGATGTGGGTGCTGATCGTCGGTGTCCTCACCGGCATCGGCAAGCTGATCATGATCACCCGCAACGGGAACGGCAACCTTCTCGGTGACCGCACGATCCCGCACTGGTTCGCCACGCACCGCACGTCGGCGCTGGACCACTGGAGCCTGATCGCCAGCAACCTCGGGGCGACCCGGGACATCCTCATCGTCAGTGCCGCTACCTGCGTCGTATTCCTCGCCGTCACCCGTCGCTGGCGGCCGGTGATCTTCGTTGCCGTGGTCATGTTCGGCGAACTGGCCGCCTTCTTGACGATCGCGGCCATGGTGAAGCGTCCGCGGCCGGACGTCCCCCAGCTCGATTCGAACCTGCCCACCTCCGCGTTCCCGTCCGGGCACATGGCCGCGACCACCTGCCTGTACGCCGGCCTGGCCATCTTGGTCATCGGCCACGCCCGCGGCTGGTGGCGCTATCTGTTCCTGATCCCCGCGATCGTCATGCCGGTCATGATCGCCCTGGCCCGCATGTACCGGGGCGAGCACCACCCCACCGACATCCTCGCCAGCCTGGTGTTCGCCGCGCTCTGGCTGACCGCCACCACGATGCTCATAAAGCCGGCCAAGGACGGCCTCTACCGTGCTGGCCGCCTGCACCGCAGGAAGGACGCCGCCCGGCCAAGGCCAGCGGCTGACCGCGTGTCCGTGGGCGCGAGTGAGCAGCGGAGGACGGGCTGACATGACCAGCGCGAGCACCTGGGAGCGGATCGAACGTCAGAAGCTGCGCCGGCGGGAGCGGCAGGTGGGCCATCGCCATGACCGGCCAGGCGAGCGGCCTGACCCCTCGCGCCCGGTCGGCACCGACATGCTGCCGCAGGTCAAGCACATCCTCGTCTTGATGATGGAGAACCACTCCTTCGACAACTACCTCGGCACCCTCGGCCGGGGGGAGGGCTTCCCGCTCGGTGACGACGGCGCGCCGGATGCCGAGAATCCCGATTCCGCGGGCACCATGATCCGGGCCCATCACGCCAACTCCACCGTCCAGCAGCAGGGCGTGCCCTGCCAGAGCTGGAGCGCCAGCCACACGCAGTGGGCCGGCGGCAAGATGAACGGTTTCGTGACCGCGGCCGAGCAGGCCGCGCCCGAGGGTGACAAGGCCGTGGCCATGGCCTACTGGACGGACCAGGACCTGCCCTTCTATCACGGGCTGGCCCGGACATTCCCGCTGGCCGACCGCTGGTTCAGCCCGTGTCTCGGGCCGACGTTCCCGAATCGCAGGTTCCTGCTGGCCGGGACGGCCAACGGCCTGATGGACGACCTGCCCGTCAACCTGCTGGACCGGCCGCAGGCCGGCACGATCACGGACATGCTGACCCGGCACGGGATCTCCTGGGTCAACTACCGGCCGGCCGGCAGCGACCAGTCCGAGTTCCGCCGCTACCTGCAGTACCGGCGCCGCCGGACCCGGCACCACCTGGCCTCCCTCGGCCGTCCGCTGCGCAAGACCAGCGTCGTGTTCAAGCGGGATCTCCAGTTCACCTCGGCCATCTACCCGCTCGGGATGGCCAGCTACATGGCCCACGTCCGCAGCATCGAGCAGTTCTTCGCCGATGCCGGGTCCGGCAACCTCCCGTCGTTCTGCATCATCGACCCGGACTTCCGCAGTTTCTCGGAGGAAAACCCGCAGGACATCCGCAAGGGGGAGAGCTTCGCGGCCGAGGTGATCAGCCGGGTCATGCACGGGCCGGGCTGGGCAGACACGCTGCTCATCTGGACCTACGACGAGCACGGCGGCTACTACGATCATGTCGCCCCGCCCGCGGCGGTGCCGCCGGACGACGTCCCCGGCCGCAGCCGGGTCGCGCACCCATCCGCGCTGCGCAGCGTCCTGAAGGTGCTGTTCCCCGGCTATGTCCGGCACGCCGAGCAGCTCGTCGCGGGCCCCGATGCCTACGACACGTACGGGTTCCGGGTGCCGGCCGTGATCGTGTCACCCTATGCGCGTCCGGACTGCGTCCTGTCGGACATATTCGACCACACCTCGGTGCTGAAGCTCATCGAGGAGAAGTGGAATCTGCCCGCGCTGACCCGGCGGGACGCCGCGGCGATCTCACCGCTGGGCGCACTGGACCTGGCGGCTCCGCCGGCGTTCCTGACGCCGCCGCGGCTGCCCGCGCCGACGCTGGCGTGGGGCACCTGGTAGGCCGCGCCAGGAGCAGCAGCCGTGGGAGCCAGACGGAGAGGTCGTGGGACTGTGTCAGGGACTTGAACCCCCATGTGTCCGAGCCGCCAGGTACGTACATGCCTGCGATCACCGGCGAGTTGGTCCTCGGGGCCAGCGGTGACAGAGCGGGCTGACGGCCTTTTCAGGTCGGGAAGGGCCGGGTAAGTCCGGGGAACATGGGGTAGTGCCGGGTATTCAGGGTGGCGAGTTCGAGGCCCTCGGTGAGCGCGGTCGCGGCGATCAGGCAGTCGCCGAGGCCG
>Ga0066388_100003475_pt1 | contig 10228 bp, 6 predicted proteins | sample PanSoiMetaGPlot6_FD_64539 | JGI IMG/M metagenome (GOLD analysis project Ga0066388, IMG submission 64539) | Tropical forest soil microbial communities from Panama analyzed to predict greenhouse gas emissions - Panama Soil - Plot 6 (Hybrid Assembly) | ecosystem: Environmental > Terrestrial > Soil... | reverse complement strand
GACGGCGCCTACATTCAGCTCGACCTTCTGCTCCCGTTGTGTGTAGTCGATCGCATGGGCCTGGCAGGCTGTTTCACAGATGTGGCAGTCGCAGCAAATTCCGCACCCGAGGCAGCGTTTAGCTTCGGCAATCGCTTCTTCCGGCGTATATCCGACGTGGACCTCGGCAAACGTCTTTCCGCGAGTCTCGGGATCGAGCGCTTGCATGTGGATCTGGCGCTGCATCAGAACACCGGTCGTGTCGACGACGTATTCTGCGTGATATGGCCCTTCCAGTTCGCGCCCAACGCGCAGATCCTGGTGATTGAGCCAGCGGTCGATGGATTTTGCCGCCCGCTTACCCGCAAGTTCGGCATTGATCACGACGTCGGGACCGGTTACGCAATCGCCGCCCGCGAAGACTCCGGGAAGCCCGGTTTCCAATGTCACTGGATCGGCCCTTAGGGTGCTCCATTTTGTCGTCTCCACGCCCAGGCGCTCGCCCAACGCTTGCGTATCAGGAACCTGGCCGATCGTCACGATGACTGCGTCGCACAATATCTTGAATTCAGAGCCGGGAATCGGCTCCGGAGCCGGACGACCGCTGGAATCGCGCTTGCCCAGCTTCATCTTTTGGCATTCGAGTGCCGCGACGCGCCCGTCGGCACCCTCAAAAAACGATTTCGGTGCCGTGAGGAAGGTCAGCTTGATGCCCTCGCGTTGCGCATCTTCGATCTCGCGGGGATCGGCGGGCATCTCGGCGCGAGTGCGGCGATACACAATCGTCACTTCCTCGGCGCTGCTGCGAAGAGCTGCGCGCGCTGCATCGAGTGCGGAATTTCCGCCGCCGATCACGAGCACTTTGCCACTGAGCGCCGCGGGCTTGTCCAGACTTCGCCTCTCCAGGTTCACGCGGCGCAGAAGTTCCAACCCGCCGGAGACGCCGGGCAGGTCCTCCCCTGGAATGCCGAGTTTCCGTTCCGTGTGGGCGCCGATGGCAATAAATACAGCGGCAAAGGATTTGTACAGCTCCTCGAAAGCAATGCCCCGGCCGACCGGCATGTTCAGGCGGATTTCGATTCCTATGTTGCGCAGCCGATCGATTTCCGCATTCAGCAACTTCCTCGGCAGACGAAATGAAGGAATGCCAACTGCCAGCATTCCACCGGCTGTCGCTAGCGACTCGAAAATCGTTGGCCGGTAGCCCAACTGTCGCAATTCGTAGGCGCATACCAGCCCCGCGGGTCCGGAGCCAACAATGGCAATTTTTTCTTTACGATCGGCGACAGTCGGTTGGGGGAGTTTGTAATCGGGAAATCGGTCCGTGATGAAGCGCTTCAACGCGGGCAGATTCAGCGGATCGTCCACTCCTGTGCGGGTGCAGGCTGTGGTGCAAGGGTGAGTACAGATCCGGCCGCAAATCGAGGGCAGCGGATTATCACGAAGTATGACCTGGAGAGCCTCTTCGAAGCGCCCCTGCGCGATCAAAGTCACGTAGCCCTGGCCGTCCTGATGAACGGGGCACGCGGCCTGGCACGGCGCAGTACCGCGCCGCGAAATGCTGAACACATTGGGAACAGCTTGGGGAAACGGCCGGAAGATCGCCTTTCGACCGGCTAACTTCTGGTCGAATTCCGAGGGCAGCGAAACCGGACAGTCAGTCGTGCACGCCCCGTACCCGGTACACTTTGTCTCGTCAATAAAACGGGGCTTCTTCCTGATCGTCGCCTTGAAGTTTCCTGCCTTGCCTTCGACTCGCGCTACTTCACTGAGAGTCAGAAGTTCGATGTCTTTGTGGCGTCCGATCTCGACCAGGCGCGGCGCCATCGTGCACATCGCGCAATCGTTGGTGGGGAAAGTCTTGTCCAACTGCGCCATCACTCCGCCAATTGCGGCGTTGCGCTCGGCCAGATAAACCTTGATGCCTCCAGCGGCGAGATCCAGGGCAGCTTGCATTCCGCCTATGCCACCACCGACTACGAGCGCGGCGCCGACGGTTCCAGCTGTATGTCCATCAGTTGGCATGCGCCGCCGCCTCCACCGCGGCCAGTTCCTGCGAAGCCCGCTCCTTGACCGCGAGAAAGTACAAGGCCAGCGGACGGTAGACCATGTGCGACCACTTGCCGAACGACATTTCGATCACCAGCATGGAAGTGGCGACGGTCACGTGAAGGGCGTACGCGTAGTGGCAAGCAAGTCCGAATCCGAAGTAGCGCAACCCGTGCGCTGCCAGTCCGCTGAGCGCCGTCAGAACGATGAGGACGGGAAACACCAGGTCGTGAAAGTGGGTTTCCTTGTAAATTTCCTTTTGCGCCTTCCACCGCCCCACGAGGATGTCTCCAATTCCATAGAGAATGCACGCCGCAGCCAGATATCCCACCCAGCGCTGCGGGTTGTACATGGGATAAATCTTGTCGGTCTGAAACCAACGTAGGGCGAAGACTTTCACGGTCAGCATCAGGATCGTGCCGCAGGCCAGCACTTCGTGTCCGAACCAGCGCCGATGTTCGGGGCACTTGCGCATCAGTGGTTGCGCAACCAATTCATACACGTAAACCCAGACCTCACGTACGTAGTGCGAGAAGCCGATGTCCTCGCCCGCCATGGTCAATCGCCAGATGTGGAAGATACGCGACAGCAGAAGCAATAGCGGCAGCAGGACCACCGTGCGTGTGAAATAAGTGATGATCGGGAACATGTGCTCCACGCCGAAGGCGGTCGTGGAAAAGTCCTTGGCAGCCAGACCCACATACCAAAGGTGATAGCCGACGATGAGCAGGAATGTGAAAACCGCAACCGCAATCAGCGATCCCAGGTACCAGGCTCTGGATTGCAGCAGTCTTGCCCCGATTCCGGTCCACTCATACTGCGCCGTAAGGAAGCGGCGAAGCGTGATCATCGAGATCCGCGGCTCCGCCTGCCGTGGACAGACCAGCGAGCAATCGCCGCAGTCATGGCAAATCCACGGGTCCAAACTGCGCAGGAGTGGGCCGCGCAGGCCCAGCAGAGCGTAACGGAGGCTTCTACGTGGGAAAGTTGCGGAATCCGAAACCAGTTCGCAGGAGACGGTGCAACTCCCGCACTGATAGCACGCTGATGTGTCGAACTTTCCGTACCGTCGAATGTCAGTCAGAACGGACGGATCACATTCAATCGGGAAGGCCCCAACCGCCATGGCACATCCCTTTCCGAGATGCCCGCTACTACGTGCTCGCTACGACCTCGTTGACAACCCTTCTGGTGTAGAGAAAGAATTTCGCATCCCCCTCCACCAGTTGCACCTCAAAGTTGTCGCTCCGGTAGGCTTCGGCCAGCCGCAGGCATTCATCACGAGTATCGAACACCTGTCCGTCCCACATGAATTTTTTCCCTTGAATGATGACGGTAAGGTTCGGACTCATGCCAGGCCTCCGGAGTGTCCCGATCACGAAGAGGAAAGGACCGCGGTCTAGGACACCTCTCGCTGATGTCGATCTGGCGTTTCGTGGCTGGCCATGCCACCAAGACCTGAGGCCACGAACGTGGTGTTACATATTTCACAATGCCGAACTTCGAGTCTGTAACCGTGGTCACATGCTGCAGTGACGTGCTACAGCTCTGAGTGGCAAATCACAACATTTTGCGTGGCGCTCTGCCGCAGGTGCGAATTTTAGCTAGCTGGAATTTAAAGGAGCGCGTGCCTGTTGACAGTCCAGCAGCAGAGGCCTAACATGCACACCCCAGAGGTGTTTTCTTCGCGACGTGGGCGAATCCTCCCGGTATGCAGGCTGGCCATCCTTAGACGCCTGTGACCCAATAGGTACAGAATGAGGAAGGCCAAGCAGATTCTTTTTGTTTGGATGATGCTGCTGGTCTCACTACTGTGGCGAGCGGCAGGGGCAGCTCCGTCCAACGCCAAATCACCGTCTCCCATCGTCGCGATCGGCGACGTACACGGTGACTTTCAAGACTTTGTCGCCATTCTGCAGCACACCAATCTTATTGATAAGCAGAACCACTGGACTGGAGGCAAGACCACTCTTGTACAAGTGGGCGATCTGTTGGATCGCGGGCCCGCACCTCGCCAAGTGCTGGATCTGTTGATGTCCCTGGAGGAAGAGGCCCCCAAGGATGGCGGACGAGTCGTGCCACTGCTTGGCAACCACGAAATGATGAACATCATGGGGGATCTGCGCTACGTAACCCCTGCAAACTACGCCAGTTTTGCAGATTCTGATTCCGAAAGCCGCCGCCAGTCCGCTTTCAAAGACTACCTGAAATGGCGCGAGAATCACCCTGCACTCCTGGCGGAGGTGTCTCCCCCTCTGGAACTGACCGAAGCTGAATGGATGGCGCGGCATCCTGCAGGATACGTTGAGCAGCGTGAGGCATTCAGCCCCAAAGGCAGCTATGGCAAGTGGCTGCGAAAGCATGCGGCTGTCACTGAAATCGGCAGGGTCGTGTTCCTTCACGGCGGGATCTCTCCCAACGTCTCTTCCATGAAGATTGATACGATCAATTCCCACATTCAGGACGAGATCAGCACGTTTGATTCCTGCAAGCAGTACCTGATCGAAAAAAGACTGATCCTGCCGTCTTTCAATCTTCAGGAAATCTCCGTAGTGGTGCAGGCGGAACTCACGGCGGAATTGAAATCCAGAACCCCGTCCGACCGCGAACTGCAAGCGAAGATCAACCAGTTCCTGCAATTCCCCAATTGGCTCAGCGTGCGGGCCGACGGACCGTTGTGGTTCCGCGGATATGACCAGTGGAGCGATGAAGAAGGCAACTCGCAGATTGATCACATTCTGCACTCGCTGGACGCCGATCATGTTGTCACGGGACACACGGTCCAAAAAACCGGCCGGATGCGCCCTCGCTTCAGCGGTAAGGTCCTGCTCATCGACACTGGGATGCTCAGCAGCTACTACCCCGGCGGGCGGCCATCGGCTCTGGAAATCACGAATGATTCCAACTTCACCGCTGAATACATGGACGAAAAGGTAGTGCTTCTCGAGCCCGCGAAGTCCTCATTGCTCGACGACTCGAATTATATGAACCGGGCTGAGAGTGCCCGGAACTTGCCATTGCAGTCACTCGTCTGGGAGGTTACAGAACGAGAATAGCGACTCTAAGATGAAGAGCTGGATCGAACGCGCCCTCAACATACACCCCGGAGATCTGGGACCGGGCACTCTTCTGTGTTCGTGTCTATTCCTGATCATCAGCAGTTACGTCAGTGGAAAAGTCGCGCGCGACGCATTGTTTCTGGCTCGCTTCAAGGCCGTCGAGCTACCGTATGCCGACATCGCGATCGCACTTCTGGTTGGCATCGTTGTGGCGGGATATGTATACCTGGACCGCAAATTGTCATTGCAGACATTGCTGGTGGGCAGCCAGCTGTTCTTTGCCTCCAATTGTGCGCTCTTCTGGGTTCTGAATCGCTACTACCATCCCATCTGGCTGTTCCCAGTCTTTTATGTCTGGGTGGGGATCTTCGGTGTCCTGGCCCCTACGCAGGTCTGGACCCTCGCCAACTACTCGCTCACAACGCGCGAGGCGAAACGCATCTTCGGATTAATGGGCAGTGGCGGCATCGCGGGCTGGATCTTTGCCGGATTCTTCTCTAAGACCGTCGCCAAGGCTCTGGGCACTGAAAGCTTGCTCATGGGAATGGCGGTGCTGCTCCTGATGAGCGCTTTTCTGATGTTCGTGATGTGGCAGACGGGACAGGTGAGAACAGAAAATCTGGAAGGGGAAAGCTCTGGAACTGCTGATCGTGGATCGAGAGATTTGCGTCAGAGTATGCGGTTGGTGGCCTCTTCTCCTTATCTGAGGACGATTGCCGCAGTGATTTGCATTTCCTCGTTTGTGACCACTCTTACCGGTTGGCAGTTCAAAGCGATTGCGAAGCAGGCTCTGGTGGGGAAGGACGCGCTGGCCATCTTTTTTGGAAATTTCAACTTGTATGTCGCATTGCTGGCCCTGGTCTTGCAGGTGTTGGTCACGACCCGCGCTCTACGGAGATTCGGAATCGGAACTTTGCTGTTCGTGCTTCCGGCGGCGGTATTGCTTGGGTCGATCGGGTTGCTGGCGATCGGCACGCTTGGCGCAGTGGTGCTGTTGAAGGGCAATGATCAGGTATTTCGCTACTCCGTCGATAAGTCGGCGGTCGAGTTGCTGTACCTTCCGCTGCCGGCTCGTGTCAAAACGCACGCCAAATGGTTTATTGATACCGTGGTCTGGCGCATGGGTGATGGCCTTGCCGGCCTCACTGTACTGGTCTTTGCCACCTTCCTTCATTTTCCCGCGCGCCAGCTCAGCTGGATCGCCATCACCCTGGTGAGCGGTTGGCTTTTCGCCGTGTCGGTCGCGAGGCGGCGGTACGTGATGACTCTTGAAGAGAGCATCAGAAGTCATAGGATTGATGTGGAACAAACTACAGCGCTGGCGCTGGACCGCTCGACCTCCGAACTTTTGACCACCAAGATCACCGCGTCCGACCCCAAAGAAATTCTCTATGCATTGAGTCTGCTCGAGGTCGAGCGCAAACGCGCGGAGCACCCGGCGATTCGTGGGTTGCTGACCCACCCGGATAAAGACGTAAGGCAGAAGGCGCTTTCTATTCTTGATGCCTCACATGACCGGACTGTGGTCGAAGACGTCAAGTTGTTGCTGAAGGACCCGGACCTCAGTGTCCGAACCGAGGCTATGCTTTATCTCGGCCACCATTCCCACCTCGATCCTTTGACGGCGATCGAGGAATTGGGCGACTTCTCCGATTTCTCCCTGCGATCGGCCATGGTGTCGTATCTGGCTAGGGAGGGTGAGACTCAAAATCTGGAGACGGCCCAGCAGATTCTCGCAGGGATGGTTGCTGAGGAGGGGTCAGACGGTCCGCGACACCGCCTTGAAGCGGCGAAGCTACTTGGCGAACTGCCGGACTGCTTCGATCCCGCCCTTTCCACCCTGATTCACGACCCATCGGTTCCAGTGGCCCGCGAGGCTATTCGAGCGGCGGGAATCATTCGCAAACGCCGGTTGGTTCCTGATCTGCTCGACCTCCTCGGGCATCAGGAATTGGGAGCCGATGCTGCGAAAGCTCTGGCGCCGTTCGGGGACACAATCGTGGGCGCGCTGCAGGATCATCTTGCAGATCCCTCCGTTCCCGCGGCGGCGCGCAGGGAGATACCAGGAATTCTCGTCAGCATCGGAACTGCTTCGGCAGCACGCGTGTTGCATGAAAACCTGCTGGAAAGGGACACTGCGCTTCGATTCCGGGTCATCGCGGCTCTCAACAAAATCCACCGTCAACATCCAGAAATCAAAACCGACGACGACATGATGGAGACCGCGCTGGCCGCGGAAATTATCGGACACTACAGGTCCTACCAGATCCTTGCGAAACTCAGCCCTGCGTCGTTTGATCACGATGCTGTGAATCGTGCGTTGAGTGAATCCATGCAACAGGAACTGGAGCGCATTTTCCGCCTCCTCGGACTCCTGTATCCTCACCTCGACGTACACACCGCTTATCTGGGTCTGCAGTCGAAGAGTGCCACCGTATATGACAATGCCCTCGAATTTCTGGATAACACTCTCAGGCCCCAGATCCGCGTGATGCTGGTGCCGCTGCTTGACGGCAGGGTGTCGATCACTCAGCGCGCCGTAATCGCCGATCGTTTCGTTCATGCCAAGGTCGAAAGCGAGGAACAGGCGGTCGAAGCGCTGGTTGGAAGCGATGACCCATGGCTTCGTTCGTGCGGCGCGTATGCCATCGGCAACCTGGGATTGTTGTCGCTCGAAGGAAAGCTGAACAGCTGTCTTACCGACCCAGATCCTCTGCTTCGCGAGACGGCCCGCGCCGCGAAACAGCGACTGGAACGATTACACAAAGTGCAACCAGGAAATGATTGAATCCAGAACGAAGGGACTCGAACACGGCCAAGATGGGTCGTGAGAACGTTGAGCAAGACGTTGCAAGCTACAAAGTTTCAGGAGGTATTGCCGTGAAGAACCGTGGCCGCTCCAGAATTTCGCCGATCATAATCGCCGTCGTGTGTCTGCTGGGCGCATCCCCGAGCACGTTCGCAGATGACGCCAAACTGACAAATGATCAGATTAAGGAGTTCCTCCTTAATGCAAAGATCATCGCATCCAAACAATCAGGTAAAGGCATCACCCATCCCTGGCGGCTGACGCTCAGCGACGGGAAAATCACCCATGACGCATCATTCCAGGGTCTCAACGAGTTTAAGCCCACCGCGCAAATGGCGAGTGGACGCACGGAGATGAATTTCACCGATTCCTACAAGTACAATATCGCCGCCTACATACTGGCGGAGATGCTTGGGGTCGAAGACATGATGCCGGTCTATGTGGAGCGCAAGTTCAAGGGTGACAGCGGTTCCTTGAGCTGGTGGCTTCCTGTCAAAATGGACGAGGAAGATCGCGTCAAGCAGAAAATCTCTCCACCGGACTCCGATGCCTGGAACAACCAGATGTATAGGATTCGAGTTTTTGACCAGCTAGTCTATGACGCGGACCCGAATCTCACCAATGTGCTCATTGGTGAGGATTGGAAAATATGGAGAGTGGACTATTCGCGAGGGTTCCGTAACCGCAAAGACTTGCGCGATCCTGGCGATCTGGTCCGCTGCAACCGCCAGTTGCTGGACAAGATGAAAGCCCTGGATGGCGACGAGTTGGCACAAAAAACCAAGCACTACTTGACCAAAGACGAGGTCAAGGCCGTGATGGCACGACGGGACAAGATCGTGGCTCGCTTCCAGGAATTGATCACGGAAAAAGGAGAAGCTGCCGTTCTGTACTAAACCGGACTAGAATAGGTCGAATATTCCGCAGTGAACCGCCAAGGAGGAAACCAGTATGTTGAAGAAAGTATCAGCATTGTTGTTTTTGGTTGCGTTCGTTTTCTCTGTATCGTTCGCCCAGGAGATGGGCAAGGAGGGCCGCGTCGAGGGCAAGGTCGTGCGCAGTAATAAGGACAAGTCCACGATTACGGTTCGCGTCCGCGACAACAACGCGGAGACAACTGTCTATTACGATGCGGCCACGAAATGGACCAGTCAATATCACGGGGATAAGACTGTCAACACGATTGACGCTGGCGACGTTAAGGATGGCGATCAGGTGATTTGCCTGGGTTCCTACAAAGACAAGGAATTCCACGCCACCACGGTCTCCAAGCGGCTTTCACACTCCCCACAGTAGGGCCCAGGTACGGAGTGAGGATTTGAGCTTGGGCGAGCGCGGTTTGCGCTCGCCCACGACCGCCGACGATTCCATGGATAGTCAACGAGCCGCGGAGCAACCTGCGGAAGACGTTCGTCCAGGACTTGATTAAATCAGGACTTGATTAAATATGGTGGAGCTAGTCGGGATCGAACCGACGACCTCATCGTTGCGAACGATGCGCTCTCCCAGCTGAGCTATAGCCCCGCGATGTGAGTGGACGTCTCGATTCTATCAGCCGCTCGGCGTTTCGACTATCGCCGCCCGATCGCCAGGCGAAACTCAATCTCCGGTGTCCCGCGAATGCAAGAAGCACTGCCTTGCCGACGATCTCCTATTTCAGATAGTTGATCGTCATCGCAAGGCATGTAACCACCCATTCAAACATCAAAAGGAGACGAACTTACTACTATTTTGATCCCCCTTTCGTGGGGTTACAAAAGTTCGCCTCCATAGCTAGAGTGTCCAAGAGGTGCAAGAAAGTTGCCTGTACTCGAATCGACTCGATTCGGATCTGTCTGTGGTAGCTGGAAAAGCTTTAGAAAGTGTAGCTTGCGTCCCGCCTCCCGCGGTCCCATCGGTCCCGGATTTGCTACTTCCCTCTAGACGGCCTGAGGCCAATTTCCGTACGGAGTGATGTGATGAATTGCTTTCCACGTTGCGAAGATGCTGGGATGAACTTTGTGACATACCGCCGGTTGATGGTTCTCCTGCTGTGCTTGGCGTTCGCTTCTGCCGGTTTCGCACAACAGCCGTTTCTGACCGGACGATCGGATAACCAGCGCACCTCCGCTAACAATGTCGAGACGTTTCTGACGCCTGCGAACGTGAACAAGAATTCATTCGGTAGACTGTTTAACTACCCCCTCGATTATCAATCTTTGGCGCAACCTCTATATGTGCCGAACGTCGCAGTTCCCGGAAAAGGAACTCACAACGTAGTCTATGTCGCCACCATGGCGGATACCGTGTACGCCTTCGACGCGGACAGCAATCAAGGTGCGAACTCCACACC
>Ga0066388_100003474_pt1 | contig 10230 bp, 6 predicted proteins | sample PanSoiMetaGPlot6_FD_64539 | JGI IMG/M metagenome (GOLD analysis project Ga0066388, IMG submission 64539) | Tropical forest soil microbial communities from Panama analyzed to predict greenhouse gas emissions - Panama Soil - Plot 6 (Hybrid Assembly) | ecosystem: Environmental > Terrestrial > Soil... | reverse complement strand
CAACACACCGGAATGACCGACCTTCCCTTGACCGAGCGCGGCGAGCGCAACGCGCTCCAACTCGGCAAGCGGCTGCAGGGTCTGACCTTCGCCAAAGTTCTCACCAGTCCGCTGCAGCGAGCCACCCGGACTTGTGCGCTCGCTGGCTTCAAAGGCGAGATCAATCGCGACCTCCTCGAATGGAACTATGGCGAGTACGAGGGGCGCCGCACCGACGACATTCACAAGGAGCGGCCCGACTGGCAGCTCTTTCGAGATGGCTGCCCCGGCGGCGAATCACCGCAGCAGGTCGGCGCGCGGGCCGACAAGGTGGTCGACCGCGTCCGGGCAATCGCGGGAGATGTACTGCTGTTCTCCAGCGGGCACTTCTTGCGTGTCCTGGCTGCCCGCTGGCTCGCTCTCGAGCCGGCGGCCGGTCGCTTCTTTCTGCTGAGCACAGCCAGCCTGAGCGCGCTTGGATACGAGCACAACCTCTCCCAGCCGGTGATTCGGCTGTGGGACGATACGCGTCACGTCGGCACGTGACTGAATCTCTCGGAAGGACGATGCGGCGATGAGCAGGAAGACGACCGGGGCGCCCGCGCGGACTACAAATGCATCGGACAGCGAAGCGAAACTCCTGCGACAATACGGCTGCGGCGCAATCGAGTTCACGGGCACGGACAATGCGCTCTATGAGCGCCACCTCGTCTTCGACAACGTCGTCGATCCGACAGCGGCGGGTCCGCGTGAGCGCTACGAGGCCTTCGCGCGTTCCGTGCGGGATGTCCTCTCCCAACGATGGGTCCGCACCACCAACGTGCACGACCGCGAGAACCCGAAGCGCGTCTACTACCTCTCGATCGAGTTCCTCCTCGGCCGGTCGCTGGCCAACAACATCACCAACCTCCTGCTCGATGCGGTTGCTGAACAGACCGTCAAACGGAACGACCTCGACTGGCTCGGCCTGCTCGAGCAGGAGCCGGATGCCGGCCTGGGGAATGGCGGCCTGGGGCGTTTGGCCGCTTGCTTCCTCGACTCGATGGCCACCATGCAGCTCCCCGCCATGGGTTACGGGCTGCGGTACGAGTACGGCATGTTCAAGCAGTCGATTCAGGACGGCTGGCAGCAGGAGAAGCCGGACAATTGGCTGCGCCGTCCCGACCCTTGGGAGGTCGCGCGCCCGCAGGAGAAGGTGGAGGTCCACCTCAACTGCTCGTTCGAGGTGCGCGGCGGTTCTCTGCGCGCCATTGCCGGCCGACCGTCCAGCCTGATCGGCATCCCGTTCGATCGCCCCGTAGTCGGCTACGGCGGCGAGACCATCAACACGCTGCGGCTCTGGGCGGCCGCCGCGCCCGACTACTTCGACTTTCAGGCGTTCAGCCATGGCGAGTTCGTCGGCGCCGTCGCCGAAACGCTCGAGGCGGAATCCCTGACGCGCGTCCTCTACCCCGACGATTCGACCAGCCTCGGGCAGGCGCTGCGCTTCGTGCAGGAGTATTTCCTCGTCGCCTGCTCCGTGGCCGATCTCGTTCGGCGCTTCCGGCGCAGCAACGCCGACTGGCGCTCGCTTCCCGACAAGGTCGCCATCCAGCTCAACGATACGCACCCGACACTGGCCGTCCCCGAGCTGATGCGGGTCCTGCTCGACGACGCGCACCTGGGATGGGACGAGGCCTGGGATCTCATCCAGAGAACGCTCGCCTACACCAATCACACCTTGCTGCCCGAGGCCCTGGAGAAGTGGCCGGTCGCTTGGTTCGAAATGCTGCTGCCGCGCCACCTGGAGATCATCTACGAAATCAACCGGCGGCTGCTCGACGCGGTGCGTGCCCGCTTCCCCGGCGACGAGGGCCGTGTGGCGCGGGTGAGTCTGATCGAAGAAGGCCCGGCCAAGCACGTCCGCATGGCCAACCTGGCGATCGTCGGCTCGCACAGCACCAACGGCGTGGCCGCCATCCACTCCGAACTGCTGCGCACGGTGACCGTCAAGGACCTCGCCGAAATGTTTCCCGAACGCTTCAGCAACAAGACCAACGGCGTCACGCCGCGCCGCTGGCTGCGGCTGGCGAACCCGGCGCTCGCCGACACGATCACCGACGCCATCGGTGACGGCTGGATCACCGAGCTCGATCAGCTGAGGCAGCTCGGGTCGCTCGTCGGCGACCGCGGACTCCGCGACGAGTTCCGGGCCGCGAAGCGCGAGGCCAAGTTGCGGTTCGCCGAGTGGCTCAAGGCGACACTCGGTCAAGCCGTGGAGCCGGACACGATCTTCGATTCCCAGGTGAAGCGGATCCACGAATACAAGCGCCAACTGCTCAACGCGCTGCGGATCGTGGTGCTCTACAACCGGCTGCGCGACAATCCGGGGCTGCAGATGCCGCCGCGGACGTTCTTCTTCGCCGGCAAAGCGGCGCCCGCTTATCGACTGGCCAAGCTCATCATCAAGTTCATCAACAACCTGGCGGGCACGATCGACGGCGACCCGGCGATGCGCGGTCGGCTCAAGGTGCTGTTCCTGCCGGAGTACGACGTGTCACTGGCTGAGCGGCTGATCCCGGCCAGCGACGTGTCCAACCAGATCTCCACCGCGGGCTACGAAGCCAGCGGCACGAGCAACATGAAGTTCATGATGAACGGGGCGCTGACGATCGGCACGCGCGACGGCGCGACGATCGAGATGGCCGCGGAGGCAGGCGAGGACAACTTCTTCCTGTTCGGCCTGACGGCGGAACAGGTCGCTGGCAGCCGCGGTTGGTACAACCCCGGTTGGCACTACGACCACGATGCCGAAATCCGCGCGGCACTCGACCTGATCTTCTCGGACCATTTCAGTCGCTACGAGCCCGGCGTGTTCGCGCCCCTGCGCGACACGCTGCTGACGCACGGGGACTACTACATGCACCTGGCGGACCTCAGATCCTACCTCGAGGCCGATCTGCGGCTCTGCCAGCTCTATGCGGACGCGGACGCCTGGGCGCGCAAGTCCATCCTCAACGTCGCGAGCTCCGGCAAGTTCTCCAGCGACCGCACCATCGCGGAGTACGCGGCCGCCATTTGGAACGTGAAGCCCTGCGTCGTCGGGTGAAGAAACCTCGGTGAGAGCACTCAGCCCATTGTCAGGCAAGCCCGCTCCGGCGCCGTTACTCGTCGAGACGCTTCGACTGACGCAGTCCTCGAGCCGTATCCCATCCTGTCCGCGAGGGCCGCGCGCGGAGCGACGATCGATTCTATCCGTCCGGGAGGCACGATGAAGGCGACCGAAATACTGCACAAATGACCTCTTCAAGATGGGCGAACGCGTCAAGCTCGCCAGCGGTCTGATCGAGAACATCGGTAGCGCCGAGAGCCATCTCCGAGAGCGCCGGCGCCGGCCAGACGGGACCTTCGACGAACAGAACTGTACGCGGCCGTAGGCCAATCACCGCGAGGGGTTCGATTTGATGGCGAGCGTGAATCGGAGCCATCCGATCATCGATGAATCCGAGCTCTGCGGTATCGGCCATCGCGTCGTACACGGTGGGGACGTGTTCCGTGCACCGACCATCATCGACGACGCTGTCATTGCGGCCATCCGTGAGCTCATCCCGCTGGCGCCACTGCACAATCCCGCCAACATCATGGGGATTGAAGTTGCACGCGCCCGGTTTCCTTCTGTGCCTCACGTTGCGGTTTTCGATACGGCATTCCACCAGACGCTGGCGCCGCATGCATACCACTATGCGGTGCCGTACGAGTGGTATGCCGAGCATCACGTCCGCCGCTACGGCTTTCACGGGACATCGCACGCATACGTGGCTCGGGAGGCAGCTAAACACCTCGGCCAATCGCTCGCGAGCCTGAACCTGATTACGCTTCACCTCGGCAACGGTGCGAGCGCCGCGGCACTGCAAGGCGGGAGGAGAATCGACACCTCGATGGGGATGACTCCGATCGAGGGCCTGGTAATGGGCACGCGGTGCGGCGACGTCGATCCGGCGCTGCCCTTCTATCTCCTCCGCCAGATGCCGATCGCCGCCGACGAAATCGAGCGATTGCTCAATGCCGAGACCGGGCTGAAGGGGATCTGCGGTGCCAACGACATGCGTGAGATCCTCGCCCGCGCATCGAGCGGAAACGATCGCGCCACACTTGCGATCGAGATGTTCTGCTACCGCATCAAGAAGTACATCGGGTCCTACATCGCGGTGCTGGGCAGGGTGCACGCCATCGTGTTCACCGGTGGGATCGGCGAGAACGCGGCGCCGATCAGGGAGCGTATCTGCGCGGGTCTCGAACACCTGGGTATCGTCATCGACCGTTCAATGAATGCGGCGCCGAACGGGGAGGTTGCTGAAGTACAGCAACACGGCGCTGCCGTGCGCGTGCTGGTGATCCGCACTGACGAAGAATGGGAGATCGCCCAGCAATCCGCGCAGGCGATCGATCGCGCCGCAGCGGCTCGCGAGCCCCGCTCTGCTCAGCGCCGCTGAGCGGAAGCAGCCAGCTCACGCTCAGGGCCCACAAGACGAAGCAGTACCCCAGACGCACATGGAAGGACCGAGCGCCCCGGGGCACTCCCCATTGCCGGAGACGCTACACTCCGAAGGGTCGGTGCAAATTCCCGGCGTTCTGAAGGTGTGGTCGGTGAACCATAGGAGAATACTATCTGGGTTATCCGCGTCACAGCAGCACTCTGAGAGGCAATCGTTCTCAACCAGGCACGGCCGACCATTGGTCAGCTTCGGTTCGCAGAAGGTACGGTGGTCGCGCGGGTCCAGGCTTATGATCCGGCACGCCCGCGTATTGATGCAGTCGGCGTCCGAGCTTCAGGTGGTCTCGCATGGTCCGCAGTCAAGAGTTCCGCCGCAGCCGTCTGAGACGATTCCGCATGATCCTCCATTGTCGGTACATGTCGTCGGCGTGCAGAGACCGCTGAGGTTCGTGAGAACGACGTTTGCCGCAGCGTTGATCCTGCTCCCGACGGCACTGGCGTCACCCGTAGTGGTGCAACCGCCCTTCGCTTCCAGTTTGGCGAACACAGCGTCGAGCTTCGCGCTGCAGGCGCCGAGATCAGCTGTGCCGCCGGTCACGGCCTTGGCCATCTGCCGGGTCTGGCAAACTGCATTCTTACCGGCTGCCTTCAGCTTCAAGACCTCGCATTTCTGAGCCGTCCCCTCGGCGGCGAGAGACGCCATGTTCCAGGTCATGCAGAAGGCGACGAGCCCGGCTGTACGCAAGGTCCGTTTCATAGGGTAGATCTCCTCCTCTCGTTAAGCGCAAGTGTCATCCCGAACAGTCACCACGAGTTGCCGCGCCGGGAGCTTGCCGCGGTGAATCACGGCGACATCGCCGACCCTGCGCGCATGACTCTTGCGCACCCTGTGATCGGCGACAATTCCTCTAAACAGAGGATATGATCCGCAAGTTCCGATTTGATGCGTGCACGTTGCTTCACTCCCCTCGGCCGAGATTGTGCTTCCGTCTCGAGCGCGAAGCGCGCTATAGGTAACGCTGTTTGTGACCGGTGATCGGCGAGAGCCGAAGAGGGGGAGAAGCGATGTACGGACTGCGCGCGCGGCTCGTGTTCATGATGGTACCGGCAGTGGTCGTGTTGACTGCCGGCAGCGCGTGGCCGATTGCGGTCGACCCATCGAGCCTGAGTCCGGCGCGCCTGGCCATCGCGTCGGGCACCGCAGCCGTGACGATCACGTTCGACGTCCCGGTCGACCGGACGTCAATAACGGCCTCGAGTTTTCGGGTCTTCGGCAAGCAGAGCGGGACGGCCACCGGGCCGTTCACGTTCTCCAACCTCGACAAGTCCGTCACCCTGACGCCAAGCGGGCCGTTCCTGGCTGGCGAGGTCGTACACGTGAACCTGAGCCACGCCATCAAGGGCGCCGACATGTCATCGTTGCGCAACGCTGGTTTCACCTACCAGTTTCGCATCGCCACCGTCCCGTCGTCGCGCTCGTTCACGCAAATCCAGAACTTCTCCAACCGCGACAATCCCAGCGTCAACACGCACCTCTACGGGGCCATGGCGGGCGATCTGAATCGCGACGGGTTCGTCGATCTGACCACCGTGGACGAGGACGCCGCCGATCTGCGCGTGACGCTCAACCTCGCCGACGGGTCGGGAACCTTCGGTCCCTTCCTCACGCCGTTTCAGCCCATCGGCGTCGAATCGAGCCCGAACGAGTCGTGCGACCTCGACAACGACGGCAAGCTGGATATCGCCGTATCCTCGACCGACAACGGCAGCGTGTTCGTCGTGCGCGGCAACGGGGACGGGACGTGGTTCTCGGCGCAGGAGGTGCCGCTCGGCACCACGCCGGAGACGCACGGCGTCGCCGTGCTCGACATCGACGGCGACGGGGACTGGGACGTGGTCAACGCCAACCACGCGACCAGCAACCTCGCCGTGATGATCAATACCAACGGCGTGCTCGGTGCACCGGCGTTCATCGAGAGCGGGGTCGACGGCGAGTACGCGCTCAACTCCGGCGACATGAACAACGACGGCATTTCGGACCTGGTGATCGGCGGTCAGGACAGCCAGCAGATCATCGTCCTGCTCGGCAACGGCGACGGCACGTTCACCGCCCAGACGCCGCAGGACGCGGGCGGCTTGGTCTGGAAGCTCGTGCTCGGCGACGTCAACGGGGACGGCAAGCTCGACGTCGCCGCGGTCAACGGAGACAGCGACAGCGCCAGCATCCTGCTCGGCAACGGCGACGGCACGCTGCAGATGCCCACCGTCTTCGGCACCGGCGGCACCGAGGTCGGTACCGTGCTCGGCGACCTCGATGGTGACGGCGACCTCGACTGGGTCATCTCCAGCTTCAGCGGCCAGCAGTGGCACGTGTATGTGAACGATGGCGCCGGCAACTTCACGCACGACATCGACATCGACGCGGAGTCGGATGCGAACCCGTCGTGCGCCATCATGCTCGACGTCGACAACGATGGCGATCTCGATCTCGCGCTGACCGACGAGACGTCCGACCACACGCGAATCTACCGCAACGGCACTGCGCCGACGCCCGACTGCCCCGCCGCAGCCGATGTCTGCCGGCCGCCGACGGTGAGCGGCGCATCGTCGCTGCTGCTCCACCAGCAGTCCTCGCCCGACAAGAACCAAATGCTGTGGAAATGGAAGAAGGGCACGGCGACGAGTAAAGGCGAGTTTGGCGACCCGCTCGGCACGGACAGCTTCACGCTCTGCATCTACGATGCCGGCGCGCTGGTATCGACCTCGCGCGTCACCGGATCGTGTGGAACGAAGCCCTGCTGGGTCGACAAGCCGAACGGTTTTCTGTTCAAGAACAAGTCGCTGCAACCGTCGGGCGTGAAGACGCTCAAGCTGGTCGCCGGCGTCGACGGCAAGGCGACGGAGATCTTCAAAGGCAAGGGCGCCAGCCTGGCGCTGCCCGATCCGGGGAGCCTGGTGGGCCCGATCGACGTGCAACTCCGCACCACCGCCGGTCCCCTGTGCTGGGGCGCGCACTTCAGCGCACCATTCGACAAGGACGCGGATGGGCTGCTGAAGTCCAAGTCGGATTGACGCGAGGACTACGCGACCAGAAGACCCCGGCTCGACCGTGGTACGGCGCCCGAACCGAAGCCGAGCTTCCGCGCATCGTCGGCGGACTCAGCCTCGTGCTCGCCCGCCTTCCCCCGATGTGAAGCACCCTCGAATCGCGCACTGGGAGCGCGCCCTTGGGGCGGTAACCAGCGCGTACGACGGACCTAGCGACGCAATGCGCCGGGTTCGTCCAGCCAGCGGTTGAGTGCCGCGGTGCGCGCGTTGCGGCAGATCAGCACATGCTCGACGGCCCGGCGGATGCGGCGTTGCTGGCCGGCGGTGGTCGCGACCTGGCGCAGCAGAAAATCCGCCGCGTTGCCGTGATCGGCCTCGGCGTAAGCATGCACCTTGAAATTCTCGACTTCGAGCCCGTAGTGGTTGCGCATGCCTTCGTACATCATGCGGGCGTAGTTGGTGGACGCCGCGAAGCGTTCACCGGCCCAGCCGAATGCAGCGAGCCCCTCTTCGTACGAGCGGCGCATGTAGTAGAGCGTCGTGAACACCGAGCCGACGGTCTCGGGCATGGGGCGATACTCGAGCAGCTCCTGATCGCTGATGCCGAGCGCGCGGGCCCACTCGACCTTCATGTCGACGTGATTGCGGTCGCCGGCGAAGCCAGTCTCATCGGCGAGGTTCTGCGTCCAATGCTGAAAATGTTCGCTCGAGCCGAGGTCGAGTGCATCGACGTCGGGCGCGTTCGACACGATCGAGCCGAACTCGCACGTGTACCACTTGCCGAGGAAGTAGTACTCCTTGCACAGCCGCTTGAGGAGCGGGAGCGACAGCGTGCCGTCGGCGACGCGCTCCCAGACGCGGTTCTTCTCGGTGGCAATCTCCGCCTGCAGCGCTTCGAGACCCTGCATGAAGCGGTCGACCGGCACCGCCGTGCCACTCTCCGCGCCGGTGCCGCGGACGTCCTTGAATGCGCGCTGCGTCATGGGATCACCCTCCGGCGTCTGAGCTATCAACATTCCCGTCCGATCTGAAGAGTCGATTCGCCACGGTGTGTGCGTAGCCACCCCGAGCCCGACCCCGAACCCGTACCCGATCCTGCTCAAACAACCGGACCGTCGTGCCACAGCGTGACCAACAGTCACTGGTACATCCAAGGCGGGTTCGGGATCGGGTACGGGTTCGGGCTCGGGACGGTCGAATGAGGGCGGATGAGGCCGCTTGCGCGATGGGCACCCGGACGAGATAGGTTGAGCCTATGGTGCTCGACGCCAGTGGCCATCCGCTTCATACGCGCACGCTGTCCGTCACGCTCACCCACGCCGCGCCGCCGATCGTCGGCTTCGCCGCCTATGTGCTCGATCTGCGCAAGCGCGGCTTCGCACCCGTCGGTGGCGACCTGCAGGGCACGGGGATCATTCACCACATGCGGCTCGACGGGACGATCGACCGCGCCGCCGGCCGCATCCTCGAGGTCGGCGCGCAGATGCCGAACGTCGCCTTCGAGGCCTCCCCGGCAACCGGCGGCGAAAGCTGCCGAGATCTGATCGGGCGCGTCGACCGGCTCGCCGGCCTGGCGTTGCACGACGGCTACGCCCGCGCCCTCGGCAGCGAGATCGGCGGGCCGCGCGGCTGCTCCCACATCCTCACGCTCGCCCACCTGCTCGGCCCGACGGTGCTGTGGGCGTTCACCGCCGATCGGCGGCTGCTGGGTACGGACCCGCAGCGGCGCCACGGCGAGCGCATCTTTCGGCGCGATCTGACCGTCGACGGCTACGAGCTCGAGCCGGGCCGGCTGCTGCTGACCGCGCAGCTCAACGATCTGCATTTTGCGCCGGCGCCGGCGCTGGCCCGCCCGATGGACCGCCTGGCGGAGCAACTCGAGATCGCGGTCAGGGCGACGCTGACCGTACCCGACCTGACCATCGAGGACATCGACGCCAGCCAGCGGCGACGCACGGCCGCCGAGCTGGTCGACGCCCAATGGGCCGCGCGCGCCGAGCGCGTCGCAGCGCTGCGCGGCCTCTCGCTGCGCCCCGGCGTGACCGCTGCGCTGTTGCAACACTTCGGCGAGGCCGGCGACGACGCGCCGCTGCGCGAGGCGCTGCTGATGCTGGCGCCGGCGCTGATCCAGTGTTTCGCGGCGCTCGACCTGTGGACGATGCGCGCCGCCGACGCGTCGACAATGGGCGAGGCCGGCGGCTACGTGGACTCCTGCTACATGTGGCGCCAGGACAGCGCGCTGCAACGCAACCGGGGAGCGATCTGATCGGCATGGACGGCACCGAAGCCGTTCGTCTGCGTCGCTACCAACCGGGCGACGCGCAACCGCTGGTCGATGCCGCCATCGAATCGACGGCGCAGGTCTTTCCGTGGATGCCGTGGTGTCATCCCGGGTTCTCGCTCGAGGAGAGCAGTGCGTGGATCGACTACTGTACGGCCGCGTGGGAGCAGCAGTCGGAGCACAACTTCGTCATCGCCGACGACCGCGACCGGCTGCTCGGGGGTTGCGGTTTGAATCAGATCAAGCGCGAGCATCGCGTCGCCAACCTGGGCTACTGGGTGCGGACGTCCGCGACCGGAAAGGGGATCGCTAGCCGCGCCGTACGTGAGCTCGTCGCGTTTGCCTTCGGCGAAACCGATCTCGTCCGCCTCGAAGTCGTGGTGGCGGTCGGCAACCACGCCAGCTGTCGCGTGGCAGAGAAAGTCGGTGGCCTGCGCGAGGGGATCGC
>Ga0066388_100003473_pt1 | contig 10230 bp, 8 predicted proteins | sample PanSoiMetaGPlot6_FD_64539 | JGI IMG/M metagenome (GOLD analysis project Ga0066388, IMG submission 64539) | Tropical forest soil microbial communities from Panama analyzed to predict greenhouse gas emissions - Panama Soil - Plot 6 (Hybrid Assembly) | ecosystem: Environmental > Terrestrial > Soil... | reverse complement strand
ATCCGCGCGGGCGCGACCCTGCTGTACGACTCGGATCCCGATGCGGAAGAGGCGGAGACCGAGCTCAAGGCCTCCGCGTTCCTCGACGCGATCCGCCGCGGGCGGACGAGCGAGCGCCGGATGGTGACCGAGCCGTCCCGCGCGGGGGCGGGCAAGCGTGTGCTGCTCGTCGATCACGAGGACTCGTTCGTCCACACACTCGCCAACTACTTGAGGCAGACCGGCGCCGATGTCGTGACGCTGCGCCACGGCTTTCCGCGGGAAACGCTCGATGAGATCAAGCCGGATCTCGTCGTGCTGTCGCCCGGCCCCGGCACGCCGAGCGACTTCGACGTCGCCGGCGCGACCGACGCGCTCGTGCGCCGTGGGATCCCGGCGTTCGGCGTCTGTCTCGGGCTTCAGGGGATGGTCGAGTACTTCGGCGGCACGCTCGGCGTCCTCGACCCGCCGGTGCACGGCAAGGCCTCGCGCATCCGCGTCGTGGGCGGACGCATCTTCGACGGGCTGCCGACGGAGTTCACGGCCGGCCGCTATCATTCCCTGTTCGCGCTGCGCGAGACATTCCCGGCCGCGCTCTCGGTGACCGCGGAGACGGAGGACGGCGTGATCATGGCGGTCGAGCACCGCACGTTGCCGATGGCCGCGGTGCAGTTCCATCCCGAATCCATCATGACGCTCGGCGACGACGTCGGTCTACGCCTGCTCGCCAACGTGATGACGACGCTTGTGCGCCGGTGACGCGGCGATGCTTTTCATGGTCATCGAGCGCTTCAGGAACCGGGACGCGAAGGAGGTGTATCGGCGGTTCCGCGATCGTGGGCGCGGCACGCCGGAGGGGCTCACCTATGCGGGCAGCTGGATCGAGGCGAATTTCGACCGGTGCTTTCAGCTCATGGAATGCGACGACGCGAGGCTGCTCCAGCAGTGGGTCGCGGCGTGGAGCGACCTCATCGACTTCGAGATCGTCCCCGTGGTGCCTTCCGCGGAAACGCGCCAGGTCGTCGAAGGCCTTCTGTGATGTGACGGCGGAGCCGACGGGACGGAACCGATGCGGGCGATCGTCTCCGGCGTGGACGGCAGCGTGAGCGTGAGGCGATTATACTGGTCGCCGTGAAAGCGCCCCGCGCGGCCCTCTCGCTCATGCACCTCGGTGCCGCCGGCTGGGAGATCAGCGACGGCCAGCGCGTGATCCTGCTCGATCCGTATTTCTCACGGCTGCGCATCGCGGGACAGTTCGGGACCTATACGACACCCGCGCTGCCGGGTGACACGCGCCGCGTCTTCGGCCCCGACGACGATCTCGTCTCCGACACGACGGCGGTCGACGCACGCATCAGCCGCGCGGATTTCATCCTGCACTCGCACTCACACTTCAATCACACGATCGACATGCCGTACATCGCGAAGAAGACCGGCGCGACCGTCATCGGGACGGAGAGCACGACGAACCTTGCGCGCGCCGGCGGCGTGCCCGAGTCCCAGCTGCTGACCGTTCACGGCGGAGAGGACTGGCAGTTCGACGGCTTCTCGGTAAAGGTCATCCCGAGCCTGCACTCGGCGCTGAACGGCAAGCATTTCTTCGACTCGCGCGTCGTCTCGCGCGACTTCCGAGGCCCCCGTCGCCTCGGCGCGGACGTCGAAGGTGGAACGCTCGCGTACCTACTGAGGCTCGCCGGCTATCAGATCCTGTGGTTCGGCTCGATGAACTACATCGAGCGCGAGGTCGCTGGGCTCCGGCCGGACGTCGCGATGATCGCTGCCGCCCGCCAGCGGCTCGAGATCTACGACTACACGGCGCGGCTCATGCGCGCGCTCGGCAACCCGCGGATCGTGTTCGCCACGCACTGGGACGAGCAATCGTTCCCGTTCGGCGCCCCCCAGGACGAGCGCGTGCGCGAGGCCGAGGTGTTCGTGCGGGACGTCAAGGCCGCCTCGCCGCGCACTCGGGTGATCCTGCCGATGCACTTCGAGCGTCACACCTTGCCGCCGAAGGGGCGCGCGCCGAGACCAACCCGACGCCGCTGACGCAGACCTAGACAGGTTGTTGCACCGGTCAGGTCCCTCGACTATCCTTACCGCCACCCAAGCGCCAACTCCGCTCCTTTCGGGAGAAAGGGGACGTCATGCTTCGTATCGTCGTTGCGATTCTCGTGCTGGTTTCCACACTCATTCCCCACCCCGCCGACGCCCAGCGCCGGAAGATCCTCAACATCGCCGCCAAGGAGCCCGACACGCTCGATCCGCACTCGAGCACGCTCGGGCAGTCGCAGGCCATCGCGCGCTTCATGTTCCGCGGGCTCACGCGGTTCGCGATCAAGGACGGCAAGGTCACCACGGCCGAGGTCGAGCCCGATCTGGCCGAGAGCTGGACACTCTCGCCCGAGGGCACGATCTGGACGTTCAAGCTCCGGAAGGGAGTCCAGTTCCACAAGGGCTTCGGCGAGCTGACCGCCGAGGACGTGAAGTTCAGCTTCGAGCGGCAGATCAAGAAGGCGCCGGGGACGCGCTACGGTGTGAATCTCGACGTGATCAAGTCGATCGAGGTCGTCGATCCGCACACCGTGCAGATCGCGCTCAAGTCCTACGACGCGATCTTCCTGCTCCGCATGGTCGGCTACCAGCAGGGCTATATCGTGTCCAAGAAGGCCATGGAGAAGATGGGCGACGGCTTCAAGTGGAATCCCGTGGGGACCGGGCCCTTCTACTTCGAGCGTCACTCACCGCGCGAGAAGATCGTGCTCAAGGCCTTCGACAAGTTCCCGACCGGGCGCCCGCAGATCGACGAGGTGCACTGGTTCGACGTGCCTGAGGACGCCACCAAGCTGATCGGTCTCGAGAAGGGCACGTTCGACCTGCTGTATCCGGAGGTGGTCACCTGCGACTTCGATGATCAGGTCAGAAAGATGGGCGCCGTCATGGACCGGCGCGGTCCGGGTAGCCAGGAGCGCTTCTACCTCGACATGACCCACAAGCCGTTCGACGACATCCGCGTGCGCAAGGCGTTCATGCACGCGATCGATCGCAACGCCATCAAGGAGACCCTGTATTGCCGCGACCTGGCACGAGTCGCGACGAGCGTGGTGCCAGCCGGCTACTTCGGTCACGTCCCGATGAAATTCCCCGAGTACAACCCCGAGCTGGCCAAGAAGCTCCTAGCCGAGGCCGGTTATCCCAACGGGTTCACGATCAAGCCCTACTTCATCAGCAAATCGTTCTTCTACCCCAAGGTGCTGACCCTGGCCCAGGAGCAGCTCAAGAAGGTCGGCATCAACCTCGAGCTGCAGGTCGTCGAGCACGCGGCCTACCACGACAACATCCGAAAGAACTTGAACCCGTTCGTGCTCTACGGCGGCACGCGCATCACCGACGCCGATCCGTGGCTCTCGCTGTTCTTCGAGTCCACGGAGATTCCCGATCCGGCCACCGGCAACAAGGGAACCAACTTCGCGCACTACAAGGGCATCGACGATCTGCTGGCCGCCGGGCGCGTGGAGCGCGACACCAAGAAACGCGCGGCGATTTACCATGAGGTCCAGAAACGGCTGGAGCGCGACCTGGTCTGTCTGCCGCTGCAGGACGTTCCGAGCCAATGGGCGCGAAACCCAAAGCGGGTGAGTACTCCGTTCGATCCCAATTACGGGGAGTACTCTCTGCACTACAGCTACAACTATCCGGAGCTGCTCAAGATCCTGAACTGACCCCGCGGGACGAGCCGCCATGATCAACTACGCGCTGCGCCGGCTCCTCGTCGCCGTCCCCATGCTGCTCGGGGCCATGAGCATCGTGTTCTTCGCCATGCGGATCCTGCCCGGGGACCCGTGCATGGCCATGATGGGTGACCAGGCGACGTCGGGAGCCCTCGCCGACTGCAGCAGGAACCTCGGCCTCAACCGGCCGCTGGCCGTGCAGTACGTCGACTACTTGTGGAAGTCGGTCCGCTTCGACTTCGGGAGTTCGTTCCGTCAGGGCTATCCGGTGAGCGAGTACATCGGCCGGATGTTTCCGCACACGCTCGTGCTCGTGCTGGCCAGCGCGGTGGTGGCCGCGCTGGTCGGCATCCCGATCGGAATCGTCTCGGCCCTCAAGCGACGCAGCCCACTGGTCGACTATCCGCTGCGCATCTTCGCGCTGCTCGGGCTCTCGATGCCCGTCTTCTGGCTCGGCATCCTGCTGCTGATCGTGTTCTCGCTGCGTCTCGACCTGTTTCCGCTCATCGGCGGCGGCGATCTCGACGGCGCACTGGCGATGCTGCGCTCGGGCGAGGCCTTCCTCTATCCCCGCGATTTCCTGGCCGCGGTCGGCGACGTGCTCTGGCATCTGGCCCTGCCCGCCCTGGCGCTCGGATTCACGCTGGCGGCCACGGTGAGCCGGCTCTCGCGCTCGGCGATGCTCGAAGTCATCAGCCAGGATTACATCCGGACCGCGCGCTCCAAGGGACAGAGCGAGCGCGCGGTCGTGTACAAGCACGCGCTCCGCAACATGATGGTGCCGCTGCTGACGATCATCGGCCTCTTCGTCGCGGTCGCGCTCACCGGCACCGTGCTGACCGAGACGGTGTTCACGAGGCCAGGGCTCGGCAAGATGCTCGTCGACGCGATCGGGGCCCGCGACTACCCCTTGGCGCAGGGCGCGATCACGGTGTTCACGATGATCATCATCGCCGTCAATCTCGTCGTCGACCTCCTCTACGCGGTCGTCGACCCGCGCATCACGTACCGCTAGCCATGGCGGTCATCCGCGACGTCGCGGCGGACGAGCTGGCGGTCGGCGCGCGAGACGAACGCGCGGGCGCCTCTCTCCGCCGTCAGCTCCGACGCTATCTGCCGATCGGGATCGGTGTGCTGATGGCCGCGATCATGGTGGTCGGCGCCGCGGCCGCGCCGTACATCGCGCCGCTCAGCCCGTCGGCCCAGTTCGCGGACGCCGTCCTCAAGGGCCCCGGCGCGCAGGACCGCCACCTGCTCGGCACCGACGAGTTCGGGCGCGACGTGTATAGCCGCATCATCTGGGGCGCGCGCGTGTCCTTGCAGGTCGGTCTCGCGTCGGTGATCTTCGCGTTCGCACTCGGTGTCCCGCTGGGCATCCTGGCCGGCGTGCAGGGCGGGCGCAGCGAGACGCTGATCATGCGCTGCGCCGACATGTTCATGGCGTTCCCGACGCTCCTGCTCGCGCTGATCATCGTCACCGCGCTCGGCGGCACGCTGACGAACGAGGTCCTCGCCATCGGCGTGGCGCTCACGCCGAACTTCATTCGCCTGGCCCGCAGCCTCGCGCTGACGATCCGCGAGCAGGACTACATCCTGGCCGCGCGCGCGCTCGGCAGCGGCCAGCTCCGCGTGATGGCGCGCCACGTCTTCCCGAACGCGCTGTACGCGCTGGTCGTGGTGGGCACGCTCTACATCGCGACCGCGATCCGCACCGAGGCCGCGCTCTCGTTCCTCGGGCTCGGCATTCCGCCGCCGACCCCCAGCTGGGGCAACATCCTCAGCGAGGGCCGCCAGTACATCAAGTGCTGCCCGTGGATCACCACGTTCTCCGGGCTCGCGATCATGCTGGCGGTGCTCGCGTTCAACCTGGTCGGCGACTCGCTCCGCGATCTGCTCGACCCCCGCCTGAAGGGCGAGTAAACGGGTCCGCTTCGTCGCATCCCGCCGCGATGGCGCGTGGTCTTCGCCCTCGTCGTCGTCGTGACCAGCGTCGCCACGCCCGTGTCGGCGTTCGGCGTGTTCCTGCCGGTGCTGGCCACCCAGTTCGGCTGGACACGCGGGGCAATCTCCACCGCGCTCTCGATCAACCTCGTGCTCGGCGGATTTGCGGGCTTCGCGCTCGCTCACGTCGCCGACCGTCGCGGGCCGCGGGACGTGCTCGCGGCCACCGTGCTCATCGGCGGGACGGGGCTGGCGTTGATGTCCCGTGTCGGCGCGCTGTGGCACGTGTACGTGTTCTACGGCGTGATGGTCGGTATCGGCTTCTCGTCGGTCTACGTCGTGACTATGGCGACGGTGTCGCGCTGGTTCGAGGTCCGCCGCGGGCTCGCGCTCGCGGTCGTGCTGAGCGGGTTCAACCTCGGCTGGCTCGTCGGCGGACCGTTCGCCGCGTTCCTGATCGACTGTTGCGGCTGGCGGACCGCGTACGTCGTGCTGGGCCTGCTCGTCGTCGGTGTCGGCGTCCCCGCGTGCTTTGCCGCCCGCTTTCCCGAGCGCCCGCCGTCGCGCGACGGCGAAGCGCATGCCGCGAGCGGGTCACACGTCGGTGCGAGCTTTCGCGACGCCCTCCGCGATCGCCGCCTGTGGCTGCTCGGCGTCGGCTGGTCGTTCACCGGGGTCGTCTACATGATGGTGACCGTTCACACCGTGCCGTTCGCCCGCGATCACGGTCTCCCGCTCGAGCAGGCGTCGTTTCTGCTCACGGCGTATGGCGTCGGCTCCGCGCTCGGCCGCGTCGCATCCGGGCTCGTCGCCGATCGGGTCGGCACGCCGATTACGCTCTATGGCTGTCTCTCGATGGAGATGATCGCGCTCGCCGTCATTCTCGCGAGCCCGCCCGCGTGGACGCTCTCGGCCGCGCTGGTCGCGTTCGGCGTGGGCGCCGCCGGCGCCGACAACGCCTTCGTGAAGGTGGTTCCCGAAGTGTTCGGTGTCGTCGCGCTCGCAAGCGTCATGAGCGTCATCGGCCTCGCCTGGCGCATCGGCGCCGCCCTCGGCCCCGCCGCCGCCGGCTTCGTCTACGACCTCACGCGCTCGTACGTGATCCCCTTCACCGCCGGCCTCGCGCTCCTCGCCGTCACCGCGCTGCTCTTCCACCTCGCCGTCCGGAGGTCATGAACGCGCAACGGTCTCGAAATCCGCCGTTGTGACGCTCCATGCGGTCACCTATGATCTCCGGAGCCGCGGGAGGAGGTAGGTAATGCGCCGTCGTCTTGGCATCTCGGTGACCGTCCTCGCCTTGGTCCTGCCGTTGCTGACCCTGGCGTCGTCCTCGGCCCAGGTGCCGAAGGCCGGCGGCTGGCTGAGCGCCAGGCTGCGCGAAGATCTGCCGCAGGGATTCGCGATCCACGAGACGTCGACGATTTCCACGATGTGGCCCGCGATGCCGTGCTTCAACAACCTCGTCCTGTTCGATCCCCTCGTGAGCACGCACAGCGTCGATCACATCGTCGGTGAGCTCGCCGAGCGGTGGTCGTGGCAGGACAACTACCGCAGCCTCGTGTTCTTCCTGCGCTCGGGCGTGCGGTGGCACGACGGCGCGCCGTTCAGCGCGAGGGACGTCAAGGCGACGTTCGACATGCTTCGGGAGTCGGCAGACGCTCCCGCGCGACTGCGCATCAACCCGCGCCGCGACTGGTACGCCAACGTTCAGTCTGTCGAGATGGTCGATACGCAGACCGTCGTGTTCAAGCTGCGGCGACCGCAGCCGTCGCTGCTGATGATGCTCGCGTCCGGGTTCACGCCGATCTACGCGGCGCACGTGCCTCCGGCGAGCTACCGCACGGGATGCATCGGAACGGGACCCTACAAGCTCAAGGAATGGCGTCGTGGTGAGTTCGTCGAGTACACGAAGAACGCCGCCTATTTCGTGAAAGGTCGGCCGTATCTCGACGGGCTGCGGTATCCGATCATCGCGGACCGCTCACTCGGCACGGCCGCGCTGCAGACCGGACGTGTCGATGTGACGTTTCCGGGAGACACCACGAAACCGATGGTCGAACGGCTCAAGAGCGGCGCGCCTCAGCTCGTGGTGACGCAGGTCGGCACGAGCGTCGTGGATCACCTGTTCGTGAACACACAGAAGCCGCCGTTCGACAATCTCAAGGTCCGCGAGGCGATCAGCCGAGCGATCGACCGGCGCGCGGTCATCGAGGCGGTGTACGGCGGCGGCGCGGCGCTTGGCGCGTCCATGGCGCCGAAGCCTTACGGCGTGTGGAGTCTCCTCGACAAGGACCTCCGCGCGCTGCAGGCGTCGGGCACCCCGACCGACGCGAAGATGCAAGCCCGAAAGCTGCTCGCCGAGGCAGGGTTCACCGACACGGCACCGCTTCGGGTGAAGATGCTGACGCGCGGATTGCCGGCCTTCGCAGACCTCTCGTCGTTCGTCGTCAGCGAGCTGAAACAAGCTGGCGTGGCAGCCGATCTGGCGCAGGTCGAGAGCGCGCAGTGGGAACCGCTCAAAACGCGCGGCGACTTCACGATCGGGGTGGACCGGACCGGCATCGAGCCCGATGATCCGGATTCGAACTTCTACGAGAACTACGGCTGCACCTCGGCACGCAACTACTCGCGCTACTGCGACGACGCGATCGCGAAGCTCATCGATCAGCAATCGCAAGAGCTCGATCGAGCCAAGCGCCTGGCGCTCGTCCAGGAGATCCAGCGGCGGTTGGAAGCGGCCGCGGTCAGGCCGGTCCTGGTCTGGCGGCTCGACTATTTTGCGCAGTGGCCGCACGTGAAGAATCTGGTGCCACATCACTCGCTGTATAGCTGGGGACGGCTGCAGGAAGTGTGGCTCGACAAATGATATGGGAGTGATACCGACGATCGTCGCCCTCACTCTCCTCCTCGCGCCATTCGCCGCCGAAGGGCAACAGGCGGAAAGGGCTCGCTTCAGGCAGTGGTGAGTCTCGTCACCATCCGATTCTCCACCGTCATGGTCCTTCTCCTGATCGTCACTCTCTTCGGCACAGCTACCGCCCAATCTCTGGGAAAGTCGTACCGAGTAGGAGTTCTGTGGCCGACGGACGTTGCGACCAATCCGATGTTCGACGCATTCGTGCAGGGCCTGCGAGACCTCGGATGGGTGGACGGCAGGAACATCGTGATCGAGCATCGATCCGCCGAGGGCAACGTCGATCGGCTGCCTCACCTCGCAGCAGATCTTGTCCGTGTCAAGGTCGACGTCATCCTCACGGGTTCTACCCCCGCGGCCGTGGCCGCCAAGAACGTAACAGGAACGATTCCCATCGTTATGGGGACGAGTGGTGATCCGGTCCGGCTCGGGCTGGTCGCAAGCCTGGCGCGGCCAGGTGGAAACGTCACCGGGCTGGCCTACGACGAAGATCTGCAGACCATCGCCAAAATGCTGGAGCTGCTCAAGGAGACGATTCCCAACGTGCGCCGTGTGGCGATTCTTGCGAACCCCGACAACCCGGTCCATGTCATGGCGACACGAAAGGTGAGCGGCGCGGCCCGGTCGCGAGGAATACGGCTTCAGCTCCTCGAAGCTCGGGGTGTCCAGGACTTCGACGTCGCGTTTGCCGCGATGACCCGTGAGCGCCTGGAGGCCGTCGTGGTGATCACGGACGCGACGTTCACTCGCTACCGGGTAGAACTCCGGGACCTCGCGGCAAAGAGCCGCATCCCGGTCATATACGGCCAGCGGCTCTATCCCGAAGCCGGCGGCCTCATGAGCTACGGCGTCGACCTCCGTGACTGTTTTCGTCGCGCCGCGACGTACGTCGATAAGATCCTGAAGGGGACCAAGCCCGCCGATCTGCCCATCGAGCAGCCGACCAAATACGAGCTCGTCATCAACCTGAAGACGGCGAAGGCGCTGAGCCTCACCATTCCTCAGTCGGTGCTTCTTCGGACGGATCGATTCATTGACTGAGAGGCATGTGGCAGACGTCTTGTGCCTGCACGCGAAGGACGAGGTGGAAGGGTTCTGTCGCAGGAACCCGGCGCTGCACCTCTACGCGCTCGGCGACCTGGATGATTTCTTCTGGCCGCACACCACCTGGTATGCCCTCCACGACAGGGGACAGATTCAGCAGCTCGTCCTGGTCTACACCGGCCAGCCCCTGCCGACCGTCCTGGCGTATGCGGAACAGCCCATCGGACCCATGCGCGATCTGCTGCGCGACCTGCTGCGGGTGCTGCCGCGGCGCTTCTACGCCCACCTGACGGAGGGCGTGGCCGACGTCCTCTCCGAGCACTACCGGATCGAGCCGCATGGCACCCATCACAAGATGGCTCTGACCGACCGGTCGCGGGCAGCTCGCTTCGATGGTTCCGAGGCGGAGGCACTCTCCGCGGTCGATACGGACGATCTGCTCGCACTGTACGGGGCGAGTTATCCGGGCAACTGGTTCGTCCCGCGGATGCTGCAGACAGGCTACTATTTCGGCATCCGTCGCGGCCCCGGGCTGGTGAGCGTGGCGGGCGTTCATGTGTATTCTCAGCCCTACAAGGTTGCGGCGCTTGGCAACATCACCACGCGGCCAGACGTCCGCGGGCA
>Ga0066388_100003472_pt1 | contig 10230 bp, 9 predicted proteins | sample PanSoiMetaGPlot6_FD_64539 | JGI IMG/M metagenome (GOLD analysis project Ga0066388, IMG submission 64539) | Tropical forest soil microbial communities from Panama analyzed to predict greenhouse gas emissions - Panama Soil - Plot 6 (Hybrid Assembly) | ecosystem: Environmental > Terrestrial > Soil... | reverse complement strand
AAGATTGGCAATGTTGGCGCACGCAATGAGCAGAACGACTCCAACTCCGCCAAGCACAATCCAAAGCAACGTGCGTACGTTACCGACAAGCTCCTCTTTCAGCGGGCGAAGACTTGGACTGAGTCGAGATTGCTTGAGCAGGTCAAGGCTAAGACCCGGCCCGACCGGAAAGGCTTCGAAACTGATCGGAAGCATTCGCGCAACATCCGCGCTGGCTTCCGTGATGGTTTTTCCCGGTTTCAGTCGAGCGATCCCAAAATAACTGAAGTTTCCCAGCTGTATTTTATTGCGGTCCAACTGTAGCGGCAGAATCAACGCCAATTCCATCACGTCTAGAAAGCGGAAATCGCGCGGCATGACACCGATGATCTGGCGAACTTGTCCATCGACCGTGATGGCTTTACCGATTACTGAGGTGTCGCCGCTAAAGTGCCGTTGCCAGTAACCATAGGTCAGAATTGCGGTCGCACTTGCACCTGGAGAATCATCCGAAGGCGAAAACAGTCGACCAAGCATCGGCCTGACCCCTAAGGTCAAAAGCACGTCATACGTCACGTTCAGTGCATGAACCCGCTCCGGTTCCGCAAATCCGGTAACGTTGACATCTCGATCTGTATCGGTCTCGGCGTAAATCCCAAGCTGTTGAAACGTGCGGTTCTGTTCGCGGAAAACGAAATAATCTTCCGGCGCCATGCCCCGGAGCGAGGTATCGAGCGCTAGTGGGCTGACTTCGAGACTAACGAGTTGTTCCGGTTGCGAATATGGCAGCGGCTTCAAAACAACGCCGTCCACAATACTGAAAATTGCAGTCGTAGCTCCGATCCCAAGCGCAAGAGTTGCAATCGTGACAATTGTGAACCCGGGCGATTTCTTGAACATTCGCAGACTGAATCGAACGTCTTGAATCAGCGTGTCGAAGAAATTGCCACCCATCGCTTCACGGCACTCCATTTTGAATCGCTCCTGACTTCCAAACTCGATTCGCGCCTGCCGCTCTGCTTCGGAGCGAGCCATACCGGAATGCTCGAGATCCCTGGCACGAAGCTCAATATGTAACTGGCCCTCCTCCTCCATTTCCTTGTCCGTTCGAGTCCGACGAAGGAATCTCGCGCCTAACGAATGGAGATAAGAAATTAGCTTCATGCCTCACTAGGCCGCGCCGCCAGCGCTGCCGAAATCGCCGCGGCCGAGCGCTTCCACCAGTCAGTCTCTTCCTGCAGCCGTTTACGGCCTTTGGCCGTCAGTTCGTAAAATTTCGCGCGCCGGTTGTTTTCGGATTTCCCCCACTCCGTTTTGAGCAATCCCTGGCGCACGAGGCGGAACAAGGCTGGATACAATGCTCCTTGCTCGACGAACAACCGTTTTCCGGAGATCTGCTCGATCCGGGAAAGAACGGCGTAACCATGAAGCGGCCCGAGCGAGACCGCCTTGAGGATGAGCAAATCCAAAGTACCCGGCAACAGTTCGGCTTCCTCGCTCATTAGTGACTCCTAAACTACTTAGGAGTGTAGTCCCGCTCTCCTAAGTTGTCAAGGAGAGATCGCGTAAAACTCTGACTTCGCTATTCTACGTAGCCTTGCCGCGGATGATTTTTACTCGGATTTTAATGCTGCGCCTGCGGATTCAACTGTTCGTCAAAAACTGGATGACTAACGCGAAAGCGGTGCCCACAACGGGCAAACTTAGCGCACCGAGTATTGGGTTGTTTAGATACCCAGCGAACGCTCCCGACTTCATCGCGGAAATATCCTTCTGGATTTTGTTGAGCCTCTTGATCCGAAGTGCCGATCCCATCTCCGGAAGCCGGCAAAGCCTCTGACGAACCGACTCCAACGCACTTGCCTTGGCTTTCTTTGCGGAACGCTGCAGGACAACAGCGTTGCTGACTGCCCAAGCTGCATTCAATACAAATATCAGGATAAGCACGGGCGGCCACACCCAGTCGTCCCAGTAGCGCGCGCGAGCCACGATCATCAGGAGAAGCATGATGAACGGATAATAGATCAGTTTGGAAACTTCCGCCGAAAGCTGGGCGACTATTTGCATATCAAGCCACTCTTTGAGGTCGTCATCGGCAGCCGGCTCGATTCCACCGCAGAATTTTCGTAGGGTTGCCTTTGGATAGATAGTCGGTGCATTACTAAGGTTCTGAATGAACCGCTGACACAAACGAGTCGCGTCCACTACGAAAAAATTCAAGAGAATCGTAGCGATCACTGCTCCCAAAAGCAGAAGGAAACTCACGTCACGGCAAATAACGCCGCGGATCGGGTCCGAGGGCGTTTCGCCGAATGCGAAGGACAAAAAAGCAAATGAACAAAAATAGAGGGCGGATATAATGATTATCCGCTTTGCCCTTTGCGCCCAACGGCCAAGCCATCGATATTCCAACCATAAAACTTTGGCTTTTACTCCGACGCTGCAATAAAGCCAATCAGATATCCTCTTAGTCTTAAGGCGCTTGCCCTTTGTGCAATCCGGAAGCATGAAACGCCGCGACAGCTCCAGTTCGTTGCGCTCGAGGTCCTCATTACCACGCACTATCAAAGCAATGGCGAGAGCGAGGGCAACCAACCGAATGAATTGACTTGGCCAAGCGCTTACCCCATCTGTCCAGGAAAACGGTTCTCCCTCTCCGGAAGCCTGGTTATCCATCACCGCAAGTAGTAGCACGAGCAGCATGGCGGCTGGCGCGATCCAGCTGAATCGCGCAAAATTCGAAAAGCTGCGCCGCGTAAGTTCAAATGGATAAGCAAACGGGAATAGTGCGCCGTCCGCTGCTTCTTCTATAGCCTGCCGGTTTCGAAACATCCGCCGTAACCAATCCTTTTTGACGCGCGGCTCCGGCACAGAATGTTGCTTTACTGCGTCGGCGACCAGTAGCGGGGCAGTTATTGGTGGCAGATCCCTTCTCTGGATGAGTTTGTTCATGCCATCGATGATCGTTGTGCAAGTTGCTGGGGTTTGATTCCATATTCCTAACGCCTTTTTGACGCCGTCAGAGAGAGAGTCTTTCCAGGGAGATCGCCGAAACCACTCCCGTAGTGAAGTCACTAGTTTGGCCTCGTCGCGGATGTCCTCAGGTTCGATCAAGATTTCTCGTCTGAGGGCCTGATTGCGGCCCGTGACGAATCGACGGACTACCGGGCTAACTCGTCTGAGCAACAAGAGCGCCAGCGTGCCACTGATAACAAGACATACAGCGACTCGTGTTACCCACTCCCATGACAATCGCATACGGACCCGCGGATAAATCGGATCATCGGGTGGTGGATTCTTGAGTGACTGCCATTCGTTAACAAATGCTTTCCTAAAACTTTGCTCCGCCGGCGGTGCGCCGGGCTGAGCACTCAGATCAACCGGCCCATTCCTTCCGATCTCGAAGAGTCGTGGTGAAATACATTTTAGCTCGTCGGGAGACACTACGCCAAGCGCTGAGAGGCAGCCTAAGTATTCTGCTGTCTGATAGCTGTCGCGGAATGGCGGGATATCCTGCTGTAGCTCGCGTTGTAACTCCAACCCAAAGCTGGATGCTACGACCATGTTGCGGGTCCACTTCAATTGATTGGGATGCCAAAGCCTGGCATCGAGATCAGTGGTGAAAAAGATTGCATTCGGGAAGCGCGGTCGAAGCGCCTGCAGCGCTAGCAATTTATCGTACAGATCGCTTCCCATGACGCCGATGGCACGAATTTCCTCCACTGGTTTCTTTAGCGGGATTAAAGGCGCCGAACCCATGAATAACGTGCGGTTCTCCTGTGCGATACGATCAGCTAGCCGCGGTATGTAATCGAGCTGGCTAGGACCTTCGGCCCGATTTGCCTCGGGTGTTTTCCGCTCCTTGGTCTTAGCGGTCTCAGATCCGGTCTGTGGCTCGGGGGATACCTGCGAGCTCGCCGTTAACTTGCCATCGATGCCTTGCAAGTAGCTGAAGGTGTGGAGCTGGTTAGAGTGCTGTCCGCGACCGAAACGCAGCTGCTGCAGGAGATCGGAGGTCTGGTTAACGTAACGTTGCTCGAGCTTATAAGCGAACGTCAGTGGGATCATTCGACCGTAAAAGGTATCCCACTCGGTAATAAGGGCGATGTGATTCTGGTTTTTTACGGGATCGACTCCGCGGCGTGCCAACTCGTCAAGCAACGTCGAGGCTAGAGCGTCGTCGGTACAGATGACGTTGAAAAATTTGATGCCAAGCGTCTTCAGCCGGCGCTGAATCTGACTCCCCGTTTCAGTTGGCTTCTCTCCGGATGGAACCAGAAGTCCTTCCATCGTTGTTGCCGCCAAGGAGAAAATCTCTGTATTCCTAAGCCAGTCGTTAGAACAACCAAAGACCTGCTGGCGCATGGTCCTAGCAAGGGTGGCGTCGTCGGTGGCCGAAGGATGGTCCCACTCGTCGAGAGAAAAGAACGCCCGCAGCGTCGTCGAAGTACGGGGCCCCAAAATTGAGATTTTTACGTTGTTGTCATCCCACTCGTTATGCCGGAGGTAGCCGATTAACAGATTAAGCCGATAAAGCGGCTCGTCTCCGAACATGTCATCCCGCAACCAGAAGACGAGAACATGGTTACTCTTTGGTGTAATAGACTGTCTGATGTCTGCATGGTGAATGCGCCGGGTAAACCACTCGTAAGGCAGCACAAGCGTCGAGCAACCCTCTTCCATGAGCGCGCCCGAATCATCGCGAATGACCTGGAGTGGCCAATCTGATGTTACATACCCTATTTCCTGCTCGTCTTCGCTCCGGTATCCGGCCGTCCCCAACGCTGCCATCACTGCAACGCGGGTGCGGATTCTGCTCTCCACGTCCTCCGGGTATGGCCCGCCTGATACCATGGCTAAGACTACCTGCACCTGTTTGTTCAGGGCTATCGTGGGGTTAGGATAGCCGGTGGCTTCAGGGTTCCAGTCCTGATAATGTTTCTTAATCTGACGTGTGAGTTGTCCGATGTCATGGTTGTCACCGACCGGAACAGTTGTTTTCTGAGTGAACTTCTGGGGTTGGGTGACCACCACATCGACATCCTGTCTTCGCTGTGCACGAGTAACGCCTGCGAGCTCCAAGGCCTCGAATGGATCCTGCCAAAGCCGGGCTTCTACATCTTGCGTTCCCAGCGTGCCGGTCATCATCCGCTTCGCCCCTTCAGGACGACTGGGTATCAGCGGGGTCGGTCCCAGGAAAAGGCTGCCCGCGAGGGCGGTGATTAACAAAAGGATCGGTATCGGGATTGTGGATGCCTTGCCCTCTTGCTGTTGCTCATCCATGACTTATTCGCCACAAGCTGTTCCGTTAAAGCTCCAATCGAGTAAATTCTTTCTTTTACGTTCGAGTTTTGTTCTGTCTTAGTCGATCGTACTTACTACTGCAGGCAATCGCGGGTCATTTCCTCAAGTACTGCGCGAATTTCGCTTGGAGGTTACGCAAAAGTTGCGTATAACATAAAAGAGCTCGAAGTGACAAGATCCGAGCGCGCGTAAAGGTGGTTCCCTATGAAAATCGCCTTTTCAGACGTGCAGATGATGGGATTCGAACCCATACCCCGGGATTAGCGGGAACGGATTTTGAGTCTGCTGCTTTGCTAACTGAGCCTTCCTTCCACGATTCCAATTTGCGCAGCTATCTTGGCAGCGAATGCCGCACAATACATGTAAATCCGGAACGAGTCTGAGTTATACAGGAAGCAATTGCCAACGGAAATGCTACGCACTTGTCATTTTTCCAGACTTACAGTCCCCCGCAGCACTTCCAACGCATATCCGCCAACCCGGACGTTAGTGACCTTTTCCCCATCGCCCATCGCGCGCACAAAGAGTTCGCTCGGTTGCCGGGCTTCCACGCCTTGGTGAATGAGAATCTTTTCGTCAGATTTTGCCAGGCCATGACGCACCATCCAACTCACGGCACAACCGGCAGCCGATCCGGTGGCCGGATCTTCTCCGCCATAGAAAAACATTCGAGCGCGCACCTCGCGCCACCCTTCGCGCTCCAGAGAAATGAAGTAGCAAAAACTTAGCCCCCGTTCCGTCTAGCAATGCATTCATTCTAACAAGGTCAGGATTCAAATTTGCCAAAGCCTCAGTATCGCGAATCCGCACAACGGCAAAAGGCAGTCCAGTCGACACGACCTCGCTCGGCCATTCAGAAGCGATTTGCTTAGCGCCGTTTCGCAGCACGCCAGCGATGTCATTTCGAGAGAATGTGGGACCAAACTCCGGGTCGCGCTGACGCATCTCGCTAAAGACGTCGCCGGTGACACGATCGCTCCTGTTCTTCGAATCAGCGCTGAACTGGACGCGGATTTTCCCCACATTCAGATCAAGAACGATCTCATCGGCCCGGGGAACGGCGGTAGTGCGCAGGTACAGCGCTGTGCCCAGCGTTGGATGGCCGGCAAATGGCAACTCTTCCTCGACCGTGAAGATGCGATCTCGCTTCCCCTCCTCTTTTTCCACGTGCGATTCGCGCGGCAGGATAAAAGTTGTTTCAGAAAGATTCATCTCGCGAGCAAGCGCTTGCATTTGGGCGTCGCCCAGCCCTCGCGCGTCGCGGAAAATGGCGAGCGGATCGCCCGCAAGCGGCGTACGCGTAAAAACGTCAAGCTGCACGAATTCGTAACTAGGCATGTTTATTTTCTCTCTCTCTACGATCAACTCTTCCTAAAAGTGCTTCTGCTTCGCTCCAGACTCGCCCGGCGACTACCGAGGCCGATTCGTCACGTGCAAGCTTCACAGATTGACCGGCCCACGCCTGCATACGTTGTACGTCTCCCCTCTTATTCGCATTTAATCGCATTGAATTCGTTAGGCCGCGCTGCACCGGGTACGGAGCCGGTGCCGGAGCATCCGGTGCAAGCGCTGCTTTCGCGTATTCGGTCGCGATGCTGCGACCCGGTCGGCCGCTGAAGGCGCGACTCAAAACTGTCTGTTCCGGGAGTGTCTCGGCGAGCGCGTCCGCCCACGCGGGATGCAGCTTCGTTTCCGAACAACGCAAAAAGGCGGTGCCAATGATGGCCGCGCTCGCACCAAGGACTAATGCAGCTGCAACACCACGGCCGTCTCCAATTCCGCCAGCGGCAACAACCGGAACTTTCACGGCGTCCGTAATTGCCGCTACTAGCGAAACCAGCCCCACGAGTTGTTGCTCCGCTTTTGAAGCGTCGAACGCGCCGCGATGCCCACCGGCTTCCATTCCTTGAGCAATAATGGCGTCGGCTCCGGCTGCTTCGGCTTCCTTTGCCTCAGCGACCGTCGTTGCTGTTGCGAACCACGCTATGCCTCGGCGTTTCAATTCCGACACAAACTGCGGCGAATACAAACCCATAATCGAGGACACGACTGTCGGCGTAGCCTGCAATAGCGCTTCGCATTGCGCGTCAAAATTCTGCAACGCGATTTCGCCGGCGTCTTCCCCAACTGGTGGTCCCCAGCGTGAAAGAAATTCGCGCACTCGCGCTTCGTGCTCGCGATCGCGAAGCGGCGGCGGATCGGGAATCCAGAGATTGATCTGAACGCTCCCTCGGTTTCCCCCCGAACTTCATTAACCCAGGTTTGAATTTCCTGGGGATTCATCAGCAGTGCCCCACAAGCGCCCATGCCTCCGGCGCGCATCACCGCTATCGATAATGGCGGCGGGCAAGAACCAGCCATCGGCGCAAGAAGGATCGGCATCTTCAACTTAAATCGACTGCAAAATGATGTCGCTCGTGCTCGCGGATCGTCCATACAATTCCCTTACCCTATACTTTCCGTTCCGTATTACTCATGTGTGACAATGCTCCATCCACTCAACGGCCTTTCCGCGAGGGATACGGAAAGTCGGGAAAATCCTGAAACAATTATTGATCAATAGAGAATCGATGGCAAAAATGCACCCGCGGGCTCCTTGTAGAATCCTTTGCTCATCAAAGTCATTGGTTGTGTGACCCGCAGACCGTGCTCCAAACACCATTGGAACAATTCACTGTTGCGTGTTGGCAGTAGAAAACCTGGGCCGGCAAACTCCGTCGCCGCGCTGATCAGCGCTTGCATGTCCCGGTTACTTTCGCCGATTGCGTGTCCAAAAAAACCCAGAACCGTGGCGTAACCGGTGACGCGGCCTTCTCGCTCGACAACAGTTGCAGTCCCCTTCTCGGTCGCGTCAGTTAACTCGCCACTGCGATCATGTTCGTGAACGCTTTGGCAAATACGATTGCAAGCGTCCAAATCTGACTCGGTAGCTTTGCGCACTGCACAGCCGGTTATGCCGATCTTAACAGGTGGTCCCTGGATGCAAGCCAGCGGTTCGCGTACCTCGTAACCCAACTTCGTATAAAGCGAAAGCGATCGCGAATGATATCCGGCCTGAATTAAACGTACACCCGGAAACTTTTCTTTCGCGGCGCGTTCGTGAGCATTCTCCATTAGCTTCCGTCCGATGCTGCGATTTTGCGCGGTTGGATCCACTGTAATTGGTCCAAGCCCGGCAATGACATTCCGTTCGTCGAGAAAATTGCTGCCCACAATTTGCCCGTCGATTTCGGCAACGACCGAGTAAAATTTCGGATGAGACAGGAGGGTACCCATCACGCCTATCGCCACGTCCACTGCTGGAAAATCGGGCGTGAAATTGTGCGCGTCGGCAATTGTCTTGAATGCCTGGTAGCAAATCGTTGCGCAGGCGGTCACATCATCGACACTCCCTGGTCGCAATCTAAGATCCTTAAGCTCGTCGATACTGCTCATCTGTAACGTGCTCCATCCATTCAACCGCTTTTCCGTTCAGTGCTTCTTGAATAGCGATATGCGTCATCGGAGTTGTCGCCGTCGCGCCATGCCAATGCTTCTCGTTAGGGGCAAACCACACCACATCCCCAGGCCGGATTTCCTCGACCGATCCACCTTCGCGCTGCGCCCAACCCAGACCGGACGTGACGATCAACGTCTGACCTAGCGGATGCGTATGCCAGGCCGTCCGGGCACCCGACTCAAACGTGACTCTCGCGCCACGAACGCGCGCAGGTTCCGGCGCCTCGAACAGCGGTTCAATCCACACTTTACCGGTGAACCAATTCGCTGGTCCTTCTTGTCGCGCTGTCTGTAAACCAGTTCGCTTAATTTCCATTTTGCCAGCCGCTTCACAAATTCCAGTGGCACCACACTCTACTATTCAACTTGCCCAGTGGCGTCGGAGAAGAACAAAAGTCACATAGTGAGTCACCAATAACAACGGAACCCAAAACGCCGGAATCCAGTAGGCCGGCCCCATTGCTGCGGTCGCGTTATAAATAGTGGCGGTAATGATCGCCAGCAGCAGGTCGACGGTTCCGAAAATGTTGAACACCCAGACGATCGGCTTGGCCAGGCGAGAGCCGAACAGCACCAGCGGGATTGCAGCGAATGCGAGCATTGCCGTTATCAGATCGCCGAACGCTGCCGGGTAAGCGAACTCCGCCGGCAAGCCGGGATAAGTTGCCCCGCGGGTTAGGAACATCATCCCGAGGTGTCGTGTTGAATGCAAAAGCAGGATCGGAACAAGAATCTGTTGCGGTCGAAAACGTGGAATGAGCGGCAGCAAATACAGTCGCGCCGCGATATAAAAGATCACGGTGTTAGCGACAAGATTCAATGGAAGCACGCGCTCGAAAATGGCAGGCATATTAACATTGTTGCTCGATCGGCTTAGTTGCTCCACGTGAAAGTTTTCTTAAGATTTCGCAAAACTTTTCCCCGGCCGGTGTCACGTCACCTTTCGTGGCGCGAGCGATGCCGACGGATTGCGTCTCCGTTGTCCCCGTGAGTGGCCGGTAAACTAGACGCTTGCCGGCCGCGAGTTTAGCGATCGTCGTCACCAGAGCTATGGCGCGTCCTGCCTCGACTTCGATAAACAGAGAACTCTCGCTATCGCATTCCATCGCAATGTTTGGCTTACCGGCGACTGGGACGAAAATGTTTTCCAAGATTCGGTGGTACTCCGAGTAGCTCTTACGGCTAAGAACTACCAACCTTTCGCCGGCTAGTTTTTCCAGCGGGATTGATTTCAATCGGGTTAATGGATGCAAACGGCTCAGTGCCACGCACCACACGTAACTGCGTAGCGTTTCAAATTCGATTCCCGCCGTCTGCTCGCCGATCGGCTGGACCATAATCGCGAGTTCGAGAGTCCCATCGCGCAGACCGGCAATGAGTTTTTCGGTTGAGAGATCGTGTAGCACCAGCTTCACGCGTGGCACGGCTTTTCGAAATGCCTCGAGCGCT
>Ga0066388_100003471_pt1 | contig 10231 bp, 6 predicted proteins | sample PanSoiMetaGPlot6_FD_64539 | JGI IMG/M metagenome (GOLD analysis project Ga0066388, IMG submission 64539) | Tropical forest soil microbial communities from Panama analyzed to predict greenhouse gas emissions - Panama Soil - Plot 6 (Hybrid Assembly) | ecosystem: Environmental > Terrestrial > Soil... | reverse complement strand
AACAACGCGAAGACCCTCACGAGTCTTCACATCTGCTTTCTTTCGAAGAGCTCGCCGAGGAATTGAGTGAGCTGAAAGAAGTTCCATCTCTCGAGTATCTCAACGAACTATTTGATCGCACCCGAATTGACCCCGATGAGGTTCAACCGTACCTGGGTTTCAAAGAGGGCAACTATTCACGCCATCGCGTGATGAAAAATCAGTTCGTTGAAATGCTGGTGCTGTGCTGGAAGCCGGGACAACGGACGCCGATTCACGATCACAACGGGTCGCACGGTGCCGTGCTGGTGCACGAAGGCATTTTGTGGGAGACGACTTTTGGTTACGAAACTGAGCGCGGGCTCAGCTACAAAGCGCATCGCGAGTTGCGCGCCGGGGGCCTGACGGGATCCGAAGTTCCGGATATACACCAACTGGGCAACCCTGATGTCAGCGGCCGCGATTTGATTACCATCCACATCTACGCCCCGCCGCTCGGAGTGTTGAAGACCTACAAACTCGGAAGCTCGACAATCGATCTCTACACGCCAGCAGATCCGGATTTTCTGTGAGAATACTCGCCATCATGGGTGGACAAACGTACTGATATTCAACGTCCGTCCATCAGTATCAATCGAAATCGTCCCCTTCTCTCCCGTCGTCATCACCTCAGCACCACTAGCTCGCCAGCGTTCAACGACATCTCGATTCGGATGTCCAAAAATCGAAGACCGTCCCACTGAAATGACCGCCACGGAAGGCCGCGTGGCGTTAACAAACGCATCGACGGACGACGTTTTGCTGCCGTGATGAGGAACCTTCACCACATCGGTTTTCAAATCCAAACCTTGGGTCAGCATTGTGAGTTCAGCTTCCTTCTCTGCATCTCCGGTAAACAGAATCGATTTCTCGCCATACGTGAAGCGCAGGACCGCCGAATCATTGTTCCGTGAAGGTGCGTGTCGATCGGCGCTTGCTGTCGGCCAGAGTACCTGGGCTGTAACATTACCGAAGTGCATCGTGTCACCGGCACCTACGATTTGGACGGGGACACCATTTTGCCGGGCGGTATTCGCAAACTGCATGAATCCCGGATCAACGACAGGCGTACGCGCGACTATCGCGGCGCGCACTTTGAAGTTGCGGACTACGTCATTCAGCCCACTTATGTGGTCCGCGTCGGCGTGGGTCGCCAGAACATAATCGATGTGATTCAGCCCGCGCGTCCAAAGATATTCCGAGACCACCCGTTCGCCGATACCGCGCGTATCACGCTCGAAGTGTTCCTCGGCCTCAACCTCAATCGACTTCATCCAATCAATACTCGGTCGTCCACCGCCATCGATAAGGAGCGTGGTTCCATCGGGCATAGTCAAAAGCGCTGAGTCGCCCTGTCCGACATCAAGAAAATCCACATGAAATCTGCCATCAGGACGATTCGCGCTAACGGGACAAAGAATTAATATCGCGAGTACCATGAAGCCTGCAGCCGCGATCATCACGTTTCGCGGCGCAAAGACGGTTGCTTTACGATCGGCTGCATCAAACAGGCGCAATGGTTTCCATCGCGTGAGCGCAAGCACAAGAAAACCCAGGATCAGAAAGTACAGGACATAAATCATGGCCATCCAACCCCGGTAGTGCGGCAGGCGAAGCGAATCGATCCCCAGCCGGGTGAACGGATCAACCGAATGAATCATCAGCCAATCTATTTTCTCAGTGATTGTTCTCAGCGGAAGGGCCAACTGAGCGTTAAAGATCGAGACTAACATTGCCGCCGAAGCGGTCAGGACCAGCAGCGCCATCAAGGCGCCGACAAAAATGTTGAGCACCAGGGCTGAAATTGAGACTCGATGAAAGTAAATGATCAGAACGGGCATCATCCCGATCTGCACACTGGCTGAAATCACGATCGCGTTCGTTGCAAATCGAAACAGCTTTTGCAGGTGCCAACGCTCGAGTCTCTGTGCCCAGGGCGTCTTGAACAGCCGATACCGAACATTTGACTCGGCTATTTCCGCTTTCCATTCGCTCTCGCTCCAGAACAGCGCTTCAGACGAAACGCGAAACCAACGAGCACAATCCGGCGGATAAGGCGTCGCATGCGTAGGGCGCCACGAACCAATTTGATGCATTCGGTTGACGAGCGGAACGGCGAGACTCACGATCAACAAAACCGAGAGAAATGTAAGTTGGAACGAAGGATCGAAAAGCTCGGCCGGGCGCCACACTAGCAGGGCAATCGCCGCTCCCCCGAGACAGTTCAAAGTGTTAGCGCGGCGCGAAACCACCGGGGCCAAAAGCACGACTGTAAACATAAAAGCGGACCGTGCAACGGAAGCATCGGCACCTACGGCGATTGTGTACGCCCACAGTAAACCGGCCGAGAATATGACCTGAAGGAGTTTCCGTTTGGTGAACCATCGCACAATCAGCAGCACGAGGCCGCCGATAAAAGCGATTTGGAGCCCGCTGATAACCAGGATGTGAAAAGTGCCACCGGCCCGAAAACGCTCGGCCGCGCCAAGCGAAATGTTGTGTTGGTTGCCCAGCAAAGAGGCATCGAGTACGCCCGCCGTTTCCGGCGAAAACAAAATGTGGAACCGCCGCTGCAACGCCTCGCGCCGCTCATAAAGCCAGGCGAGCGGCAGAAAAACCCGTTCGTCATCCAGCCGTTCAACCAGCAACGGACTCTTGATTACGCCGCTTGCGTCGTAGCCCTCCCGCTGCAGATATTCGCTAAATGGCGTGACCCCCGGATTGCGATAGTCCTCGCCCTCATCAAATATCGTCATTACCCGAATGCGCGCTCCGTAACGCAGTTGGAGCTGCTCGTATTCTTTCGCACCTTGCTCATCGTGCTGATGCGCGAGTAATAGTGCCCTTCCTGAGACCTCGCGTGCGACGCCCTTAACCCGGATGCGTTCCGCGCTCAGCAAAAGATAAAACCTGTCGGGCGCACGTTCGGGCTGGCGTTCGATAACGCCGGTTATTTCGACGGGCTCGCCTGAATTGACAAATCGCGCCAGCCGATTGGGACTCTGAGTTAGAGATTCTGAGGCTGACAAACTGAAGCCGGCGAGGAAATGAAGGAACACAACCAAAGCCGTTGCCGCCGTTTGATGTTTCGCGAAGATAAGCCACGCAACGAACGTAGTCGACGACGCGGTGAGAATTGCAATGAATAAAAGAGTAGTGCGAGAGACTGGAAAATAAGAGTTGGAGACAATCCCGACAGCAAGTGCTCCAGCAAGTATGAACAACGGGAAGGACGAAAACCGCAGCTGGGGGAGTACAGTCATGAATTGTGGTCGAGGCGCACTTCGTCCGAGAAACTCTCGGCGGTGATTTTACTGCCGATTATGTGACGCCGTAAGACTCAAATCGTCTCGAACACCTTGGTTGCAACAGCCGCCTCAGTCAACGATCAGAGGTCGCGGTGTTTACAAACAATTCGACCCGCTGTTGCAACCAAATGAGGGGCTCGCCGTTGCCTTTTGACGTCAATCGTCATCCGGCAAAGAAACGCGAAAGCGAGCCACCAGCGGCAAATGATCAGACACAGTTTGCTTGTAGCGCGTGCAGCCCATATTGGGCAGCGTATTCTGAAGTTGCGCGATGCGAATGAAGCCGGTCCATTCGTTAGTCTGCAATCGAGAGATCGAGAAGCCGTCCAGCAGGTTTCCAGTTGGCTTGCCGTTCACGCACTTGTCGATATGTGAAGGCGGCGTGAGTCCGGACGAGATAAACCGGAGCAACTCTTTGTTCGCCGGACCGGGACTCAAATTAGAAAAGTTTTGCGAGTCCTGCCCTGGAATCATGTTGTAATCACCAATCACCAGAACGTCTCGCTCGTTGGTCGTGGCGATTTCATTTCTGATGAATTGGGCGATGGCTTTCGTTTGACGATTGCGCGTTTCGCGCTCCGCGGTTCCGCGGGCCGACTTCAGGTGCACGCCGATCAGCAGAAAATCGAAATTGCGGATCTTTACGTCAAATGCCCAGGCTTTGCGCAGTCGATCCGGCTGATTGTCGTCTGAACCGGGAATCGCCCGGCGGTTTGTGACGGAAATGTCCGGGTGATCTTTGAACAGAACGGCAATCTTTTGGGGCGTCGGCTGATCGTCATCCATGCTCAGTTTGTAAGTCGCGCCGTTGGAAAAGGGAGTTGAAATGATCTCTTCCATCGACGCCTTGGAGTTGACCTCGGACAGCACAATTACGTCTGGATTCAGCGCGCCAATGGCCGCCCGTAATTGCGCAGGCTTGCTAACCGGCTGAGGCGTGCCCTGATTATCGAACTTAACACCTTCCTGGTTCCAACCGGCGATGCGCGCGAATGTAAGTGACTGGGCGAATGACGTGGCAGAGGAATTCAGCAAACCAGCTAAGACGATGGCTGCTGCGAAGTTAATGAGTCTTCTCATGAGTTTCTCCTTTCGGTGGTGGGTTGTGCGAGGTCTCGAGATATCGGCTGGTCAGCTGAACGACTGTTTCGACGTGGTGCGTTTGGGGAAACATGTCGAAGGCCTTGATCGTTTCAATCGCGTAGCCGCCCGCGATTATTTTTTTCAGATCACGCGCAAGTGTTGCCGGATCGCATGAGACATACGAAATTTTCTTTGGTCTGAGCCGGTTAATTCCCGCAACCACGCGCGACTCTGCACCAGTCCGCGGTGGATCAAGCAGTAAGAAATCCAATGGTCGGGCTTCGGGATGCTGCTGATTCCAGGCCAGCCAATTTCCGACGTCTTCATTTTCAATCCTTACATTCGACACGTTGGCGTTTCTGACATTTCGCTGCGCAAATTGTGAGGCGAGATTATCGCCCTCTACGCCAATGACAGTCTCAAATCGCCGCGCGAGCGGTAACGTAAAGAGTCCCACACCGCAATACAGTTCGATCGCCGTCTCGCCGGTGTTGTCATCAAGCGCGGCATCGATCAGCTGCGGTAAAAGATCAGCGTTCGCCTGGAAAAAGTTTTCCGCGTCCAGTTCGTAAGTCTCGCCGGCGATTGTGCGGCTGACCGTAACAGCGGCACCCTCCCTCACGGTCGGGTTTCTGCCTTTGTCATCAACAATCGAGACGGCATTATCGCCCGCAATTGTGCGCAGGTGGCGGACGTCGTCCGCAACTGCGCCCGCAGTCATTCGTTCGCGTAGTCGCCCTAATTCATTCTGAAGCGCTGGAACCAGGACCGCGCAATCCGCTACATCGCAAACCCGCCGCGAGCCGCTCTCAAAATATCCAAGTCGTCGCTGCGCGGAATCGTATTGCCATTGCGCTCGTGAACGGTAATGCCATCGATTCGGCGCGGCAACGATTTGAAATTCAGGAATTTCTTCAATGCGACCTATACGGCGGAGGCAGTCTTTGATGATGTCGACTTTGGCCGCAAGCTGCGCCTGGTAGTCCATTTGCTGAAAGTCACAGCCACCACAGCGGCCAAAGTAAGGACAAGGTGGCTCAATCCTGGTATTTGATGGTTCAACGATTTCGCGAATCGAAGCGAAGGCGACATTGGCCTTCACGCGTTCAATCTTCACGCGTAAACGGTCACCGGGGGCAGAGAGGGCCACAAGAATTGTCCGGCCATCAGCGTGTGCCAGGCCCAAACCTCCGGGGAGGATTCGTTCCACTACGACCTCCAGGCAGTCGCCGTTAAAATCGCCATCGGTACTATGCAAACGCTCGCGGCTCCGATCTATCGTTTAAGCGTGACAGTGAAACATAATTCACAGCTTAATCAAATAGTCGTACCAGAAATCACCTTTTTGAAATCCCTTCGGAACCTTGGTGAGCGCTGGCCCCTTAGGGGCATTCGGAAAGTTCGCTGATTGAAGCGAGTCGCTGCGAACAATTCTGTTCTTCGTTTGTTCTTTCAACCGATCCATGAGTGGAATGCGCGGGATCGACGGCCAGGGCGAACTCTGCGTCGACACCATTGCGGCAAACTTCCCCGTTGCCATTTTTTCCAGCGCGTCGGTCGGCGTCGCGTTCACGCTGCCATGATGCGCTACTTTGAGAAAGCTGATACTCGCGAGAATGTCCGCCGAGCCGTCCTGTTCCAGCCATGATGCCCAATTGCCGTACTGGGCATCGCCGGGAAACAGCAGCGTCTGTCCGCGAAAACTGAACAAGGTGACGAGACTCGTATTGTTAATGGCATTATCGAGAGTGAATGCGAGCCCATCCAGCGAATCACTCGCTATGTCAGTCTTAATTCGCTTTTCTTCAGTTTGCGATAAACGCACATTTTTCATTTCCGACCGGTGCGGATCGATCTCCCATTTGTCAGCGAAAGGCCTGAGCTGATTCATAACTTCGACGCGATTTCGATTGAGTCTTAGATAAGAGTGGCCTGCCGGAGGATCCATCTTCGCCAGAAAGCTTTCGTCCGTCGGCGGGCCCAGAAATCGAACTGAAAGTCCGGGCACCTCATTTACGTTCGGCACCGAGTCGCCGCCTTTAAAAAATCTCACGTGGGCATTCACGCCGAAACCAGCATGGAGCGCATCGAGAGACGTTTTGTTCGTGACAAGATTAGCGACCGCAGCAACGGCTGCAGTTCGCGATTTGGACACGCGCAGACCCATTTTCGCCTGCGCCGCGAAATGTTGCGCCAGCTGCTGGGCCAGCGCAACATGCTTTTTCTTGAGTTGTACTGCTTTCGGATCTTTCGGGTCCTCACTCCAGGGCATCCAGACCTCGCCAATTTGAAACTGGCTGAACTTCTGCGGAGCAAAACCTGAAATGTGGTCCTGATGCGCATGTGTGGCAATAACGACCGCGAGCTTCTTGCTGGTCACCGTGGCAATGTTGTCGACAATTTCATCCAGAGTGCCAATGTTGCCGGCTCCGTGGACGCCACAATCCACAAGTAAGTGGCGGAACTCGTCCGCGGATGTTGGAAGTGAAACCAGAAAGCAATCGCCGAAACCGATGCGGTACATGCGAATGCGAATGGTGTTTGGCTTTAACGTGTCAGGCATTCTTAGTACCCCCTGTGAATCAAGTTGAAATTCATCGGCCGGCTGTCTATCCGGGATGAACCGAGATAGGTTGTCAGGCCTGAGGCTGCGTCCATTTCGACGTAAAATCTTCGCTGGCGCGTGAGCCTTTCATTTTCCTGATTGTCTGCGCCGAGGTTTTTTTGTATTGCATACCTCACTTTACCCTCACGGTCCAACAGGACGGTTGTACCTCCACGAAAAGTGAAGTTAGGCGACTTTCTGTTTTTTGGATCCAGCTTCAATTCGGCCTGCTGCATCAGTTCGGCAACGATCTCGACATGCAAACGCCCATCGGGTCCAACTCGATGCAGCGGATGAAATGAATGGGCTTGCACCGGAACGTTCGGTCTCAACCCAAGCGCGCGAGCATTGTTCCTGCCAAAGCGGCTCAGCAAAATGGCGTTTTCACGCTGCTCGGTCTGCGTCGGCAGACTGAATACGTCAAACTTGAGTCCCTTACAGACCGGCGGTTCAACATTTTTCATTTCTTCAGGCGGACACCAGCGCAATGATTCTTCCGAGTACGAGACGACGTTCTCAGGACGAATGCCGCGCAGGCGAAAGGCTTCGATGAAACCCGCGCGATAGTCATAAACGTCATTCGGCACGAGGTCGTAATCTGCCGTGATTAAAGCGCGGAGAAAATCGCCAAATAAGATGTCAATCGGAGGACAATAATCCAGAGCGCGGATGCAAATATTGGAAAACTGCCCGGCAATTTTGGCCGCCTCCCCGGCCAGCCGGTTGGCCAGATCCGGATGAAGATTGTCCGGACTGACCTGCGCTCCAGTGGCCCGTGCTATGCGCATCAGATCGCGGGTCTTTCGCACATAAGCGCTGAAGAAGGCGTCGAAGATCGCGGCAACCAGAATCGCGCCGCGTTCGTGTGGCTCGAACAATTTCTGCAAGTCCTTCGAGTTGGGCCGCGTGCCTAATGCCTGGCGCAATGCGCGTCGCGCACCCATCGCTTCGCCGAATTGACGCGCCAGTTGAACCAGGGGATTTGACGTCGCGAGCTCTGATGAGATCAGGGGACCTTCCTCGCCCGGCGCAATGTCGGGCGCCACGTTGAGCCGGTAGATCAACCCGCCCGTTTTCTGAATCATCTCAATCAACGCTTCTTTGTAAGAGAAGTGCTGAAACAGGGCGACGATGTCCGCGAATGCTTCGTGAAATGCGGGCGTGTCCGGCCCGGTTGGCTCCATAAAAAATCTTCTCTGCCCATCGATTAACGCGTGCGTCGTTTCGTGCACGACGATATCGTGTGAAAGGCAGGTGAATACAGTTTGGCCGGCAAGGCTGGCGCCCGCATCAGTTTCAGAGGCGGGGAAATAGCCAAAGACGAGAGCCCGAAGATCACGACTGTAATATGCATTGGCCTCCTGCATTGCATGAGGAAAAATACGGAGGCGAGAACGATGCGGATCGTCTTTCGCTCCGCCGCGAAAACCCCACTTGGTCCGCCGGCCCAGGGCAAACTCGAAACGTCTAATCGTTTCGCTGGCCACGGCATAAACCATCTGCTGGTGAAAACGCGGGTCCGACTCACTGGGCTCGAGCCCGCCACGCACCAGTACTGAGGGATCATTCAAATCCACCGGCTCGTAATAAGAGTCATTGCTGGCGTCGTAATCGATGACGGCCAGATATCTTCCAATTGGTCCCGGCGACAATGGTTCGTGACGAATACTCACCGTCATGTAATTTCCGAGATTGCGTCCCTGAGAGGGATCGAATGCATAAGCCTTGAGTGGACGTTCGAACGGCTTATCGTACCGTTGCGACTTGGTCATGATCTTCCTCCGCGTTCTTACCGGATGAGTTCGAATCGTGAGACATGGAGGCACCTCGCCAAAAGGAATTACATTGAGATTTCACTCAAGGCCATCCTGCGGGATAGCAACTAGAGCAGTGTGGAGGGAGCGCAAACCATACTACTTTCGCTGTTTCCGTTCAATAGTCAACGACCTGGCCCACCCTAAGAAATCGAAGTGCGCCGGCAGAGGCAAGACTTGTCAGGACGGTGGGTTTGGATTGTTTGGGTCCAGGCGGCATCGCCTCGTCTGCGGCGATTTTTTGAGGCAAAGAAATTTCAGAGATGGAAGAGACTGAGCCGGGGCACTCCAAACTTCTCTCGCAAACGTTTGAGCAGCAAATTATTGAGAGTCAGCTCGTAAACATCTTTCTCCATGTGGCGGCGATACGGCTTTAACTGCGCGGCGATGTCAGATCGCATCCCGGCCATTTCGTCCTGCGAAAGCGTCGAACGCAACGCATCACTCAACAGGCGTTCAATTCCAGTTAACGAGTCTTCCAGCTTTCGCGCGCTCGGCGCCGGCGAGGTGGCGTAATCATCTTTGATTTCACCGATAAGAGCTGCAGCACGTGCGATTGTCTCAGTCAGGTCATCATTCACGCGGCGCTGCTCGTAAAGACGTGTAAGTTCTGCATGCGACTGGTCGAGGAATTTGAGAACAACATCCCGCGAAAATGTTGACTTAACATCATCGTCAACGTCCGCCTGTTGTTCATTCTGCTTACCGATGCGGGACTCAAGCCACTCAGCATACTGTGCCTCGACCTCTTCCTGGCAATACAACAACGTCTTGACCGTGCGCTTATGCTTTTTTGCATCATGCGAGTCGAAGGCGTGCTCAATGCCTCGCAAAGCTACGTGAAGCGGGACGCCGCGCTCTTTCCAACTTTCGATCAGAGCCCAATCGATCGGACTGAGCATTAAGTGCTTGCCGCGCCGGCGAACGAAAGTATCTTCAATTTCGGAGAAGTAAGAGAAGTAATTCAAATCGTACTAGCGGTGTTGTCGTTCGTAAACCAGACGCAACCCGTCGAGCGTCAGCGTCTCGTCAACTTCCTGGATGAATCTCGAGCCCCTGGCGATTAACGGCGCCAGACCGCCGGTGGCGATCACGCGCGGCGAGCGACCCAGCTCATCGATCATCTTCTTCAGGATGCCATCAACCAAACCTACGTACCCGTGGTAGAGCCCTGATTGCATCGCCTCAACAGTGGCCGACCCGATCACTTTTTGTGGCCGCTTTATTCCCACGCGCGGCAACTTCGCCGCCCGCTCAAACAAGGCGTCGGCGGAAATAGTGATACCGGGCGAGATTACTCCGCCGACGTATTCGCCGCTTGAATTGATCGCATCGAACGTGGTCGCGGTTCCAAAATCGACGACGATACACGGCGCGCCGTATTTTTGAATCGCGGCAACTGC
>Ga0066388_100003470_pt1 | contig 10231 bp, 6 predicted proteins | sample PanSoiMetaGPlot6_FD_64539 | JGI IMG/M metagenome (GOLD analysis project Ga0066388, IMG submission 64539) | Tropical forest soil microbial communities from Panama analyzed to predict greenhouse gas emissions - Panama Soil - Plot 6 (Hybrid Assembly) | ecosystem: Environmental > Terrestrial > Soil... | reverse complement strand
GGATTAGATGTTTGTGGTCTGACCGATTCATTTCATGGGAGGGGTGTCTCAGAGAAAGTGAAATGAATCGAGGTCGCGGCCTTGCCCGGTAAGGACTTATTTCGTTTCACGCTATGTGAAATGAAATGTGAACTTCGTGAAATGAATCCTGACTGCGGCCGGCAGCAACCGTGGGCTCTAGTGATGCGGGTTCGCCAAAAAACTGGCGGGGTTCTTTGACAGGCAGCCACTCTATGGGCGTCGCTCCATTGGAGGCCCCATCATGGCCGACGGCGCCGTTCATGCCGTTCGTCGCTATCTGCACTCGCTCCACACCGAGCCGGCGCTCGGCGACGCCGAGCTGCTAGCCCACTTTGGCGCTGCTCGCGACAGCGAAGTGTTCGCTGAACTCGTCCGTCGGCATGGCCCGATGGTCCTGGGCGTAGGTTTACGGCTGCTCGGCAATCGGGCCGATGCGGAGGATGTGTTTCAGAATGTATTCATCGCGCTGGCGCGGCAGGCACGCTCCATTCGCGGCGAATCAATTGGCGCCTGGCTGCATCGAGTGACGGTGCGTCTTGCCGGTCGGACGCTGGCGCGGTGCCGATCCACCGTGGTCAATGATACCTCGGTTCCCACGACAGCCCCGGACCCATTCGCCGATGCCGCTTGGCGCGAGGTGCGGCGACTTCTCGATGAGGAATTGAACCGCTTGCCCGAGCGGTTGCGCGCTCCCCTTGTACTCTGCTATCTCGAAGCGCTGACGCGCGACGAAGCCGCTCGCCGGCTCGGCTGGCCGCTGCGGACATTCGAGCGCCGGCTTCATCAGGCCCGAGGAGTCCTCTACGAGCGGCTGGTGCGACGCGGAGTTACTTCCGCGGCGCTGGCAGCAGCCGCGCTGGCGCCCGAAGGCCTGCGAGCAGAAGTCCCCAATTCGGTAGCCCAAGCGACGCTCCAGGCAGCGCTGGTGGCACCGCGTGCGGCCTGGGTGCTCGGGGCTATCAGTGTTCCCATCCTCATCGGCGCGACCGCCTTTCTGGGGCTGAGCGCTGCGGTCGTGATTGGAGTCCTCTCCGCTGCGGCGCCGTCGGCTGGCGATCCTCCCCAGCCAACGGAGCCGAAATCCACCTCTGTCACCACGCCGCGGGCCGAAGGGCCCGACATTCCACTCCCCGAGGGGGCGCTGTGCCGTTTCGGCGGGCTGGCGTGGCGGCACAATGGCGGCATTTCGGAAGGGATCCTCTCCGCGGACGGGAAGATACTCGTCACGGTCGGCCAGGGCGCGGTCGCCGTGTGGGAGACGGCCACGGGGAGACGTCGTCACTTTTTCAGGAACGAGCACTTACCGCATTTCTTCGAGCCGGGCACCGCGGCCATTTCACCCGACGGCAAGCATCTAGCCTTGTTGGTGCGCCATGACGTCGAAGCCCGCCTCTACGATCTGACAACGGGTGAAGAGAGCCGAACCTTGGGCAAGCGCCCCCCCACACAGCCGGGGGCCAAAGAGAATGGCATTGATTTCCGCAGCGTTCGTTTCACACCGGATGGCAAGGAACTACTCCTGGGCGACATGAAGAAGGTCGTCGTTTACGACGCGGCCGAGGGGAAGGAGCTGCGCACATTCTCCATTCCCGGCCGTATTATCGCAGCCAGCGCCAATGGGAAATTGCTCGCGGTGCACGGGCCAGACGCCATTGCCGTCGTAACCATTTGCGATGCGGTCACGGGGAAGGAACTACGCAAACTCGACGGCGACGTGATCGACCCCGGTGCCAATACTTGGGGCATCCGGGCAGCCTTCTCGGCCGATGGGTCAATGCTCGCCACGTTGGCCAACTTCAAGCCCGAAGTGTGTGTCTGGGACACCGCCACGGGCAAGAAGAAAGGGACGTTCGCGCGGGCAAAGCGGAAGCAGGACGATTGGGTGGACGACGAGCGGCTCGCGGCTGTGGGCTTCTCGAGTGATAGCAAGACGCTTTTGGCGGGTGGCTTCGTGGCCTCCGGCATCCGCCGGTGGGACCTCGCCACCGGGAAGGAACTGCCGCCGTTACGCGGCCACCACAGCAGCATCTTTTCGCTGTTGCCGGTGCCGGGCGGGAACATACTCTTGACCTGCTCGGAAGACAGCACCATCCGTCGTTGGGATCTATCGAAGGGAAAGGAAGTCCCGCTCTCGCCGGGCTACTCGGAGCAGGCCGTCGCCGCCTACTCGCCTAATGGCAAGCTCGTTGTCACCTGCGACTTGAGGAGCCGCTTGTTTGTCTGGTCGGCCGAGTCGGGCGAGTTGCTGCGGACGCTGCCGCTGGAAGGCGAATACAGTGGCCCGCCGATGACGTTCAGCCCCGACGGGCGGCTGTTCGCAGCCTCGGAGCGAATCGGCTCGCTCGTTCTCTTCGATGCCTCGACTTGGCGCATCGCCGAGAAGATTGCGCTACCCAAGGACGACGATCCATTCGTTCATGCGATGCTGTTCACCCCCACGAGCGAACGATTGCTGGTCGCGGACGGGCGCGACGGATTGGGCGTGTGGGACTGTGGGGCCAAGAAGTTCCTCTGGCATGAAAAACAGGAAACGACTGCGCTGGCAGTGCGACCGGATGGTAAGGCATTCGCGGTCGCCACCGACAAGGGTATAACCATCCGCGACCTACAAGACGGCAAGCAAGCGCTGCTCATTCCCATCGAGCCGCATTTGAAGTCAATGACCGTCTTTCCAATTCGCGTCGATTGCCTCGCGTTCTCGCCTGACGGCCGCCAACTGGCCGCTTCGCGCTGGGATGATGGCGACATCTATGTTTGGGACGCCAATAGTGGTCGCGAACTATACCGGCTCAAAGGGCACCCTGAGGTGAATCACCTGGCGGTGCGCATTGGCCATTCCGCGGTGGCATTTTCGCCGGACGGACGCTGGCTCGCCTCGGGCCACAACGATGCCACAACCCGCCTGTGGGAAATGGCGACCGGCAAGGAAGTGCTCAAGCTCATGGGTCAGGATGCGCATGTCACGGGCGTTGCCTTCGGGCCGGGGGGCCGGACATTGCTCGTCACCGCGGGAGTCGAAGTGTTGCTGTGGAGCACTCGACCGAAGTCGGATGCGAAGATGGAGCTCACTGCCCTTTGGAATGACCTGGCTTCCGATGATGCACCCAAGGCATACCGAGCGATGAGTTCGTTGGCGTCGCGCAGCGACAAAGCGGCCGAACTCCTCGCCGAGAAGATTAAGCCAGTGTCCGTCGTCGATCAGGCCGTGCTGGCGAAGCTCATCGAAGACCTGGACAGCGAGCGCTTCGCTGTGCGCGAGCGGGCATCGAAAGCTCTGACCTCCCACGGCACAGCGGCCAGAGGCGCCTTGAACGAGGCGCTCAAGCAAAAGCAGTCGGCGGAGACCCAGCAGCGCATACGCGAATTGCTGAGCCGGCTGGAACTTCCCCCCGGCGGCAACGATCTGCAACAACTTCGAGCCGTGCAAGTGCTGGAATGGGCGGGCGGTGAGACGGCGAAAGACGCCTTGAGGAAGCTGGCAGCAGGGGCGCCGGGTGCGGCCTTGACGGAATCAGCGCGCGTGTCGCTGCGGGCGATCGAGCCCTATTTCAAATAAGCACGCAGCGCGAGCAAGTGCCGACGCTGCGGGATCGCAATTGTCAGCGATCCAGCGGGAACATCGGCCGCCGAATGTTTCGATAGGTGAAGTGCCGTGGATTGATCGCCGTCACGCCTGGCGTATCGACCTCGATAATGCGCCCGCCAAGGGGGACATATGCCGCCTTGTAAGCGACCGCGGCCTTGACGACGATGATGCGCGCCGCGGTCGGATCGATTCCCAAGCTCGTTAACTGGCCAAGGCTGAATGGCGGCGTCCGCAGTGAATTGAGTACCAGTGTATTGGGGCCATCGATCGTCAGCACGGCGGTCGGGCCCTGATCATTGTGCCGCCGGCCGCCGTGACGCGCTTCGGTTTCTACCCACTTCCCATCATGCAGCGACTGGATCACGCCGCTCACCGCCACCGGCCCACCATGGAGGCGGTCCAAAGCGCCGCCGACTTTTCCGATGAATCGCCCGCCGACACCCAGCCGCTGGCACTCCGTAATTTCATGGGGTGCGTAGAGGACGACAATGGCTCCGCTCGTCCTGTGCTTGAGCAACTCCGCCAGCAGCACGGTCCCATCGCCGGCCGAGCCTCCGCCGATATTGTCGCCCAAGTCGATCAAGAGTACGGGGGTCTCTTCCGATTCAATCGCCATGCGCACTGCTTCGGCCGGGTTGGGGCAATGGACATCGAGCTCGTGCCGCACACGCGACATCGCCTCAGCGATCTCCTCCGCGACAGCAGAGGCCGCCTCGCGATCGCCATCGTGGACCGCGATCGCGGCAGGCCCCATGTCCGGCACGTCGGCGTAGGGGAAGCCGGCCATCACGCTGACCGACAGCATTCCTTCGCGCTGCTCGGCCCGGCGGGCATGAGCCATGAGGCCTCGCATCGGCTCGCGGCCGGTCGCCTGACCCAAGAGGTTGATGATGAGTGGCGGCTTGGCGACAGCCACGACTGGCCGCACTTCTCCGCGAACGACGCGGGTCATCAATTCCGCCGCGAACAATCCACGCTGCCGCTGATCGACGTGCGGATACGTCTGATACCCAATCAGGGCGTCGGCATAATCGGCCATCGCGGGCGAGACGTTCCCATGGAAGTCGAGCGTCGCAACGATCGGCAGGTCGGCCCCAAGCGCCTCGCGCAGGCGTCGCAGCACCTCCGTATCGGCGCTTAGATGACTCGGCGTCACCATTGCCCCATGCAGTGCTACCAAGAGACCGTCGATCGACTGTTTGCGGCAATCAGAAATGACACGGTCGGTGACTTCGTCGAGTACGTCATCGGTCACCGGCCCCGCGGGTGTCGCCCAGGCCATAACCGTCGGCAGCAACTCGTAGCCAAACTGTTCGGCTCCCTCGATGAAACCCCCCATCTCGTGGTGCGCGTCACGCCAGACGGGGAGCATGGCATCGCCGGTCGTCCAACTCCCTTCGAGAAACCGCTGCCCGTCGGCCGGCTGCGGCGCGAAGGTATTCGACTCATGCATCAGGCCGGCGATGGCTATGCGCATGGGCGGTGAGTGGTGAGTGGTGAGTGGTGAGTGGTGAATCGTAGCTCTTACCACTCACCACTCATCCAACCTGCACGCAAGTGTTCTCATCGATGGCGATGCTCGATAACTCGCCGTTGTCCTTGACGAAGTGCACCATGGGTATGACCACATCGTCCTCCGGAATCCGCTCAGTGGTCACACCTGTGGCCAAATAGTTGATCTCGCGGAAGACACCGCCGGTCGGGACCTCCCACTTCCGGGCCCCGACGCGCACCGTCTGCACGATCCTGATACGCTGCCCGGGCTTCAGGCTCCGGAGCAGTTCCACCTGCGCCGGGTCGAGGCGGCGCGTTGGCAAAGTGATCTTCGACGGCACACTCATCACTCCGCCTCCTTGGCCGGCACACCGCGAACGAGCGCTATTCGACCCGTACGCGCCAACTCCAGAATGCCATAGGGGCGCATCAGCTCGATGAACGCTTCGATCTTCCCTTCCTGGCCGCTGACTTCGACCATCAGCGTCTCGTGGTCGATGTCCACGACCCGCCCGCGAAACATCTCGACAATGAGAGACACTTCGATGCGCTGCTGCGGGTTGGCCCGAATCTTGATGAGCATCAGGTCGCGCTCGACAAAGTTTTCGCTAGAGATGTCGAGCACCTTGACGACGGTCACGATCTTGTCGAGCTGCTTGCGGACCTGGTCGAGCTCGGCGTCATCGCCGTGAACAACGAAGGTCATGCGCGACAAATCGGGGACCTCAGTCTCGCCGACGGCCAGGCTATCAATGTTGAAGCCGCGCGAGGCAAGCATGCCGGAGATGTGCGCCAGAACGCCGGGCTGGTTCTGCACCAGCGCTGACAGAACGTGTCGCATGATAGTCACTTCCAGGGATAGGGTCGGAGGCATCTTAGAGGAACGCCCGGGCGCTGCAAAGGTGGACGCTCCGGCGGTTGTCGGGGTTCGCCAGCTCTGCTAACTTGGCAAGGTGCTTTGGCGGCCAGTGACACAAAGGGCCCAAAGTGAGCTAGCCCTCACGAAGGCATTGCCCGCAGCATCCAAACCGCGCTCCCAGGATTCTCCGCGATGACGCCTAGCGATCAGCCGAACCGAAATCCCGAAACTGATCCCGAGGCGAAGGCGGAAGCGCCCGTACCGGCGCAACAGCCGCCTCCCTCGCCGCGGCCGGAGAAAAGCCGCCCACCCAAGGAGCGGAAGCCGCGCCAGCACGATCGGCCGCCCGTCCTCAATGTGCAGGATCTGCCCAGCGGTCCGCGGCTGCGCGATCTCGACAAGGACATCGAGGCCGAACTGGCCGCGGCCATGGCGGACTTCTCCGACAAAGACCTCGCCGAGCCCGAAGCGAAGGACAAGCGGCAACCCGCGACGAAGCCCGGCGAGCGGAAGAAGGGGCGCGTCATCAGCATCCACGGCGGCGATGTCTTCATCGACGTGCCGGGCGGCCGCAGTCAGGGGTTCATTCCAATCCAGCAGTTTGACAAGCCGCCGACCGTCGGCGCGGAAGTCGAGTTCGACATCGAAGGCTTCGACAGCGCCAATGGCCTCTTGCGCCTGACGCGCAAAGGGGCCGCGGTCCACGTCGATTGGTCAAGCGTCGCCATAGGCCAAACGGTTGAGGCGCGCGTCACCGGCACTAACAAGGGGGGGCTAGCGGTTGAAGTAAATGGCATTCGGGGATTCTTGCCGATCAGCCAGATCGACCTGTATCGCGTCGAAAATGTCGAGCAGTTTGTCAATCAACGGCTGGTGTGCCTTGTCACGGAGGTTGACCCGGCGGAGCGGAACCTCGTCGTCAGCCGCCGAGCGTTGCTGGAGCGCGAGCGCGAGCAGGAGCGCGAGAAGTTCTGGGCGCAGGCGCATGAAGGGCAGGTGCTCACGGGCACGGTGCGCTCGATCAAGCCATTCGGAGTCTTTGTGGACCTTGGCGGTGCGGACGGGCTCGTACCGATCTCGGAGATGGCCTGGGCCCGCGTCGCCAAGCCCGAAGACCTAGTGTCGCTTGGCCAGAAGGTGCAGGTGAAGATAATGCGCCTCGATCCCGATGCCCGGCGCATCAGCCTGAGCTTGAAGCAGCTCGCTGCCAGCCCGTGGGACGACTTCACCGAGCGCCACCACACCGGCGAGCGGATCACCGGTAAGGTGACGCGCATTGCGGAGTATGGGGCGTTTGTCGAACTGGAGCCCGGCGTCGAGGGGCTCATTCACATTTCGGAGCTCGGTCAGAACCGGGTACGGCGAGTGCGTGATGTGGTGCAAGAAGGGCAGGATGTTGAGGTGCAGATTGTGAACATCGACAAGGCCCAACGGCGTATCGGCCTATCACTCAAGGCGCTGGCTGATGCCGCTCGGAAGGCAGAGGAGCAAGAGGCGATCGCCGAGCTGGAAGCTCGCAAGGAGCGACAGGAGTCCGGCGCGGAGCCGCAGCCGGCGCCGCGGAAGCGGAATTATGAACTGCGAGGGGGCGTCTAGTAGCTGACGACACACATATCGCTCATAACTCAATGCGGCTACCGATCGTGATCCGATGAATGAGCGACTAATTCGCACCTCCCCCGCACTCGACGACGACGCGGCCACACAATCATTCGCGGCCACCAAGATTGCTGCGCCGGCCAGCGCCGCTTCCGATCAGCGAGCGCTCCCACTCAAGCTGGCTACGACCGAGGGCTCGCTGCCGCACCTCACTGGCGAGATCCGCGACCTGGTGGAGATTCGGCTTCGCGAGGTCGCGCTGCTCGTGACCGTTGGCTGGTCGTTGTTGTTGTTGCTGTGTCTGAGCGGGTTGGATGGGCTCTTTAACGTTGCTCATCTCGGTAGCGGCTGCATCGGGGCGATGATCGTCACGACGTTGGCGTTCCTGGCCTGTTGGGGCTCACTCCGCATCGGTCCGCGGTACTCTCTCGGCTGGCTCCGATTTCACGAAGCGGTTTTCCTCTGGGGCTCCGTGATTTGTGCCGTCTGGGTGCGCTACGCTGCCGTCGCCCACGCGTTGGACCAGAGACCTCCCGACCGATTCGTGGTCTTGTACGCGAGTTCGCTGTCCAACCTGATCTGGATGACCGTGTTCGTGATTTACGGAATCTTCGCACCGAACACGTGGTGGCGCTTGCTCATGATGATCGGAGGGATCGTCGCCGTCCTCATTGGCGTCGATGTCGTCATCTGGGCCCCGAGGCTCGCTGTCGGTCCCGAACTGTTCATTTCGAACTTGTTGATCACCATCATGGCGGTGTTCTTGGGAGTCGGCATTGCCATGTACGGCTCGTTCAAGCTTGGTACCGCCCACGAGGAAGCCGTCACCGCCCGGCGTCAGCTGCGCGAATTGGGCCGATACACTCTGACGCGCCGACTAGGCGCCGGGGCCATGGGCGAAGTATACCTCGCCGAACACACGCTGCTCCGGCGCCCGTGCGCCGTCAAGCTAATTCGGCCCAACGGTGTCGGTGGGGAAAAGCAGGTGGCCCGGTTCGAGCGGGAAGTGCAGGCGACCGCCGCCTTGACTCACCCGAATACGGTCGAGATCTACGACTATGGACGTGCTGAGGACGGCACCTTCTATTACGCCATGGAGTACCTGCCAGGGCTCAATCTCGAGCAGCTCGGCGAACAATATGGGCCGCTCCCACCGGCCCGGGCAATCCACCTGCTCCGTCAGGTATGCGGAGCGTTGCGCGAAGCCCACGACGTCGGCTTGATCCACCGCGATATCAAGCCAGCCAACATAATCGTCTGCAGCCGCGGGGGCATCCATGACACTATCAAGCTGCTCGATTTCGGCCTGGTTCGCGCAATCGAAGCGGGTCCTGAGACCGGGAAGTTGACGCAGGACGGGGCCGTCGCCGGCACGCCGGAGTACATGTCACCCGAGCAGGCTGAAGGGATGGCGGACTTGGATGGCCGCAGCGACATCTACAGTCTCGGGGCGGTCGCCTACTTCCTGCTGACCGGCCGGCCTCCATTCCAGAAGGCGACTACGCTGCAACTTCTGTTCGCGCACGTGCGCGAAGCGGTCAAGCCGCTCACCGAGATCCGGCCGGAGGTCCCTGCCGATTTGGAGGCGGTTGTCCTGAGCTGCCTGGAGAAAGCACGCGAACGAAGGCTCCCCGACATCACTGCCTTGGACCAAGCCCTGGCCGCTTGCCAGCCGGGTGAGCCGTGGACGGAGGCGCAAGCAGCGGAGTGGTGGGGGCACCACGGAACGACCGCGGGCGCTACCCGTCAGCGGCCAAGCGAGAGCTGAGCAAGCCTCGCTGCGATCTGCTGTAAGTCGCAGTTCTTGGGGACCACAATAGCACCTGCCGGTATGCTAAATAGAGTTCCCGCACCGCTTCCAACAGGGAATGACAATCCGAAGGCTTGTTCCCTTGAGGAGCATCCCCGACGTAACGCTCGCACCGATGAGGCTAACCGCCGATGGACGCCAGCACTGCAACTGAAGAGCGCCGTTCCAAAGACCCGGATCTCCCGCCCCTACATCGGGTGGGCGATCTGATCGCGCCCAAGGCGCCGCAGGACCTGGCTTCTGCCAAGCAGGAGGAACAGACTCTGGCCGAGCTGGTCGTGAAGCTCGCGTACACCGTTCCTCGATTCACTACTGACTGGGTGGTCAAGCAAATCAGCCTGTCTCCGGGGCTCGTTGGCGACCTGCTGGAGAAGATGTGCTTTGAAGGGACGATCGAGCAGCTCTGGCAGACGTCCACGACGAGTTCGCATTACAAGATCACCCCTCAAGGCCGCGAACACGCAGCACGCTTGCTGGAGAGCTGCGCCTACGTTGGTCCAGCGCCGGTCCGGATGGAAACTTACTCGGCGATGCTGCGCTGGCAGTTCTCCAACTCCCCCGCGGTGCAGCCGGAGCACGTCGTATCCGCCCTCTCGGGAATGGTGCTCTCGTCCAAGGCCGCGCAAATGGCCGGACTCGCCGTTTCCTCGGGGCGGAGTCTGTTCGTCTACGGCCCGCCGGGTAATGGCAAAAGCACGCTCGGTCGTCAGATCCAGGCAGCTTTGCAAGGCGACTACTGGGTCCCCCATGCCATCACCATCGGCGAGAGCGTGATTCGCCTGTTCGATCCGCTCGTCCATCAGCGAGTCGATATCCCCGCCGAGGGGGCCGCGACCGTTGACCGTCGCTGGGTGCGGATTCG
>Ga0066388_100003467_pt1 | contig 10232 bp, 8 predicted proteins | sample PanSoiMetaGPlot6_FD_64539 | JGI IMG/M metagenome (GOLD analysis project Ga0066388, IMG submission 64539) | Tropical forest soil microbial communities from Panama analyzed to predict greenhouse gas emissions - Panama Soil - Plot 6 (Hybrid Assembly) | ecosystem: Environmental > Terrestrial > Soil... | reverse complement strand
AGCGTCGAGGAACTGGTGAGCCGGGCATTCGCCGCGGCCGGCCTGGACTGGCGGGAGCACGTCGTGTCCGACGCCGCGTTCGTGCGGCCGGCCGAGGTGGATCACCTGTGCGCGGACCCGTCGAAGGTGTCCAAGGAGCTGGGGTGGGAGCCGACGGTCGCGTTCGATGAGCTGGTCACGATGATGGTCGAGTCGGACCTGGCGCTGCTGTCCGGGCCGGAGGCGCAGCATGATGACTCGTTCGGGCCGGAGGGCTGGTGAGCGGGGAGTCTTTGCCCCCCGACAGAGCCGGGGATGGCAATCGAGGCACTGGCTAAACGCCTGTGCCTCGATCACCGAACCCCGCCCGAGCACGGGTCGAAGCGGTGGGACGCGGGAACGGGTCCCGTACGCGGGCGTGATCCGGGATTAGACCGTGGCGCCGACCGCGGTGCCGATCAGGTACGTGATGCCAGCGGCCAGGGCGCCCAGGATGAGCTGGCGGAAAGCGCCGCCGAAGAACGGGCGGTCGGTGAGCCTGGCTACCAGGCCGCCACCGATGAAGGCGGCCAGGGCTGAAAGGCCGAGGGCCACGCCGAGGGCGTTGTAGCCCGCCAGGTACGGGATCAACGGGATCAGGGCGCCGACGGCGAAGGTGGCCAGGGAGGCGCCGGCCGCGGTGTAAGGGGAGGGCAGCTCCTGGGGGTCCACGCCCAGTTCCTCGCGGACGTGGACGGCCAGGGCCTCTTCGGGATGGACGGAGATCTGCCGGGCGACCTCGTCGGCCAGCTCCGGGTCCACGCCGCGCATCCGGAACGTGGCGGCCAGTTCCTCGCGCTCTGATTCCGGGTTGTGCTTGAGCTCGTGGGCCTCCTTGCGCACCTCGGCCTCGACCAGCTCGTTCTGCGAGGACACCGAAACGAACTCGCCGGTGGCCATCGAGAACGCGCCCGCCGCCAGGCCGGCCAGCCCGGTCAGCACGATGAACTGGTGGGATCCGCCGCCACCACCGACCCCGGCGATCAGTGAGACGTTCGTCACCAGGCCGTCCATGGCACCGAAGACCGCCGGGCGCAGCCAGCCGCCGGAGACGTCACGGTGACTGTGCCCGTGCGCCTCGCTCGGGGCGTTGCTCGTCGTGCTCATGGTCTGGTTCTTAGGCATCGTCGCGCCAACCCGGCGCAGCTCCTAATTATTCCGGGTCGGCCCGCTCGGCAGCGGGTCGCCTGCCAGCGCCGCGGTGGTGAGGCGTTCGATGTCCTCGCCGAAGGGGCGGTCGGCGTCGATGGGGCCGATGAGGCCGGTGAGCGAGTCGAGCAGGGGGCGGCAGCCGGGGGGGACGGGGTGCGGCGACAGGGTGACGGCACGGTAGGCGGTCAGCAGCTCGCAGGAGGCGACGGCGTGGCCGTGGCGGATCGCCTGGCGCAGGGATTCGGCGGCCTCCCAGCCAAAGGACTGCACGTCTTCCTGCCCGCCGGACGTCTCGATCAGCCCAATGGTCGCGGGCAGGGCCAGCCGGCGCAGGGCGTGCACCTCCCCGGCGGCGCGCTTGTGCACGGTGACTAGCCCGGTGTCCGGCCCGGGGCGCGCGGCCAGCTGCGGCGGCAGCCCGGTGACCCGGGGGTCGAGCAGCCGGTGGACCCGCGCGGCGGACACCTCGGCCGCGTGGGCCAGCGCGGCGGTGAGCTGGTCACAGTGCGCCGCGAGGTCGAGACCGTGGAAGCCGGCGGTGCCGACGAACGCGCCGCCGAGGAACGCCGGTGAGTCGGTCACCCCGGACAGCGCCCGGCCGACGGCACCCGCCAGGGCGTTGACCGCGCGCAGCAGGTGGGTGAGCACCGGGCCGGCCACCCGGAACGACACCGGCGCCTGCAGCGCGGTCGGCCCGGCGGGCTCGCCGACGGCCCGGCGCAGGCGGGCGAGCACGTGGCCCAGCAGCGGGTCGCCGCGCGCGCCCTCGGCCCGGTACGGGTCGCGGGACGCCGACGCGGCCACGATCGACAGCGCCGCCGCCGACTCCATCCGCGCCGCCAGCGCCCGGGCGCCCGCGGCGCGCCGGATCGCCAGGGCCGTGGCGCCGGGAACCCCGGCCAGCAGCGCGTGCCCCTCCCGGGGGCCGAGCGCCAACTCGGCCAGGCCGTGCTCGCGCAGCGCGCCGGATGCCGGCCGGGTCCCGCCGTCCGCGGCGAGCACCCGGCCGATGCCGCACAGCGGCCCGAACGCGTGCGCCAGCGGCAGGATCTCCCCGGCGCTGCCCACGCCGGTGCGGGGCACGGCCGGGATCAGGCCCGCGCCGAGGACGTCGGCCAGCCGCTGGCACAGCGCGGCGGACACCCCGGCGTCCCCGGACAGGAACGTGCGCAGCCGGACCGCGATGAGCGCGCGCGCGTCGCCGGCGCCCAGCCACGGCGGCCCGCCGGTCGCCCGGGCCAGCAGCAGGTTCCGCTGGTGCTCGCGCTGCTGGCGCGGCGTGAGCCGCACCCCGGACATCGCGCCCATGCCGGTGTTCACGCCGTACACCGGCTGGCCCGCGCGGAGCACGGCGCGGGCCTCGCGGCAGCGCTGATCCACGGCCCGCGCCAGCCCGGGCGCGAGCGCGAGCCCGCGCCCGGCGGCGACCTGCCGGATCAGGCCCGGGCCTAGGTCAGCGGGCGTGCTCAGGGTGCGTGGCGCGGCCGCCGGGCTCAGCTCTTGGTCGCCTTGTTGAGGAAGATGTGGCCGATGGCGGTCGGGTAGGCGCCGTGCACGTTCTGGGCCGTGGCGCTCAGGTAGTTGTAGAAGTACCCGAAGATGATCGGGGTCTCGTTGAGCAGCAGGGTCTCGATCTGGCCTGCGATGGTGCGCTGGGTTTGCACGTCGGACGTGGCGATGTACTGGTTGGCCAGGTTGTCGTACTGGGAATTCTTGAAGTGCGCCGCGTTCCACGAACCGGTGCCCTTCTTGGCGTTGATCGTCTGCAGCGGCGCGGTCAGGAACACGTTCGGAACGCTGCGGTGCCCGTAGTCGACCAGGCTCATCGTCGCGTCGAGCCAGTCCGAGTTCCCGAACGTGGCCTTGCCGTAGTAGGCGGACGAGCTCTCGACGGTCAGCTTGATCGTCACGCCGATCTCCTTCGCCGCCTGCACCACGATCTGGGCGTACTGCGGGATCTCCACGAACTGCTCGGTGACCAGGTGCGTGGTGAACCCGGACGCGTGCCCGGCCGCCGAGAGCAGCGACTTCGCCTTGGCGATGTCCTTCACGCGCTGGGCGACGGTGTGGTTCGTCGACGGGTAGACCGGGGCGAACGGGCTGTCGTTGCCGATGGCGGCGTTGCCCTTGAATAGCGCCTGCACGATGGCCGGCCGGTCGAGGGTGAGCGCGATCGCCTGGCGGACCCGCGGGTCGGTGAACGGCGCCTGGTCGGTGCGCATGGACAGCTGCCGGTGTGCGGCCGACTTGAGGTTGATGATGTTGTACGGGGCGCCGGGGGCGAGAAGCTGCTCGCCGCCTGCGACGGCGAACTGCCCGACGACGTCGATGGTCCCCCCGGTGAGCGCGAGGACCAGGGGCGTCTGCGTGTCGTAGAAGGTGAACTCGGTCGCGGCGGGCAGGGCCTTGGTGCCCCAGTACTGCGCGTTGCGGGTGAACGAGGCGCCAACCTTGGGCGTATAGGTCTTCAGCACGAACGGCCCGGTGCCGACGAACGAGCCCTGCCACTTCGCCGGGTCGTAGTTGTTCGGGATGATGATCATGTTGTAGTTGTCGGACGAGGTCAGGTACGGGAAGTTCCCGTTCGGCGCGGTGAGGTGGAAGGCGACGGTGGAGCTGTCCACCTTGACGACACCGTCCGGGGTCAGCCCGCCGCCGAACGCCGACAGCGCGTTGGAGGAACTCTTGGGGTCGGTTTGCAGCTTGTAGGTGTAGACGACGTCGTCGGCGGTCAGCGGCTGGCCGTTGTGGAACTTCACGCCCTGGCGGATCTTGAACGTCCACACGTCCGACTTGGTGTTGGGTGACCAGCTCGTGGCGAGCGCCGGCTGCAGCGTCAGCTGCTGGTTCGAGAACGTCAGGTATTCACCGGTCTGGCCGAGCATGTCGAGGCCGCCCTGGTCGGCCACGGTCACCGGGTCCACCGTCGCCGTCGGCACGACGATGCCGGCCTTGATCGTGGCACCGGCCGCGCCTGCGCCAGAACTTGATGAGGTGCTCGGCGTCGAGCTGCTCGAACTCCCGCAGGCCGAGATGACGGCCCCGATTACCGGCAGAGATATCCCCACGACGGCGCCACGGCGCAGGAAGTCCCGGCGGGAGAGCCGCCCCGCGGCGTACTCGTCGATGACATGATTCGCGATTTCGCCCTGCCCCTGGCGGAGCCGGCTGAGGCGGCCATGGTCAATGTCCACTGGGTCCCTCCTGCGAATTTCACTCAGCCGCGGCGTGCGGCTGTGGGAATCGAATGAAACTACGCCCCGGGCATGCCCTCAGTCACCGTCCTGCTCAGTACGCTGCAGGATCGTTAGCTGATCGATAGGGATGTGACAGCTCATCAGGTGGCCCGGCGCGACCTCCGCAAGCGGTGGGTCCGACGTCTCGCAGACGCCGGTGGGCAACCGTCGCGGGCACCGGGTGTGGAACACGCAGCCACTGGGCGGGTCGGCCGCGGACGGGATCTCACCCTGCAGCCGGATCCGTTCGGCGCGCTGGCCGTCGATGCTGGGCACCGCCGAGAGCAGCGCCTCGGTGTACGGGTGGTGCGGACCGGCGAAGACGGTCTCAGCCGGGCCAAGCTCCATGATCTTGCCCAGGTAGAGCACCGCGATCCGGTCGGACAGGTACCGCACCACGCCGAGGTCGTGCGAGATGAACATGTAGGTCACCTGCTCCTTGGCCTGCAGATCGGCCAGCAGGTTGAGGATGGCCGCCTGCACCGACACGTCAAGGGCGGAGGTGGGCTCGTCGCAGACCACGATCCGTGGCCCGCCACCGAACGCGCGGGCGATCGCTACCCGCTGCTTCAGGCCGCCGGAGAGCTGGCTGGGACGCAGGCTCAAATGGCGCTCCTCCAGGCGGACCGACCGGACCAGGTCCATCAGCCGCTCCTGGAGGCGCGCCCCGGACAGGCCGGCCAGCCTGGATAGCGGCCGGCTGATCAGGCGCCGGACGGTGTGCCGGCGGTTCAGCGCCGAATCCGGGTTCTGGAACACGATCTGCAGCGCCTTGAGCTGCTCCCGGGGACGGCGCCGCGCCTGGGCGGCCAGCGCGGACCCGTCTAGATCCACGACGGAGCCTTCGTCCGGCGCAATGAGCCCGAGCAGCGCCCGGGCCAGGGTGGTCTTGCCACTGCCTGACTCACCGACCAGGCCGAGCGTCTCGCCCCGCTCGAGGCTGAGGTTCACGCCAACCAGAGCCCGCACCGACTCGCCGCCGTGGGTGAAGGTCTTCGACAGGTGCTGCAACGTCACGACCGGCTCGGCCGCGTCGCGGGTGGCCGGCAGCTGGATGTCGGGCGGCGCGTTCGTGGGCAGGTCCGAAGCGGCGTCGTGGAAGTAACAGCGTGAGCTCCGCGCCGGGCCTACCGGGAAGGCAGGCGGCCGGGCCTCCCGGCAGCGCTCCTCGGCGATCGGGCAGCGCGGGGCGAAGACGCATCCCGGCAGCGTGTGCCCGGGGGGCGGCAGGAAGCCGGGGATCGTATCGAGCCGCCCGGCGTCCTTGCGCTGACCCCGGCGGGGGATGCAGCGCAGCAGCCCGACCGTGTACGGGTGGCGCGGCTCCTGGAACACCTGCTCGGCGGGTCCCTCCTCGAGAAGCTCCCCCGCGTAGAGGACCCCGACCCGATCGCACATCTTGGCGATCACGGCCAGGTTGTGGCTGATGAACAACACCGAGGCGCCGAAGTCCTCGCGGAGCGCGGCCACCAGATCCAGCACCTCGGCCTCGACCGTCGCGTCCAGCGCGGTGGTCGGCTCGTCCAGGATCAGCAGCGAGGGCTCGGCGGCCAGGGCCATCGCGATGACCACCCGCTGCGCCATCCCGCCGGAGATCTGGTGCGGGTACAGCCCCATCACCCGGCCCGGATCGGAGATCTGGACCGTGCGCAGCATGGCCTCGGCCTTGTCCTGCGCCGCCGACCCGTCGAACCCCGCGACCTCGTACACCTCGGCGACCTGGCGGCCGACCCGGATCGACGGGTTCAGCGCCTTGCCCGGTTCCTGGTACACCATCGACACGGTGCGAGCCCGCAGTTCCCGCAGGGCCGCGGCGTCCATGGCCAGCGGGTCCTGCCCGTTGATGCTGATCCGTCCCCCGCTCACCCGGCCGTTGCGGGGCAGGTACCTGGTCAGCGCGAGGGCCACCGTGGACTTGCCGGACCCGGACTCGCCGACCAGGCCGTACGATTCGCGCCGGCCGATCTGGAACGAGACGTCGCGCAGCGCGCGGCGGTCCTGCCCGCGGACCCGGTGGGTGACCTCCAGGTGCTCCACCTGCAGCGTCGGGGTGAGGTCGTCCACGCTGCCCGCGGCGGCGGTCTCGGTAGCGGTCATGACGCTATTACCTGCTCAATCGAGTCGGTGACCAGGTTGATCGCGACCACCAGCGAGGCGATGGCCAGCGCCGGGAACAGCGTCATCCACCAGTAGCCGGCCGGCAGTACCCCGTAGTTCACGCTGATGTCCGCGCCCCAGTCCGGGGTCGGCGGCTGCACGCCGAAGCCGAGGAACGACAGGCTGGCGATCGCGAAAATGGCGTACCCCAGCCGCACCGTGAACTCGACCAGGACCACCGGGAGGACGTTCGGCAGGACCTCGATAAACATGATGTAGCTGCGGTTCTCGCCGAGCAGCCGGGCCGAGGCCAGGTAGTCCTGCTGCCGCTCGACCAGGACCGCGGAGCGGACCGTGCGCGCGATCAGCGGCGTGAAGACCAGGCCGATGACGATGATGACGGTCAGCGTAGACGGCCCGACCGCGACGATGAACAGGAAGGCGACAATGACCAGGGGCAGCGCCAGCACGGCCTCGACGAGCCGCCCGCCCACGATGTCGATCACGCCGCCCAGGTAGCCCATGGCCAGGCCGAGCGCCGTGCCCGCCACGGTGCCGAGCAGCGTGGCGAAGAACGCGATGACCAGGATGCTCCGGGCACCGACGAGGACCCGGGAGAACACATCACGCCCAAGCTGATCGGTGCCGAACCAGTGGGCGGCCGAGGGGCCCTTGTTCGTCGCGAGCAGTGACTGGGCCAGCGGGTCCTGCGGCGCGACCAGGTGCCCGAACACGGCGCAGACCACCCAGAACAGCAAGATCGCGGCGCCCACGATGAACGTGGGCCGGCGCAGCAGCAGCCGCCAGGCCGGCAGTGCGCCGCGCCCGCGGGCGACGGTAACCTCAGCGGCCGGAGCCGCGACGACGTCAGTCATTCGGCGCCTCCCAGGCGGAGCCGCGGGTTGAGCATCGTAGCGAGGATGTCCGCGATGAGCGTGGCCACCATGTACACGACGCCGATGGTCAGCACGCCGGCCGCCAGCATCGGGAAGTCCTTGGCGGTGGCGGCCTTGAAGATAAGCTGCCCGATCCCCTGGTAGTTGAAGAGCACTTCCACAACCACCAGCCCGCCGATCAGGTAGCCGAGCTGGGTGGCGATGACGGTGATCGTCGGCAGCAGCGAGTTTCGCAGGACATGCCGCCGGATCACGACCGAGCGCTTGAGCCCCTTCAGGGTGGCGGTCCGGGCGTAGTCGGAGTTGAGCGCCTCGATCGTGCCGGCTCTCGCCATTCGCGCAATGTAGCCGAACAGGACGAGCACCAGCGGGATCGCGGGCAGGATCAGGTGCTGGAACTGGCTCGCGGGCGAGGCGCCGGCGCCCGCCGACGCGGAGACCGGCAAGACCTTCAGCGCGACCCCGAAGATGACGATCAGGACGATCCCCGACACGAACTCGGGCACCGTCGTCGCGGACAGCCCGGCCACCGAGATGATCCGGTCCGCGGGCCGGCCGTAGTTGAGCGCGGCGACGACTCCGCCCACGATGCCGAGCGGGACCACGATGACGAAGGCCAGCGCGGCCAGCTTGAGCGAGTTGACCAGTGCCGCCTGAACGTAAGGCTCGACCGGCGCCCGGAACTGGGTGGACGTGCCAAAGTCGCCGTGCAGGAGCCCGGTAATCCAGGTCCAGTACTGCTCGATGAGCGGCCGGTCCACGCCGAGCTGGTGATCCAGCGCGCGCACCGCGCTGGGCGCGGCCAGGTTTCCCAGGATCGCGCGGCCGGGATCGCCCGGCACCACCTGGGTGGCCAGGAACACGATCACGCTGAGGAGCCACAGCGTTATCAGCGCCAGTCCCAGGCGCTTCAGGATGTACGTTGCCACGGCAGCCCCCTCAGGCTGGCCCGATACCCTCTCGTGCCCGTACTTTGAGCCTTCGAGCGTTATCGGTTTTGGACCATTCAAGCGTGATTCGGCGCAAAGAGGGAGTACCCATGCTGATCGGTGAGAGCTTCGTCGGAGAAGGAGCCGAGGCCGCGCACGTCAACACGGTCCTCGGTGACCGTGCCGGGCCGGTGGGAACCGCCTGGGCCACTGCCCTGGCCACCCCGGGCTCCGGGCACACCCCGTTCGTCGCGGTGCTGCGGCCCGGGCTGCCGGTCAAACCGTTGACGCTCTTCGTGAACAAGGCGACCGTCGCTGGTGCCAACCACAGCGAGCTCACCTGGGGCGCGGCGCAGGCGGGGGTGGCCGGCGGGGTGGTCGACGCGGTCAGCGACGGGATCGTGAGCACGGCCGACGCGGATCGACTCCTGCTCATCGCGGCGGTCTGGGTGAATCCCGCGGCCAGCGACGCCGACAAGGTGTACGCGAACAACCGGGCCGCGACCAGGCAGGCGCTGCGGTCCGGCGCCGAAGGGCTGCCGCAGATAGCGGACGTGCTGGGTGCCGCCACTGCGCCAGCCAACCCGTTCTACACCGCACCCCCGCTCCGGGAACCGTAGTGAAGGTCGCCGCCATCCGGCTCGACCGGATGCGGTTGCCACCGGACCCGCCGTTCCGCGTGCCGGCCCGGCCGGGGCCAGGCGCACAGATCGACCAGGACGCGGTCCGCCGCTGGGCCGCGTCCTAACCACCGTTCGTCGCGCCGCACCCGGCCGGTGCCGTACCCAAGGAGAAACGCATGAAGGTCGCTTTCATCGGGCTCGGCCGCATGGGCGCGCCGATGAGCCGCAACATCCTCGCCGCCGGGCACGACCTGGTCGTCCACGACCTGCGCCGGGAGGCGGCCGCCGGGCTGGTCGCCGACGGCGCCGCCTGGGCCGGCTCACCGCGTGCGGCCGGGGCTGGCCGGGAGGCGGTCATCACCATGCTGCCCGGGCCGCCGGCCGTGGAGCAGGTGCTGCTGGGCGCCGGCGAGCTGCTGGCGGGCATGCCGGCCGGCTCGGTGTGGATCGACATGTCGACCAGCACCCCGGGCGTGGCCGACCGGGTCCGGGCGCAGGCCGGTCCGCGCGGCGTCGCGATGCTCGACGCCCCGGTCAGCGGCATGGCCACCGGGGCGCGGGACGGCACGCTGCAGATCTTCGCCGGCGGCGACGCCGCGACGTTCGCCGCGGCCCGGCCGCTGTTGGCGGCGATGGGCGACCCGGAACGGATCCTGCACGTCGGCCCGCACGGGGCTGGTTACACGGTCAAGCTCATGATCAACCTGCTCTGGTTCGCGCACCTGACCGCCTCCGCCGAAGTGCTCACCATCGGCACGCGCGCCGGGGTCGACCTGGGCACGCTGCGGCGCTGCCTGCTCGCCAGCCCCGCCGCCAGCCACTTCCTGGACCGCGACGTGCTGAGCGTGCTGGAACACGGCGACTACGACGAGGGGTTCGCGCTGGCGCTGGCCTGCAAGGACCTCGGCCTCGCCGCGGACCTGGCGCGGGTGGCCGGGGTGCCGGCGCCGGTCAGCGCGGCCGTCGAGCAGGTCTACCGGCAGGCCCGCGCGCGTTACGGGGACGCCGGGGGTGAGATGCTGCCGGTCAAGCTGCTGGAAGACCTGACCGGAAGCCCGCTCCGCTTGCCCGCACCGCCGGAGTGACCCATGCGCGATCACCGCGCGGTTGGCGGCTGTCCTGGGATGATAAGGCTGACACTCGACGAGGAGGCGTCATGGATTCCGCGAACGCTGGTTCCCTGCCCGGTGCCCGCCCGGTCCGCGCGCCGCGCGGCACCGACCTGAGCTGCCGCGGCTGGCCCCAGGAGGCGGCCATGCGGATGCTCATGAACAACCTCGA
>Ga0066388_100003466_pt1 | contig 10232 bp, 11 predicted proteins | sample PanSoiMetaGPlot6_FD_64539 | JGI IMG/M metagenome (GOLD analysis project Ga0066388, IMG submission 64539) | Tropical forest soil microbial communities from Panama analyzed to predict greenhouse gas emissions - Panama Soil - Plot 6 (Hybrid Assembly) | ecosystem: Environmental > Terrestrial >... | reverse complement strand
TCGGTCGTCGGCATGGCGCTCGCGCTGATGCGCAACTACGACCCGTTCAAGGCGCCGACCCACTTCCGCATCGCCGACCTGATGAAGAAGTTCGACAAGACGTTCGGCGCGACGGGCAAGGACTACGGCAAGGTGAGCGGCGACCGGACGATGGCCGACATCGAGAGGCGGCGCGCGGATCGGTGGAACTTCCTGTTCATCGCGGGCATGTGGTTCCAGGATCTCTTCAACTACGACTTCCGCCGCACCGAGATGTGCATCATCCCGTATGCGACGCAGCAGGGCGAGATTTCCTTCTGCGCGTACAACACCGGCATCGGCTGGCGGAACATCATCGAGAAGATGCACATGACGGCGACGCTCACGAAGTGGTACGAGGAGCACGGCCGTCACGAGATCTTCGCCGGCAACAAGAACGTGCCGCTGCCGACGCTCGACCATCACCTGCAGCTGAACGCCGAGGCCGTCGCCGCCGGCGCGCAGACGGATCTCGACGAGCTCGGCATCGCGAAGAACGCGCGTGAAGAGAAGCTCCGCAAGCGCGACCACAAGGAAGACTCGAAGTACCACGAGGAGATGGCGCGCCTGTATCGTCAGCAGGTCCTCAAAGAGCAGCCGACGATTCAGATCAAGGGTCTCGGCGGGCCGAAGAAGAAGTCCGGCGTCCAAGAGGTCCTGCACAAACCGCAGGTGTAGTCACCAGTCGGTCAGTCGACAGTCACCAGTCAGGCCGGCGAGCAATCGCCGGCCTTTTTTCTTTATTCCCGCTTCCTGGTCCCGCTCGGCTTCGGCGGAGTGGCTGGCTTCGGTGGTGGAGCCGGGCGGTACTCGATCTTCACGTTGCTGATGATCGCGATCGGCCGGCCGGGCGACGAGTACGTCGCGATGCCGTCCAACCGCTCCACGGTCAGCTTCTCGCCGAGAATGCTGACCTGCTCCTCTTGCTCGGGAATCATGATCGAAATGGACTCGGTGCCGGTGGGCGCCACAGCTTTCACGCCGCCCGGTCCTGCCCCGCCCGACACACGGTCGACGAGATCGGTGACCGTGCGGAACTCGTTGTCGACGACAGCCCGGCTGATGAGCGTGTTGTCCATCGTCAGAACACCGATGGTGGCCGTGTAGTGCGAAAACGCGCGGTTCGCCTTGACCTGCTCTTCGGAGTACGTGTGCCGATTGTGCAGATCGAAGGTCAGCGTGGCGGGCCCGCGATGGGGCGGCAGTTTGATCAGAACGCCCTCGGCGGGATTGCGCCCGCTCATGACGTCGCAGAACGCCAGCTTCGAGGCGACGCCTTCGCCAAGCGGTGTCGGACAGATCACCTCGGCCGGTTCCTGTTTCGGCGGAGGTAGCGGCGCGGGAGCGGGCCGCCGAACCGGACGCCGATCCTGCGCCGCGATCGGCGCGGCCAGGACCAGCACGAGCGCCGCTGCTCTGCCTATCCTGCCTATGCCGCCTGTCCTGCCCCTCCCGCCCATCCCGACCTGTTAGTCCTCGCCCATGCAGGCGAAGTTCGACGTCGGCAGCTCCCGGCCGGCCGAGACCGCCGCGCGCAGCTTGATCAGTTCGAGGAACTCCATTCGCGTCCGCGCGTTGTCGCGAAAGATACCCAGCATCGCGCTCGTCACGCAAAACGAATTCTGTTTCTCGACGCCGCGCATCGACATGCACAGGTGCGTCGCCTCCATGACGACGGCGACGCCCATTGGATTGACGGCATCTCGAATCGTGTCGGCAATCTGGTTCGTCAGACGCTCCTGCACCTGGAGCCGGCGGCTGAAGACGTCGACGAGCCTCGGAATCTTGCTGAGACCGATGACCTTCGTCGTCGGGATGTAGGCGACGTGGCACTTTCCAAAAAAGGGCAGCAGATGATGTTCGCAGAGACTGTAGAAATCGATGTCCTTGACGATGACCATCTCGCTGTAATCGACGGTGAACAACGCGCCGTTGAGCACCTGATCGACGTTGGCGTCATAGCCGCCGGTGAGGAACCTGAGAGCCTTCTCGACGCGCTGCGGCGTGTTAACCAGCCCCTCGCGAGTCGGATCTTCGCCAAGCTCCGCCAGCAACTGTCGGATGAGATCCTGCATCCTCCTATTGTAGGGCGATTCCACCTTTCGCCCGGTCGACCGAAAAGACCCTGCCATAGGACGAAGTTATCCAACGTATGGGCATTCCCTGCGGGTTCGCCAGCATTTCCGTGTCAGACGCGTGGCACGATTCCTGAAGTAACGCTGGGTAGTCCGGGGAGATGGACCATTGATGCAGAAGGTCGCCATCGTCAACGGGACAGCCGAACTGCTCGACTTGATCAACGGCGTGCTCGGGGCGGGACACTACGACGCCGTTTTCATCGAGTCGAGTGCTCACGCTTACTCGCAGGTGAGACGCGAGCACCCCAGTCTGGTGATCCTCTGCCTTCGCCTCGACGATCCGAGTGGCTTCCAGGTGCTGTCGATGCTCAAGATGGACGAAGACACGAAGGCGATTCCGGTGCTCACTTACACAACGGAATACGATGGCCCACCCGCGCCGCAATGGACGATGGAGGCGAACGACAACGATTTACTGCAGGCCATTCCGACCGGGGCGATGAACTAGGCGTGCTATAGTCCGCCTCGATGGCGGATGGGAGCAAGGATAAGCGCGATGGAGAGCGCATCAACATCCTCGGCGAGCTCCATGGCGAGGTCATGGTCTTCCAGCCGACCTCCGTCAAGGAAATCAGCCGCAACGGGGCGCAGATAGAAACGAACTTTCCCCTGCAGCTGGATTCCCTCCACGAATTCCGCTTCACGCTTGGCGACCGCTCGATCGTCATGAAGGGCCGGGTCGCGCACTGCAGCATCAGCGACGTCGACCAGGACGTCGTGGTCTACCGATCTGGCATCGAGTTCATCGAACCGTCCGATCGCGTGTCGTCTGTGATCACCGATTTCATCGACGCGGTGGTGAGCGGGCGACGAGCGCTCTAGTCGAACGACACCAGCTCGAGCTGCAGAAAAACGGGCGAAGAAACGCGGTGACGGGCCGAGCGACGGCGTGAGGGGTTCAATAACGCGAATTGCCGTCAAATATGACCCCGAACGGGGTCCGAAGACGCCTGATGGAGTTCCGCGAAGCCTGACGGCTTCCGACGGCGCCATACACGGAAAATACGCGCTAGGGCTGCTGCTGCGGAACGGTTTTAATGTCGCCCGGCTCGACCGCCGTCGACCTCGGCGCGATATACGGCGACACGAGGCTTTCGTGGCCGCTCGCGTCGACAGCGGCGACGCCGAACACCAGATCGTCGATCAGCGTGTTCGGCAGCGTAGCCTCGGTCGTGTTGCCGACCAGCATCTCGTGTTGCCAGTCAGGTCCCCATGCCTCACGCCAGAAAATGCGATACGCGGACGCACCTGGAGACGCCTTCCATTGAAGATGCGCGTCATAGCCCGAGGGCGCGCGGTTGATGGTCGACTGGCCCTTGTCGTTCACGACAAGCGGCGCGGGCGGCGCCAATGCAAGCGAAGCGGCGGCTGCGGCGTTCACGCGTGCATTCTGGGCGAGGTAGGCGGGCGACACGCCTTCGAAGGTATCGCGTGCGTCGTGCTGACGCGTGAAGTTCTCGCGGGATTCCCGGAATCCGACCGCCGCAAACCCGTATTGGGTGTAGCCCGTGTGATCGCCGCTGCGTCCGAATCGATCGGGCCGCGAGAGCAGGCGCACGCGGTGCGACGGCACGTAGCGGCCGGCCCATCGCTGCACATACCGGGCAAGCTCCCGCGACGGCGAATCCTCGGGCCCCTCCGAATAGACGCGAATCGACGCGCCGTCGATGATGCCGTTGCCGCCCCGATCGTTGCCGACGATGTCGTTGTTCAGCACCGCTTCAATCGGAATGTGCTCCCTGCGGGCTTTCTGGGCGTGCAGCTTCGCGCCCATGAGGCCCTGCTCTTCCGCGACATGACACATGAACACGAGCGTCGCGTCGAACTCCAGGCCGCTCTGGCTGAAGACCCTCGCCAGCTCCATTGTCAGCGCGACACCGCTTCCGTCGTCGTTCACGCCGGGCGCCGTCGCATCGGGCTCCGCGATGGTGGCGGGCTGCTGAGCGCCACTGCTGTTGCGGTCCCGCTGCCCCCCGACGATAGCCACCGTATCGTAGTGGCCGCTGACGTAGATCCGGCGGGGGCTCCGACCGGGGAGAAGTGCGAGGATATTTCGCGCCTCGACATCACGCGTGATGCGCCCCTGCTTCGCGATTCGGTACGTGTCGTAGCTGACTTGCAGTCGCGGGCTGTACCCCTTCACCGTGTCGAAGATCCATTGACGTGCCGCGCCAATGCCGCGGCCCGGCGTGTCAATCGACGACATCGTGTTGCGGGTTCCAAACGTCTCGAGCTTGCTGAGAATGTCGGTCAGGCGCTCTTCGGACACCTCACCGACGAGGCGCGAGATCTGGGGATCCTGGTCCGGCGTGAGTTGCGCAAAGGCCGCGCGTCCACCGGTCGTGATGAACGCCAGGGCCAGCAGCGTGCTGGCGATGCGACTCATCGTCGAACTTTCAGGTAATCGAGATAGTCGCCCGATTCGATCCGCGGCGCGCCACCAAGGGGAGCGTTGTAGAAGTATGTCCAGGCCATTTCGGTTCGGCCATCCTCGAGCGTGACGGCCGTTTCGGCGCGGAGGTACAAGCTGGTGTCCGGTTCTTCAGGGCGGAACCCTTCGATCTCGTCGAGCTCGTGCAGCACGGCATCGCAATCGATCATCTGATGCAGCTCGCCCGTGACCTGAGCATCGGCAGCCGGAACTGCGGCCGGGTACAGGCCCATGTCGAACAGCGCCGCTCGAATGGATCCGCGGCCGAGAGGCGCCAGCTTGGAGTCGATGCGCTCGCGGCCTGGGCGTTTGAAGCCGCTCATGAGCGTGCCGTAAAAGAACACCAGATTTGTCACGGCAGAAGAAGGGATTCTACCGCAGGGCGCGGACGACGGGAACTACTGTTGGGGCCTTGCAGGAGGCTGCGCGGCAATCGCCCCGACGGCGTCGAAGACCTGCGAGGGCACGTCGAGCGAGAGCGCCACCGTGCGGCCGGTGCCGCTCAACTCGAGCGATTGCACGAAACGTTGAAATTCGGGTTTGGAGCTGGTCTGGAGCTTGGCGAGGGCAAGGAATCCACGGACAACGTCTCGAAGGTTATTGGCCGACTCATCGTCACGGGCTTCGGCGCTCAGCAGAGCCTGCAGTCCGCCATCAATCCTGCCGCGAATGCTGAACCACGTAATCGGCGGCAGCTGATTGGCCACGATGTCCGGCAGCTTTGCCCGCGCACGCAGCACGTCCATGCGGCCCACCGCCCAGACATTGCCACCCTCCATGGGTCGCACGTGAGACAGCAGCTCTTCGTTCGTGGCGGCGCTCTCTCCTCCGGCGATTTGCCGGTCGATGGCCTGCTGCACGAGCGTCCGGCTGCCGAGGGCGACGAGACCGGGTTCGATAAAGGCCAGGGAGAAAGCTTCGGAGTTCTGGGGCGGGGGGGTGATCTGGGGCTGCGTCGGATCGGCGGCGCCGCCGTTGTCGTTACCCGGAAATGGCGGCGTAAATCGATCCCCCACGACCAGGCGCTTGCCCTTGTAGTTCTCGACCGCCGCGCCATGCTGGCGCATCAGCGCTTCGATTTTCGTCTCGTCGAACGTGCCACGGGCGAGGACGAGGCCGGCGCCCATTCCCAGCCCGTTTGCGGACAGGTCGAGGCAGGCGACCACGCGTTCGATGTCGGTCTCGATGTTGATGCCGGTCAGGTTCTGGAACTCGCGTTGCCCGTTCTCCTGAGCCCCGGTTGCCACAGCCTTTCGGAACCGCTGTCTGAGCTCTGAGGCCATGACCTCCCGGACGTCCGCGTAGGCAATGACCGACGCTGAACCCGGCATGAAACGGAGCTCGTCAGGGCCACCTCGGCTGAAGAACGCGCTGGTCGGAAACCCCACGTAATAAGCAACGAGACCCGTCCCGAGGCCGACAACGATGACTAGGAGCGAAACAATGACGAAGTACCGGGTCCTGACGGTCATGGGACGGCCTCAATCCCTACATACGAACGCGCTTAGCCTATTGTTCGAGCACATACTCCCGGTTCTCGACAGATTTTCCGGCCAGCCAGAGCGACAGCCCGACGATCACGAAAAGATATATCAGACTAACCCAGACTGGGGGCTGATCCTGAATAGCCAGCAGAAGGCTGCTGATGCTCGAGTCCTGCGGCATCGCGTGCGGGACGAGAGCCTGAAGATAGTACGCCACGCTCAGCCGCTTGAGGTATCCGGGAATCGAAAGCACCCCCAATTCCCAGCCGAACACGAACACCAGGCCGGCAATCAGCGGCCGTTTCAGCATGGCTCCCACAAGCGCGAAGACGGCGCCGTAGGCGGCGAGACCGATGGCAAGCATCCCCAGATCTGCCGCGAGCGCGGGAAACGACTCCCCGATGTGACCGCCAATCGGAACAAGGAGGAAGTACACCAGCACGACCGATGGCAACACCAGCAGCACGACGCAGCCCAGATAGGCAAAATACTTGCCGATCAGAATGGATGCGCGTCGAACGGGACGGGTGAACAAATACGTGATGGTCTTGTCGTCGACCTCGTCGGCAATGAGCGCGGTGCCATAAAACACACCTAACACCGGCACGATGAACCGAACGAACAGCCACCAAATCACGACGCCGAACAACGTCGGACCGTTGAGCCCTGCGCCGTTGATCACGGGAAGCTGATTCGTTGCGGCAAACAAGCGTACGGCCGCGGCAAGAAGGACTGGAGCGCCCACCAGCAGCCCCAGAAGCACAGACCTCCGCGACCATAGCATCTGCCCGAGCGAGATATCGAAGATCCGTAACGCCGAGGGCAGCAAGCTGGAGTTGTTCACTGCTTCACCAGATACTGGAAAACCGCCTGCAGGTTGTCGTCCGGGGATGTCACTTCGTCAATGGTCCCGAGCTCACCCGATGCCGCCAGATCGGTCAGCCGTGCGTAGAATGCGTCGGGTCTTCCCGTCTGCACGACGACGCCACCGTCTTCGAATCGAAGGCTCAGCACCTGATCGTCCGTGAGGAACTCGCGGGCCAGCTGCCGGGTGTTTTCCGCCCTGACGAAGACCGTGTGCGGGTGCTCGTCAATCAGATCGCGAATCTGATGGACGTTGCCCTCTGCCAGGATGCGGCCCTGGTTGATCAACAGGATGTTCGACGTCATCGATTCGATCTCGTGCAGGATGTGACTCGAGACGAGCACGCTCTTGCCCGCTCGACCCCATTCCTTGATCAGGCGGATGGTCCGCCGGCGGACGAGGGGATCCATGCCTGAGAGCGGCTCATCGAGGATCAGCAGATCCGGATTGTGCGCGAGCGCCTGCGCGAGCTTGACCCGTTGACGCATGCCTTTGCTGTACGCGCCGATCTTCTTGTCGGCGGCATCCGACAGGCCGACGGTTTCAAGCGCACGAGCCGACAGGTCGCGCGCAGCCGACTCGCCGACGCCGTTCAAGCTGACAAGGGCTGAGACCCACTCGAGACCGGTCATCCGTTCGTAAAACGCATCCTGCTCCGGACAGAATCCAATGCGCGCGTAGAGCGAGGGGTTGTTCCAGATCGGCTGTCCCAGCACGGTGATGGCGCCCTTACTTGGCTTGAGCTGTCCCGTGACGAGTTTCATGAATGTCGACTTGCCCGCGCCGTTCGGCCCGAGCAGGCCGGTGATCCCCGGGGGCACGGAAAGCGAAACGTCATTGAGGCCGATGACCTGCCCGTACCACTTCGACAGATGGTCGGCGGCGATCACGCTACCGGTGGCCGTCGCCGTTTGTCTGGCCGGCTCCGTCACGCGACGATCTCCACGCCGCGGACACGGCGTTCAAGGATAAAGGCCGACAGCGCGATCAGCACCACGATCATCAGGAGTGAAATCGGCCACGGTGTCTGATAACGCAGGGGGACTCGAAAGATCAGATCGCCAATCTGCGCGATGTTGTTGCCAAAGGAGATCCACGACACCGCGGAGCTGCCTGTGACCGCGCGCATGACGCCGTAGAGCGCGTTGCTGAAAAAGATGAGCGCGGTATACAGGATGCCCACGAAGCGGCTGTTGGTCGAAAGCGACGACAGGGCGAGCATCGACGCCGACGCGGTCACGACCTCGATGAGAGAAAACACGGTGATCGCCGGAAACAAATAAGCGTTCGCCCGCACAAACGCAAAGCTCCCGGCGAACACGATTTGGACCACCAGCAGCAGAATCGCCGGCACCCACGTGATCAGCAGCAGGAACGTGGCCAGAATGGCCATCTTGCCGAAGATGTACTCGGCACGGGTGAGCGGCTTGGACAGATAGATCTGAAGAGCGTTCGCCCGCCGATCCTCGGCGATGAGCGCCGACCCGAGCCAGACGGTCATGATGAAGACGAAGATATTCTGCCAATCGAAGAAATCCCGGAACGTGGCTGCGGTCGGTGCGATGCTCGCGGCCTGCGGAAAATTGGCAGCGATGTAAAAGAGGACCGCGCGCACCAGAAACTGGATCCACGATGCGACCATCAGGACAATCCATCGCCGATTGCCCAGCATCGAGCGCACGCCCGTGGTCAGAATCACGAGCCACGCCTTGCCTCTCGCCTTGTCGCCGCCGTAGCGCCGGTAACCTTGATCGTGAATGGGCATAGGGATGCTGCCAGCGTCGCGGGCTGCTAGGGCTCTCCCACGGCGTGGGCGAAGACGTCTTCGAGCGTCGGAACACTGGGGCGAAGATGGCGCACCTGAACGCGCTCGGCCGCCGCAAACCTGAACAGCTGCCGCGCTCCCCCATCGCCGGGCACGAAGACCCGCACGATGTCATCGTCGGTCGCGTGGCAATCCATGCCCGCGGCGCGCAGACGATCGAAGAACGTCTCGAGATCGCCTGACGTCTTGACGCGAAGCTCGTAGACGCGGCCGCGCGGCTGTTTCAGCGCGTCAATCGGCCCGGCCGTCGCCACCCGTCCCTTGTCCATGACGACGACGTGGTCGCAGGTGTATTCGACGTCGGGAAGAAGATGTGACGACAGAATGAGGCTGACGCCCTTGTTGTGCGCCAGATCGCGGACGAGCTCCAGCATCTCGTCACGGCCCTTGGGATCCATGCCGTTGGTGGGCTCGTCGAGGAAGAGAAGATCGGGATCGTGCACCAGCGCCTGGGCAAGCTTGATCCGCTGCTTCATGCCGGTCGAGTACGTCTCCACGTTCCGGTAGCGCGCCTCGCCGAGGCCGACGTAGAACAGCACCTCATGAGCGCGCTGGATGGCATCCGCGCGCGGCAAGCCGGCCAGCTCGCCGCAGTAGCCGACGAACGACACGGCGTTCAATCCGGGAATGTGGGCGTCGTTCTCCGGCATGTAGCCGATGCGCGAGCGAATCTCCACCGGCGACGTCGTCACGTCGAGGCCAAGCACGCGCATCCGGCCCTGCGCGGGCACGACAAATCCAAGCAGCGATTTGATCAGCGTGCTCTTGCCGGCGCCGTTGGGTCCGAGCAATCCCACCGCACCGCGCACGAACGTCGTCGAGACGTCGCTGAGCGCTCGATTCGATCGACCGTACAGCACGGTCACGTTCTCGAGCGTGACGACCGCGTCGATGTCAGACATGATGTCCAGATATACGGACAGGCAGGCCCGAAAGGTCCACGCTAGAGCGCGCCTCGAAGGCCGAGCGCATCAGCTCGCTCGCGCATGAACGTGATCACGTTTCCGATGTGTGCTTCGAGAGGGAGACCGAGTTCCTCAGCCCCCTTCTTCAGATCATCCCGCTTGACGGCGCGGGCAAACGCCTTGTCCTTCATCCGCTTCACGACCGACGAGGGCTCGAGATCGAGGATGCTCTTGCTCGGCCTGACAAGCGACGCCGCGGTCACGAACCCGGCCATCTCGTCGCAGGCCCACAAAGTCTTCTCGAGGCGACTCTCACGCGCCACGCCGCTGTACTCGGCGTGCGAAAGGATGGCCCGCGTCACCCATTCCGGATACCCGCGCTCGCGCAGAATCTCGCAGCCGCGAAACGGATGGTCCTCCGGTGTCGGCCAGCGCTCGTAATCGAAGTCGTGGAGCAGTGCGACCACGCCCCAGTCGTCTTCGTTCTCGCCGAACGTCCTCGCGTAGCCGCGAACGGCGGCTTCGACGCCCATCGCGTGCTTCAACAGGCTGTCGCTCTTCGTGTA
>Ga0066388_100003465_pt1 | contig 10235 bp, 9 predicted proteins | sample PanSoiMetaGPlot6_FD_64539 | JGI IMG/M metagenome (GOLD analysis project Ga0066388, IMG submission 64539) | Tropical forest soil microbial communities from Panama analyzed to predict greenhouse gas emissions - Panama Soil - Plot 6 (Hybrid Assembly) | ecosystem: Environmental > Terrestrial > Soil... | reverse complement strand
GGGCAGGTTTGTGCTGCCGGGTTTGCCGAAAACCACGCGCGCACCTTCGACAGCAAGCTGATCCGCAAGCAACTCACTGGCGAGGTATTGAGACATTCTTCAGCTCCGCTTACAAGTAAGCCTTGCTCAATTTTACAGGTGATCCAGCTCCAGAATCGGGCAAGGACGGAATGTGGTCCACGCCTCAATCTCCGTAGCCAGCGGCAGAATCATCGGGCAGCCCCACTGGCGGTCAGCCAGGTTAGGTCGCTTGAGAAAGTCAGGGTGCAAGCCTTCCCACGCTCTGATGCGGCGCGCGCCACGCGCGAGCGCCAGGCAAAGAAGGCTTTGCCAAAGTTTGCGTCTCGTCTCGGGCGGGCCAATGATTTCAAGAGCGCGTAGCGTCCTTGCCGAATATTCGATAAGAGCGTAGCCGGGCTCAGGCTCATTCAGCTCTACCAGCTCCATCCTTGGCCACGACCACTGCGAGTGAATGTTCAAGAATATCTCGCGGCGAAGTTTAAAAGACCAGTAGTGCTGAGAACGTGCAAACCCAAACGGTTGGCGCCGCAGCCACCGGTTGTAGTGGCGTGCCAGCCTGGGAATGTCTTCGAGCTGCACTGGCGTCACCTGAGGCTCGAGCTCTAGCAAAGCTACAACGTCAGGTGTTTTCGCGTCCTTATCGGCCGCATCAGGCATGTACATGAAGAACTCGTTGCAGCCAAGGTCTACAAATCCGAGCTCCTCGTAGTAGCTAGCGCCGATGTCGGAAAAGAGGAGCAAGCCGGCATATCCTTGCCGGCGGCAGCCGTCAATGATCTCGAGCAGCATGCGCCTGGCATGCCCCTGTCCCCGAAAGGCATGCTGCGTAAAGACGGCGCCAATGCCGGCGAATCGGTGTGTGACACCGCGGCCGGCCAGCTCAATTTCGTAGAGCTTGCAGCTTGCTACGACGGTCTGGCCATCGCGGTAAACGAGAAACCTGAAGTTCTTGCGAGACCAGGCATGGGTCATCTGACGCCATACGTAATGGTAATAGGACTGGCGATCAAGACCCGGTGACCAGATCTCGAACGTTTGATTGAGGACTTGCAATATCTCTCGCCAATCGGCTGTAACTAACTGCATCGACTTCAGTCTATTGGTCCGGAGCGGTTCTTCGTTAACCAGGTATCATCTGATTTTTTGCCATATTTGTGGGACGGCGATAATTTACAGTTCGTAATGATCGATTAAAATTGTCCGTTCGTGTTGCGCGACTCCGGTTTCAGGAAGTGTTGTTCGCAAATCAATCGACAGCCTCAGAACTCGCCTCGGCCACGCTGGTGGCAACAGGGGAAATCACAGCCTACCGCGGGCATCTAATCAGTCCCACGAGCGCTCACGCATACAGCGATTTTAGAGACGGCGTCCTGGTGGTGGACGGCGCCGGAAAGATCATGGCTGCCGGTCCATGGGCGCATGTGAAGGACAGGTGTGGCCAAATCTCCAGGGTAATCGACTACGGCAAGCGCCTGATCATTCCTGGGCTTATTGATTTGCATTTGCACCTGCCTCAATTTGCTGAAGTCGGCAGAGTCGGAGAGACCCTGCTTGGCTGGCTCGAGCGCTATATATTTCCAGCCGAGGCTCGATTCCGGGATACAGAGTTGGCCCGCCGCATTGCCTTCAAGTTCTTCCGGGAGCTGGCCCGGAACGGCACGACGCTTGGCGTGGTCTTTTCCACTGTTCACGCCGCCGCGACGGATGCGGCGTTCAAAGTTGCCGCCTCGCTTGGCAACCGCGTGATCATGGGCAAAGTAATGATGGACGCCAATTGCCCGGAAGACCTCTCTGAAGATTGTGCTCTTTCACTGCTCCAGTCGGAGGAGCTTTGCAGAAGATGGCACGGACATGACAGCGGACGGATGCTCTATGCGTTCACTCCGAGATTCGCGGTCACGTCAAGCGGAGACTTGCTGACTGGTGCCGCTGCGCTCTGGGCAAAGCAGCCTGGCACTTACGTCCATACGCACCTCGCCGAGAACAACGAAGAGGTGAATTTGGTGGCACGGCAGTTTCCCGGCTCGCGCAGCTATCTTGATGTCTACCACCAGCACGGGTTGCTGGGCGAAAACAGTCTTTTTGCGCACTCCATTCACCTGGATAAAAAGGATATGGCGGTGCTGGCAAAGACTTCATCGTCGGTTGCTCACTGCCCAAGTTCTAACTTTTTCCTCAAGAGCGGAGCGTTTCCCTACGAACGTATGCGTGCCGCCGGCGTTCGCTTTGGACTGGGATCCGATGTGGCTGCCGGTCCGGAGATGTCACTTTTCCGGGTCATGAAAGATGCTGCCTACACGCAGTCAGATCTTTGGATCTCTCCGTGCGAGCTGCTCTACCGCGCGACGCTGGGAGCTGCGGAGGTGCTTAATCTCCAGCACAAACTGGGCAGTCTAACCGTCGGCAAAGATGCCGACTTCGTAGTCGTGGATCCGGTTCGAAAATCCGGCGCGTTTGAAAACATTCTCGATCAACCCAGCGAGGACATTTTGTCCAACCTTGTTTTCCTCGGCGACGACCGGGTTGTGGTGTCAACGTTTGTTCGTGGGCGCGCCATCTATGAATCGGATTCCGCAATCGGGCGCAAGCCCGGCAAGTCGGAACCAGCTCCTCATACCATGCTTCAAGCTTTGATCGATTCGGCAAGCAGATCGATGTAAGTTTCCCCGCCGGGAATTTTGATACGATCTTGCTTGCCTGGCGGTGCCAAGAGATCCTTGATAAGCGGGTGCGGTCTGCCGACTATGTTCGGCGCTTTTGCAGGGGGGGTACAGCGTGCCGACCATCAACGAACTATATTCGAAAGAGCAGATTGAATCGCGGATCGGTGAGATGGGCGCACAGATCAGCGCTGACTTGAAGGATTGCGAGCGTCCCGTGGTAATCGGTGTCTTGAAAGGCGCGCTCATCTTCATGGCAGATCTGGTGCGCCATATTCAAACCAGGGATCCGTTGCAAATCGAATTTGTGCGGTTGTCCAGTTACGGCAGTGCCACCGAGAGCTCCGGAAATGTAAGCACGCCCTACCTCGAGCTGCCCAACATCGCTCGCCGACACATAATCGTCGTCGAGGACATTGTCGACTCCGGGCGTACGGCTCGTTTCTTCATGCAATACTTGCGTGAGCAGTTTAATCCGGCCAGCTTGAGACTGGCTGTGTTTCTGGACAAGCCATCGCGCCGAGTTGTCTCTATCGAGCCTGACTACATCGGCTTTACGATCGACGATTTGTTTGTCGTCGGCTACGGGCTGGATTTTGCCGAGCAGTATAGGGAGTTGCCCTTTCTTGGCGAACTGGCAAACTCGGACTAGACAACCAGGGCTGCAGGAATGTATCTAGGGCAGTCGATGCCTGGCCCCGACTTAATGTACGACGGCGAGCCGCTGGGCGGGCGGCTCCTGGCCTCGACCCGAACGATGCGATTGGCAGGTGGGAAAATGCGCGACAGGCCATAATAGACAGTAGATCGAGTCCACGAGGTTACCGAAATTGCTCAGCAGATATGCGGCCGGCTGGACTATCTCGGCACTGGCTTTCGCTTGTGCAGGTTGGTTTAATGCTTGTCTGAGTGCTCAGGCTCAGGAGGCAGCCAAGGACGCGGCGCCTCCGCTGAAGGGACGCGTACGAGGAGCAGCCCTTTTGACAAAAGACGGGCTGATCAGAATCGGCACGGCGGCAACGGACGTGCAGAAGTCTTGTCTGCTTGTCATAGCCGAAGTCACTCGCAAGGAGACGCTTACAGTCAAACCTCCCAACGTTTTGCCAAATAGCGTGGTCATTCCTGCACTCCCCGATCCGAGCGGCACGATCCGCTTTGGCGATCTGCCGGCGCGCAAGCAGTACCTGGATCAGTTCATGAATGAGACTTCCTATCAGGTGCAGCTGCTTCAAAATTCGGTGGATGCTCTCATCATTCCGGACGACAAGAGTGCTGCCGTGGGCGGGCCGTGGGGGCAAATTGTCGCTACCATGGCTGATGTGCAGAAACACCATGCGCAATTGAAGGCTCTGACCGAAGGGCCCAAGTACGATAACCAGCAAATCGCTCGCGAAGCACTGGCTATTCATGACGATATGTCTACGGTAAAGAAGTTGAGAAACGCGGTGCTCAAGACCATCCGCGGGCGAGGATAAGCGACGGCAGGCGCCGCGGCCAATATCGTTGGCCGACCTGACAGGGCGCGTTCAGTCCTCACCTGACCGGAATTAAGGGTCCCACCTGATTTGCCGAGTTGACGCGGCGGTCCTAATAATTTGTTTGCAGTTGTCGGGCGCGTGACCTGATGGCTTCCGCGGTCTCGCAGACCATCTTATCGTCGGGTGGTAGTTCGTAGAGTGACGTTGAATCGTACTTGTCGCCGAACCATCGGCTCGGGTCCAACATGTCTTTCTCGCGGAGGATGCGCACGTTGTCCACGTGCTCACCGCAACCATCGGTAGGGGTGTCGAAGACGATTATGGGAAGGGATTGGTCGTGAAATCGTTCCCGCGCATTCTGGTTCGCCATTTCCTGCATAACTGCTAGCTGATCTTCCCTGCTCATGTGGTTGAGATGAGCGGAAAAAACTTCTGAGGCTCCGTCCTTGGCCACACGTAGCAAGCCTTCTGCCTGGTCCTGGATCTCCTTTTTGTCCATCTGTTGCTGCCCCCTGGTAAATGGTTGTTGGTGTCAGCGTCTCCACATGTGACGATGATGCTTCCACCGGCAATCCCGAGTGCGCCGAGGCGTACCATTGAGATTCCTCAACTAGCTCTACCGACAATCTTGCCACTTTAGGAAGAATGGCCAGTTGTCAATGCCGGGGCAAGGTTTTCCTTGCCCCGGCATGAGTTGCATGGCCGCGGTCGAGTGTCGGGCTCGACACGGCAGGATTGGTTCGGGTGGAACTCGGCCTGTGTGACCTCAGGTCCTGCCGGCGCCACGCACAGGCAGCGCAAAAGCTGCCCGCTTTTCGTCACTCAGCTGGCGAAGTATCTCCCCATACATTGCCGGCCCGTGACTTCAGCTTGTTTCTGGCCGGGGGACCCGAACAGCGCCCCGGCCTGGGTGGAATGCCGCAAATGACGTAGTCGGGTGCAATCACTCCGATGACGAGCCGCTGCGGTTCTGCCAGCCTGACGACCCGCCATTGCTGCTGCGGATGAGTCGGCTTGTCTTGCAGTTGGCTGATTTGACCCGCAGGTGATGAAGTTTGCTGTTGCGTGGCTGCCCGTGCCACTCGCCCGGCAAGCGCTGGCGCCGATTGCCGCTTGCGCCGGAGAGAAGCGTGCACAGCCTGTGTCATCCCGGCCAGGACAAGCGCAGCCGACATGACAATAAGGGCGTGGGGCAAGAGATTTGTGTCCATAGCCTGTCCTCCAAAACGTCAGTAAACAACCATCGTTGTGTCGATCTGTGAGCCAAAGCAGAGCCAGGGTGCCACTCACTTCAGTGGTCACACTTGCGATTTGCTCGTTTCGATCGTGCCTGTTTACTAATACGAATCTGGTGGAAAAAAGTTCAATCGGTCATTTTTTGTGCAGGCGGTGGGCCCTCAGTAACCGGGCCGCTCGGCGCTCCTGTCTGGGACGTCTGCGGTGTAAGGCAGGCGATGCCAATCGCCCCGAGTACTAATAAGCCCACCACCGCTGCCGCGATCGCAATCGTCGCTCTGCGCTTCACGGCGATCGGGCAATCATTGACCATGGACCGTCCGTCCTTCCTCTTAAAGAAGAAGTAGCATTGCCGACCTTCTTGTTGAGACACGAGCGCGTCAATTGCCGCTAGCTCCATTGAGCCGAAGTCGTACACGTTTGTCTTGCATTCGCTACAAATTCGAAATCGATCAGTACCGGTCATCTTCTCCCAGGACGAGTCGCATGCGGAAGCGGCTGCGTAATGCTCCACAGCTTCGCCCTGCGGTGTTCGGTCAGGTGTCGCCCCGCCATCTGCTTCGTCCGTCATGGGTACCCCCTTTCTTTACAATAATAATACCTTCTTGTGGGCAGGGAGCTTCACTGGTCAGCAGATTTTGCGGCCGTAACATCACTGTGCTCTTTCAGCAAGGTGATGTCACGGGCGGTGTCATCATGGAAAACCTCTGTCACCAGTCGATGCAGTGCCCACTCGAGCTAGTCGTCGTGAACAGAACCGAAGAGCAACTATCAATCCGGCTTTCACTGAGCAAATCGATGCGTCCGACCGCTGATTGCTGTTAGGGCATCCTCTCACCGTTGGCGGGCAGCAGTCAGGAAATCTAGCGCCGGGTCATCAAGGTGAACAACTCCGCGTTTTCGAATCCGGGAGCGGAGTCGGCTGGAGCGTGTACCATGTCGAAGGTAAAGAAGTCGCTGAACATGTTGAAAAGGGAGTCGCGGGCAATTCCGAAGGGGGGACCGCCCGGACGGTCGACAACCCACCATAAGGCAATAAGCTTGCCGCCGGGCTTCAAGAGGTCCTGGACAACGTGTGCATACGTCCGGCGCCGGGATGGATCGATCGAGTTGAAGAAATTATGCTCAAGCACGTAATCAAAATAATGCGTGTATTCGTGCATGTCGAACACGTCCCGCTGCAGCAGAAAGCCTTTAGTGCCAGAAATCCCGGCTTTGAGAAACTTGTCGTAAGTAGCCTGAATTGCAGACGGTGCAAAGTCAATGCCGGTCACTTGAAATCCATGGTTGGCAAACAGCATAGCGTCGTGCCCGGTTCCACAGCCCAGGACAGCCATCGAGCCGGGCTGAAGGGTATAGCGCGACTTAAGAAACGTCTCCAATGGCGGCGCATGACGGCCAAGTTCCCAAGGGGTGGTGCCGGACTGGTACAACCTCTCCCAGAAATCAACATCGTCTACGGTAATGGGCTTGCTGGGGTTCATCGTCCTGAAGATGACGGCCAAGTTCAGTCCTATGATACCGGACAAGCGCTTGTCAGTGAAAATTACGGGAAGGAAGGTGCAGTCCTTTTGAAATAGGAGGTAAAGCCTCCATGTGGTGGGCAATGATATTACAAACGCCCTGGTCGAGCTGAAGCTTGCCGGTGATCGCCAGGAAGGTGTTGTTCATCAATGTCTTTCTGTAGCTTTCAAAAGTCTTTGGCGGCACTATTACGTTTGCCATTCCCGTCTCGTCTTCCATAGTCAGGAAAACAAATCCCTTAGCAGTTTCCGGTCTCTGGCGGCATATCACACCTCCGGCAACGGTTATCTCCATTCCATCCTCTCGTGTGAGCACACCTGCGCAAGAGTTGATTCCCTTCTCCTCAGCCCATTGTCTGTAATAGGTCATGGGATGTCTTTCGGTTGATAGACCCATTGTTTGGTAGTCCGCAATTGTCGACTCCAGGTTATCCATTGGGGGAATGTTGTCAGGCATTGTCTTCTCGTTGCCTTTACTGACTTGTGATTCAGCAAAAAGTGGCAGCTCCTTTTTTGCCCTGGCAAGGGACAGCACTTTCCAGAGAGCATCGCGACGCCCGCTGCACAGACTCTGGAAAGCTCCAGCTCGAGCCAGAATCTGTAACGCTTTCCAGCCGAGACCACTGCGCTGGCAAACATCTTCGATGGATGTGAAGGCACCGCCGTTCTGCCATGCTTCTTCCAGTGCTTGCTTCGATTTCTCTCCGAGCCCCTGCACATAGCGGAGCCCGATACGCAATGCTGGCAGAGAGCCTTCTGCACGGTCGCATCGCAATGGGACAGCGGGCGGTTTGCCGGGAAGCGTTGGGGACGCGCAGCGAACCTCTGCCCCTACGTTAGCAGGTACATTGCTTTCCAGACTGCAATCCCAACTGCTCATGGCCAGGTCGGCGCGGCGCACTTCGACACCATGCCTGATAGCATCGCGTATGAGAGTCGCAGGGCTGTAAAATCCCATGGGCTGCGCATTGAGCATAGCGCAGTAAAACTCGGGCGCAAAATAGTTTTTGAGGTGGGCTGAGGCATAGACGAGTAGCCCGAAGGAAGCCGCGTGACTTTCTGGAAATCCGTAATTGGCAAAAGCTTGAAGCTGGTGGGTAATTGTGGCGATTGCCTCCTGAGAAAAATTGTTGGCTTCCATGCCCCTGGCTAGATCCTGGCAAAGCTTCGCCATCTTTTCACGAGAACGCTTGTGGCTCATCACGCGCCGTAGCTCGTCAGCCTGAGCAGGGGTGAAGCCGGCTGCTACGACGGCGAGACGCATCCCTTGCTCCTGAAAGAGAGGCACTCCCAGCGTCCTTTTGAGGATAGGTTCCAGGGAGGGATGGACATAAGTCACCGGCTCTTCACCACGGCGGCGATTAATATACGGATGCACAATGTTGCCCTGTATAGGGCCGGGACGCACAAGTGCTATGGATACGACGATGTCGTAAAAACATTGCGGGTTGAGCTTGGGCAGAATACTCATTTGAGCGCGCGACTCAACCTGAAAGATGCCAATTGTGTCTGCTTTGCGGAACATGTCATAAATTGCCGGATCATTCATGTCCAGATGAGCGAGATCGATGTCGATCCCGCGATGCTTTTTCACCAGCTTTACTGCTTCCTGGATGACCGTAAGCATGCCGAGTCCGAGCAGATCGATCTTGATCATTCCGACCGGATCCAGATCGTCTTTGTCCCACTGTATGACAGTGCGGTCTTTCATTGAGGCCGGTTCAATCGGCACCAGTTGTCCAAGCGGCTCTCCGGAAAGAACAAACCCGCCTACATGTATTGATCGGTGGCGAGGCAGCCGATCCAGACCTGCCACTACTCTTATGAGAAGCTGTACACGCCTGTCCTTGGGATCGAGACCGGCGCTTGCTGCTCCACCTCTAGCCAGACCCTCTGCTGCTTCTAGTGCTTCGTAGAAATGCGACTCAGCAGACAGCCGGTCAGCTTGCTCTTGTGAAAAGCCCAGCACTCTCGCTGCATCTCGTACCGCCGAAGGGCCTCGGTAAGTGATGTGCTCGCAGACCATGGCCGCGTGGTTGCGGCCGTATTTTTCATAGACATATTGCAGCACTTTCTCGCGTTCCTGGTGTGCGATGTCCAGATCGATATCGGGCGGCTCGCCTCTGCCCTCAGAGAGGAATCGTTCGAAGAGAAGATCCATTCCTATTGGATCTACCGCCGTGATGGAAAGGCAATAACAGACAGCTGAATTGGCTGCAGAGCCGCGTCCCTGCACAGCAATGCCCTGTGACTGGGAGAAGCGTACGATGTCCCACATAATCAGAAAGTATGGTGCGAGGTTGAGGCGCGTAATCATTCCGAGCTCGTGGTTGATCTGACGAAAATGTTGCTCTGTCAGCTTTGAATAGCGCTCCGCAGCTCCTTCCCAAACCAATTGAGCCAGCATCTCATTGTGTGTTGGCTGGATGATGTTCTGTGGTGGTAGCTGCGCATCGCCTGCACCCGCAGAAGCAGGCGGGACGCCTGCGCTCCCGGGGACGCCCGCATGTTGATCGCCGGATGGCGGTAGGGGTGCATCGCATGCGCCCGGTTGGGTGGCGACATAGGTAGGCGCCTCGAATACTGGAAGGGACGGCTTGAGTAACCCGAGGCGAAACTGGCAGCGCTCTGCTATCAACTGTGTGTTTTTGATGCCTTCGAGATTGTGGCGCCACAGATAAGCCATCTCTTCTGGTGATCTCAAATACCAGCTACCATTGGGACGAAGCCGGCGTCCTGCGTTTTGCAGGGTTACCTCATGACGCAGGCAGGTGAGGACATCATGAACGATGCGCTTGGCGGGGCTTGCGTAATGAACGTTGTTGGTCACCACCCACGGTATCGAATTCACTTTAGACAGTTCAAGAAGTTGCCTGCAAATGACCTCTTCTTGAGGCAGATAGTGATTCCATAATTCCAGGAAAAAGTTGTTGCCGAAGGTCTCCAGCATCAGAGCAGACAGACGCCTCCCCTCATCGATATTCCCTCGTGCCAGACTGGCAGGGATGGCTCCGTGAGGGCAGCCGGATAATGCCACCAGACCTGACGAGCGATTCATCAGGTCGCTATAGCTCACTCGCGGTTTGCCCCGAGCACAATTGGAACGAGCCTGACTGATCAAATAGCAAAGGTTTTTGTACCCGCCGGTATCCTCTACCAGCAACGTCAGGTGAGAATCATCTTCCAGCGTTAGTTCGGCTCCAATCAGGGCGTCGAGCTCGACTTCTTTTGCTGCCTGGGCAAAGCGAACAATGCCTCCCAGGTCGTCGTGGTCGGTTAAAGCCAGAGCACCTAGCCCAATTTCCTTGGCTCGCAAA
>Ga0066388_100003464_pt1 | contig 10235 bp, 7 predicted proteins | sample PanSoiMetaGPlot6_FD_64539 | JGI IMG/M metagenome (GOLD analysis project Ga0066388, IMG submission 64539) | Tropical forest soil microbial communities from Panama analyzed to predict greenhouse gas emissions - Panama Soil - Plot 6 (Hybrid Assembly) | ecosystem: Environmental > Terrestrial > Soil... | reverse complement strand
GGTATCGATCGTCCGTGATCATCGCGGCGATCGATGACACATGATCGTGCAGGTGGATCCACGGGAGGTACTGGCGTCCGTTTCCGATCGGACCACCGACGCCGAGCTTGAACGGCGGCAGCATCTGCGCGAGCGCACCGCCGTTGCGTCCGAGCACGACGCCCGTTCGAATCAGCACGACCCGAACCCCCGCCGCCTCGGCTGCCATCGCCGCCGACTCCCAGTCGCGGCACAGGCGCGCCAGAAAATCGTCGCCGGTCGACGACGTCTCGGTGAGCCGCTCGTCGCCGCGATCGCCGTACCAGCCGACGGCGCTGCCCGACACGAGCACGCGCGGCCGCGGCGTCGCCGCAGCGATCGCCTTGACGAGATCGCGCGTCACGCCGACGCGGCTGTCCTCGAGCACCGTGCGGCGCGCGGGCGTCCACCGCTTGCCCACGATCGGCTCGCCCGCGAGATTCACGACCGCATCGGTCGTCGACAGGGCCGCTGCGAGCGCGGCCGATCCGCGTGACACCGGCAGCAGCTCGGCTTCGGCGCCGAGCAGACTTCGGGCGCGCTCCTCGGAGCGCACCCAGGCGACGATCGTGTGCCCGTCGCGGCGCAAGCGCGGCACGAGGGCTCGGCCGATGAATCCCGTTGCGCCGATGATCAGGACTCGCATCGACCGGTTTGACGCGGTGTGCGCCAACCAAGATCCCTCAGGAGTCGGCGGTCGGGCTGGTGCGTCCCGCGTGCTCTAGCGTTTCTTGCCTTTGCCGAACTGATCGCCGGCGACCGCCGGCTTTCCCGCCGCGAAGTCGATCTCGAGCATTTTCTCGCTCTCGGCGTTGGCGCCGGTCTCGTCCTGCAGCGTCGCGACGATCTGCTTCGTGCGCACGTCAACGACGTCGCCAGTCGACGGGTAGGCCAGCGTGCCGTCGATGCCGAACGTGATCCATCCCGGTTCGTCGCGCACCTTCACGCTCGTCTTCATCGTCGGCGGCATGACGGTGGCGTCGAAAATTCGCAGATAGTCGTTGGCGTTGTCGGCAATCCAGATCTCGCTTTCGTCCTGCGTCATTGCGATGCCGTGGCTCGGAATCCCGTGAGTCGGCGATCGGCCGGCGGTCACGCCCGGCACTTCGACGTGGCCGACGATCGCGCCGGTCCGCAGATCGGCGATCTCGAAGCCGAGGAAGTCGTTGATATTGGCGAACAGAAGCGTCTGCTGGCCGTTGAAGGTGAACGGTCGCACCATGTTCCCGAACGGACCGAGCTCTTTCACGATGGTCCGGGTCTTCGCGTCGACCACCGACATCGTTCGGGTATCGCCTTCCGCTTCGAAGTAGACCCGCGTGCCATCGTCGGAGAACTGCGTGTTGTGCGGACGGCCGGGCTTGTCGATCGCTCCGATTTGAGCGCCGGTCGACGCCTCGACAACGATCCATTTCGGCGCGCCCAGTTCCGGCGCGTAGAGCGTCTTGCCGTCCGGCGACAACGCGATGCGATCGGTGCCGCGGTCGTCGTAGCTCTTCTCCCACACCAGTTTGTCGGTCATCAGGTCGTACGCGGCAACGCGACGGCTGGTCGACACGTAGAGCCGCGCCGTCGTCGCATGCGCGGCGATGCCCTTGATCGCCTCTTGTCGTCCGTTGTCCGGCAGCGTGCCCTGCAGCGGAATCCGCCGCACGAACGTGTGGCCGTGATCGATGTCGAAGATCAGAATGCCGGCGCCGCCGTACTTCATGTTGTTGCCGCCGCCGACGCCTGGCAGCGCGGCGTAGAGGAACCGTTGCTTCTGCTGGGCCTCGGCTGGCACCAGCAAGGCCGCGGCAATCAGGGCGGTGCCGAGAGTAAGCCGGCGACGCGTCATATCCATCTCCTCCGGTCGAAGGGTCGTGGATATCCTACGCGAGCGGCGCTGTTACGCACAGCCTGGCCGCGCCGGCTGTCCGACGCGACGCCACCGCGGCGTTCGAGTGACCGGCTCGCCGGACGGAGTCGCTGTCGAGGACGGCGTGATCTGCAGCTTCCGCTCCGTGAACTGCGCGTACTCCTCACGGCTGACGATCGAGCAATCGACGATGAAGGCGGCGGGCCCGAAGCACGCACCACCCACTCCGCTACTGCGTGGCCGCTCGTTTGATGCCATGTCGGCTGGTTACTGGATGCCACCCGAGCCGCCGACGAAACCCTCTTCCCTGCCAACGCCCAACCGATGGTGCACAACGTCGTCGTATCGAGTGGTCCGGCTGTTGGACTGTGATCATCGCCGAGGTTCTCGACCCGCCATCGAGTCGTGGCGATGCCGACGGTCGGACCGATGTGTGGGTAGGTAACGGTCGCGACGATCTCGAAGCCGTGCCTCTCGTACGACGATCATCCGCGCGGGCATCGGACCTTGCTGATGCGCAAACGTCTGGAACCGGACGAGCCGCCGAGTCCCTGAACTCCCGGCGAGCATGGCGGGAACCGGGAACGAAGCCGGGAATTGTGTCGGGGCATCTGGTGCGTCCGGCAGTGGTACCACTCTTGTTTACCGCGATACCCCGAACAACAGATGTCGCAACGACCCTCGATGGGGTCCGACTCCGGAAAAGACTCAAGATCGTCGATCCCGAGATCGGATCACACGGCACTACACGCCCCCATGCCACGCGCGACCGTCGAATCCAATGGCTATCAGGCGACGTCCTCCCGGTGGGCAATGCACAACTGAATGACGTCGCCGACAGTCATCGCCCATAGCGTCGAAAGGAGTGATTCAGGAACGTGATATTCCTTCCGCAAGGCTGCCTGCAACGTCTCGAATTCGAGCGTATCCGCGAGCCACGGTCTTGGGTAAGCAGCCCGGTAAATCGCTGACAGCCGATCGTCAGGACGTAACCGATCGATATCATCCTTACGAAGCAGAAATGCCGCCTGGATCGTCTCCCGGACTTTCTGCACAAATGGCAGCAGCTCAGCGCTGTAATGGCGCTCCCAGCATGCCGCATCAGCCGCGCGGCCACGAACATACTGATAGGTCGGCCGGTACGATTTCACCAGCTGCCAGACTGCCGTCAGCACGACGACGAATGACACAACGCCGATTGAATTCAGCATGTGGATCGTTAGTCGAGCGAACCAACCGGTTCCAACCTACGGCGGCTCATGACTGTGGCCGGAGCTGCTGTCGCAGGAACGACAATGAGACGACAACTTCGAAGCGCGACCGCCGCGGACTGGTCGTGCGGCACCAGAGTCACCACGGCGCGATCCGCTTCGCCAGCGGGGACGCTGAGAACGAGCGCCGGTCGAACCTTCGCGGCTATGCCGAGGTCAACGAACCAGACCTCGCCGCGTAGCGGCACCGGAATCAGACGACTGCTCGCCGCGATCGAGATCGGTAAACACGACGTCCGCCGCGAATATGAGGTCGTCATCTGTTGGAAGATCGTGAGGCGCCGTTGCGACCCGACGCAGCAGGTCCGCGAGGATTTCCGCGCGGTCTGCGTCGGGAAGCGCCTCAAATTCTTCGAGCGGTTTCCTGGCCGCCTGAGTCATGAGTGCAGAGTGGCACCTTCGGTGTTGAACGTCAACCTGACGCCGCGCTACACGACTGCCTGCGACCGGAAGGTGGTGCCCTAACCGCTTCAGTCGAACAGTTTGGATCGGATGGTCCCCCAAAATTCGCGGCGGGAGTCTGGGTTCTGAACGTGTTCGGCCCACCGACGATCCAAGGCGGCGCGTTACTCATCGAAGAGCTCGACCGCCTGCCCACGGTCGCTGTCAGTAGGGCTCTCCCACAGTGCGATGGCCAGTTCCGCGCGGTCGGCGGCGGGCAGGGTGAGCAGCTCGGAAAGCGGCCTCGAATTCATCGGATCATCGTCTCGACCGTCCGACTTGAGCTCCAAGGCCTGGAACCGATTGGGGCATTCGATCTCGAGGTCAAGATAGGCAACCCGGTCACCTTCGCGTTCGACGGCAAGCGTACCGTCTTCGTTCGACGAATCGATGGCGGTGAACAACGCTTGCTGGTCACCAAGAAGACCGCCAAGAAATAGTCCCCGCGACCCGCGGTCGCAGCATCGAGCGTTCGCGGGCTTTGCTCAGGCAGCGTGATCGTGACCGACGCGCGGCTCACCACGGTGCCCCTCGAACAGCATCGGTTTCACGGTAACTGGAATTGAATTCCAGCGCTCCAGAGAAAACACGAATCAAACACATTGCGCGTTTCAGCGGCCGCAGTTACACCAAACAGGATAATAAGTGATATCGCCCCACTCAATGCAAAGCCGCGAGCGAGAATGACGGTTCTTCTGTTTGTCATATGCTTCCACAACGTGAGCTGCTCAATACAAAGTGGCCTCTCGCTCAGTGTCTCGGCTGCGAAACGGACCACTGTGGTGCCACCGACAAAGCGGCGCCGAGAATGATGGCGAGCAACGCCGCAAGCATGACGGCGAAGTGGGTCGGTGCGCCTTGAGCTGCTCGGATCCCGTAGTACAAGTGAATAGATAGTTCAGACGCGCTAAATGCCGCCATCGCGGCCCAGAAATACGCCGCCAGTCGCGCACCAATTGCGATCGCAATAGGAACACCCAGCGCACACGCAATGAATTGGCCAGCTTCAGACGCAGGCCACCCTCCGAGGAGACTCTGACCCGCCTGAACGAACGCGAAGGCAAGTGCCCAAATCGTGACGAATGCGAAAGCGTTTCGACCGAGCGGTCGATACATGCGGACACGGTCAATTGGCATTACACGATCTGACTGAACTCGGCGCGCGATCCGGCGTGGCAAGCGTTCAGTGTCAAGGTGTCTAACTTGTCTAGAAGCCATCTCATAAATGACCGGCAGGCTACGCCGACGTCGTGCGGATAGGTCAGCATTGGGCGACTATATCGCGACTCGACGCAGACGGTAAACTGCGCGACGAAAGTCAGAGCGTCACGTTCCTTCAAAGTAACCGTTTACGTTCGCGTCCACAGGTCGGTGAACGGCGCGCAATTGCGGCCGACGGATCCAGAAAGCGGCGCTCGAGGCAGACGGGACGGTAGCATTCACGCCGTCAATCGACGCGGACGCCACGCTCGAGGTGAACGCCTTCGTCCGCGAACCGTAACCGACCCGCCCGACGCCCTCACCGCGTTGGCGGTGACCAGTTGAGGATGATCGTGATCGGCGACGGGCGAGATCCTTCGGCTGCGCTCACGATGAGAAAGCGTCCCTGGCGGTCCACGTCGTACTGCGGGTGAATCCTAGGATCCAGCGCCCGGAACTTCGCTTTGAAAAGCAGGCTGGGCGCGGCGACGCCAAGCGTGTCTCCCGACGACTGTACGACAGCCGCCATCACGGCGCCGGTGAGATCGACGTAGAAGAGCTCCCGCCCGTCGCGGCTCCACCGGGGCCAGATGCCACCCGTCGTGGAGACAGGTTGGCGGCCGCCTTCCGCCCTGGCAGGGAAGCGCCTCACGTAGATCTCGTACCTGCCGGATTCGTCCGACTGATAGGCCATCCAGCGTCCGTCTGGAGAGAAGACGGCACCACGTTCGTCGAACTTGGTCGCGAGGAACGGCGCTGCCGCGCGAGGCTCGTCAGCGGCGACAGTCCAGATGTCGTCGGCACTTCCTTCGGTCACCTGGATAAACGCGATGACACGACCGTCCGGCGAGATGTCGGACACCAGCTTGTCCTGGGCCGATGCGAGGATCGGCCGCACGGCGCTGGGATCATTGACGGACACCACGTACAGATCGTTCGCGCCGTGCCGGTTCGAGCTGAACACCACCCGGTCGCCTGAAGGCATCCAATGCGGCACGAAATCTCCACCGCTGTCGGACGTCAGCCTCGTCGATCGCGTCCCGTCAAAGACCCACACATCGCGGTTGCCGTCGATCATGCGATCCCAGGCGATCCGGCCGTCGGAGGCGATCACCGGATTGGTCCCTGGCGGCAACGCGGGAATGTCGTCGCGGCTGGTGCCGTCGCGATTGAACCAGCGCAGCTGACCGACGCTATTCGCCGTCGCCGTTTCCGTTGAGCGGTACGCGATGACGCCGTTACGCGAAGCAGCGAACGACCCGACGCCCTGTGCCACAACGACGGGCTCGCCGGATATCGAGACATGCGACACATCGAATGGTTGGGCGAGCAGAGTGTCGCGGCGGATATACAGGATCCACCCTGCATCCAGGTACGCCGCGCCGCCGTCCGCGTCGACCAGCTTGCGAGCGGCCCGACCGTCCCGTGCGCCTGCGTACACGCCACGTGCGTCGGCTGGCGACGGCACAGAAAACAGGAACTGCTGTCCGTCCGGCAGAAAGAGCGGCGAGCTTCGGGCGAGACCACCGGCTTGTAAGAGTAAGGGCACCGTCTTTCCGTCCCGGAAGAGCATCAGGCCGCCGGAATTCGAGGGTGCGAACAGCACCGTCCCGTCCGGCGCCCAGGCGCCGCCGGTGCCGTAGTTCAACGTCGCGAGCGTCTGGGTACGGTGGTCGATCAGGTCGATGCGCTTCAACGCCGAGTCCGAAAAGAAGCCCACGGCTCGGCCGTCCGGCGACCAGAAGGGCACGGTTCCACGCTCGGTGCCTGGAAGCGGTACGGCCGTGGGGTCTGCAAGGCTGCGCAGCCACAGCTGTGATACGCCGTCGCGCACCGACGCGGCGAAGACGATGCTTCGGCCGTCCGGAGATAGTGCGTACGAGGACGTGGCGCCAAACTGATACGTGTCGTCGGTCGTGACATCAAGTCGCGTTTCCAGTTGCCGCGGCGGCGGACGCAGGTAGATCGTTAACGCCGAACCACCGATCACAGCAGCAACCGTCGTCGCGACGACCGCGTTCACGCGCGGGCCGCATCCGGCCAGCGACGAAGTCGCGGCGGTCTCGCGCGGCGGCGCCAGGATCTCGTTGTCCCCGAGGACGAAACGCGCCGCGGCCATGCCGCCGACACGCCGACTCATGTCCTTGTCGAGGCATTGCCGAATGAGCGAGCGAAGCGCCGCTGGCACGTCGGCGGGCAGAGCGCTCCACTCAGGCTCGCTCTTGATGACGGCGGCGAGCGTCTCAGACACGTCGTCGCCAGGGAACGCACGTCTTCCTGCGAGCATTTCGTAGAGCACGCACCCGAACGCCCAGACGTCCGCGCGTGTGTCCACGGCCCGCCCACGCGCCTGCTCGGGTGACATGTACGCTGCTGTACCGAGGATCATGCCGACGCCGGTCACCGCCGGCGAAATCATCGTTGGCGAGGCCGTTGCGTTTGGTGTGCCGGCGGCGATTCGGTCGCTCTCGAGCATCTTCGCGAGGCCGAAATCGAGCACTTTAACCTGCCCGTCGGCGGTCAGCTTGATGTTGGCCGGCTTCAGATCGCGATGAACGATACCTTTCTCGTGCGCTGCTTCGAGGGCGTAGGCGATCTGCCGCGCGATCGGCAGCATTTCGTCGAGCGCGATCGGGCCGCGAGCGATTCGATCGGCGAGCGTCTCTCCATCGACGAGCTCGAGGACGATGCCGCTGGCTTCTGCCGTTTCCTCTAATCCATAGACCGCGGCGATGTTCGGATGGTTCAGGGTCGCGAGCACTTCGGCCTCGCGACGAAAGCGCCCCAGCCTTTCCGCGTCGCGCGCGAACGCATCGGGCAACACTTTGATCGCGACGTCGCGCTTCAACTTCGTATCGCGCGCGCGATACACCTCGCCCATGCCGCCCGCACCGATTTGCGCGGCAATTTCATAAGGACCGAGGCGAGTGCCGGGGCCGAGCGCCACAGGGAGGTGGCTGGGATTATAGGGGATACGGCGATTTAGCCTGAATTACTACTCGAAAACGGCGATGTGTTTATCTGTGAATCGTCGGCTGCCATAATAGACGGTCACGTGGACGAATGTTGCGGACCTCATACGCGGCTATCCATCGGACCTATCATGCAGCGCGCCAGAATCATCGATTTCGTCACAACGATGTCGGCAGCGGCATTCGTGAGTGTCGCCGCACAGTCCACGTCGCTTTCGGATCTGACCGTTCCAGACAATCTGTTGCGGCCCGACTGCATCATCTCGCCGACTCCCACCGTTCGCGTCGAACCTAACCGGGTACGAGGTGGCCTGTGGGCGGGATTACCCATCGATCGCAACCCATGGATCGGCTCAGACCGCGCAATCACGGCGACGATCCGTGAGCGGATCGATCCACCCCGACGAATGCCCGACGGTCCGCCTCTGAGTGCGGCTGAACTCGCAAGGTTCCTTCTTGGCCTCGCAGACGGCGTCGAACGATCGTATGCGGCCGTATACGCCGGCGCCACGGGCGAGCCGCTCGTGACCGTGTACGCGCTCGAGTTTCCAACGGATCAGGATGCAAATCGCTTTCGTGCCGAACTGCGGCCCTCGCCTTCAGCCGACATTTTCTCGCTCTCCAGGATCGTTGCCGTGGTTGCCGGTCCGCACAACGCCTGTCGGACGGCGATCGCTGATCATGTGAGGACACTGCGTTGAAGATCAAGAGCGCCTCAACGCTCGCCGACCAGTCCACGAAGCAAGCGCCGATGCTCTAGTCGCACCTGATTTCGTTACTCTGAGCTTGAACCGTATCGAACGCCTCACTGCAAACATCGCTGGGGTTCGCGTACCGTCGGCGCGACTGGATGGCGTGGCGATCAGCCACATTTGCGAACACCCGCGCGCGGCGCTATGCCGCGACCATCTCGCTGGTGCCTCGGCACCCCCTTCACGTCGCCCGATGTGAAGCGCTGATTCGAACGCCGCCTCAGGGCCGCGCTCGACAGCAATCCTGACCACAAGAAGCGGTTCTCTGAGCGTGCCGTTATCACGCACGCTGCCGCTTCGGACGGGACGTGAGCAGCGCGATCACCACATCGGTCATCGCGTCGCTCGAGGGCAGGCGCGTCGCGGAATCCTGTCGACGCGCATGCCCTACGTTCTTGGTCGCCCCATGGACCGCGACCGACAGCGCGAGGCCAGCAGCTCCCGCTGATCCGGTACCCGCCACATCGCAGGCATCCGCGCCACTCTGAGATCGGCGCGTCGGCCACATCGCCGGCGCGCTCGAGCTCGCGTTCCGCACACGCGTGTCGAGTTTGCAATACTTGCCTCACAGGAGTGCACCATGAAGACCTGGTGAGCGTCGTCGAGGCCGCCGCGTACTCGGGACTCAGTCGCGACACCATCTACACCGCGTGCGAGCGGCGCGAGCTGCGCCACGCGCGAGTCGGAGGACGGCGGACGATCCGTTTGAAGGCGGAATGGATCGACGCGTGGCTCGAAGGGCATGCGCGGAGTGCTGAAGAGCGGGCGACACTGGCGCGCCACGCGGTCGGCGGTCTGATGAAGCCGCCGCAGGACAACGCACCACCGGAGGAGGTGCCCACGCTCCGAGAATTTGCGGCGCGATTTCTGGATGGCCACCCGCGGGCGAATCGTCAGAAGCCGAGTTCAATTGCCCCGAAGGAAATGATCCTGCGCGTGCATCTCGCGCCGGCGCTCGGCCATCGAACGCTCGAGGCGATCACCACTGAAGACGTCCAGCGACTCAAGACCAGACTGGGCGCAAAGGCGGTGAAGACAGTCAACAACATCCTGACGGTGCTGAACGTGCTGCTGAAGAAGGCGGTCGAGTGGGACGTGATTGATCGGATGCCGTGCACGATCACGCTGGTGCGCGTGTCGAGGGGCTCGACGCATTTCTACGATTTCGAGGAGTTCGAGCGGCTCGTCGCGGCGGCGCGAGGCCTGGATGCTCGCGCGTACCTGCTCGTGCTGCTGGCTGGCGAAACGGGCCTGCGCCTCGGCGAGATGGTGGCGCTCGAATGGAGCGACATCGACTTCGTCAAGCGTCAGGCGTGCGTCCAGCGCTCAGCCTGGAAGGGACACATCGCGTCCCCAAAGGGCGGGCGCCTTCGGTACATCCCGCTGACGACACGGCTCGCCGCCGCGTTGCGCGATCACCGTCACCTGCGCGGGCGACTGGTGCTCTACCAAGACGACGGCTCTCCCCTCACCGAAGGCTTGGTGCAGGGGCTCGTGAAGCGGGCGGCGCAGAAAGCCGGCGTGTTCAGCAACGGGCCGCACATGCTGCGTCACACGTTCTGCTCGCATCTGGCGATGCGTGGCGCTCCCGCGCGCGCCATTCAGGAACTCGCCGGACATCAGAACCTGACGACGACACAGCGGTACATGCACCTCAGTCCGGCAGCGCTCGACCGCGCGATTCGGTTGCTCGAGGACTCTGGAGCGCCCCGCCGTTTTGGAG
>Ga0066388_100003463_pt1 | contig 10236 bp, 11 predicted proteins | sample PanSoiMetaGPlot6_FD_64539 | JGI IMG/M metagenome (GOLD analysis project Ga0066388, IMG submission 64539) | Tropical forest soil microbial communities from Panama analyzed to predict greenhouse gas emissions - Panama Soil - Plot 6 (Hybrid Assembly) | ecosystem: Environmental > Terrestrial >... | reverse complement strand
AGTACTTTCAGAACCTGTTAAATTTGCTGGATTTGTCTTTCATCTGGAGGCCTGGGCTCAAAACCTGGCGCACGTGCAGGGGGCATTTCTAACGCCCCTGCCTGAGGAGGCCCTGCAATTGCTTGAAACCACATCGGTCGGGCTCTTGTGGTCGCTGATCATTTTGGTGAGCGTTTATTTGTTGCTCTCAGAATGGGAGGGTATGCGCGAGAGTATGTTTCGTTCTGTCCTGCCAGATTATCGCTGGGAAATGGAAGAGTTATATCGGCGGATTTGCAGGGTTTGGACGGCCTACCTGCGTGGGCAGATCGTATTGATGATCATCGTGGGAGTCGTGTTTACGATTGTGTGGCTCATCATGGGTATTCCAGGTGCGCTGGTGCTGGGTGCCCTGGCAGGTTTGTTCACGCTGGTGCCAGATGTGGGCCCGTTTATCGCAGTGGTGATCGCTGCAGGTGTAGCCTTGCTCGAAGGGTCTCAATGGGGTCCACTTGAGGGTCTGCCGAATTTTTGGGTGGCGGGAATTCTGGTGGCTGTGTACCTGGTCCTGATCAATCTGAAAAACTTTTTCCTGCGGCCCATTATCATGGGACGCAGTGTACACATGAACGAAGGTCTGATCTTTATCGCAATCATCGTCGCCACAATTTTGGAAGGCATTCTGGGTGCATTACTGGTTGTGCCGGTGCTGGCCTCTGTGGTTATCGTTGTCGGCTATATTCAACGGAAGGTGCTGGGATTGCCGGCCTTTGAGGATGACGGGAGTTTGCAGTTTGTCGCCCCGCCGGAAAAAATCCATCCGCCGCGTCGGGTGATTCGCAGACGGACCCGGGATTCCATCCGAGAACCGTTAGCTGCTTCAGGCGAAGCGTCTCCACAAGCTGCTTCGGCTTCACCGGCCGCCTCCATATCCAAAACGAATCCGGCTCGAAAGAAAAGCAACAAATGAAAATCACCTACTCTATAATCGCTCCCATCTTTAATGAAAAGGAAAATCTCTCCGATCTGCATCGCCGCGTTGCCGTCGTGATGGAATCCACGGGCGAGGCCTGGGAACTTATCCTGGTAGATGATGGTTCGACCGACGGCTCCACCGATTTAATTCATGAACTGGCAAAAAGGGACAAGCACGTGCGTCCGATCATTTTTGCCCGCAACTTTGGGCATCAGATCGCGATCACTGCCGGATGGGACTATGCGCGTGGCGACGCAGTCGTCATTATCGATGCCGATCTGCAGGATCCGCCGGAGTTAATCCTTGAGATGGCGAAGAAATGGCGGGAGGGCTATGAGGTCGTGTATGCCGTACGGACCGAGCGCGAAGGCGAGTCGTGGTTCAAGCTGTGGACCGCGTCCCTGTTTTATCGCCTCATCTATCGCATCACCGACGTAAAGATTCCGCTCGATACCGGCGACTTCCGTTTGATGGATCGTAAGGTTGTTAACGTGCTCAGGCAGATGCGTGAGCGCCACCGCTTTCCGCGTGGGATGTCTGCCTGGGTCGGGTTTAAGCAGATCGGCGTGGAGTATAAACGCGCCGCCCGGCTGGCCGGCGAGACGAAGTACCCCTTCCGGAAAATGTTCCGGCTGGCTCTCAATGCTGTGACGGGATTTTCGTATTTCCCCCTGCAGGTAGCGACCTTTTTTGGTTTTATTTCAGCCGGTCTGGCCATTCTGGCGATGCCGGTTGTCATTTATCTGCGCGTGAGCGGTTCACAAGCCTTCTTTGGGCAGGCCACAACACTGCTGGCTGTCTTGTTTCTGGGCGGCGTACAGTTGATTTGTCTGGGTATTCTTGGTGAATATGTTGGGCGATTGTATGACGAAGCCAAGGGAAGACCGCTCTATATCATCCGGGATGCGCCCGAAGATTAGCCGCGCGGGTCATTGTCGATGGGAGGATTTTCATTCAACGATCTCATTGACAAGTACATGGAAACCGACACTTATCAGATAATCTAAGTTTTTCAGGACCGCTTTTACAGGTTTCGGAAGAATTTTGGGGATAACACTTAGCATCCTATCATCCTGACATGCATCCACAGGCTGCCGAATAGCGTATCTGCCTTATGGATATTTGGATTCCGGTTTCAGGCATTCCGAGCTTGTCGAATGTTATAGATACCGGTGTAAATCGCGTACATTGAAAGGAGTACAAGATGTCCAAAATTAATAGACACAAGGCGAAAGCTGTCATTGCACTGCTGCTGGTGATCTTAATGCTGCTCATCCCGCTGACCGTTGCATTCGCCGCTCAACCGGGGGTGGAGTGCGATGAGTTTACGCAAGTACCCGGTCACTCTGACCTGGCGCCCGGCTCGGCATTCAATGAGGATGGCCATGCCGGGACGGTGTATGCCGGCGAGCAGCCACAGAATTCCAACAACGTCCATTCGGTCTCGCAATACGATGTGGCTTGCGAGAAAGTCTCCCAGCCTTAACCAGTGGAAGATTGAATCCTGAAATTTTGGGGAATCGTTCCGAACCGGCCATGAGCGAATCGCTTGTGGCCGGTTTTTATGAGACTGAAGCAGAGTCCTGGCAATGCAGGAGACGGTGAATCTTCTATAAGAAGCGTATGTAAACCCCTGTGCCGAGTGGTTGAAGAGACATGATGGAAGGCGATGTCACTATCTCAGCTTTTTCGTGAGATATAAAGCCAGGCTGTCATCCACGACGATTGTATCGCCGTAACGAATCGGGAGGTCTTTGTAATGGAGCCCACGCCCATCCGGCACATAACCCCTCAATGCGTACAATCGCTGTGCCGCGCCGTAATCTGGATCCATGCCCACTCCGATGCCCGCGACCGAACTGATTTTTGCAATCTCGCTTTCGGCTTTGTCCATCAGGGCCGTACCGATTCCCTGACGACGAAATTGCGGCAGCACGTTGAAATCGACGATCTCAGGAATCTTTGCCGCGCGAAACGGTGGATAGGGAGAGCTCCAACAAATGGTGAGATATCCGGCGAAGGTATTCTCGATGAAGGCGGCATATACATCACGCAGGTTGGAGATCTGCTCCATATAGTAGCGTTCGTATTGGCTGGCAGGTTTGTTCCAGCCAAGCCTTTCGAATGCTTCTGCCATGTGTGGAATGTCTTCGCTTTCAAGTAGTCGAATGATGGGGTTTAGGTTCGGCATTTTCGCTTTCAATATTTTTGATTCCTGATATGCATGCGATGGGAATTCTTTCGTTTGTCTCTCTTCTTGAGATCTCTGATCTCGGACGAAGCACCGGCATAGACAAGACCATGCCCTTGTCCGATTTTAAGCATATAATCACAGGATAGCTCAACGAATCTTCCTACTGCTTCTATGTTCAACTGGCTGTGTAGCCATCCCGTCAACTCCCATTTCGGCAAAGGTGACTTCCATGCCATCCTTTCAATATCTTGCTTTAGGTGACTCCTATACGATCGGGGAAAGTGTAGCGGCCCACGAGCGCTGGCCCAATCAACTGGCTGCCCTGATCGAAGCCTCCCCTGAATTTGCCACCCGGCGCATGGAGGTTTCCATCATTGCCCGCACCGGCTGGACCACTCAGGAACTGTGGCAGGGTATCCAAGACCAAAAATTGACGCCCCCTTATGATTTTGTCTCGTTGTTGATCGGTGTCAATAATCAATATCGCGGATATGATCTCGAGGAATATCGGAAGCAATTCGCATTTCTCCTGAACAAATCCATCGATTATGCGGGTGGAGATCCGCAGCGAGTGATTGTGTTGTCCATTCCGGATTGGGGTGTCACGCCGTTTGCGCAGGGCCGCGATCGGACTCAGATCGCAAAAGAGATCGATGCGTTCAACGCTGTAAATCGAGAGGAAACAGCGCAGGCTGGTGCGCAGTATATGGACATTACTCCCATCTCGCGCCAGGCGGTACATAACCCGGCCCTGATCGCATCCGATGGGCTGCACCCAGCCGGAGAGATGTATGCCGAGTGGGCAAAACTGGTATTGCCTATCATTAAAAATGTTCTTCAAAAAGCAGAATAGGAGAGAAGCATGGATACAATTTCATACGATAAAGTGCAGGACTACCTAACCTCCCTGGTCCCGCCACGGGAACCCGAATGGCAGGCCATGGAAGAGTATGCGGCAAAAAATGATTTTCCCATCATTGGCCCGTCGTGCGGATATTATTGTTATCAGCTTGCCCGCGTCATTGGCGCCAGGTCTGTGTTTGAGCTGGGTTCCGGCTACGGCTATTCCACGGCCTGGTTCGCGAAGGCGGTGCGCGAAAATGGGGGCGGTGTGATTCATCACACGGTCTGGGATGATAAACTTTCGAGCATGGCGCAACAGCATCTATCCAGACTTGGGTATGGAGATCTGGTGCAGTATCACAATGCTGAGGCCGTCGCAACGCTGCGCCAAACTCCGGGTCCGTTCGATATTATCTTCAACGATATTGACAAACATGGATACCCTGATTCACTTCCCGTGACCAAGGCAAAGCTGCGCTCGGGCGGACTCCTGATCATTGATAACATGATCTGGCACGGCCAAATCCTTGACCCGAACGACCACGAAAAAAATACAGAGGCCATCCGTCAGTTCACGCGTGCCGTTACAACGGATCCTGATTGGATCGTTTCTCTCACGCCCATACGCGATGGGATGATCGTCGCCTATAAAAAATAGTTCGGCCCTCTGCTTTCCCAGAAACACGATACCACCTATGACAAGGTAAATATGGCTTACAACTTTGACCGAACCCCAAACCGTCGCAGTCCCCACCTAATGAACAAGTGGACCTGGTATCCGAAAGATGTGCTGCCCATGTGGGTTGCTGACATGGACTTCCCGGCCCCAAAACCGATTTTGGCTGAGCTGCACAAAGTTTTGGATCAGGGTGTGTTGGGTTATGAGCTGGCCTCTGAATCTTTGCGTCAAACGGTTGCGGCTCGGATGGATCATTTATATCGCTGGAAGGTGAAGCCGGAGGAAGTTGTCCCGGTTACCGGGATTGTAAGCGGGATTACCGTCGCGGCCCGTGCCTTTGCAGTGGATGGAAAAGGTGTGCTCATTCAAACCCCCGTCTATAACGAGTTCCATGAAGTAAAAAATAATGTGAACGTCCCCCAGCTTGACGCGCCTATGGTGAAATGCGTAAACGGAAACGTGTTGAGTTATGAGATCGATTGGGATATTTTCAAGGAACAGGCCAAAAAGGCAGGGCTGTTTCTCCTGTGCAATCCGCATAACCCGCTGGGCATTATCTTCTCCCGCAAGGATTTATTGCGAATGGCTGAGATTTGCCTGGAGAACGATGTGCTGATCATATCTGATGAAATTCATTCTGAGTTACTGTTGGATGGCAACCGGTTCACGCCGCTGGCGAAATTGTCAGCTGAGATCGCAAAACAAACCATCACGCTGGTGTCCCCATCGAAAACATTCAATGTGCCAGGACTCTTTTGTGGCTTTGCGATCATACCGGACCCGGAACTACGCGCGCGCTACATCAAGGAAGTGGAACACATGCGCATGCATGTGAACAGCTTCGGCTTGCATGCTGCGCGGATTGCCTTCTCGGGTCGATGTGACGGCTGGCTGAAGGAATTACTCCCATATCTGACAGCGAACCGGGATTTTCTGATCGATTATGTCACGCAATACATGCCAGATGTTCGGACGACGATACCTGAAGCTACATATCTGGGCTGGCTCGATTTTTCGCAGACAGCTATAAAGGAATCTCCCTTTGATTTCTTTATGCAGGAAGCCAAAGTGGCCCTCAGTGATGGAAAAATTTTTGGCACGGAAGGCGAAGGCCATGTTCGTTTGAACTATGGAACTTCGCGTAAGCTTCTCAAACAGGGACTTGATCGTATGCGGCGGGCACTTCACTCCCTTAAATAAAAAAGCACGGATGGGGGTTACCCATCCGTCAAATAAATTTAGCTATGGCGTGAAGGAGCGGGGGATGTGCGTGCCTTCCTATCGTTAGGGGAACGTCTGGTTGCAAAGCTGAGCTTTGACCAGGTTAAGGCATCCCAGTCCTTCCGCAAAATACAATTTCAGGCGGGACCTCTATGGCTACCTCCTTTCCGTTGCAGTCATGATACTCCCAACGAAAATGGTTTACATTAAAAACACCATACGCTTTCTTTAAAAAATCATTTCATGTTGGCGTGGATTCTTGAAACAGATGTGCGATGATCACGTCGCCCGTTCTTTTTCCAAAAGATACGCTTCGATTTTTTCCGTCTCCACTTGCCAGATCGTATGGCCGACATATGGTCTAAAACCCATTTCATGATTGATTTTCAACATCGCCGCATTGGAGTTGGCATTGCCGGTGCGGATGATCTGAACTTCCGGTCGGTTGTGCAGAATCTTTTGCATCATCTCGGCTTTGAGCCAGCGGCCCAGGCCCTTGCCGCGATAGGCAGGGTCTATCCCTGTGAACGCCTGCTGTAGAAGCATAACGCGATTCGGATTCCAAAAGACTTCGGTCAACCCGACCAGCTTTCCGTTTTTCTGGTCTGTTACATACATGGTCCAGCGCTGATCGCCACGGGCAAACATATTTTTCTCCCAACTTCGCAGCAGCTCGGGCGTGAAATTCATATCTTCCATTTCAAGGTTATCTCGCGGTTGATCGTTGGCCACCTCCTGGAACAATGCCGCCACATCGTCCAGATCTGCATCGGGATAGGCTGCGTCCCAAAATCCCAATCTGAACTCCGTATTCAATTTTTTACTTTGTTCCAGCCAGCGTTCCACCAGGCTTTTGTCGAACTCGACGAGTTTCAGCTGGTTCATTTTCATTTCTGAGCCACGGCGCGCGCCAAGCCGTCCCAAAAACTGCGCGGCAGCCTCGATACTGTCCCAGACGAATGTCATCCATAAAGAGCGCTGGCGTTTCTGTGCAAACGGCAGGAGCATGGCCAGCGCTTGCCCGCCGATTCCTTGGCGCCGATACTCGGGTAATATCTCGATTCCAAAACGGGCGAGATGTTCATTATCTCCGGTATGGAATACAAGAATCCGGCAAAACGCAATGATCTTTGTGTTAAGTGGATCCCAGGCTGCATAGGCTTGGAACTCCACAAATTCCGGCAACGTTTTCCATTCCTGGATCGCTTCTTCCAACGGGATGGGTGGATCGTCCGGTAAATATTCACGGTTCATGGTGCTCTTGAATGCGTTCAAGCATCGATATTCGTCATCAGAAGCCTGGCGTACGTCCAGGGGTCTAAAAGTAACTTCTTTCCCGGTCATGATCGCCTCCTGTTTGACAATCAACCTAGTTTGTCTCATTGTATAATTTTTTTATTACCAATTCAATCACCCAAAGGCGCAATCCGGAAAAAGTGACCGTATGGAGGCGAAATGAAGATGATCTTGTTCTCTGGTTTACCGGGCACAGGCAAAAGCACCCTTGCGGAAAGCATTGGCCGACAGCTGGGTATCCCCGTATTTGCAAAAGATTGGCTGGAGGCGAGTCTAATATTGAGCGGCCTCGGTTCGAAAGATGATTTGAAGTCACTGGGCTTTGCAGGCTACGAACTGTTGAGTGTTCTCGCTGAACGTCAGTTTATGCTGCAGCAATCTGTGATTTTGGATAGCGTGGCAAGCACGCAGAGCATTCGAACCAAATGGCATCAATTGGCCGTGCAATATGGGGCCGATTGGCTCGTGATTGAGTGTGTTTGTTCCGACGAAAGTTTACATCGAGCGCGCTTGAAGGATCGCCGACGAAATATCCCGGGCTGGCATGAACTGGAATGGGCAGATATCGAAAAAGTTAAACAATACTATCTGGCCTGGGAGCAGGAACATCTGGTGCTGGATATGATCGATCCTTTGGAGGATAATATCATCAGGGCCAGGTCTTTTTGTGAGTGATTCGCTTGTGAGATATAATACAAATTGTCTGACAATTTTCCAGGAGGACGTAATGACCACAATCGAGCTTACCATCGAGAAGGACCGCCGCACCCACGCCATTCAACGTGCGAAAGAACGCAACATCATTATCCCTACGTATGCACAAATGAAAGACCCATCCGGGATTCCTGCGAAAGTGAAGGATGAATTGAAGAGCATTGGACTCTGGGATATTCATCCCCGCAACCTCTTCCGCATCAACTGGCATAACGAGCCGACAGCTTCCGGCGGGACCTATAGCGGGGTCAATTTTCTGGAGCTGCCCTCCTCGCTGACAGGTGTCCCGGCGCGAATCATCGCGCTGGTCGGAAAATGGTTCCCGACCGGCGCGCATAAAGTCGGAGCCGCGTTCAGCTGTTTGGTGCCGCGGCTGGTCACGGGTCAGTTTGACCCGACGACTCAAAAAGCCGTATGGCCCTCCACCGGGAATTACTGTCGCGGCGGCGCGTATGACTCCGCATTACTGGCCTGTCAATCGATTGCGATTTTGCCCGAAGGAATGTCCAAAGAGAGATTTGAGTGGCTGTCCAAGGTCGCGGGTGAGACGATCAAAACGCCCGGTTCAGAGTCGAACGTGAAGGAAATCTTCGACAAATGCTGGGAGCTGCGCAAATCCGGGCAGGACTTGATGATCTTCAACCAATTCGAGGAATTTGGCAATTACCTGTGGCATTTTGAAGTAACCGGCCACGCGATGGAGGAAGTGCTGCACCAGGTAATGAGTTCTCGGGATCGCTATCGCGGCATGGCTTCTGCAACCGGTTCAGCCGGGACGATTGCCAGCGGCGATTACTTGAAGAAGCTTTTCCCGGATAGCAAGATCGTGGCAAGCGAAGCCTTGCAGTGCCCAACCCTGCTCGAAAATGGATTTGGCGCGCATCGCATCGAAGGGATCGGTGATAAACATGTGCCCTGGATTCATAATGTGAAGAACACCGACGTCGTCGTCGCGATCGATGACAACGCCGTTGTGAATTTGGCGCGATTGTTCAATGAAGAGACCGGCCGCGCCTATTTGGTGCAAAAGGGTGTAGCAGAAGACCTGGTGATGCGGCTCGATCTGCTCGGCTTTTCGGGAATCTCCAATGTGTTGAGCTGTATCAAAGCGGCCAAATACTACGAGATGGACGAAAACGATATTATGCTCACCGTCCTCACTGACTCGATGGAACTCTATCGTTCGCGCATTCATGAAATGCATCAGGAGTTTGGCGAATATACAGTAGCAGATGCAGCCGCAGATTTTGCCCGCTATCTGCATGGACAATCCACCGATAACATGCTCGAGCTCCGCTACACGGATCGGCGCCGCGTGCATAATCTCAAATATTACACCTGGGTCGAGCAGCAGGGGCGTACATATGATGAAATACAAAGACAATGGTATGAGCCCAATTATTGGATCGATGTGCAGAAACAGGCAGATGAGATCGATGAGCTGATCGTGGAATTTAATAAAGAAGTGGGAATCGTATGATTGCCTTAAGCAGGTGTCTCGCAGTCGGGCGGATATTTGAAGCAGGCATTTGAGATATAATGAATTTTATGAGCGCGTTCCATCCAAATTTGAAATCCCGATCGGTGGATGAGATTCTGAGCGAGTCGGAGGCGTTCTTCATGAAGGAAGGCAGAGTTCATCATACCCTGAAACGTCTTGCGCGGGCCCTCGAAGCAGAGTCCATTCCCTATGCCATCGTTGGAGGCATGGCGCTCAACTTGCTCGGATATACCCGCGAAACGGTGGATGTGGATATTCTGTTGACGCCACAGGGATTGGAACGATTCCGGGAGCGGCTAGTGGGGAGAGGGTACGTTCCAGCGTTCAGCGGTTCGACCAAGAGTTTTCTGGACGCACAAACCCGCGTCAAGGTGGAGGCACTGATCACGGGTGAATACCCGGGCGACGGCAAGCCCAAACCGGTCGCTTTTCCCGCGCCAGAGTCTGTCAGTGTTGAGCGCGACGGTTATCGCGTCATCGCGCTCGAAAATTTGATCGAACTCAAACTGGCGTCGGGTATGACAGCGCCGCACCGCCTGCGCGATCTCGCGGATGTGCAGGACTTGATTTCAATGTTGGAATTGCCGCTGGAGTTAGAAGAACAATTGGACAGCAGCGTGCGCAACGAGTATCGGCGATTATGGGAGACTGTACAACAAGGGCGGGAGTAGGTTTTCAGATTTACTTTTACGCCATCGGGATCAGTTTTACGGCAAGCCGACCTCAAAGTGTTTCTGTTAGCGTGACTCGTAGACGCGTCCCTTCCATGTGACACCCTGGCGCGAAAGCACTTTCCATGTGGATACAAACATCATCGCGCCAAACATGGCTGC